>Ga0179591_1353704_pt1 | contig 11373 bp, 5 predicted proteins | sample CZOMad2_1_08_16f_FD_182891 | JGI IMG/M metagenome (GOLD analysis project Ga0179591, IMG submission 182891) | Vadose zone soil fungal communities from Angelo Coast Range Reserve, California, USA - CZOMad2_1_08_16fungal (PacBio error correction) | ecosystem: Environmental > Terrestrial > Soil >... | reverse complement strand
TTCCAATGTTCTTAATAGTCGTCGTGCGGTTTGTGTTTCATGGGGCCCCCCAATTCGATAGGTATTGTTCTTGTTCTGGACTACCGCTTCTCTGACTGTGCGTTGACAATGACGCAGGTTTCTGATCTGAACATGGCTAGAAGGCCCGTTAAGGGAGCTCCCGTAGAATATCAGTTAGTATTGTTCGTTCATTTCTTCGTGTAATGACTGATCATGACCTTCCCCTTAGTTGCAATACAGTGCCTAACCCGAGCTGTTAACGGTCTTTTCTTTTCCTAGGGGTCTTTCGTTATGCTCTTTAGATAGCAAGTCTTGAGGTAGGCGGATTCCGCCTGAGCAGGTATAATCATTCCAGTTTAGAATCCTCACCTCCCCTTTTCCTTATCTCTTTTCTTCTTTTTAATTGATGGGACCGCCGCTGCTGCTTTGTGGCTTTACTGCATCGTAGGTTCGCTTGAATGAGTAATGGGTGAGTGCTGGTCCTTCGCCTGACTCTCTTTTCGGACCCCTCTCTAATAGCGAAACTGTTATATGTGAACAGCACACTCCGGAGCACGAGGTTTTCACGTCCGCTTGTACCATACCGTCAAAGGGCGATTTTTTTTCAATCTAGAGCTCCCTTTTACCTTACCATGCTTTCGTTTTTCCAGAACGTTTCTCTGCTCTTCCTCTTCGCCGCTCGGTCTAAAGGTCTTCCCCCCCTCAGACCCACTTTCCGTGTTGATTCAGGACACAAACAGGTCGATTACCGGTCGCGATTATCTCGCGTTTGTTTCAAGAACTCGCCAGTGTCTTCTCGCATCCACATCCTCTTTTTTCTTTTTCTACTCCTTTGTTTTTTTTTTTCCATCTGTGGATACAGAAGTTGGGACCCTTCATTTATATCGAACAGCTTCTCCTCAGCTCCCGTACCCCCAACTGAACGTGGTCTGGTAATTCGCACGCCTCCCCGGAGAGGTTTTACAATAGAGTAGGTTACGGTTTTTCTTATTATATGTCCCTCCCTGTGCTTTACATTCACCTTAGAGTCTGGACCCTTTTACATTTCCTCATGTAGATGTCTGAATTACGTTTTCGGTCCCTGTGGGTGAGTGTCGCCGGGATAAACCTGGCCGCGGCTGTTGTGAAGGCGGGTCCCCAAAATCCTGTAGCGTTTGTGAAGCCTTTCCGCTCTTGTTCCGACCGAGCGTCAGGAGCTTCACGCCGGGCCGTTCCAAGCCGCCCAGACCATTTTTACCTTCAACTTCAAACGTGACCTTCCTTGACCCTCCTATGCATCTTCCAGCCTACACCGTTTTCCTTTTCCTTTAGATTTTTTTTAGCACGTCCGTTGAGGATCTCGACTCCGATCGGTCCGATCACCAGTCCCGGCTTGCAGCTTGTGCCTCTCCACTAGAATTTTTTTTTCATTTGTCCGACCTTATTCACGACAAACGCCATAACAGCGTTCCAGTCTGGTGTTTACCCAGAGATGGGGACGGGGCCCCCTGCTCAGGTCATGTCACTGCAGCCCTAACCGCCACGCCTGATCCCTCCCAGGCTCCGGTTTTTAGACATGAAAATGGGAGTTCTCCCAACACCAGGGTACCCGCAGCAGCCTAGCAGACCCCGAGCGGCGTGCCCTCCGCGTGTCTTTAGGAATTATCGTCGAACGAGTGAGTCATTTTGCCCATGGACCTACTTATTCTTCCGTACCGACCCTAGTGACCTTCTAGAGGACAATCACAGCTCCAGTTAGAGTTCTATTTGTCGCATCCCCGACTCTTTATCCGTGCGATTTCCCCTCCCCTCTGGTGTTGACTTCTTTGAAGTTCCGTTTGTACTTTGAGAGCAGTTCTAAGTAAAAAGATATAGCCCCAAGATTTACGCCGGTCGCCAGGAAATACTGTACCAATCACGCCCTATAAGCGGACTTCTGATCATAAGAGTAGCGTCTTTTGAGGTTCTAGTTTTCCTACGACGGCGGCTGTTTCCCCCAGTCAGGCGTCTCAGCTAAAGAACGAGAGGACCTTTCTTCAAAGCCTATTCGCTTTTTTTTTGGCCGCTCTTTAATAACCATGAGGACGAGTAGTCCTTCTAACATAAAGACTTCTTTGTCTTTCGGCCCCCGATGACCTGTTGGGTCCAACCGATGCCACGGTCCTATCCTTTCCCCTCCCCTCCCTCTTGTCTCAAAATTGGGGTCCGTTTAAGAAGTACGAAAGATCCTTTTTTCGAACCCACCCTTCTTCTCGTTGCTCGCAGGCCGAGACTCGAGTGTCCGCACCGAAAGGCAGGCTAGTGATGTTGCCAAAACCGCAGACCCCTGCAGCGCAGGCCCTTTTATCACTTTTTCTTCACCTGCCATTACTCCTGCCTTCGTCCTTTTTTCCGGTCTATTTTAAATAGAATTTAGAGATATTTAGGACTCCTTCTCTATCCCCGTTCGGACGGTTTGCCCGCGCGTTCTACTGGTCTCTTCTCTTGAGGTCTTTTTTTATCTCCAGCGCACTCTTTAGTCCCCGCCCGGGTACGACCCTTAAAGTAAATGAGAAAGTTTTATGACCCCTAACCACTGCTTTTTTCGCACCTGCTGTAGCAGTGTTTGATCCTTCGAAAGATTGAATCTCCGAGTTCTCCTGACCTCCTCGACCCCGTGCTCAGCCACCGCAGGTTTTCCCGCCTTATATTCCGTGGAGAGTTTTTCTGGTTTTTTCGATCTCTCTCTTTCCCTTCCCCTCCTCCGTTGTTTTTTTTTTTAGTTCACTTCCCCTATACATCTCCCATCTCTTATGCTCTGATCGAACGCCAACTTCGTTGGATGTCAAGTTTTGAAAGAGGTGACTTGGTATTGTGCTTTTTTAGCTAGCAGGAGAAAACTTCGTTTTTCTCTCCCCCCCTGCCGTCAAGGATCCACAGCTAAAAAGGGGATAGGAAGTTGCAGTCCCTCTAAGGTTTCCCTGCCGGGATCCCTCTCTGCTGATTCGTACCGGGTTCTTCAGTTAGTGCGTGATGGGCTACTAACAATACTCGCTAGACCCTTCATTCTGCGTTCAACGCCGTTCCTTCCCCGGCCTCTCCTTGTTCTTTCCGTCTTTTCCTTTTCGTTTTTTTAAGTTACCTCAAGGCATCAGTTGTAGGCAGTTTGTTGCGCCTCCCCCTTAAGCACGATCCGGCCCTTGTCCTGGGTGCTTTCCCTTAGTTCGCTTGAGTTTGATGTTACCGTTGAGATGCCTGACAGATGTAATCCTGGTTGTTCTATTTCCTGTTGCGGTACCCCTTGCCCCCCAGGAGGGTCTGCGGCATTTGGATCGGCCGGGCCATCGGTTTTCTTTTCAGGCTATCACCGGGGTTTAGTCGGCCATAAAAAGTTAGCGGCAGAGAAGCGTTTGGAATTTTTTATTGTGCCGGCGCCGCCCAGTCTCCCTCCACGGCCGTCTGAGGAACTGTCCGGGCAATTCGGCAGCGGCTTACATCCTCCGACCGGTGTCAATGTCAGCAGTGTTCTAAGGATTTTCGATATTCCTTGATCTTGTTATTCTTATTCTTTCTGCGCCTCCTTGGTAAGGATGTCTCCGAGACCAGGCGTTTGTGTTTGCCTTGTTTTCCTCTCTTTTTTTTTCTTTCGTTTCGTGTGGCCGGCGCTGAGATATTAGAAGTCCTCGTGACGTTGAACAGCGACCCTCTCCCCCTGACACCCCCTGACTAGCTCTTGTTCCTTTTTCCATCTCTGGATGTTCCTTCGAGCGTCCTAATTAGGGAATCAGGCCGCATACTGTAGTAGCGGTTTTACATGTTTTTGAAACGCAGCCTGCAGCTCCGTCGATGATGACATTGCCTCCCCGCGGGAATCGCCCCCCCCACGTGCTGGGAAAGATGCCTCTGGTGCTTACGGACCCTTTTGGTTTTTTGGCGAGTCACTCCATGTCTGGCAAAAAGTCTGTTTAGTCTCTCCTTCGTTCTTTTTTCGTTTTTCGCGGAGTCATTCATTGATCATGCAAACGGAACCGAGCCCTGCAGTGACGCTTCACCCCGAGCTTTGGAACTGGTTTTTTTGTGGTAACTTAGGGTTTATTCTATGATTTCTTCCGTCCTTAGCAAGGCTTTTCGGTGGCCTTTCTATGGCCCCCGTGTACTTCATTTTCGGCGCCCCGCGACACGAGGGCCATGATTGAGTTCGTTTTGTATTCCTTCTGCTGACTTTGATCACCTTTCTGCCTTGCGGTGTCCCACTTCAGGCGCGTGTTAGACGGTTGTTTCCATGTTCGACGTTTAGCCCGCCGCTTTTCATGACTGCCCTTGTCAGAAAGACTATTGGAACGCAAGATAATTATTCTTTTTGTTTGCCACAATCCTTCACCTCCTCTTCCCCCTTAGGTTGACGTCGGGCGCGGACAACACCCCTTTTTACGAGGACATATACGCAGCCGCAAGGGCCCGCGCAATGCGGCTCTCTGTACACGTCTTTGACTCGTAGCATCCTCCCGCTCGAGCCTACTCCCTCCCTGTCGTCCCTGCGGACCCGTGCGCAAGGACCGACAGCTGCATTTTTTTCGTTTTCGGGCAGCTATGATCCTGAGAGACAAGAACGAAAAAATTTCTCAGGTCTGCATCCACCATTTCTATATCTGTTCCTTCCTTCTCCCGTGTGGTTAGTGTTTGGATGCGCCCGAGCGTGTGGCGATTCTTTTCTTATTTGACCGCCCTTTCAACTAGAATTTAACGGTTGAGTTCCTTGCCTGACGCACTTGCAGTTCCTGAACCGGCTGCGTCGTCTCGGTCAGGCCTTTCGGGCGGCTTCGCTCGAATTCTCAGAACGTTGACTGACCAACTAGAGCTGACTTGACTCCTTCCCTTGCCGCTTTCGTTGAGAGTAGGTTTGTTTATTTTCCACCGGACTCAACCTCGTTTGGATGTTGAAGGCGGTTCAGTAAGATTTCGTTGCCTGCCCAGTCTCTAGATCTTCTTGCGTGCCTCTAAGCGCGGCCACTCAGGGCGTCTCCTGCGACTGACAACCGACCACTACGCGGCATACGCCCAGATCGCTTATTTTTTTTTTTTTTTCGTTCAGAGGAAGCGCGTCTTTCGAGTCCCCCCCCGTTACCCCCCCTTGTCGGAGTGTCGCCATCTCTTGCCGTCACCCAGGCACGTGCAGCTGACCGCACTCAGCCTAAGATTCTGAATCAGCTCTCGCCCTACCAAGCTAAGCCACTCCAACTCTCCGGGGCCGGGGCCGGATATTCAAGAGCCAAACGAACCCTCCTAAATCGATCCCGACCCTTTCCTTTTTTCCTGCAAACCCTGGCTTTCTCTACCCAACCACCAGGGTCAGCATCCAGCCACCAGAAGATTTCCCCGCGAGATGTCGATGGTCGTCCCCCCCCCTCATCATCGACTATCCCTTTTCATTTCTTCCAACCCCACTCCGCGGATCCCGATGGAAACACTTTCCCCACTTCCCCACATAAAAAGTTTCCCCCCATTTATGGTCCCAGCAGTAGCGATCGCGCTTTCGGGTTCACTTCAAGGAGCGGACTTTCGTTTAGACTTTTTTTTTTCCGGAAAAAGCAACATCCCCTATCTCCCCCAGACGGCCAGTCCCCCTTGTCCCCCTGTTTTAACCTTTGAAAACCGGCTCAGAACTATCATCTTTGAGTCGCTCGCCGGCCGGTACCGTAGAAACTTTGAAGATTTAGTTCGGGCCTCCCGAGCTTTTCTCCGAATGGGTTCGGCTGTCCATGCCCTCTCCACAAGCCGATGGCTGGGCTGGCGCGCCAACTACTACATACTGTCGCGGCTCACCCCTCGTTGGGTGGCTTTATAAAGGTTTCCAACGTGTTTCTTCCATCTGACCCCCGTCTTTTCCCCCGTGCCCGGCTATCAGTCACATGCTGCGAACGGAGGGCAAGATCTCGCCGTCCGCCACAAGACGAGCAAACACACGCTTTGTAATTCTCTACCTCTGAGGAGATTGCCTTAACTAGATACCTACCCACTCGCTTCTAGGGTTTTTGTACAGCACAATACGGCTGTAGCGATCTGGTTGTACGGGGTCTTCGCCCACAACCTGCCAGTACAGCTTAGGATTTCCGTAGATCCCTATTTGTATCCCTCTTTCCATCCCCTGGCCTCCATTTTTTCCCGACTGCTGTTCGCTTTTTATTCCTAAGTTCTAGGCGGTAGGGGGGTTGAGGAGACTCCGCCACTCAGCCCGCCCCCGGTACGATCCTCGTCTCCCCCCCGATAACTCACTTTCCCTGTCCGCCTTCTGGTCCAATTTTTGTCGCCTGGTTTTTTGGTTTTCCGGTCCTGGAGATCACGATTCTATCGATCGCGGGCGACTCCGACCCTTGATTTTCAGACACCTGCCTTGGACACGCTCCCGCCACCTTTCTATATCTCGTTCTCTTTTCAGGAGAATTTTTTTCTCATATACTCTTCCAATAACGTTTTTGTGATATATGCACCCCAGTGACGAATACAAGAGCGGTTGTTTACCGATATGCCCCCCCCCCCCCACCCCAAATTCCCCGTTTTTTCTCAAGAGCTGGGTAGATTCACGGACCCGCGAATTCCCTACTTTCGTGATTCTCCAGGCGTCTACAGGGATACAAGATAAACACGGGAGACGTACCCTGGTTTTCTTTAACCTTTTTTCAATCCGCAGGCGTGGAGCCCCCTTACTGCTTTTATCTGAGGTTTACGAGGTCCCCTCCTCGCCTGAACTTAGTATTTCATGTAATAGCGCGGTACCCCGTCCCCCGATAGTAGACGGGTTAGTGTTCCTTCGTGTCTCCCGAGCACGGTGCTTCTTCCCCACCAGACCTTCAACCCAGTTCCTCATGTACTGGCAGTTTTTTTTTTCCCCTTGAACGCACCAGAAGCGTCGCGACTTTTAATGGTCACTTGTTGCCGGTACCCTCCCCTTCTCTAGCTGCGTTTCTGCGATGGCCTCGCTTAGCTGCGCCTGACAAGTTCTGTACCGACGCTTGTGATAGATTTAGGACCCCTTCGTTGCTTGGCCCCCCCTGGTTTCTACCTCTTAGTTAACTGCGGATCTTTTTAGGTTCGGGTTGTGTCTTTATCACACGGGTCCGTTCGGTCAGGGAACACGTACTTTGTTCTCCCTATCGAAGCCTTCCCGGTGATTTTTCTTTTTCTGGCGCCTTCCCCCCCCCTAAACCTACCAATAGGTCGAGTCTGATGTCCTTCCTACCCCTTCGGCTGACACTGAGGCGAACTCATACACTCGGCGTCCATGTATCAAGATGAGGCCTTTCCTCTCTCTGATTTGAATCGTCGTCTTATCGTTTTTCTTCTTGGTGCAAATGGTGTGACGGCGACCTGCTGCAGTATGGTTCGATTGATGTGGTCCGGTTGTGAGCAGCGCTCCTCTACTATTCCTCGTCCAGTTATTTTTCCCAGAGAGCCTTGCTTTTGTCCTTTTTCGGTGTCGGACGACCCGTTTCCCTCTAGAATGTGTGATGCGCCGTTAAGTTTGGTCACACTTCTGGATACGGCCGATACGTCGTAGTTTTGTTGGTTTTCCTTGTTGTCAACGCTCGCTCTTTTGCGCTTTCCGGACTACCGGGCGCTCCTGGTGACGTTGAACTCACGGTGCCTCCTTCCTGGTGGGTTGGCTCGAACTCATGTTCCATTCTCCCCAAAGTACCTCCATTGTTATTCTGGAGGCTTTCCTTTTGGCCCTGACCTGATCCTTTTCCCCGGACAAGATCTTGAATTTCACGATCCCGAGTTGTGAAACGGCCCTTGCTGTTCCTCTTGGTCGTTCCCTCCCCCATCGCTGAGCTTCCGCTCTCGAAGGTGGAGATGGAGAGTCATTCAGCTGCCCCATTCCTTTTTTGTGCTCGGTCCTTAATCTCTTTCGACCCTGCCCTCTATTGAAGCGTTTTGAGTCTCTGTCGGCACGGAGGATGACTCCCAAGTCCGCTGTTCCCCCCCGGTTTTGTTCGCGGTTGTTCCCCCTGTCTCCTTTTTTTTTCACTGTTCCGTCAGTTACGCCCTTCCGGACAGAGCCTTCCCGATCGTTCTCTCAGAGTTCCCCGCTGTCCTCCACCCCTCCGCTTCCGGTTCACGAATGACACCCTCGCCCGCGTTTGAATCTGTGCGGGAGGACACACCCCCCCCCCCCCCCCTCCTCACGTGTCTCTTTTTGCCAATTGCCGATGGAACTTCCTTCTCTCGGTGAGTCCGGGGAGGAGCTACTAGTCGCCGCCAACCCAGGCTTGGACTTAACGACGCCTCTTTTTTACACTCTTCCTGCGTTTTCACCTTTTCCGCCCAGAGTGTTCGTTTCTCGGAAGGGATTTTACATCGGTCTCCAAGAAGAATATCCAACCTGCTTTCGCGCCTCCACTCTATCTTCCTTCTTATAAGTTGTTGTTGTGGTAGTCTGAGATTTGGTTTACTAAGTTTTATTCTTCTCCTCTCCCGACGATAACCTCTCCGGTAAGAGAATGCACTCTGGTATGCCGTTTTCCTTGCCCCTTGCAGTTCCGGCTTTTCCTGCACAACAGGCTTTCGTTGATTAAGGCAGCTTTCGGCTCCTTTTTTGTGAATCACGAGACCTTGTAACCCCCAGAGAGACGTATGGCCGCGTGCCTTTTCCCCCCTATTCGTTGACTTTTTTTTGATCAGAATTTTTTTCCGTTCACCTCTTGGATTACTGGAAATCCGGAAGCTTCGTCGTTCAGACTGATACTTTTCTTGCTGGTCCGCCAAGAGCGTTTACTGCTGGCCAAGTTTTCAATCCTCACCGTTTTCCCAGTTTCAGCCCACGCGACCAACTCGCATGACGATCATAGTTTTGAGCCCTTCGGTCCTCCGCCGGAGACAATTGCCCCGCGAGCATCGTTTTATCTCTGGGTAGCCGAGATCCCCGATCACCAGACCGCTGGAATTTCCGAATCCCCCTCCATCTTCGACGATCTTAATCATCCGACTGTCTGAACTCCTCTGACCCCCCCCTCCCCGACTTTTTTCAAGATCGGGATTAGAATTCTCGCTCCTTGGCGGGGGCCCGGATCAGGCTTCGCCGGGCTCGAAAAAGGCCCGTCCCCATTTTTCCCCCCTACCCCTGGCGCCCCTTTCTCCGTCCACATGGCGTTTCCCCCAACACCTTGTCCGCAAGAAGCCCACCCGAGGCAAAGCTTTCCCCGCAAAGTGTGGCCCATCGCGGTTTTGGTAGTTTAGATCATCGACCGTAGCGGCTGCGTGTTGCCCCCATGACCACCAAACGACTCTTCTTCCTTGATTAAAGCCTTTGCAAACTCCCTCAGACCGAAAATCCACACATTCGTAGATGAGGGACAGCTGTTAGCGAGACCCTCATGATTCCGTGGACCTGTTCTCTCTTTTAACCCCCCCCCTTCCTCGGACTCTCCGTCCTTCGTCAGAAGGGTTTAGCGCAGGATAAACCCCTCATACCATACTTCACCCCCCCCCCTCCCCTCCCAGTTACGACAGGGACCGAAATTAAATTTGCCCCGGTCATGCATCACGCCCACTAATCGGACGCTGATATACTGTCTCTCGCCGGCAGGATACAGAGTTTCCTCCTGCCTCTTCTTTATGTACTCCTCCGTGTACTAGTCCTGGTTAGGACAGGACGTTCATATTCTCGACGCGATGGGCGCGTATGGGACTCTCTCCAACCTCCTCCCCTGCGTTCTTTCGGTCCAGCAGATTTGGACGCTACTCTGACCGGGGGTGATCATCTGGAACTTGCTCCCTCCCTGGCCCTCCTTTCCTGGCGACCCCCCTTCTGTTGCAAGATCTCCGAAGTTAAGCCACAAAGATGATTGCACCACCCCGCTTTTCTACGTGCTGGTCCTTCCCCTGGCAGATTGATGAGATTGCCGCCTCGCTACATCAAGTCGGTCCCGCCCCCCCTCCCTGTACAACACTTCCTTCCTACTAGATCTGGTGACGGGAACGGGTCGTCTTTCGCCCACAAACTGACATCCAGCCTGAGGACCCTTTTTAGTTAGATGGGGTTTTTGCTCAATAGAAAGCTATGACGGAACCTCCACTCCCCCCTTCCCTACTTACAGGACAACAGAAACGGCAGAAGAGAGGCTCATCCCACCCCCCGCTGGCAACCCCCGCACCCCTAACGCCGCCGTCCCCGCCCAGCTGTCCCTCTACTGAACCTCTGCCCGTCCCCGCTTCGACCCTTCCACGCCGCGTCCGGTACTTCATTTCCCTCCTTTCCCTCGGTCCCCCCTTTTATCAATGCCAAGGTGCCCTCCACCCAATCTCCTCCCCGCTCCCTTTCTTCCGCCGTCTCACATTCCGCGCGTGGTCAGCCCCTTTTCTACTATTTCCCGCCCCCTTGTCTCCCTCCCCCTCACCACTATCTTGCACCCATGCGGTGCGCAGCTTCGAAGCTTGGTCCGACAGCGCTTGTCTCCTCCCCGCCTCGCATCCACCCCAGCGCCCCACCCACTGAGTACCCGGTCTTTTACTGCGTAACCAGCGCTGGCACCCCTACTCCCGCTACCCTCTGGCTTGCCCTTACGCCCTACACTCCCCAACCCGTCCCTTCTCAGTGCTCTCCATCCTTTTCTTGCCCCCCTCCCCCCCCCCCCCGCAACTACAACCCCCTCCTCCTTACCGACCCCCCCCCGCGCATCCCCCTCCGCGCTCCTTCGTTACCCCGGTTCCACACGCTCTCCCAGCTACCCCCGCACCCGCGCGGCCCCACAGTCCCTCGAATTTTGGTTTTTGGGGTATTTCCGCTCTTTTCCTCGCGGGGATGTCTCTTTTTCTTTGTTGCTCCGCTTTTTGGGTTTTTGTGGTTCTGTCGTTTTTTGGGTGCAACCACGTGTGCTGTAAGGGTTTCCTGAGATGCACGGCGATCCATGACCCAACATTAGGAGAGGTTTGCTTTCATCACAAGTCAATCACTAGAATAAAACCCACATTTAAGAGCAAGATTCCAGAACAGGTTAGAAAAGCCTTCCTTTTTGTCACCTTTCAAAGTGTATTCTAGGGTTATCGTTTTCGGGCTTGAAGGAATGTCTTACACTCATTCTAGCTCCCTACTATCGCGGGACATATACCAATAAGTCCGTCACCTCGTGCTTCATCCACCAGAAGTTCGAGCTTTCGCCCCCGTTTCATCTATTTCTATTCGCCGGCGCCCCTTGGGTAGTTATATATTTCCTTAGACCATCAGTTGTGTTGTTTAGAGCCTCCGCCCCCCCCTTTAGCCTGGACCCTCGCCCTATAGACAGGTCCTGACTCGCGCCAAGCGGTGTCGTCAGCCAGAGGTTGAGTCAGGTCGAAGCTTCTAGATACCCTCTGATCCAAGGAAGTCCCTTCTCCCCTCCTGGAACCCCCACCATGTTTGACCCTCCCCTCAGGGCAGAA
>Ga0179591_1342509_pt1 | contig 11373 bp, 5 predicted proteins | sample CZOMad2_1_08_16f_FD_182891 | JGI IMG/M metagenome (GOLD analysis project Ga0179591, IMG submission 182891) | Vadose zone soil fungal communities from Angelo Coast Range Reserve, California, USA - CZOMad2_1_08_16fungal (PacBio error correction) | ecosystem: Environmental > Terrestrial > Soil >... | reverse complement strand
ACAAGGCCAGAGGGCAAGGCAATTAGGTGTCGGCGGGCCGCCGCGTCGGGACAGGTACAAAGCCAGCTGTCGATGGGTCAGCTGCGGGGTCCGGCTGACCGGTCGTCGAACGAGGCGGGCTGGGACCGCGTTGACTGGGCTCAGCCGAGCCGCCGGCGGGCGGCGACTGCCGACGCAGCCGCGCCACAGCTCAGCGGCTGCTCGCCCTCCTCGGGGGTGGTACGCTGAACGTCGCCGAGCAATCCGTAGGCGTGCACCCGGATCAGCGGCGTCCCGGCCGGCGGGGCCGGCGCCAGCGAAGCTCGCGGCTGCCCGCACGTCGAAGCGGTGAGCTCGGACCTCGATACCCGCTGGCACCATGATGTCCACGCTGCCTAGCAGCGTGACCGCCGGATATCGCGATGTCGGTGTCAGCTCACGACCGTACGCAGTCAAGGTGCACGTCGCCGAGCAGGCCGACCGCGCGCAAGTCGGCGGCAGCCGCCGCGCCCGGCACCGCCAGTGACGCCAAGACACCGGAAACCACCGGACGAGACCGTCTCGTCGAGCCGCCGGCGATGCCTCATCCAGCCTGGACGTTGCCGCCGCCAGCTGCTCGTGGCTGGTCGCGGCCCCAACACCGCGCCACCCTGTCGACTGAACTGCTCCAGCTCAGCCGGCCGTCATCAGCCGCCCGCTGTAGCAACTCCGCCGTCGGCGGTCCGGTCGGCATCGGTCACGGCGCGGGCGGCTGCCCAGGTCCCGGGGCTCGATCTCCACATCGGCACGCTACCGGTGTGCAAAAGTCGGAGCCAACGAAAGTTGCCCGGCGGCGTACCCCAAGACCCTCCACAAGGCGCACCGGCGGGCGGTGCCCGCATAGCGACCCTGTACGCCCACGGAACCCGCAGTGACGAACGGCCCTAACACCAGCAGACACCGGGCCGCCGCGCCACGCCCCACCACGGACGCATCGAGGATGCCACGCTACGCGCTCGGCGGGCATGAGTCGCGCGTCCGCGGAGGCGCGGGCATGTTGAGGTCTACTGGGAGTCGGAGTCGGGGGCGAGGGCGTCTGGCCTGCTGGCGGCGTGCTTGCTGACGGTCCTCGTGGGATCTGGACGGTGACGCGAGATGTAGGGGTGCGGCGCCAATCGCCGGACCAGGAGGACGTTGCGTCGGCCCAGGGGCACAACCTGTGCAGACGGGTCGATTCGGCTCTTCTGAGACCTCGAAGCGAGGGATTTCCAGGGGTGTTCCAACACCGCCGCTGGGTGGGACCCTGCACGGGTCGGCCCAACGACTAAAAAAAAAAAAAAAAAAAAAAAAAAACTCCCCTCAAAAATTTCCAAAAATAAAAAAAACCCCCAAAAAAAAAAAAAAGAAAAAAAAAAATTCCCCCCCCCCTCCTTCCCCCTCCAAAAAAACCCCCGCCCAAAACCCCCCTCCAAAAAAATGGAGGAACTCATGGGGGAGCAAGTCTGGGACGCGGCAGGTGCTAAGGGAGAGGGGGGTCGTCGCCCGCCGCGGGCGCGGCCGTCCTGCAGTCACGGCCTAGGACTCGCCTCGCCGGCGATGGCGAGTGACGACGACGGCGGAGGGTTGACCGCAGCTGGATGGTCACCCGGCAGGACGACGGTGACCCGACGAGGTGCGGCGGTTTCAGCTCGCCGGCGGCGGGTCTTCGTGAACCACGACATCCTGCCTGCCGGCCCCCACCGTTCACCGGCACGTGGGCGCGGGGCTCGGCGAGCGTTTCCGGGCCACAAGCTGGTCCGGCTCCCCGGGGAGGGCTCCCCGGCTCACCGGAGTCGAAGACCGGGTCCTCTGGTGGGCCCGCGTTCGAAAACCGCACCATCATCAGCAGCACCTACACCGCAACGGTCTTCGACGCGGCCCCACAGACGGACCCGGGATTGCGACGACGGGTGAGAAGGGTAACGAAATAACGGGGAAGAAGGACCAGTTCGTGGCCCGGAAACCGCCCCCACCCGCCGGAAGCCCCGCCCCACGTGCCGTGTGTGAACGGCGTGGGCCGGGCAGGCAGGATGTCGTGTTCGACGAAGACCCCGCCGCCGGCGAAAGCTGAAGACCCTGCACTCGGTCGGGTCACCTCTTCACGGCCGGTGACCATCCAGCTCTGCCGGTCAACCGCCGCCGTAGTCCACTCGCAATCGCCGGCGAGGCGAGTCTAGGCCGAGTGACGGCAGTGACGGCCGCGCCGCCGGCGGCCGACGACCCCCGCTCCACGTAGCACTGCAGCAGTCCCAGACTTTGCTCCCCCATGCAGTTCCTCCTAGCTGCGGCCCGACCAGTGCAGGGTCCACCCAGCGGCGTGGGGGAACAACCCCTGTGAATCCCGCGTCTTCGAGGTCCAGAAGAGCCGAATCGAACCGTCTGCCCAGGTTGGGCCCATGGGCCGACACGCAACGTACTCTGGTCGGCGATTGGCGCCGCACCCCTACATACTGTTGCGAGTCAGCCGTCCAGACAACCGAGGAGCCGGCCAAGCAAGCACGGCCGCCACGGATAGGCAAGACGACCCTCGCCCACCGAACTCCGACGGCCCAGGAAACGGCACTCAACATGCCGCGCTGCCGCGGGACGAGCGCGACGACCTCTGCCGCCGAGCGGTGCGCCTGGTCATCTGCGATGCCAGTCCGTGTGTGGGCGCGCGGCGGCCCGGGGTCTGTGGTGTTTAGGGCAGTGGCGTCACTGCGGGTTTCCGTGGGAAGTATAACGGGGGTCGCTTATGGGGCCACCGCCCGCCGGTGCGACCTTGTGGGAGGTCTTTGCGGGTACGCCGCCCGGGCAATCGGGGGACTCCGACTGTTGCACACACCGGGTAGCGTGCCGGATGTGGGGAGATCGAGCCACCCGAGATGGGAAGCGCCCGCGCGGTTGACGATGCACAGGACCGCCGCTGCGGAGTGCTACAGAGGGCGGCTGGAGACGGCCGGATGACGCTGCGAAGCAGTTCAGCGACAGGGTGGCGCGGTGTGGGCCGCGACCAGCCACGAGCAGTGGCGGGGCGGCCACGTCAGGCTGGAGAAGGGCATAGCGGCGGCTGACGAAGAACGGTATCGGTCGGTAGGTTCGGTGCTGGGCGATAGTGGAGGGCCGGGCGCTGGGCGGACTGCCGCCGACCTTGCGCGCGGTCCCTGTCGGCGAAGTGCACCTTGACCTGCGTACGGTCGTGATGCTGGACACCGACAGCGTCGAGATCCGCGCGCGTCACGCTGCACCTGGCAGAGGGGACATCATGGTGCCAGCGGGGATCGAGGTCGAGATCACCGGCTTCGACGTGCTGGGCAGCCGCGAGGATTCGGTGGCGCCGGCTGCCCGCCGGCCCGGACGCGCTGATCCGGGTGCAACGCCTACGGAGGGGGTTGTGGGCTTCACGGCAGGGAGGTCGGGTGCAGTCGGTTTTGTTGTGGACACAGGTGGCATCCTCGCCGAGGAGGGGCGGAGGGGGGGCACAGCACGGGCGGCTGGTGAGGGCGTGGGGGGGTGGTGCGTCGCGGGGGTTGGTGTGGGTTTGGGAGTGGCGGGGGAGTAGTGTGGCGAGCAGGGGCGTCAGGCTGTGGGGGGTTTGTGTGGGTCGGTTTCGGGCGGTGGTGCTGAGGGACGGGGCAGGGTCGGAGGGGGGGGGTGGGGTTGGGGACGCGGGCGTCCGAGGTTCGCGGGCCGGGGGTCGTTCGGGAGCAGCCGGTCCAGGCCGGGGACCCGCGTGGCGAATTGTGGGGGGGCGGGTGGGGGTGTGGACCGCATCGGAGGCGGAGTGGGAGGGGGTGCGTTGTAGGGGGGCCTGTGGCCCGACGGCGTGCGGGGGTCTGGGGCCACCGGCGGGGGGAGGCTGAGTCCGGGTGTGGAGTTGGGGGTGCACGGCTTTTGTGTGCCGCTCGTGGCGGCAGTGGGGTAGTCGGGTGGTGCGCTGTGGTGTTTTCGCGGGGCGTGCCGGCTCCTGTGGTGGGGTTGGTTGGGAGGTGAGAGGGTTGATTACGAGAGGGCTAGGGGTTGTGGAGGGGGCAGTGGAGGGCAATTAGGGGGTGGTGCTGGGGCGGGGGGGGCGGCGTTTGCTGCGGCGGGTCGGTCGGGGTGGAGTTATGGGGGTACAGTGGACGGCCGAGATGGCGTATGGGTCGGAGTGGTTACGGGGGTCTGGGACGCGGATGGGGAGACGTGGGTCGGCGGGGCTGGACCGGCGCGGTGTTGTGGTGGGGGTGGGGGTGCGGGGAGGAAGTGATGGGCGTTGCGGGTTGGTGGGTTGGTTGGGGGGAGTGGAGGGGGTCTCGGGTGGGGTGGGTTGACTGCTGTCATGGGTGGGTCCGGGAGGTCCGACGGGTTACGTGGGGGGCGGGTGGGCGGCGACTGCCGCGCAGCGCAGGCGCCACCAGACTCAGGCGGGCTGTGTGGGTGACACGCGCCTTTCGGGTGTGGGGGGGGCGGTGGAGGCGGAGTGGAGGTGGCGTGCGGCAGGGGAGCATAGGGGTCCGGGGGGGTAGGGGCGGGTGCGAGGCGCCGGGGATCAAAGGGCGGCGGGGGGTTTTAGGGGTTGCGGTCGGTGCGGGGGGTGGGGGGGGGGGGCTGGGGGGGGTGGGTGGGCAGGGGGTTGTGGTGTGGGGCGGAGCAGGGGCGGGGCCGCCAGCCGAAGCTCCGCGGCTGCCCCACGTGGAGGGCGGGGGGGGGGTGGGCGTGGAGGGGTGGGTGGGGGGGGGGGGGGGGTGGGGGGTCGTTCGGGTTGGGGGGGTGGGTGGGCGGGGGGGTGAGAGGGGTGGGGGCGGAGGGGGGTGGGAGGCTCGGACCGTCTGGATGCTGCCGGGTTGGGGGGGCGGGGGAGGTGGCCGAGGGTTGGAGGTGGGGGGTCGGGGCGAGTTTGCAGGCCACCTGAGGGGCACAGCGTGGTTCTGTGGGGGGGGGTGGGGGGGGAGGGGGGGTGGCCGGGGGGGTGTGGGGCGGCACTGCGGCTGGGGGGGTAGGTGGGCTGCGGCGGGGGGGTGTTTGCGGGGTGTGGTGCCGGAGGTGGTGCGATGTCAGGGCGAGGGCGCGTGCGGTGGGCGGCAGGGGGGGTCGCGAAGGGGGGGTGCACACGTCGGCCGAGGGGTGCAGGTTGGACGGCCGGGGAGGGGGCAGTGGGGCGGCGGACAAGGGGGTGTCGGGCGGGCGAGGGCAGCCGCCGAGGGGCAGCAGAGCGGGGTCGGCCGCACGTGGATCGCCCAGGCACGCAGAGGAAGATGCACGACGAGGAGGGGCGCGGTCGTGAGTCGGAGGGCCGGGAGTGGTGCCGGGGCGGAGTGTTGCCTGGCCTGGGGGGCAGGGGGGGGGGGGGGGGGGGGGGCTGAGGGGGGGGGTGGGCCGGCTACGCGGGGCAGGAGGGGGGCTGCGTGCGGGCGGGTGGGGGTCGGAGGCCCTTGATAGGGCAAACGGGTCGAGGGTACGCATGGGCCAGCTGTCGGGGATGTGGAAGAGCGGTGGGGGGGACTTGGGTGGGGGGGGGCAGCCGTGTAGGGGGGGGGGGAGTTGGGGGCGTAGGGCCAGGTGGCGGTTGCCGTCTCAAGTTCCGCCAGCGGTGTAGAAGCTCTGCGCGCGGGGGGACGGGCGGTGTCCGAGGTGGCGGGGGTCATCGGGTGGCAGGACGCGGGGACGGGGGGGCGGCGCGTGTTTGTGGCGCGGGCTGCAGGGTGGGTGGGGGTTGCGGGTGCCCAGGGGGGGGGCGGGGGCTGGGCGAGTGCTTCCGAGCGGAGTGCACGGGCAGCGGGGGCTAGCGGCCAGGGTGGTGTTTGGTCAAGTGAGGGTACAGGGGGTTCGGGGGAGGCCCGTGGCGGCGGAAGGGGGTGTGGGCGGGGGCATGGGGGGCGGGGTGGCGGTGCCGCCACACCGAGGGAGGGGGGGATCCGTTGGCCACAAGGGGCGGGCGAACGTGGGGGCGGGGGCACGGGTGGACACCCGGCATTGCGGCGAGGGCCACATGGACGCGTTTTGAAGGCCCCACGGATGGGAGCCGGGGCGGGTAGGGTGGAGGCGGTGCCGAACGGGGGCGGCGGGTCCAGACTGAGCCAGGGTCATGTCCACCCCTGTGGCCTGAGTGCGCGACGCGCCGAGAAACGGGACGGGCGAGTGGTCGGGGTCATTGGGAGTGACGCTACGGAAGGCACTGCGGGTCGGCGGGCGAGGAGGGGGTCGCGGCGGTCCCGGCAGGGCGCAGGGTGGGGCGGCACGCAGCGCGGCATGTGGGGTTTTTGTTGAGTGGGCGGTCCGTGGGGGGGTCGTTGAGGGGGAGTCGGGCAGACAGGGGGGGGGGGGGGGGGCGGAGGGGTGGGAGGTCTGGGTGTTGGGGGGGGGTGCGAGGCCGGGTGGGTGGGGGGGCGGTGAGGGGGGGTGGGGAGCGTGGCTTTGCTGGGACACCGGCTGGTCGCTCGGGGGTGGGGGGGTGAATCTGGTGCGGAGGGCGGGGGGGGGGTTTTGGGGGTGGGGGGGAGGTGGGGGGGGCGCTCGTGGGGGGGCGTGGCTGAGAGGGGATTGGGTGAGGGGTTGGGGGTGGTGCTGGGTTGACTGGGAGCAAGAGTGCGGCCGGGGTACGAAGGGCGGGGGGAGGTTGGGGTTCGGGGGGTGGGGGCGTGTCGGACGCGAGTGTGTTGCAGATGAAAACATGGGGGGTGCCGGAGACGTGGGTCTTGGATGTCGGGGCTCTTCTGGAGCCGGGTGCGGCAAGACGGGCGGGATCGGCATGGGTGTGTGTGTGTGTGCCCCGGGTGGACGACGCGGGGGCGGTGGGGGGTGGGGCGCCTGCACGGGGTTCGGGGGGGGGGGGGCCGGGGCACGAGTGAGGGTTCCCAACGCGAAGGGAGGGAGCTAGAACAGGGGTGGGGGGGGAGCGGGAAGGATGTGTTATGGGGACGGGCGGGGGCATGGGGGGGGGGGGGGGTGTGCTTGCTACGGGTGGGGGGGTGGGGTGAGCGGGGGGTCGGGGTGGATGGGGGGACGGGTGGGCGCGGGGGGTGGGGCGGGGGGTGGCGGGGGACGCGGGGGGCGGGGTCGGTCACGAGCGTGGACGCGTTTCGAGGGTGGTGGTCCGGGGGGTGGGGGGGGGGTCGCGTAGGTGGGAGATTCGCCTGCGGAGGAGGGGGGTGGGGGCGGGGGGGGGGTAGTTGCGGGGAGGGGGGGGTGTAGTTGGACGACAGGGTAGGGGCTGGGTCTGGGAGGGGGGGTGGTTTGGACGGGCGTTGGCAAGGCTGGGTGGTGCGGAGCCGGTGGGGGGCAGGGGGGGGGGCCGGGGGGGGAGGGGGGAGGGGGGGGTGGGTGGGCGAGGGCGGGGTGTGACTCGCGTGGGGGTTGACACGGAGGGGGGGGTGGTGTGCTGTGGGGTGGGGTGGTTTGGCAGGCGGGGTCTGGTTGTGCGAGCTGTCGGCCGGGGCGGCGGGGGCGGGGTCTTGCGTCAGAATCACGACAGGTCACGTGCAGCCGGGTGGGCTACACTGAGGGGGCACGTTCGGGTGACGCGGGCAGTGACGTGGTTGGGGGGGGGCGGAGGGGGGGGGCGACGGCATGGGGGGGGGGGGTGTCTGTGTTGCGGGCGGGGGCGGGGGCGGAAATGGGGGGCGATGAGGCGTGGTGACGGGCGGGGGAGGTTGTGGACGCACGGGCGGGGGGGGGTGGTGATGGGCGGTTGGGGTCCGGGGGGGCGTTACGTCACGGGTGGTGTAGGGGTGTGATGGTTGGGAGTGCGAAGACCCGTGGTGCTGGGTTCCGGTCGTGGGGGATTGGGTTCCTTTGGGGGTGGGGGGTGGGGCGGCGGGGCGCTGGCGAATAGGCACCGGCAGACCGGGGATGTACTGGTGCGCGGGGGGGCGACGGCGGTTGAGTCTTTTATTTTTTTTTTATTTTTTGCGACGGCGGGGAGGCGGGGGGGTGCGCTTGGGGGGCGGGAGGGTGGGGGCGGTTCGGCCACGCGAGCCAGGGGACGGGGGGACGCCGGGGTGGGGGTGGGGCGAGGGTGGCGGAGCTGTGCGGCTGGGGTGGAGGCGGGGCGGTGGTGGGGGGAGGGGCCGGACGGGCTGCGACCGCGGGGGAAGCCGGACCAGGCGCGTGGGGGGTGTTGGGGTGTTGTTGGGGGTGGGCGTCCGGAAGGACGGGCCCGCGGGGCCGGAGAACGGCGCCCACGTGACGGGTGAGTGTGCACGGTGGTGCGCCGGGGTGCGAGTGTGGGGCAGTGGGGAGTGGTGGCGGTTCAGGAGGTGGGCTGGAGTCGTACCCAGTCTGTGGACCGGGAGGGCGCGGAGGGAGGTAGGGGGCTGGTGTGTGGGATTAGACGCCGGGGCGGGCGCGGGGGCACAGTCACGGTGATCTGGGGGGGGGTCGTGTGGGGCGGTGGGGGTCGGATTCCTGGTGTTTTTGTGGGTGGCCGGGGGCTGCCGAGGGTGGTGTGGAGGCACGGGATAGACAGGCGTGCGGCGGGGTGCACACGCGAGTCCGCGGACGCGGGGCTTCGGTGGTGGGCGGAGCGTTATTGCCGATTCGCCGGGCGAGGGCGAGTGCACGCGTAGGGGGGACCGGGGGGGTGAGTTCGTGCGGCGGGGGGGGGGTGGAGGGGGGGTGGAGAGGACGGGACGGGGGGCCGGGGTGTGAGGTGTCGGGCTGGGGCGGAGGTGCGGGGTGGACGGGCGGACGCGGGGGGCGGGGGGCGCATCGTTGTTAGGGCACGGCGGGGTGCGCGGGGCGGTTGCCGCAGGTGGATCGTTTGGGCAGGTCCGAGCGTGCGGGATGGTGGGGGATGGTTGGCGCGTGGGGCACCTAGAGCTTGGGGGGGGGGGGCCCGGGAGCCGCGGGGTTGGGCAGGGGTTGGTCGATGGGGGCGACGGGTGTGAGTGCACGTGGCGGGGGGGGGGGGTGGGGTTGGTTGGGTTGGGGGAACGAGAACCCTGGGGGGAGGGGGGGAGGAGTGAGGGCCGGCGTGGTCTGTGGGCGAGTGGGGGTGCGCAGAAGATGCGCGAGGGTGGGGAGGTGGAGGCCCCTGGTTGCTGCCACATGGGGTGTGGGGTGGTGTTCAGGCTATGGGGGCCGGGTAGCGGCGGCACGAACGTCTATTTCCGGGGTGTGCGCGGGTATGTAATTGGGCGCGCGCGACCCGACGTCTGCGCCTGAGCGCGTCCTGCGCTGAGGGAACGCACGAGCGGAGGGCTTGGGGGGTATGTAGTGGGAAGACTGGGGAGCGGGGCGGGCGGGCGCAGCTGGGGGGGGGTGCGGTGGGGTGGTTGGGGGGGTGTGGGGCAAGACGCGGCCGGGGTTGACGGCGGGGGGGCGAGGACCGGAGTGGGGGAGGTCACGACCGGGCCCGGGGGGGGCGGGGGGGGGGGGGCGAGGCGGGGGCGCGAGGTGGGGAGGGGGGCTCGTATATAATGTTGTGCCGAGATGTGGGCCGACGGGGACAGCGCGACTCTTCGCCGAGCGGCGGTTGGGCGATGGCGAGTCGGCTGCGAGGTTGGCGTTCTGGCGTGAGTTGGGCGTGCGCGGTAGGGCCCGGGGGGGGGGTGGTGGGGGGGGGGGCGGGGTTGCTGGTGTTAGGGACAGGGTGGGGGAGGGTGTACTGAGGGTGGCGGATGGAGGCTTGGGGGGGTGTTGCTCGTGGGGCGGGGGGGGGGTGGTGAAAGGCGGGGGGGGGGGGGGGTTGCGGCTAGGGGCGGGTGGGGGGGGGACGGACCTGGCGCCGCGCGGGTTGGTGGGTTGGGGCGGAGGGGGGGGCTTTTTTGTGATGGTGTGGGGTTGGGGGGTGGTGGGGGGGGGGTGGGTGTGTGTGTGGGGGGGGGGGGGGGGGGGGTTTGCTTGGGGGTACGTTCGTTGCCGGGTGTGCAGGAGGGCTTTTTCGGGGGCTCACTTGGACGTTGGTGTTGTCACAGCGGGGGGGTGGGGTGGGTTGAGCGGGTGCGCGGGGAGTGGGGGGGCTGTGGTGGGAGGGGATCGGGGCGGTCCCCGACTGGGGCCTGGGGACAGTAGGGCGGGGTGTGGCCGGGCGTTGTCTCAGGCGGGGCCGCGGGGGTTGTGGAGCCGGGAGGTGTGCGACGAGCTCGGGATGCCACGCCGCACGGGCGGGGGGGAGAGTGTGGTCGTGATCAGTCGGGGGGGGCTGGGGTCTGGAGGACGGGGCGCGGGCTGGACGATGGAGCAGTTCAGGCGGAGAAGGGTTGGGCCGCGGTGGGGTGGGGGTGAAGGGGGGGGGGGGGGGGGGGGGGTGGGGGTGTGGGGGTTTGGGGTTGTTGGTTGGGGCCCGCGGGACAGGAGGGGCCACGAGCGTAGGGTGTGGCGGGGGTTGGCTGGGGCAATCGCCAGGCCTGGTGGGAGGGGAGGGCATAGCGGGGGGCACGGGCGCGAACGGGAGAGAGGCTGGGGTCGTTGTCGGTCACGGTGGGTTGGTTGGGGTTTTCGGGGGTGTGGGGGTATGTGTGGTGGGGTGGGGCGATGGGGGGGTCACTAGGTGGCGGGGGGCCAGGGGGGGGCGCTGGGGAGGTGGCTGCCGGGGCGCGGACGCGTGGTGGCGGGGCGGGCGGTGGTTTCGTGCGGGGGGGGGTTCGTGTGCTGGTGGGGGGGGCTGGGCTCGTGGCGTCTCGGTTGGGCTAGTCCGTTTGACGGATGGGTGAGTGAGCGTTCGGGGGCGTGGAGTGCTGGAGGCGGCCACGACAGTCTGTCAGGCCGAGGTCCGGCTGGTCTGTGTGGGGGGGGGGTGGTCACGGCGTGCGTAGGGGGTAGTGGGCGGAGGGGGGGAGGTGGGGACATGTGTGCAATTGGGGGGGGGGTGGTGGCATGCGGGGGATGCGGAGGGGGTTACGGGTATGGGGTCGGATCCGGGCTGTGGGCGGACGTGGGGTTGGGCAAGTGGCGGGGGTTGGTCGGTCTTCCGGGCTGGGCTGCCGGGGTGCGCCGCGCGGGCCTCGGGGGGGACGACGGGCGGGATGCGCGGCGTGCACGCCGGTATGAGGGCTTGTCGGGGGCACAGGAGGAGGTCAGCTGGTATAGCAACCCGGGGCGAGGAGGGCAGGAGGCAGCGTGGTCGGCCGTGGAGGCGTGGTTGGGGCGGGGGCGGGGGGCGGGCGGGGCGTTGGGTCGGGAGTCGCAGGCGGCGCGGGGCGTGGGGGGCGGCGCGGCTGTGAGCGGGGGGGTTGACAGCGCGCGGTGGGAGTCACGCGGAGGCCACGGGTGGTCCGCACGGCGTCGATTCGGCCGTGGGTGCCAGCACGGGGGGGGTGACGCGGCGACAGCGGGGTGGATGTCGGCGGTCGGGGTTCGAGCATGCGGTGGAGGTGGGGGGGGGGGTGTGGGGTACGCGGGGCGCCGGAGGCGACGGCGGCGGGGGGGGCCTCACGCACAGGACCTAATGGCCGTTGCCATCTGGCGGGGCTTTTG
>Ga0179591_1291870_pt1 | contig 11373 bp, 13 predicted proteins | sample CZOMad2_1_08_16f_FD_182891 | JGI IMG/M metagenome (GOLD analysis project Ga0179591, IMG submission 182891) | Vadose zone soil fungal communities from Angelo Coast Range Reserve, California, USA - CZOMad2_1_08_16fungal (PacBio error correction) | ecosystem: Environmental > Terrestrial > Soil >... | reverse complement strand
CCCGCGCCTGCCTCCTCCCCCTTTCCCGCCCAACCGGACATCGTATCTCTGAGTGCCTCTACGTCCAATCTGACCTCCTTGTTTTCAAGAACTGGGGTTTCCGGTCCACCCCTGGTGCCCCCATGTTTTTCCCCTCCTGAAACTTCGGTTTCTCCATGATCCCTCGCAAGTTTCGACGCATTCCTCGCACAACCCCTCTGGCGTAACCTTTTTCCCATCCTAAGAAACGGATTCAAATTCCCCTGCCCCCCGTGAATCCCTTTTCCTTCCAATGGCATGAAGTCTTTCATGCCTATGTCCCAAGACAATTCTTTGAGTGACTTTGAACTTCTCCAGTTCATTTGCATCGCTTTTTTACGATTATAAAACTCCACTACGTCTTCGGCCCCCTCCTTCTTCCCCCTTAATTTAGTCGCACTCCAAAAACACTGCCTACAGCCTTCTCCCAAAGATGCGATAGTCTCGGCACCATTTCGATTAGACTCTTTCTGATCCGATGCTTGTCCCCCTCCCTTCCCCCCTTTCGGGTTAAAAACGCGTTTGGGCCGCGAATCATTTCCCCCCTTGCCCCAGCAGTTTTCGACGCCTGCACCTCCCTTCCTCACACCAGCACACTCGTTCTAGTTCCAGCCGAGACGATAATATGGATTCTCAAGCAGCAAACTCCTTTTCTTTTTTTCTCATGAGCGAGATGCCGCTCGCTTCTTTTGGTTATCGGTCCCCTTCCTTTAATCAGCTTCAGCCGCCCCCCTCCAGAGTATTCGACGTTTTTTTATGAAAAAGATCCATCTTTGCAGGATTTTGTCTTGGTACGATTCTGTCCCTCTCCTCTCCCCCGGTCTCCTCCCTCCCCCCCCATAGATAGATTATAATTAAGTAGGACCAAGTCTCAGATGTCTTCCCTTTTAATGTATACCTTCCCCCTCGCAGATTGTCGGTTTTTTAAACACCTCGCGTTAGTTTTTCCTAATATCAACACTACCAAGAGTCCCTTTGGAAGATCTATCCGGGATCCTTTTTCATCAAAAAAAAAATCAACTTTTCTACCTCGCTCATTCTCTCGATCCCATGGTAAGTCCCGACACAAAAACGCTTTGACCGGGACACACCTTCCGTTTCCCCTCTTTTCCGCACTCTGAGACTGCAGCATCCGTTTTATCGTTTTAACGCCCCATCCCCTTTACAATTCTCGAGCTCAAACCGTTTGCCCTGGCACTGTCGCTTCCGTCCTTTACTCCCCCCCTTTCCGAAAACGCTCCCTCTCCCCATTTAATTAAGTAAATTTCCCACTAACCAGGTACTCCCATCTTTCCAATAAAGTTTAGAATCCAAAGCTTTCTCCTTCGTTATGCTTTGTTTTCTTTCCCCCCTAATGGATTCTTCAGTCAATAGGTCCGACCTTTTTATATCACTTCCTCCATTTTTCCATTAGGTTGGGAGACCCGAGACATAAGCCCCCAAATATAGCTTGGACCAAGTACAGCGGACCCAAAGTTCGAGTTCCCCCCATCGTCACATGGTCCTTAGGCACGGAGCATTTTTCTTCCCTCCTTACCTAATCAAATTGATACTTGCACGAATCCACAAGGACATAAACATGCTCTCCCGTTTCGGCAATAATGCTCGGGTTTGATCGCGCGGCAAGGGATCCCTCACTGAGACACTCTCCACTTGCCCCTGCCTCGTTAATGGGGACCCCTGACTTCATGTACATAATTCTGATCGTTCTCCTTTCCCAGTGCACTCTATGGAAACAGATACGGTCCACGTCTCTACCCAACATGCCCCCCCCACTTTTTGGATTCATAGGAATTCTCTGAAACGCCTGCCCTGAACTCCTGAAGCTCGCTGTGTGACGGAATCGCTTAAGTTATACGGACCCATGCCTTCCTTGATTCCTTGATAGAGTGATCATAGTCGAATTTGAACGTCCTGAAGAAAGTAGAAAAAATCCACCCCATCCGGACTGGGGTATGCCTTAAATCGTTCTGGGTAAACCTATTGCCAGAGGGCTTCCCTGCCACTTTCCTTCTGTTCCATTAGATGGTCCTTCCAGATTCCAGGGGACCTGAAGAGTTGTTGGTTGTTAGATTTATTTCTTTCCACGGAAGGAACCCCAAAAGAACTGCACGTTTCATTTCCTTTGAAGAATTTTTAAATGATTCCAAAATGAACCAAGAGTCCGTAGGCAGGCCCAGTGAATTTTACCCCCCCTCTATTGTTTCTTCGCTTTTCCACTTATTCTCTTCAACTCTCCTTAAAACTGAACTTCATCCAGTTTGTTGTTCTTCCCCCTGTCGCGGCTGCTCCACCACCGAAAGCAGTCTTCTTCTGTTTTCTCATCTTGCCAGCCAATCTCGGGATGTGCTTTTACGATTCACCAATCGGTTCGATCTTTCCCACTCTTTTATGGTGGAATACTCATCGGACCTGCTCCCCCTCTTAGTCGCAACCTCCCTCTTTGACACCTTCTATTTCGCGGGGTTTTCTCCTTGAGAGGGTCCCCCACTCGCTCCTTATACATTGAGTTTTTTTTCAAGGTATTTACATCCACCTTGTGAAGTGGTTTGATTAGAGGTGTGATCGTTCCTTTTTTTTTTTCTAAGGACGATCTTCCCCATCCATAATTAGAAGCGTGACTTTGATTCAGGGGAAGAAGCCAATTGATTTTGATTTTCTTCTTTTTTTTTTCCCCGGATGTCCGTGTTGCTTTTTTTGAATGTCTTCATCGCCTTTGCCAACGAGTTCTTTTCTTTCCTGGGCGTTTTGTTGGTTTTTAAACATTGGTCTTTTCCGTACCTCCTCCGGCCGACGCTTCCCTCTTCGAATAGAAACTTTAGTCTCCCTCCCTTTTCCATTTTGGTTCTAATGGTAAGTGATACTTCAAAATGTGGAGCGGGCGCCGTGTTAGTCTTGGGCATCAGATTAGCCCCTTTATTAAGGGCCCAAGTGGCAAATTTTTCGGTTCTTTCCATTATTGTACCCTTGGCTTTTATTAAACGTCAGCTCTAAGGTGTCGCCTAGTTTGTTTGGTCTTCCTCAAGCACCGTTCGTTCTGTCTGCGAAGTGCCTTTTACGCTGACAAGTCCTGTTCAGCTACGATAAGTCCTCCTTCTTCGTGGATTGGCTTTCTCCTCCTGAAGACTGTTTTCCCCCCCGAAGTTCACTGGTCGTTTTGAATTAAGAATTAGGAAAACAGTCTTTGTTTTTAACCGGATTTTCTTGAATGCTGATGGAGACAGTCCATTTCCCCAGCTATGCGCCCATCTTTTCTTAGAGGTTTGAACCCCCCCCATTTTCCTTTTTGGAATAGTAACCAGTAGGGAGCGCATACGGTACCCGACAGACAGCTCAACCTCTTTCCAGGAGACTTTGTATTCCCCGGCCTTCCTCTATGGTCCTCCACCTCTTTCTTCTTTTCCGATTGATGGTCCCCCGGTACCTTGATACCGTCAGCGCGGCACTGCTCTAGACAGTCACTTTCCGTTCTTCGCCCCCCTCTCCCATCTTTGACGCTGTCCCGGATTTTTCTTTGTATGATTGGCTGGAGTCGAATTTTTCCTTTCCCTTGTCACATTATTCAATTTTTCGACGATTGTTTCCCCTGTCGTCCCCTCGCCCCGACCACGTTCCATCGACCTGATGTGCCGTCGAGTTGCGCTTTGGATTTTCCTGATCGGACCCTCCATATACCCTTTTTTTTTTTCGGATTCGCGACGTAAATTCATCTGCTGCTGAGCATACGGATGGGGTTAGGATCTGAACTTCCCCCTCTCACGAACTGAACCTAGATGGTCAGTCTCCCTGCAAATTGAACATGTCTTACCATCTTTTGGACAAGGACATTTAATCTTTAGGGACTGGGAAAGGAGATTACGTGTGAACTCTTTCGAGCCCAGCTTACTGGAATCGAGGAAGTACCAGTCCTCGGTTTTATTTAGTAAGTTTTTGCTCCGGCGTTCTAATTTGTGACCCTTCCCCCCCGCCACGGCCTGTTTAAATCCTTTTCAGGAAAAAGTTTTCGTGTTCTTCCATTTCCCCAACCTTTCCCCTTTTGATAACTGATTTCGATTGAAGATGAGCGCGTCTTTTTATCGTGATGATCCTCCTCGGTGGTGTTGTCTGATGAAGGTTTCTCGTTCATTCCCCTCGATTTCCCCCCTTTTTTCTCGAGATCCCCGCGAGACGCCTTGCAAGACATCCCCCCGCCTCCCCCGCTGTCACCGATTTTTCACCCCCCCGGACCCAGCTTTTGACTTTCAAAAGAATTGTGTTACGTGTGTGAATCCTCAAAACACATGCCAAGTGGTCGTCCCACACTAGACACCATTTTCCTGCTATTCCCGCTAAATCCCCTCCCTCTCATCAAAATTCACCCGAGCCCCCACATGAACCTCCTTTTCCGTAATAGATTCTATTTCCACTCTGATCGCTAATTGCGCGCTCCTACAGTCGTACTACCCTGGCTCCCTTCCTAAAGTCTGCCGTCATTGTACCACGATCCCCCCCTTTCTGATTAGTTTGACCTCGAAAGTTTCCCAGTTCTGTGGATAGCGTGATCTAAACTTCTTTCCCCTTCGTATATCACTTTTTGCAGGGCATGCCTTTTCCCCCCGGGGCTCCGAAACACCATGTATTAGTTTGTATATCCCCCCAGGTCACTACGACCCCCCCCTTTTCCCCCCCCTGATGCGGCGCGTTTTAAAATAATGTCGGTTTTTTGTTACTGTTTGCCCCCGCCATTCCCAGGTTTTTCGTTCAAAGTAATGGTCGTCCTTTTTCTTGCCCCCCTACCTTGCCCAGCAGTTTTTCGAAGACTTCCCTTTCCCCTAATCCAACCCCCACCTCAATTTGAAAGGAATGCGAATCTGATTTGCTTCCCATCTCTAACATGAAACAAGGCTTTTGGCGATTTTCAGTTCCTGATCCTTTTGCTTTCGTTGCTTTTTTTTGATAGGCAACCTAACCATCAATTTTTTTCTTACAGCTGATCTGTCTCACTTTTCGGACCGTGATGAAAAACATCCAACCTTCCTGGACGTGCTTTGGCCGTCTCTACCCGCCATGTTACGAACTCAATAGCCGAGATGGTCTAAGCGTCTAGAGTCCTACCTCGATAGATGATGCATGTTTCGTGAGCCCTCCCCTTACGTTACTTTTACAGGTGAGAAACTAGGAGTCTGTTCCTCAATTCTTCATTCCCGACCGAGTGACACTCGGGAAGGCAAGCTCCCTGTTGCCTACCCAAAACTTGACTTTCTCCTCGAGCCTTTTTTTTCCGTCCACGCTTTACGCTTCGCCCAGATTTCTTGTTGTCTCAATTATTCAGCACCGACTCGACACGTCCAGTCTTCCGTTGTTCCTACTCCCCAAATAAACTTCTCTCTCCTAGCACTCCCTACCCGTCACTCGTGGCCAATTTCTCCTTTGCCCTCCCCAACCTCAGAAACGGCCCCTCACTACGAAAACTTTCCCCCTTCCCTTTTTTTTGCCTCCACCCCTCCCCCCCCAAGGTAGCCCCATTTCTAAAACTCCCCAAGTTCGAATCGGACGGAAAGCCGGCGCTTTTCCATGCTTATTGTCAAAAATACTGTCACCTTCCAACAGAAGCCCTTGCACTGTTCCCCTCATTTGGCCCGGGTGGGTTCTAAGACCTTCGGCAACATCTTCCGGACTCCCCTGTCCCGCAACCCCCCTTCTTCAGCACTTCCCAGAGACATTTCTTCGAATTCTTTCCATATGTCTGACGGTCCGGACCCACTTTCTCGAGTGGACCCCATCAATCACACATCGGAATTTCCCCCTTGCCCAAAGCCGTTTCTGCCTCACTTTTCTCTTCAGGGTTTTTTTCTCCTCTTCAAGGGGACACATTCTCGAGCCCTTTTCAATTTTTTTTTCAAATCGGAACGCCCTGGGAATCGAGTCAATGTCATCACTTTTCATTTCGTCCCCCTTTCTTTTGACCGATCTATGTTTGATTTCCAACTTATCTACTTTCCAACACAAGGTCCCCGCCCCAACAGGGAGTAAGAGTTTTTGAGACAACCGCCCTCCCTCCTCCGGCTAGGGACGCCCTTTCCTATTAACCGTGCTCCCCGTCCCATGACTATCTAATTAATTGAGGGTTAAAGGCTCTCTTGCTGTATCGATTTTCTCTCAGGTCCCCTCGTCAATCAGAGTACCCTCTTCTTAAATACCGTTTTTTTTTTCTTTTTTTCAAATAATTAAACGGCTGCGCTTCCATGAAAGATGACAGTTATGGTTCCTTAACTTTCCTTTCTCTTAATCTTTTTCTTGAGAAGGCATCTCCTTCAAGAACTCACTTTCTCCGCCAAAGTGGCTTATTTACACACCCTCCCATAAAGTATTTACCTACGATTTTTTCCCCCCGCTATTTTATCGTTTCACTTTTTCTTTCCGCACTCCTTCCCACCAATGAATGATCTTCACGTTTGACCCCGAGAACTTTAAATCTTCTACTCCCCCCGTCCCCGCGTCTTTATCCTCAGAGTTATTTCCAGATTTGCTGCATCAACCCCCCTTGATCCCGTGACTTTTCTTTCGCCTCGTTCCATTCATCCGCTAGTTCCCCTTTGGTTGTACCTGGTCTTCCATTTATGACTGACCCCCTTCCGCATTAAAGCCCTTTTACGGCCGATTTTCCCCCCCCCCCCCTTGCCTTCTTTGCTCAGGGATCTTTCTGCAAGGAACACGAGATCCTTCCCCCCCCCTTCAGCGAAAAGGGTCCATCATAAGCCCCAAGTTGAATTCCCTTTGTTGATAGGTGTTTCCATAGATACCTTTGGTGATCCTTCCTCACACATGTCCGATCCTGGCCACTTTGTACCTTTCCCCCCTCCCCTCCCCGTCGCTGATGTCTTTTTGTAGAGAACTTTGTTCCGCCGATTTTCTATCTTTTCCTTGTTTTACCCCAACCTTTGCATTGCTGAAGTGTATTTCCCTTCTTTGCTTAGTTTCCTCTCCTTAGCGATTTTTGCCCCCCCGGAAGCCATTCCCTCGAGACTTCCCCGCATCGAACTGTGATGTTCGAAAACAATGGTCTCTGGTTTCCTTTTTTACCAAGGACCTTCTCCCCTTGCTTTTCTTTTGCTTGACGAAGTGTTTGAAGTACTCCTTGCTCCATTTTGCTAGTCCACCTTTTATCTTGGTAAGATGCTAGGAGGAATTTTCCAAGTTTCTTGTTCTGCCCCTACTGAACAACGGAGTGCGTTTTTCTGCGTTGGTGGTCCCGTCCTTCTACCTCAAGACCTGGTCCTGTTAGCGCTTACTCCTGTCTTTGCCAGGTGCTTCACATTTTTAAAGCGTGCCTACCACTCTAAGCACGCGTCTTCTTTTTGTGGGATTCTCCGAACCGGTTTTTCTTTTTTTCCCTTAACTATTTTTAACTGGTCGGGTTGTTTCGCCCTTCTGCATAGGCCCCCATAACTCCTCCTTTTTGTTTCACACGGATTCCTTTAATATGAGACTCTTGATAGTACCACAAAACCGATCCCCCCCCGGCCCACACTTGCTAGGATTTCCCCCCATATTCCTCTGACATAGTAACACCCCTGTGCGGGTTCACTCGCTACTGGTAATCCCAAGACAGCCTCCCCTCTTCCGGCGGAATCGGGTCATAAAAAGCCCGAATCTTCGGATCCTGCACCCTCTTCTGTTCCAGAGGACTCAACTTTCTTTCTGTTTTACAAAGATCAACCCCCCTCCCGCCGCCCAGGAATATTGAATTTCACTGAAGCCCATACAACTTTTCCAAATTTATTAGAGATCCATATATAGAGGTAAATTCCACCTACGCCCTTGGCTTGGAGTGCGTGGCCCTTTCCCCCTGTGGGCAAAAGGGCATTCGATCAAATGCATCCTTTTTTTCCCCCGAGAGTCTGGAGCATGTCTTATGTGAAAGTCCCTACTTGTCATCACGGGCTCGAAATGCCTTGCAATTAAGCCTGCCCTCCTTTTTGTTACTTTACCTGAGTTCATTTGCTTGAGCGACGAACAAGTGTTTTATGAAGGACGTCCCTCGTTACGGTCTGATGGACTACGTACTGTGGAGGTCTCTCTGTTTGAACCTACAGGCCACGTCAAAGGTTAACCGTGGAATGGTCCCCTTCTACGCCCCCGGCGTTCATAGTTGACCCTCCCATGCCTCCCCCCGCTCCGGCATGTTCCTGAATATATATTCCTCTGCAAGATGCAGATGAGCTCCCAATTCTTTAATCCCCTATTACGGCCCCCCTAGGAAGCCAGTGTTCCTCTTGAATTTTTTCTTTCAGTGAACTGAAATTCCCCCCTTTGTTCCTCTTTTCACAGTGAAGTGGACGGTACCCCGCTGGTTTTGATGCAAACTTAAAACCCACAATTCTTTTACGACTGATATATTTCCTCTCTTTCGACCCCTCCCCCCTCCTTTTTTCCTCAGAATGTCGCGGCTTAGGTTCTGGTTTCCTCAATCTCGGGAGAATCTTCCCTTTTGTTGCGAGATATATAGCGAAGGAACCTAATTCCCTCCGAGAACTCCCCTTTTTTCTTTCCGATCGCTTTCCAGATCCTCAAATTTTTCCCCCTCCCCCCTTTTGATCCCACGCAGAAATTGTTGTGGTGACTTTGACCCACTCAACCTCTTCCCCCCACGTAGCCCACCTTTTCCTTCCTTTTGGAGGATATATTCAACCATTTCCCAAGACCAGACCTCCCCAAAACCAATCTCCCACCACCGGGAATCGACTTCGTTCATAGTTTCCCCGAAAGATGTCTCCCCCCGCAATTCATCTGATTCAGTACCCGTAAAATTGGCTCCGACTCTGTCTTCTTCCTTTTTAAATATGTTTCCCCCCCCCCTCCCCCCTTTCCGTTGTCCTCCAATAGAAGTTCCTTCTTGAATAGTTTTTTCCTCTCTCCAATCCAGGACGGTCCATCCCTCCAGCTTTCCTTTTTTTGCGCGGCATACCCCCTGTATCCCCTCAGAAAGGAACTACGAACGCTTCGGCGCTTACCTTCGCACCTCCCATGTCCCAGAGTAATTTGATCCGGTTTTTTCTCAAAGTTTCCCCATTCGCATCATTAGTGCCAAAATCTTTTCCCTCCTTCTTTGCCCACTTGAACAGTCCTGAAGCGGCTCCTTTCCCATAAACTCCCACCTAAGTTTAAATGGCCTGTGTACATTGTTCTCTTTCTCAGCCCCCCTCCCCCAGGAGATTTTCTTCCTCCCAGGAAGGAGATTCCCTCAGGATTGGTTTGTCGTTCTCCCCCCCCCTAGTGACGTTAATTCTTTGTGATCCAGATTTCCGGACCTTTTCTTCCACAGTCGCCCGCAATCCTTTTTCCGTCCTTAGTGGAAGGGATGTCCCCCCCTTCCGCCACCTGCGTGTTTTATTCCCCCAATAGCTACTCTTTTCCCAGCAGTAGTTCAAAACTGGATTACTGAGTATTGTTTTCTTTGAATGAGCCCCCCCTCGCGATCGGGGAACTCCCCCAATAAGTCGTTCTTTTTTTCCCCCCTCATTCAACACGAACATCTCCATCCTTACGATCCTGATCGCCTTTCTTAATGCTGTTCCTTATCCCTCCCCCCCCACCCCTATTCACCCCCTCCTCCTCTATAGATAGGTTTCCTCTCCTTCGTGGTAAGCTCCAGAAATTGCCTTCCTCTTTCCAAGGGCTACACTTTCCGGTTTTCAAATTCATCCCTCCCCCCCCCCCCAAAACGCCCCCCCCAGATCTAAGAATAAGTCTCATCCTTTTTTCACGACCTACCACTGTAAATTTCTCAATATGGACTTACACTCCCTTCCCCTTTTTGAATCGTTTTTCCCCACTAGAAGGTTCTTTTTATGACCCCCCCCCCCCCACGCATTACCGCCGCTACCATTCCTCTAATCACGTCCTTGAACTTCCCAAGGTAGCTGACTCCCCCCCTTTCCCAGTCGAGAGAACGACTTTTTTTCTGGATGCGTTATGGGCGTCCCCCTACTGGGCTATTCATACGGTTTTTCCACAAGCATCAACTTTTTTCTTCAACCCCCCCCTGTAAGTTTCCCTCCTTTTTTTTGGAGGTCAATTTCCAGGAAACCTGACCCTCTTCCCCAGTTCGCGAATTCAATCAATTCCTCACCGCTCCTTTTTCTTACTGCCTCCCTGGCCTCTCGTACTTAAAGTATGTTCTTCCTGCTAAAACATTGATCATGGACCTCCCCCCCAAATTCCTCAAATATTCCATCTGTGTAAAGCTCCGTTCCGGAGTTTCCTGTAGATTTTCCTCTTTCCCTGCCAGGCAAAAGGGAAATCCTGAGACCCCATCCCCTTTTTCCCCCCTCGGACTGTCCAAGGTCGTTTAATGGCTTAGTTCAATGTCCTAATTTATCCGAGGTCGCCCCAAGAAATGGCCAAGCATTTGGAAAGTCTTCTCTCCTCCCCCCCGCTGCCACGCACAGATAACTGTTCAGCTTTGATTTAACCCTTTCCCGCCTCCTCCCTTAACGGTTCTTTTCTTCCATCGGCCTTTTTTTTCGGCCCAAAATGAAGATAGCTATGAGGTGGACTTCCTCTTTTGATCGAATTAGTAGAAGGGCTCTCTCCACCTAATTAGCCCAATTCTTTTTCCTCCGACCAGTAGGTTGAGTTTTATTTTGTAAACTCATTCACGGGATTGATTACCTCTCCCTTGCAGGTATGGTTTTTCCCCTTTTCCTTCCCCCCCCTTTCTCACTCCTTTGTGTTGTTTTCTCTCTCTAATGGAAGAGTAAGGAAACCAGGAATTCCCCGGAGCTCAGTGGCTTTCGTTCCCCCCTTTTTTCGTAGCTACCCTTATATTATCTTAGAGTGCCTATCCCTTTTTCAGGAATTTCCTTTCCCCCACACCAAACATAGCTTTTCCAACTAAATGAAGGACTTTATTTCCCTCTCCCTAAGCGTTCCTTCCAAAGCCGTCTTCTGGCCTGGCGGGGCACTTTTTCTTCTATTGTTTAAAAGCTGTAACTTACACTCTCTTTCCTCTTCCCCCCCTTTCGTGTCTACTCCCTTCCTTTTCGTTCTTTACAGATAGGGAATGTTTTTCTTCGGACTGCCCCCCGTATACATTAACTGGGCGGCCGATAACAAAATTTTACCCTATTTCTCTTCTTTCTTTTTCATTCCCTCTTCTTCCCTTCCCCCCAACCGCTCATTCTACACTTCCCCTTCCCTCCCCCTTTTCCTCTGTTACTCAGCATGGATCGTCCGAAGTTTGTTCTTAGACGGGTTAAACCCGATTCCCTTTTCTAATAATCGCCAACAATGTAAGGATAGCGCCCTTGCTCCGCCCCCCTGGCTGTATTCCTCGGCGTCTGAAAATTTTAATTTTTTCCTTTCCATTGATTT
>Ga0179591_1224397_pt1 | contig 11373 bp, 8 predicted proteins | sample CZOMad2_1_08_16f_FD_182891 | JGI IMG/M metagenome (GOLD analysis project Ga0179591, IMG submission 182891) | Vadose zone soil fungal communities from Angelo Coast Range Reserve, California, USA - CZOMad2_1_08_16fungal (PacBio error correction) | ecosystem: Environmental > Terrestrial > Soil >... | reverse complement strand
CCGACTGAGCTGCTCGCGCTTCCCCTTCATTTTCCCTTCCACCTTACGAGGCCACCGCTCGGCGAGAGCACCCCTTGGATTCTTTTTTATTTGCGTCCTGCGCAAGCTCGCTTGTTCTCCGCGCAGAAGGAACCCCACATCCTCTCTCAATACCTGACCATGCCTCGAGACGATGCTCCTTCGCCTTTCTTCATCTCTGCGCTGACGCGCATTGCCTGCATTTTTAGCACTCTTACCCATAAGTAGGACCGGTCTTTTTTACGACCTTGCGTCGAGGTACTTGACTCAGACCGTGCTTGATGCCCACGAACCGAAAGCCCTTTTGATGATGGCTCTCTTTTTTGCGATATATTTCGCTTGACAGACGCTTTGGGTCTCTTTTTAGGAGATTGCTAGACTCCTCCTGTGTTGTTCTGTATGTATCTAACGATAAGGGCGCGCAGGGCACGCCCGCACGTTCGTCGACCCCACCTTTGAACGAGGACACCTAGTCAAGGTGGCGACTCTGTTTTTACGGTGATATCTTGCTCGCGTTACGAGAGACTGATCATAGAAAATGTCCATTCTTAGCCCTGCCCGGTTCTTGCCCCTGATTTTTACTGTGAGTCACACAACTCTTTTATCCGGCCACTATTGGACCCTCGGTAGTCAGTTGAGTCCCTGTTTTAAATTCTTTGCCCTTTCTTTCTTTTCTTGACAGCTTGCCACAGTGCATTTTTCGTGATCACGCTCCGGTTCGTGGGCACAGCCGCTCCCGGAGGACTCTGCTGTGTTTCCCTGCATGTTACATGAACCCTTTTCCGGATTCTCGGTCTTCTTTTTTCCTCTCCCCTTAAAAGGCCCTGGTGAGCCGCGCGTTGGCGCTTTGCTCCAAAACGCCCTATGCGATGTTCCTAGGCGCTCGTCTTGCGCATCTTGAAGAGCCTAAGTCTGTTCGCCATCCATGCGGATCTTTTCTATCGCCTGCCTGCCTTTCTTGATGCTTCACGGTCAAGTTGACAGAAGGAAAGCCCCCCCCCCGTATACAGGTTTCAGATTCTTGACCCCCTTGCGAAAGCTGTCATATATACACACCTTTCGCCGTTGCCGCGTCTTTCCAAATTCCCCACCTTGTTTAAACTCCCCCCCTTTAATATTTTTTTTTTTTCCTCTTTCCAGTCTTCTTTCGATCCGGGGGTTTGCCGTCATCGGATGCTAGAGAGCCTCCCTTACTCCCCTTGCGTCAACATCTCTGTTCTCCTTCTTCAGCGCTGCTGCGCGTTTTTAGAGTTTTCTGGTCTTCCAGTTTCGAGGAGCGCATATCTTCCTAGGATCAGGCCAAGCCCGATTGCGCTTATCCGTAGAATGCGATGACTCTCGATCGAGTTTATCCGTGCCTCTTATGTCGTTGGTCTTTTTGCTCCCCCGACTAGGAGACTAGATCTTTTCTTTTCCAAATTCCTAGCTCCCAGCCTGTTCTTTGTACCCGGTCGTGCTGCGTGTATTTGGCGCTTCTCCCCCCCAAGTACTGTTTCAAGTATCTTTGCACCAGCGCGTAGACGTGGCCGTGACAGTCTTCCCTTGCCAGATTTGACGAGTAGGAGTAGTTTAGGACCCTTTACGGCCACTCGATCCCAATAATCCTCACCGGCTAGCCTTTCATCTTCCCCAGAACGAAGTCACCCCCCCTCCTGCTATTGTACGCCGGCGGGTCTAATCGTTCGTGCCGATTGTCACCTTTGCTCAGAATTGAAAGGGTTCATTACGACCCCTTTTTTCCCTTCGAACCCATGCTTATAGAATCGTATCCAATGCCCATCTGAATTGAACACTTTGCTGCAACTGCCTGTCCCGCGATGTTATTTATTTTCCGTTCCCCTTAGAAAATCTGCAGAACGATGGGCCTTTTTTCCGGTATCCGGCCTAATGACACCTCTGTAGTGTTGACGTCCTGCCGCATCCGTAGGATCGGCTCTCTCGGTTGTTATGGTTTGACCAGTAGAAAACATTTTTTGAAAAGGATCCACTGTCATCGAGCCGATGGTCGAGGTTGCTAACTCCACGCAAGTTTACGATACGTTCCGCGCACTGGAATTTTGACATCGTTTCCAGATCAGCAGCCGCGCGGGGCGTGTTTCTTTTGACTTGAAATTTTACCCTACTAGACAGCCACGGGGTCAGAGACTTTTCTTCAACTCGCGCACCTTCCCCCTCTTTACTCTTTGGCGGCGAAAAATAAGACACCTTCTCGCTTCGACAGCTCGTGCTGCGGAGGTGTCGTCGATTTCGCATGAGATGTCCGCGAGTCCTGATACATAGACCGACATGACTTACTTTTCCCGTAATACTTACGTTTTTTTTGCTCAGATAGTACTGCGCCTTGGACAGTCATTAGACTTATTCTTTATCAGTACTGATCTGCCTGACCGACGCAGCCTCGTGCAGTCGTCCCTTCGCGACATTGATCAACTCCTTTACCTGTTTCGCATAGCCCCAAGTCTACCCCGTTTTGAATCTTTTTTCAACGCCCCTTGCATAACTCCGACAGGTGCTCGTCGTAATCCACTCAGCCGGTTTTGCCAGCTTATTGCCTTCCCGCCGAGGGAATGCCGGGGCGCCTACTTATTCCTTAGTTCCCTCTTCGATCGCCACAGTCACATCGCCCTAACTTTCGACCCTTTTTTCTTCCTTCTTTCCCCCGCCCGTGCTCCGACGGGACCGATGCGACCGCCTTTCTTTTTACTTCGCATCACGGTCCCACGGCATGTCCCCCTAACTGGATGTATATGTCCACCCTTCCCGAAAATCCCTTCGCTCCTAGGTTTCACATTCTTTTCCCCCATAACCACGTCCGCGTAGTTCAAAGTTTTTTAGTGGGGACCTTCATCTGTCATCCCTGTATTGCGCATCCATCGCGAACTTTCAGACTGGTCGTAAACGGCAGTTGATTCCCCACAATCTTCATCTCTATTTCCTCACTCATCTGCCCCCAGACTCCTGGATCCACAACAAATTTATTTACGATGTTTGCGTTGGTATTCTCGACAGCGTTGGTCCGTGCCTCTTTGACCGCAGTTCCCATTCTCCCCGCACCCGACCCGTCACCATTCTGCCTGACCTGTACGAAGAAACAAAAGCCTCTCGCGAAAAGTCCCCGCCCTGGGACCTGCCTTCGCTGCCCCACCCTATGAGGTCTGAATGTCAATGCACGAACAAATCTTCCGTCCTTTTTCCCACGCAGTATGACTCTCACTTTAAAGACTCATTTCGAAAAAAACCCAGCTCAGAGTTTCATATAATTTTCTCCAGATGCGGCCCAGCACATCCACAATATACATTATTTCTTGCGCCCCCTTCTCATCCCTTTTTTTCCTACTTGAAATCTCCATGGCCTCCCGCAACTCGTGAGTCCGCAGACATCTTAACAGCCTGACACGCCCAGAGCCTGCACAGTGCCCCCCGCGGATTTACATTCCCCATTGACCCTCCCACAGTTGCTCCGTTTTTGATTGCGCGCATGGGGGGTACCGAATAAGCCTCCTGCATACCTAGACAGTTGTTTGCCTACGTCAATATTTTTTCGACGACAGCCAGTTCTATTGCTTTTTCGCTCTTAGTGGCACAGCCCTTCGACATTCCCTTTTGACTGTCGCCGCTCCGGAGGAACCTTAAAGGAATAGATTTTTAAGGTCCTCCCTTACACATATCCCAATTATCTATCGAGCGCAGAACCAAAGGCCTTGAGGTTCACGTTGCTTGGCCCTCCCTATCCCTCGAGTCCAATCGCATCCAGTTCAACGCGACATATCCAGCCGCAGCGAGCGCCGCCCTCCTTTTGAAATCTTTTAGAAGACTATCCTTTCTTCCCTCCCTCAGCTCCCTCCCTGCAGCAGGCATGGTTTCTCCTCAAAATAGCACAATCTACTGGTCAACGGCGCCACCGCTCTGGCCCTCCCAGTGTACATTTCCGCCGACTATGTTCGACTTTCCTCCCCCTTCTTAAACCAGGACATCACTTTAATTTCTGAAGAACCCATGCCTCCTACTTGTTGCAATACCCAACGGGAACCAGAGCGACGCAGACATGGTAGACGCTTCCTGCCATATAGTATGTACTCAGCGCTCTCCCTCTACAAGTATCATCTAGAAACCTCCATCACCCGTTTGCCTTTGGAGCTGACGTAAATTCTCAGGAGTTAAGTTCCTCTTGCCAAACAGCCTCGGACCGTAGCACCTGGCTCAGGTCTATAGCTGATTCCAGCATACGACTACCGGCTACTATTTCTCCGACTTCAGGCCCCCACGAGTCGCAAAGATTCTCTGAAATGCCGTGAAGTCTTTTTTTTGCTCTCTTTCACAATCGTGTCGCACTTTGATCGGAAGTCAAGCCTCCCATAGACAACCCGCGCTCAATCGAGAAATGACGCGCAGGATGAGTGACCTCCTACTATGACAGAGCATAGGAGGGCTTCACCCTTACTTTCCTATAGGAGATAGTGTGGTCACTCTTCACACCCACCCCCCTTGCCCCCCCCCCCCCCCCCCCCCCCCCCCCCCCCCCCCCCCCCCCCCCCCGCTTTCGGCACGAACTCCTGCGAACGAGCCACGAGCCCCGATGCCGCCCGCCGCGGCCGGTAGCGGCTCGTCCGAGGAGTTTCAATAGACCTCTCGATATGCCTAAGCAGAAGCGCGCGCCAGCATACCGATCTCTCTCTATTATTATACTATTGTTTCTCTAGACTAGTCGTCTGCTCCTGCTCTCTCTGCGATACTTTCTACGCTGCCGCTATAGAGAACTACGTCTCGCCTCGACCCGCTTGCGCTCCCTTCCTTCCCTCCATTTTTTTTCTACTCCGCGCTTGTCGGTCAGCTATTGTTTCTCGCCACGTCTAACGGACGCCGCGAATCCTGGCCAGGGGCTGCTCTTTCAGCCTATCTCCGCTGTGCACATGCGACGTTACGAACGAGAGTGTTGCCTTGCGCGCTTCTGCGGAATCCGTCCGTTATCGACACTTTAAGTCCTTTCTGCGGGACTATGCGCTTCCCATAGCGTGGAGCCCCTCCCTGCTCTGTTCCGAGCTGGACTTCTCCCCTCTCGTCCGTTCTTTTCTTTTGTGAGGAATTCCTCTTTGAGGTCCCCGTGCCAAGCTGCGTTTCCTTCTTCGACCCTAACCTATTCGGTTTGTTCATTACCAGTTTAATGGCGCCATAGATACTGGACTGCTGAGCTCGGTACAGAGCGCCTCCCCTATGCGCTGCCGCCTCTTTTTTTGGAACCTTCACATTGTAACCCCTAGCAGAGTTAGATGTCCCCGTCACGCCCTTCCTCCGTTGCGACACTCTTCCAAGCAACTAAGGTAATTTCTTTTCTTTTTTCTCTGTTGCAAGCCCGCCACGACGGAATTGTTTACGATTGGAAGGAACTCCCCCCAGTTTGAAGAAGATCCTTGGGTTCGAGGTGCCGCGTAGAAATAAGTTTTCAGTCCCGATCTTTCCCCCCTTCACTTTATTAACGACGCTACCGGCAAAGTGCATGGGGCGGCGCTGTCAACAATACGCCAGAGCGGTTTCCTCTTCCTCTGCAGGGCTTTCCAGTTCGAGCCTTCGAAAGAGAATGAGAGGGTGGCTTTTTGTTTGGTTTTTTTTCTTTCTTTTTTTTTTTTCTCTTTTTTGTTTATTTTCTGGGTTTCTTCTGGGATTTTATTTTCTTTTTTCTTTTTTTCTTTCCTATGACCAATCTGTTCTTTCTTGGTTTCTCTTTTTCTTATATTTTTTTTTAGGTTTTTTTTGTTTTTTTTTTGTTTTTTTTTTTTTTTTTTTTTTTCTTTTTTTTTGGTTTATGTGATAAGGGATTTTCTTTTTCTTTTTTCGGATCTTTCCGGAATCGTGGCGATGCTCACGCGCCGGGCGACGTTTCTTAGCCCGACCCCGTAACTGTTCCGTTCCCCCTTTCCCCCCCCTTTTCTTTTCCTTTCTATCTGGCCTGTTCAACTTTTCGCTTGCGCCGACCGCAAGGGTTTTCCCGTAGGAGTTGATGCGGCACCCCCGTCTTCTCGAGGTAGCGACGCCTCTTCGCACCCCCCCACCCCCCCCCCCCCCCCCCCCCGCCCCGAGGCTACGTCCCTTCCAAAGTCTCTTTTTCTTTTTGCGTGCCTTCGCGCGCGCTCCTGTGAGGGCTCCCCTGTGGAGGAGTTACGCGACACGAGCGGACTTCTATTTTCTTTCCATGCCCAGACCCCCTCCTGTGACGATGCTGTCTCTCCAGCGCGCCTATGCCTCTATCAATATGTAAGATTTTTTTCTCCGCCCAGATGTGTCTACTCTCTTATCTCTGACGAGCAGAATCACGTCATGTGAGTCGATCTCCTAGTTCCGAATTTTACCCAATTGCTTAGAGCAGGTGGATTTCTTTCCCCCGTAATTTTTCTTCCTTGTTTTTCATTTTTATTGACGCCCCATGCGTCCCCGCCTTACCGCGCGATCCACTCTATGCCCTTTTTTTTTCCTCGCCGTGCGCAAATGGTGACGACGAGTTTTCTCTTTTTCTTAGACTCAACTCACGAGCTTCATTGCTGGAACGCAACTGGTGCCCCTCTCCTCCCGTCCTCACCAGCATTCCCATTTCTCCTTTTATGACGCCGGCGGGACGAATGTAGTCCCAGTCTCCAAGGGCTATGATTTTTGGCGGTCATCGATCCTGCAGAAATTGACTGAAACCTGATTATCGCCGATTTTTTCCCAGCTCACTATCCTGGATATCCATGTCATCTCCTCTGACGGTTTTTTGTTTTTAATTTTAGTTGTTTTTTCTGGCCAGTAGTTCCCTGTAGCTTTTTTCGTACCTTAGGACATGTTTTTTTGAGGTGTGGAGTTTCCATCGGTCGTTCTCTTCGCTCTCAGAAACCTGAAGCTCTTTTTCCCTTCTTAGATGCGTCAGCCTTGACAAGGCGTACATCAGGCCCCTTCCTGAAGCTCCTGAGCTCCTCTCGCACCGACGCCTTCGTTCAGCTTGCCGGTGCGCCTAGTGAGGTTTCGATTAGCCCAACGTTCTTTTTTTTTTCTTGAACGCGCTATTGCCGTAGCCGGTGACGGACGCGGCGCCTTTTTACTTCGGCCCATTTACTTTCGCGTACTGCCGTACGCGTGGGCTGAGCGCGCCTGGTGAATGTCTTTGAGAAGCGGATGATTGCTCTCCCCTTCTTTCCATCCTCCTTCCCTACCCTACCTACTCCTTCCTTTTTTTGAGTAAGTCACGGGCGCATATAGTCATCCTCCACACTGTAGTCATCCCTACCGACTACAGCGCTAGAATATCGCCCTCCACCTGCAGCGCGCGGCGCCAGTTCTCTTCCTCACTTTTTAGAGCTACTTTTGCGTAGACCGCCGCATAGCTCTTTTCAAACAGAGCGTACCCCTCTTTGCACGTTGAAAGTCACAGCCGCCTCAATCTTCCCCTGCTCCCGAGTAGTCCCCTCTCCTCATTTTTGCCTATCCGGGCATTTACTGGACGCCTTGTTTTAATATACGCTTACCCCCGTGGCTGCCGAGCCCAGATCGATCGTTTGAATCCGACGGAAGCGTTGCTTCAACGCCCATTTCCACCCTAGCATCCCACGACCCCATTTTTTCGCTGAAAATGTCCCTCCCATCGTCCAGAGTTCAAATTCCTTCAATACATAACCCCTTACACGAGGACACATGGATACGATTTACCCCCCCCCCCTCATCTCCCTCCCTGCCATAACCGCGTCCATTAATTTTTTCCGTTTCAGTGTCAGCCCCTCTCTTCGTTCCGACTCCATTCCATTGACAGCCGCGGCGTCAACAATTTGTGCCGTTTTGATTACAGGTGAAAGCTTCCCTTGGACCTCTTTTTTTTCCTCCTTTTCGTTACCGACATTTGCCGTCCGCCTAAACGCCTCCCTGGCCGCAGATCCGAGACCCTCACGCTCTACCTCGGTCCGCGTCGACCCCCACACACCCTTTTTTTCCTGAAGTTTCTTTATACCTGCCACGTTACGCTTTACAACACTATTCAGACCACTTCCATTTCGCGATATGCATATCTCCCAGAAGAGCTCTGACCATACCCCTCCCCACTATCTAATTCAGCTTCTCGTTTTTTCCCAAATAGCATTCGCTCCAAGAAACAGCTTTCTTCGACAAGGCATCGTTTCCCTCCCTCCTCCAGGCGCGGACAGCCCGATCCAGACCAGCGACTAGAATCCCTCCAAGACCTCCCGCGCTGTATCTTCCTTCCTTTTTTTTCCTTGAAGATTTTGTTTCTCTCCAATGAGACGGGCCATCTTCTTATACTAGTTCAAGGACTTCTCACGCCACATGTATGAGTAACAGCCAGCATCTTCTTCTTGACTTCGCGGCGAGTGTGCATAGTACGACGCCCCCCTCTGACATTTAGACTTTCGCGGGCCGTGAGCATATCCCGAGCCGGCAAAAAGTGATCCTCCCAGACTCTGAAGTATAATAAAGCCTTCTCACCGTCAATTATGCTTCGTTGCCCCGCCCTACAAGTTCTTTGTCTTCACGATTGAAGCCCCTCCAGCATGCCAGCCTTATTCTTTCAGCCTCTTCCAATTTTTCCACTCCATTTCCCGCAGACCTCCTCTCCCCATTCTCCGCCTCTTCATTGTAGAGTTTATGTACCTCATCCCCATGACCCACATATTCCAGGGGGCTTTGCCAGCCTCAAACTCTTTCTAGAAGAACGTGCTTCTGCCAGTTTAGCCGTGTCCCCCTTATTTTATCTGCCCATCAACGACCCAGATCGGACCATTGCGGTCGAGTAGATTGTAACCGGACGAATTCTCGCAGCATCGTACCCAGTTCCAGGATCCAGTCGACCCCTAGCCTTTTCCTCCAAACCTCGCTTCCCCCTCCCTTTAAGCGGTCAGTCGGCCTCTCTTCTCCCAATTATTCACCTAGAAATAGTCATAAGCTGGGAACCCCAGACCAGACGCGAACGCTATCTTAAGTTCGAGGAACGGTAGCCCCTTATTTCGTCTCCCGCGTCTCTCGCCCCAGCACGTGAGTTGAGAAAGATTACTTGGATTGTCCCTTAGGGCTCGACTCTCTCACACTTCTCCATGGCTGCGCATGGTGCCCGCTCCTCCGCCCCTATCCCTTTCTTAGATGGATCGGCGTATGCGATTCTCTCCAGCCGGTACGCTCGGGGAGCCCGTGGTAGATATAAATGAGGTACTAGCCCGGACCTTCAGTCCGACCTAGGGCGCGGCTCGTGCTAGCGGCCTTACGGATTCCAAGCCTATCCCTAGTTGACCCAATGGCTATGCCGTGCTGTCGTGGCATCAATCCCTTTCCCCCTGTTGTTTGTGTTTTGAGTTTATATCGCGTGATTTCCGGTTCGCCGGTCCCGTTCTTTTATTTTATGTCGCGGCCGCCGTGCTTATTTTACCGTTCTGAGAATTTCCTTTTTCTTTATGGTTTCAAATGCGGAGTCCGACTCCCTGTTAGAGGACCGTCTTTTGCCAACGCAGCACCAAAGGCTCGCGGATTTGCTACTTTTCTGCGGGGAACACGAGCGGACCCATGTTCGATTTCTTTTTATTGGTCATGTTATACGACTTGTCCTTCATCATTACTTAGTCGTCTTTGCCTATGCGCGTCATGCGATGGATCATCCGTTTTCTGATCGGGCTTTTCGGATTTAATATTCCCTTCCTTTCGAGTTTTTTACTCTCTCATCTCCTCGCTGACGGGGCTAGAAGCTGAAAATTTCAGTCGCTAGACCACGTAACATCGAACTTCATCGCGGCCCCCGGTCGCTCTTGATAATGAATTATCGCTTTTCAGAGTTCGTCCTCCGGTCACTTTCTCTTAGAGCTGTTATCGTGTTCGGTAAAAAACAGGTAAGATTTCAATCAGGTGCTTGAGTAAGGTGATGGATTTTCCTTCAAGACTGAGTTTTCTCTCTGAACGGTGCTTGGGAGAGTTCTTCTTTGTAATATTTTTTTTCCCTGTCCGTTCCAGGACTCACAGTGCCGGCCCCTACGGGGTCCACTCTGCGTTCTTACTACTTCGTCGGCCGCACCGTTAAAGGATGGCGGAGCACCCCCGAGGATGGCGGCGCGTCCCACACCTCCGATGTCTTGGACTGAGTGCTCTTTCTTTTCATCCGCATCCAAGCGTAATCTGTATGGCGATGTTGACGTCCTGGTCTGTGGTCAGGCGGCAGCCTGTCTTCTGTTTCACGGCCCTCGCGTGACGAAGTCCGCCACTTCGTTCTTTTGCTATCTTCCTTTGCCACTTCTGCCTATGGGAATATCTATTGATTCAACTGCGTTGTCCTCCCTCCCTTGGTCTTAGTTATGCGGCGCGTCTGGTTTGTGGCCTGCTGACCACTCGCGCGGCTTTTCCTCCTCTCCGAGAATTCCTGGATTTTTACCTAGATTTCCTGTCCGGTCTGGGGCCTCGTGGGGCTCTTGTCTTTGACTCTCCATGGCGAGGATAGGTCTTTTGCCTTGCGCTTCCGAGTGAAGCCTCTGCCTGAGGCGCGGCTTCCATCTATGTGACTTTTAATGATGTAGTTTACTCATGGCAGGCTAAATCTTCTTTTAGACTTGAGTCGAGTGTCAAGCGTACAGGCTGTGCGCATTCCTTTGGTTTTTATTTTTTTTTAAGTTCAGTAATTTGATTCTTTTTTTGCCAGAGTCCGCGGACCGCGACCGAGGTTTTTTCCTTCAGGCCTGAGGCCGATTTTCGTCTGTTCGGTTGTAATGAAGGCCAGGCATTTTCCCCTTTCCTTTCTTTACTTAATGCCCCACTGATACTCCCGCGGTCACCCTGTAAATTTGAACCTAAGAAGTCGTTGAGGCATGGTCCTTCGGACCCATTACTCAAGAGGAGATTGGTTTATTCGACCCTTTCCCCTTTTCGGCCACCCCTGATAGTTTCCGTATTTCATTGTTAATGCAGAAATTGATTTGCATCGCATTCTTTTCCCCGACAGTTTACTTGTATTAGTCTCTGGACGATGGGCCAGCCTTTTCCCTGTTCCTTTCCAATCCGTTTGAGCCTTTTCTTTTCTTTCCTTCCCTGCATATAATTCTTTAGTTGATCGGTTTTCTTTCTTCCACCTTTCGTTTCATGGCGACGTAGATGTCTTTCCGACTGCGTCATACCTTTCGCCGGATTAGGAGCTTTTCGACCCCGCGCTTGTCTTCGTTCCTGCGGTGAGTGCGATTTCGACTACGCGCGGGTACGCCAGTTGACCGACTGCTTTCTATCCGACCCCCCCCCCCCGTCTACGGCCGTCTCCCGGTAAGCCCTCCCCCACGTGTTCCCTTCTTGCGGACAGGCTATTATCTCTTTCGTAAGACTGGATTTCTTTTGAACCATTCTGTTCTCCCCTTCCCG
>Ga0179591_1512645_pt1 | contig 11375 bp, 11 predicted proteins | sample CZOMad2_1_08_16f_FD_182891 | JGI IMG/M metagenome (GOLD analysis project Ga0179591, IMG submission 182891) | Vadose zone soil fungal communities from Angelo Coast Range Reserve, California, USA - CZOMad2_1_08_16fungal (PacBio error correction) | ecosystem: Environmental > Terrestrial > Soil >... | reverse complement strand
AGATCGCGCGAGCTTGGACGGCATCCTCCCCGGCCGCGTCATCGCCGTCTGCCGGCACGTGGTCGCCATCGGTACCGTAGGCAAGGAGCTCGCGAGCCTGGGAGGGCCTCGGATCGAGATAGCCGGCATCGGATTTCGGTTTACGAAGGCTTCCGTTCGCCCTCGCTCGCGATTATCGGTGTTGGTGGTAACACGGGCGTAGGTCGGCATTCGTCGAGTCGTCGGTTCGTCGGCATCGGCTGCCTGTCGGCTCGTCGGCCTCGTCGGCCTCGTCGGTTTCGTCGGCCTCGGCCGCGTCGTCGGTCAGGCGACCGACTGGGGGCCGTCGACGCCGGTCGGAGCTTCGCATCGCGAAACCGGCGGCGAAACCGGTGTTGCATCCGGGGCGGCGCGACCCGCGCGACGAGGGCGACACGAGGCCGAGGCAGGACACCAGCAGGAGGCGGACAGGCGAGCCGACGTCGGGGGGGTTGCGTGACCACGCGGGGGGGATCGTACGTGAGACCATGTTGGCGGACGCTCACCGATAACGCCTCGCGGTGCTCCGCGCTCGTTATCGGTTGCGCGATTACCCGGCGTATCGTGGAGGGAACCCCGACCAGCTGTTTCCAGCGGTGGCCGCGCAGTCAGCGCAGCCGAGGTACGGATGGGGATAGACCCGACGAGGGGGTCGCCGGGGCCCGGTGCAGCTTCGAGCGGGTGAGTCGGCGATCGGTTCCTCCACAAACTCGCCCGAAAAACCCTAATGAAACGCGACGCCCGCTCGGTTCAGTGCGAGGCCAGTCTTCGTCGGTCCCGGTCGAGGACTCAACGAACGGCGTGTTCGAGGCGTGCGGTGGGCCGCAGAGATCCAGAAGAGCGGCGGCGGCACCGGCCTTCTCGTCTCCCGCCCCCTGCGCCCGGCCGGCGATCTGGTCGCCTCGAGGGCGGACGCGTCGAGGGCCCCGTGTCGATCATGCAGGTGTCGACGTGGCGACCGAGGCGATAAAGCAGGCGGCACCCCGGCGCGGCGCCACCATGGGCATGCTGCGCGTCGACCAACCCGGACATCCTCGAGTATCATTGCGGTCATTCAAGATGAGATCCGTTAGCGGAATGCGCAACTTCAACCTGTCGTGCGGTGACCGACGCGTTCAGGACGCGGTCAAGACCGGGGTCCTACGAGCTGAAAACTCCCGGAACGGACAGGTCAAGGACGCTCGGACGCCCGGCGCGTGCCGAACGCGATCGCCAACGCGGGCCGTGCGGCGTGCGGCGGACCCGGGCATGGTGTTCACGACCGGATCAAGGACAGCCATCCAACACCCGAGCTTGGGCGATCGAGGCGACAAATCCTGGCGGGAACAACCGCTATTGACGTTTCGAGTCGTGGCAGCTCGGCTCGATCGACAGTCGGACGGTTTGTCGCCGCTCGGCTGAGCTCGATGAGGCGCGATCGACCATCATCCGCATGCTGGTTCCGGTTCCTCGACGATGTCCTCGACGCCAATCGCTTATCCGCTCCCAGATCGAGCGGGCGACCAGGCGACCCGCAAGATCGGCCATGGGGTATGGGGTGGGGCCGACGCGCTCGCCTCGTTCGGTCGGCGTACGATTCCGCGGAAAGCGCTCGCGCTTCGCCGATTTCGCGTCGCGACGCTCTGAAGCGAGTCGCTGGGCAGTCATCGGTTCGCGATCGCCGAGCGCTGGGGCCCTCCCGCTGGAGGGGCTCGCGGGTGGCAGGATGCCGGGCCGGCGCGCTCCGCAACGCGACCGGCAAACTAAATTCGGCACGTGAAAACCAGTTGCCCTGAATGTTCCGGAGGGCGTCTGGCCGGTCCTCCACTCGACGGCGCATCCCAGATGTTTCTTACCCGATTCGTCTTCACGGACAGAAAAAAGATTCGCTTGGCGTCGATGCATCCAGCGCACGTTCGTGTGGGAACCGTCGGCGAGTTGTAAGCGCGGACCTGCTGGGCAGCATCGGCCACATACAGTACTGCCGTGGTCCCGGTTGGCGTCCTTGCTTGGCTATGCTAACCACATGGCGACACGGTTCCACCGGCGAGATTGCGGTTCAGAGACTCTGCGAATGGCAAACGTTCAGCCACCGAGATGGATGAAGAGATCTTGCCTCTCTGCGGTTTTGTTCGCCAGGCTGGCTTATTAAATGCGAAGAGCCCATTATGCCGGCGAGCCAAAAGGGGGCCTTTTTCCATTTGCGAAAGCAAAAAAGTCATTTTATTACAATCTTCCCAGTTGCGATCATCGCTTTAGGACAAAGCGTTCAGCCGAATTGACGAGCGAGGTCCGCCAAAGCTGGAAACGGAGGCCAAAAACCCCCTCCGCCGGTCGTTCACTCCCAATCCCTTGGCAAGAGTTTCGGGAACAAACCAAGCGGACGGCACGCCCAGGCTCGCAAGGTCGCCTACGGGATTTGCGAAACATTGGGATGGTTCAGGATGTTAAATTAACTCCGCGCGGAATGCAGGCAGGGCTCCTCATGAAGGGGGAATTCGCGGCAGGATGACCCAAGATCCATGGAAAGGCATTGAACCCTCTAGCGCGTTTGCGCCCAAATTCCCTGCGGGGGACGCTGAAGGTGTGGACAACGGAGGATCTGAATGCGTTGGGGTTTAAATGCTCTCCGCCAGGGCAAACCTTGGCCTGGCATCCAGTTCGCCGAAACCCACTAGGGTGGCCGCACTACGCTGCAGAGTAGATAAAGGGGCTACTGTCCTGGTACGACGATCTCGAAACGCCCGCACTCGCGACTCCGAAGAATGGTTGCTGTCAGGGATGTCTCGGCAAGCGGAACGGCGAGGAGCGTTTTCAGCGACCAAATTGGAAGCGCCCCGCGCGCAAAGGCGGGTGTGAACAGAGGGCCGGGGATCTAGTAGCTCACCGCCGCCGAGAAGTTGTTACGGATGTCGAACAAAAAAACAAATCAGAGGGCCACGATGATACCGTGTCCAAGAGTGCGTCGTTATGGTTAGAGTCGAACCCAACGATCCGCTCGAACTGTGTCAATCGAGTAGACCACGTGCACGACACCAGCGCCTGGAGGCCGTGACATTGACGAAATATTGAACTTGCAAGGCGTGATAGTACGACGCGCAGTGTTTTTTCCTCCGCCAAGGTTGAGGTGAAAGTCTGATTTTACTCCAATGAACGCATGCCGCCAGCAGGAGCCTGCGGCCTACAGCGCCGACGTCCCCGATGGAAATGCTTTTGAATCTTGCCCAGGAGTGCCCCGGTGAAGTTCCACTCATAGACACGCGAAGTTCAGGTTGGGATCGAAGGAGAGAAAACGGGAGCTGGGGAGGGAGCGCGATCGGAGGGGGTGGGGCGCGCTCAAAGGGAAACGACGGCGAGGGAACGAATTGGATAATATTCGATGACGCCAAACGGGAGTTCCCACGACAAACGGGAGCCAACCTCGGATGTCGCAAAGTCATGAAGACGCCAAAGCGCCGCGGATCACCGTTACCCATGTCGGGTTGTCGCGAAGTGGAAGCCAATCAAACGCGAGGCGCAAAGTTGCCGTAGCGCGTCTGGAAGAGAGGACTGCGGGAGCGAGAGCAAGATTGGCCGGATCGTTTGTGAAATTGGTCACACCGGAAAGCGCGGGGCCATTAAGGAAGGAGAGTAGTGAATGTCCCAGGCACGCCATACGTCCAGCGTCAACCGACGGAACTATTTCCAACTGCCTGGGCAAACAAGGGCCCAGGTGTGAAACAGCGCGGGTTGCCGCAGGATGGAACTGATGCTGGAACCAGCGCGGAGCCGGAACGTGCCATGCGCGACGGTAATTGAAGAAGGCAGCGTAGAACGCCCCCACAGTCCGTAATCCGGAGTCAGGCGTGGTAGTCCACCCCGAATGTCACGAGAGGAGCCCCTTTTGCCAGGAGAGGCGGTCGTGATTTGAAATGCTTCTGATAAATTGGTGGCAAGTCTGCCAGAGTCCACGCGCGTTGGGCGCGACGGAAATGGAGGAAGTGTTGAGCCCGAAAAATATCGAACCCTCGTAAGCGCGTTGGGCCGGGTTAACGAAGCGGGATAAAGAATGGCCGGCGTTCGGGAGCTATCGCGCCGCCGAAAGCGTTCGAGGGAACGGAACCTGCCTTGTTCCAACTGTGTTGAAAGCGGAGTTCGTCAGTGAGGCTGGGGTTACGACCAGTGTGCCGAGGGTCCCCGTTTGCGTCCGAATCTGCGTCGCGACCAGCGGATTCAAACTGGAAGTCACGCCGCCGCGTTGCACGCGCTGGGGGGGGGAATAGTGTAGCGCGCAAAGAGGGCAGCCAGTGGCGGTTTATGACCTGGTCGAGGCGGAAGGACTCGTCGGCATTCAGCGTCGGCAAAAGCGGTCTCGAAGGATCATATGTACACAAACAAGGGAGCGGCACGTCTGGAGCGCCGGCAACCGCCGATTTTGATAGTTGGGAAGGGGAATTAGGCGTTCAAGATAAGGTTGAAGGTTTGCTCGGTGCATGCTGCCGGGCGCAAACCGAGGGAAACAAGGGTGTTGCCGATTCCGGGCAGGCGAAGCCGCTCATTTGTCTTCGTAGGAAAAGAGAAGAAAAAGGTGCGGTCCTTCAGATCGGGCCACCGCACGCCGCCGCTCGAATCGTTGATCCGCTCTTGCCGGCCGGGGGCGCAACGCCGAGATAGTTTCCGAACCAATGTTGGCATCCAGCTGGTCGTTCCGCAGAAATTCGAAACCATCCCCATGAAACTGATTCGTGCCCGCAGGTTACCAAGGAAATATGCGGCGCCGGGAGTGCGGCGAATTCGGGGCGTAGGTGGACGTCTGGATGCCGAAATTCCTCAGCGCGGCATCATCCGAAACCAGGTTGTTGGTCACGCCGGTCACGCCGAATCACGCGGAAGTGACGGAGGCGCCTTGCAGGAGTCCGCCAGTCGGCCCCCCGCCGCAACGCCGATATTGGCGGAGACGCCGTCAACGAAATTAGTTTGTGCTGGTGCGCTGCCCCATTGACGCTTGAACTGGCCGGGATCAGTGCCTGTAGCCGGAGTGAGAAGTGAGAACCGCGCCGGGAGTGGATTGATGAGCGTTTGAAAGCGTTTCTGCCGTCAGAGGGAGATTCTCTACAAAATTGGGCTCAATGACATAATCACGTGGAGTCTTGCGTGTTGATAGAGCTCACGCGGGCTGCCACGTCACGTCTCCGCCAAAGAAACCCACTTACGTTGAAAATTCAGGGAGACACGTCCTGAACGTGCGTTCCGGCCCTGAGAACGGTTGCCTTGAAGCCCTTTTTTTGCAGAAAAAGCGGGGTAGGGACCTGTAGGAAGGGCGACTCTCCGGAAAAGCCCTTATCATCGATTCGGCCGTAGTAGGAGACGTTGTTTCGACGTTGGTCGCACTAATGTTGCCCCGGCCACCCGGAGGCATTTGGGGTCGTACGTAGCCAGTCCAGCGAGCGGCCAGCTCCTGGCCCAAAACCAACCGGGCTCCAGGGAAAAACAGCAAAACCCTAGGCAGAAAAGAAACACACATTCCCCATCGTTTCTGGCTGGACCTCAAGTTTTGCAATAGTCCCAATCTACAGTATCCGTATGGCGACGCGTTTGATCAACATGGAGGGATTTTGTATGATTTCCATGAGGTGAGAGTGCCGGAGGATGAGCCTGGGCTAGACGTCGCGTTGCGGAAGGAAACCCTACTCCTTACACGGGAGTGTCGGCCGGAGGGCAAGAACCGAAAAAGCACCGGAATCCAGTAGACTCACGGAGCAATCTCAGCTCATCGGAATCCTACAAATACTCCCTGGTTGATACAACAGCGTCGCTCATACGGATACTGTAAAGATTGGGGAGTAATTTCCAAAAACATAGGAGGTCAGACAATGAAACGATGGGAATGTGTTTCTTTCTGCCTAATTGTGCTGTGTTTTCCCTGGGAGCCCGGTGGTTTTGGGCCCGGAGATGGCGCGCTGACTGGCTACGTGACCACGACCCAAAGGCCTCGGGTGCCGGTGCTGCAAACAGTCAGGCGACCAACGTCGAAACAACGTCTTCCTAATACGGAATGCGAAGGATGAAGGGCTTCGGATAGTCGCTCCACAGCGTCCCTACCGCGTTGTAGTGCAAAAAAAGGGCTTCAAGACAACCGTAAGGCAGGGACTGTGAACTGCACGTCGGACGTGATCTCCCTGAATTTTCAACTGGAAGAGGGTTTCTTTGGCGGAGGGGAGAGCGTGACGGTGAAGCCCGCGTGAGCTCTATCCAACACGAAGGACGCCACGGTGAAGTGAAGGTCATTACCACAATTTTGTTAGAGAATCTCCTGAACGGCAGACCAGACGCAGCAGAAGCTTTCAAAACGCTCATCAATCTCACTCCCGGCGCGGTTCTCAATCCGGCGACAGGCACGGATCCGCCAAGTTCAGCGTCCAATGGGCAGCGCACCAGCACGAACTATTCACGATTGACGGCCGGTCAGCGCCAAAATCTGGCGTTGCTGCGCCGACTGGCGGATCCTGCAAGGCGCCTACGGCACTTCCGCGGGATTCGGCCGTGACCGGCGGACACAAACATGGTTCGAGGATGCGCTTTGCAGGAAATTCGCATTCCAGACTTCCAACTACGCCCCGGAATTCGGCCGCCACTCCTGATGCGCAGTATTTCGTGGTAACCCGTCGCAGAATAAGTTTCATGGGGATGTTTTCGAATTGGAACGACAAGCTGGATGCAACGATTGGTTCGGAAAAATATATCGGGTGCCCCGGGCCGGCAGAGCGGATCAACGATTTCGGCGGCGTGCGGGTGGACAGATCATGAAGGACCGCACCCTTTCTTCTTCTCCTACGAAGGACAGCGGATTCGCCGACCGGAAATCGGCAACACGCCTGGTTCTCGGTTTGCGCACCGGCAGCAGGCAACGAGCAAACCTTTCCAACTTTATCTGAACGCCATCCCCTTCAACCGATCAAACGCGGCGGATGCGCGGCCGCGGCTCCAGACGCGCGTCCCCTTTTGTGACAGGAATCTCGACCGTTACGACGCTGACTGCCACGAGCCTTCGCCTAGAGCAGGTCATAAACCGCCACTGGTCTGCTCTTTGCGGCGCACACACTAATTTCCCCACCAGCGCCTCTGCAACGCGGGCGGCGTCGTGACTTCCAGTTTTGAACACGCTGTTAGCGACGCAGATTCGGACGCAAACGGGGACCCTCGGAGCACCTGGTCGATTAAACCCAGCCTCACTGACGAACTCCGCTTCAACTACAGTTGGAACCAAAGGGGCAGGCTTCCGCTTCACTCGACGCTTTCGGCCGGCGCGAAGCTCCCGACCCGGCCATTCTTTATCCCGCTCGGTTAACCCGGCAAACGCGCTGTACGGTTCGAATTTTCGGGCTCAACACTTCCTCCATTCCGGCCGCTCCTAACGGGCGCGTGGACTTGGGCAGACTTGCCACAATTATCAGAAGCAGTCAACATCACCGACAGACTTTCTGGCAAAAAGGGGACTCACGCGTGAAATTCGGGTTGGACTACCGACGCCTGACTCCGATTACGACCTGTGGGGGCCGTTTCTACGCTTGCCTCTTCATTTGAACGTCGCGCAGGCAAGTTCCGGCACGCGCTGGGTTCCAGCATCAGTTCCAGCGGCCGGCAACGCGCTGCTCAGACCTGGGGTTGTTGCCCAGGACAGTTGGGAATAAACATAGTCCGCGTGACGCTAAGTATGCGTGCAGGACTGGGACATTGACTACTCTCCTTCAAATTTGAAATGGCCCGCGCTTCCGGTGTGACCAATTTCAACGATCCGGCCAATCTTGCTCTCGCTCCGGGAAGTAATCTCTTCCAGACTCGTACGGCAACTTTGCGCCTCGCGTTGGAGTTGGGCTATCAGCTCGCGACAACCCGGACAGGTACGGTGATCAGCGGCGGTTTGCGTCCTTCTATGAATTGCGAGCCACCGGGTTGGCTACCAGTTGGTCGGTGGAACTTCCAGTTTGGAGCAGCGAATATCCAAAGCTTCATCGCCCGTCGTTCCTTTGACTCGCCGCCACCTCCGATCGCGCTCCCAAGCTCTCGTTTTCTCTCCTTCGATCCCAACCTGGAAATTCCGCGTGTCATGAGTGGAACTTCACGGGGGGTGGAGCAATCGCTGGGAAAGAGTTCAGAGCATTTCCAATGGGGACGTCGGCGAGGTAGGCCGCAGGCTCTGCTGGCGGATCGTTTCATGGAGTAAATCAGAATTCACAACCTTGGCGGAGGAGGAAAAAACATGGCGCGTCGGACTATCACGCCTGCCTGCAAGTGCAAATATTTCCGGCACATGTCACGGGCCTCCAGGAGAGGTGTAGACACGGTGTACTCACTCGGATTGAAAAGGTTGCGTTCCGAGAGGATGTTGGGTGCGAACTCGAAAAACCCAGACGACAGCCTGGGACGGTATATCAATCGGGGCCACGCTGATTTCGACATCCGGAACCAACTCCGGCGGCTGGATGAGCTACGAGGATCCCGGGCCCTTCATGTCACAAGCCTTTGCGCGCGGGGCGCTTTCAATGGTCGCTTGAAAACGTGCTCCTCGCCCGTTCCGCTTGCCCGAGGGACATCACTGACAGCAAACAATTTCTTCGGGACTTCGGCGATTGGCCGTGAAGTGGTCGGATCGCGTACCAGACAGCCCACGTTATATTACGCAGCGAGTGCGCCAGCACAGCTAGGGGGGTTTCGCGAACTGATGCCAGGACCAAGGTTGCCCTGGCGGAAAGAGAATTCAACCCCAACGCATTTTCAAGATCCTCCGATTGATCACCCACCTGCGCGTCACCCGCAGGGCATTTGGGGCGCAACCGCGCTTAGAGGTCAACGACTTTCAAGGGGGATCTTGGCATCGCGAGAATCCCGATGACATGACGGGACCATGCGGCTGCATCCGCGCGGAGTATTTAACATCCTGTGAACCATCCCCAATTTCGCAAATCGTAGGCGATGGCGAGCCTGGGGTGCAGTCCGGCTTGGGGTTCCACGCAGCAAACTCTTGCGAAAGGGTGGGAGGGAACGACCCGGCCGGCGGGGGTTTGCATCGTTTCCGCTTGGCGGAACCTCGCTCTGTTCAATTCGGCTGAAGCTTTGTTCTACTAAGCGATGTGATCGCACTGAGGAAAAGATGGAATAAATGACGCGTTTTTGCTTCGTCCAAAATGGAAAGCCCCATTTTGGCTTCGACCGCAAATGGGTCTCTCGCATTAATACCAGCATGGCGAAACAAACCGCAGAGAAGGCAAAGAAACTCTTAATCACATCTCGGATGCGAAAAGTCGAGCCCATTCGCCAGAGTCTATGAACCGCACATCTCGCCGGTGGACGCGTGTAGCCTAGTGGTTAAGCAGCCAATAAGGAAGCCAAACGGGGAACACGCAGCGCGGTACTGTATGTGGCGATTGATGCACACGCAGGAGGGTCCGCGCTTACCACTCGCCGAAGGATTCTACATCACGACAGGCCGCAGGGAGCAGCGACCGCCAAGCGAATCTTGTGGGTACGTGAAGAAGAATCGGGTGGTAGAAACATCTGGGAGGCGCCGTCGAGTGGAGGACCGCCAGACGCCTCACCGGAAATCAGGCCGAAAGGTTCACGTGCGCATTAGTTTGCCGGTCGCGCTGCGGAGAGCGGCCGTTGCACGGCCTCTGCACCGCGAGCCTACGCAAGGCCGGGAAGGCCCACGCCGCTCGGCGGGCGCGACCGAGGCTGCCAGCGACTCGCCTTCCAGTAAAACCGTTCGCGACGCGATCGGCGAAGCGCGAGCGCTTCCCGAGGAAATCGTACGCGATCCCGAGCGAGGCGAGCGCGCGGCCACACCAGATCCCAGGACCGATATTGCGGGTTCGCCCTTGGTCTCGCCGTCGAATCTCGGGGAGGGATAGCGAGTTGGCGTCGATGACATCGTCGAGGAACCGGACCCGCACGCGGGATGGATGGTCCCGAGCCGCGCCCCAGTCGAGCTCGACGGCGGCGAACAACCGTCCGACGTTCGATTCGAGCCGAGCGTGCCCGACTCGAACGGCAAGAGAGGTTGTTCACCGCAAGGATTGTCGCCATCGACTCTGCCCAGCTCGGGGGTGTTGTTGGAGGAGCTGTCATTGATACGGCGAATGAACACATGCCGGTGGTCGCCGCACGACAACGCGGTTGGGCGGATAGGTCGAGCACGCGCCGGGAGGAGAAGAGTCCCGGTGACCGGGCCGGTCCGGGGATTTTCAGCTGTAGGAGGCCGCCGGGTTATTGACCGCGGTCAGGAACGGTCGGTACACCGCGCCCACAGGTTGAAGTTTGCGCATCGCGAGGATACCTAGCTAGCTGTGACAGCAATTGAACTCGAGGATGTCCGGGTGTCGACGAGCAGCATGCCCATGTTGGCGCCGAGCGGGTTTGCGCATTGCTTGACGCCTCGGTTCGCCACGAACAACATGATGATCGACAAGGGGCCCGACGCGGTCAAGCCCGTCGAGGCGACCAGATCGCGGCGGGCGCAGGCGGGGAGAACGAGAAGCCGGTGCGCAGCCGCTCTTCTGGATCTCGGCGGCCCACCGCACGGCCTCGAACACGCCGGTTCGTGGGAGTCCTCGACCGGGGGACCACGAAGCACGCCGCCAGATGACCGAGCGGCGGCCGGCGTTCATGAGGGTCGGCGAGTTGGGAGGAACTCGAGCGCGAACATCAATTTACGCTCGAAGCTGCACCGGGCCCCGGAGACCTCGTCGGGCTATACCCCTCCGGACTCGGCGGCGCTGACAGGCGCGGCCACCCGCTGGTGGAAACAGCTGGTCCGGGGGGTTCCACGATGACGCCGTGATCGCGCACAGATAAACAGCGCGGAGCCACCGCGAGGGCCGATCGGTGAGCGTAGCAAAAACAGGTTCGCACGTCGATCCGCGACGTGGCACGCAACCGCCCCCGACGGCGGCTAGCATGTCTCTGCTGGGGACTCTGCTCGTGCTCGTAGCCCTCAGCGCGCGGGTCGACGCGCGCACGGCATGCACCGTTTCGCGCCGGTTCGCGATGCGAAGCTCTTGACCGGCGTCGAGGCCCCAGGCGGTCGCTGACCGAACGACGCGGCCGAGGCCGACGAAACGACGAGGCCGACCGAGGCCGACGCGGCCGACGAGGGCAGCGAGGCCGGACGATACCGACGGACGGACGCTGCGACGACGCCCGGGGTTGGTGGTGGTTGATCCACACCGAGATCGCGAGCGGAGGCGATACGAGCCTCGATACGAAAATACTGATGCCGGCGATTCTCGATCGAGAGCCTACCCCCAGGCTCCGCGAGCTGCTTGCCTTACGGTACGATGGCGACACGGTGGCTCTCGGCCGAACGGCGAGGACGCGGCCGGGATGAGGCCGCCAGCTGGCGC
>Ga0179591_1286160_pt1 | contig 11375 bp, 14 predicted proteins | sample CZOMad2_1_08_16f_FD_182891 | JGI IMG/M metagenome (GOLD analysis project Ga0179591, IMG submission 182891) | Vadose zone soil fungal communities from Angelo Coast Range Reserve, California, USA - CZOMad2_1_08_16fungal (PacBio error correction) | ecosystem: Environmental > Terrestrial > Soil >... | reverse complement strand
CCGGTTCCAAGGCAGCCGTCGGGGCCTTTCACGGCGCCGCTTGTGAATCAACGTACCTTTGTCGCCCGGGCGGCATATGACTCCATGCTGTGGAGATGGTAATGGAGATTGTTCTTTCCTTTGAGCTTTTCTTCACCGTTGCCTGAGTTTTTTTTTTTTGCAAACGCCAGAGCGGACTGTCTTCCAGTAACATTGACACCCCTCCCCCTTTCCCCCCTCGCGATCAGACGTTGGAAGTTCTCTTTCGCTGCGGAGGGCCTTCATGAATTGTTTTTCAGCACCCTAGGTGGATCCGTAGTCTCCAGGGACCCCCTTTCTCTTCCTTTTTGTTTTCAAAAAACCCAACTTTCTTCTTATTGTTGCGGCATTTCCCATTAATCCTCTCCATGCCCAGTAATGACGCTGCCAGCCCATGTCTCCCATAGACACAATCGGCTTACAATGGGTTTGAAACGCAGATTTTTTCCCCCCTGATGTGAGGATAACTCCTCTACTTTATACTCCTAACGACAGGCGATTGTCTCCCCCAAAGTGGTCCCAGCATTTTTCTTCTAGGCAAGGCTACAAGCGACGGTTTTGCTCTTGTTGCTCCCCCCTCCCTCATCACCTTTATGAGTCCTCCTCTTCCCTTCTTCCCCGTTTCCCCTACTTTACATTTGATTAAGGGACATTTTCTTCGCCACGTGTTACTGATTGATCAACTCCTCCCCCCCTTCTTTTGCTGCGAACCGCGGCCTTTATTTTCTCTGATCAGGGTTCCCCTAAATCCCCCCAGGTATAACAGATTCCTCTTAGTTCCATTCCTTTTTTTTTGGAATAAGCGTTCTCTCGCGCTAGGCCTGTGCCCCAAAAAAGTCTAGCAACTAACCTTCCGCAAGTTATTTCTCCCCGTCCAATAAGCCGCCTCTCGGGTTGGTGCTTCTTTTTGCCGGTGAAGCCTCGTTTCCCTTTCTAACCTCCCTTCCTCCCAGTTATGACGCCATTTGTCCTTCCCTGAAATCTTGCCCTGGGGAGCCCCGTCGCTCTTCTCTGCTCCTGGCAATCCGGTTCTCGTTATGTGAATCGACACCCTTTTTTTTTTTTCGTCAGAGAGAAAATGGAGCGTGGTCTGGCGCGCCTCTAAATATCCAAACAGGTCAACACCCAACCCCCACCAAACCAACAACACCCCACAACACAAACCCCCCCAACAATACCCCCCCAAAAAACCCCCCACAAACCCCCCCACCCCCCCCACTCCTTTTGGGAATGGGGCCTCCAAGAGTTTGCCGCTTCTTGTCAGTCGACACGCGAAATTCCGTCCCGTCGCGATCCGATTGTTATTAAAAATTCCCTTTCCTTCCCGCACAGGGTTCCCCCTTTCTTTCCCCACCAGCGCCTCTTCCTTCTAGAGTGCCCACGGAAATGGTCAAGTAGGTTCCCTACAAGTCAAATTTTACCGGAAGCAATTCCTCCCTCCTTACCCCAGTTTTCTCCCCCTCCGTTCTTCTTGTCCTTCTTGCACCAGCACGTTGTTTGTCTCTCCGTTTTCCCCCGGCCCAAGTACTCTTTCTTTATTCCTTAAGATTAGCGGTGGCATCCTGTCCCCGTAAACACTCCCGGATCTCCTTTTTTCTTTCTCCAACAGTTTATCTATTATTCCGTTATTCTTGACGACAGTTGACTTACTCCCATCCCAGACGATGAGCTGCATTTGGAGAACCCCTTTATGAGACCACGGAGGCTCCCCACCCTTCCCCTGATTTCACTCCGTTGCAGAACGGATTTTTCCACTTCCGTTTCCTCTCTCTTCTCTCCCTGTTTCCCAATTCTTTTTTTCACCCCTTTACCATTTAAGTAGAGGGACCCTTTTTGCCCTTTCAAGGTGTTCTTACCTTCGGCCTCTTCGTTGTCAGTACCTTCCAACTCTATCCTCCTTCCGGTAGTGAGCTTCCTCCCCGCTGACCTTGTCCTTGAGTCCCACCAGTCCAGCTATGAACCTCTCCCTTAGAATAAACCTGGTTAAAGCTTTTATATTTCCTCCCGTCACACTCCTTGAGCTTTCTTACCTCTACCCACGACAGCACTTTCCTCTTTCAAATCACCCCTGAGACGAGGATTCTTTCGCAGAAGTCCATCACGGATAGCTTTTTCCCACTGCCATCCCTTCCTCCAGATCCTCCTTGTTCTCCCATGTAGTTCCATGGAAATCGTTTTTAACCTCTGCAACCTTGTCCCCGAAAACCGCTTTTGTTTCTCCCCTCCCCTCACCTCCTCAGTTCACTATTGCTGCTCGTGTTGTGCGGCATCCCCTAATGCCAGTCCTCCTCTTCTCCTCTCGTGTCCATTAAACTCGGGCCTCCGGAACTTTTTATGTCAAACTTTGTTTTAGTCTTTTTTCTCCTTCCCACCTCTTTCCTCTCTATACTATACTTTTGGAAGAATTGCCTCAGCCCATACCGGCGCTGTCCCTTTTCTCTCCCCCCGTTTTCGTCAAGACATTTCCCTCGTTCCCAAGTGGACCCACAATGTTACCCTTTCGCTGTTTATGGTCTCTTTTTATGTAGTCGCCGCAGTCCCTTATTGGTAACGCGACCCCCCAATGTCCTTCATGTTTTTTTCCCCAGACCAGCGTCCTTCCTGTCTTTTCCTCCGCTATTCTTACTGTCTCCTCCCCCCCCATCTCTTTTCCCCATCCTTTTTCTTTTAATGTCACGCGTGTATAATTGAGAGTTCTCTGTTCGCCAGGGGCGTATTCCTGTCAACTCTCTCTCCTGTAAATGCCGCTTTCAGAGGTCCGTCATCCAGTCAGTTTTGTTAGCCACTTGCCCCCTCTCCCTTTTTTCCCCCTTTCTTCTTCTTTTCTCCAATCCGGTCGGTAGGTGAGCTGGATGCCCTCCTCTTCGAGTCCTCCAATTCCAACGTCCTGATCCCTCGTCTTTTCTGGGTTGTCAAGGGCATGTTGCTCACCTGTCCGCTTCTGATTCTAATTATTTTTTTCCCTTCTTCTACGTTGTCTATACATCCTTCCACCGTTCCTACCCCCCTTTCCCAACTTCTTTTCCTCCTTCCCTTTCAGCTTTCAGCCAGGGAACCTACCGCAGTAAGACAATGCACAGCGGCGTCATGGGGCGACCCGACTTCACTGCTTGGAACTCTTCCCATAATTTTTTTAACTTTTCTTTTGTTGTGTTCTCATCGTAATTCCCAATTGGGCAAGGTTCAGGCATTTTTTTTCGTCGGGCAAAGGAGAAGTGGGCCTCCCTTTCCTTTTCGTTTCAGGGAGGGCTGATTTTCTTTGAGCGGAATGGAGATGTTTTACGGTGAGCCTTTTTCATGTGCCTTCTTGAAACTTCTCCCTATTTACCCCTCTCCTTTAGCCTCATACAGCGGACGTTCCCATAGTCCCATGAAATCCCAGCACTGACAGTCGATCCGGACTTTCATTTCTTGATGCGGAGGCTTAGTTGCATCCCTTCCTTTAATTGCCCAAGCTACCCTTGAGTCTTCCCTCGAGCCTTGGCAAGTTAGCGGTCTCAACCCCCCCCCCCTGCTTTCTTTAACTAGTTATGTCTTTCCATTAAGTGATAAGTCCTTCCTTTCCATGAAATGAATGTCCCATGAAAGGGGACACATCGGCCGTCAATCCCCGCGTGCGAAAACCCCGTCCGTGGTGTCCCCCCAAAGACCCTCTGACCGGTCCCTTTCCCCCGCGTGAACACTTTGGGTAGTGGCGATGGTTGGAGAAAGTGGGATGTGACCAGAATTGAATTCTCGTCGATCCGTACCTGCGTTTTCTTCTTTTCTTCAGCTCAACTAGAGAGACTCACTTGTCCACCCTAGCACAAAAACTTTCACCCGCGGGTCCACCTTTCCTTTCTCCACGTTGGTTATTGCCCAACGACCGCTGCGTAGGTCGCTGACTTGCAGAAGTCTCTATCGTCGATTAAAGTTCCTTTTTTTTTTTTTTTTCCCCGCACTAGTTGGATTTATGGCACCGTCTCCTTCCTTTCAGGAAAGAGTAGCCGCCTTCCTCCTGGCTATGGATAGGCTGCCTGTCCACCAGATCAGCAATCGCCCTTCCCAGAATGGTACGCCCTCCCTCTCGTTTCTTGCCTATCGTGTCGGTGAATTTGAGTTTCCCCTTTTTTCCCCGAATGTCCCAAGTATTTGAACGCGAGACATGGAATGTCCCGTGACAATATGAGTTTGCGTAGCCCTCCCTTTCTTCCTTAATGGTTTATAGAGCGCTCCCTTCTTTTCCGGTAACCGTTAATGACTTTTCTGAATTCTCTCCCAGGCTTACTGAATTTCTTTGTTAGTTGGGACTTTCCTTTTTCCTCCCCCAGTTCGTACTAAGTGCGTGTTGCGGGACTTGGACTCCCCCCAATGAAAAGTCTGCGGGTGTGAAGTAGCTGCTGCTTTTCCAATTCCTTCCCGTTTCGTGATCGAGTTGTCTTTCCATCCCCCAGGGATTTCCCAAAGGTAATACCCCAAATGATGGCACCCTTCTTTATAACTCGACGTTCCTTTCTCTGAAGACACCGGAGAAGGCCTGTCTTCATCGTCTCAGGCACATTTTCATTTTGATAATAATTATATGTCCTTCTTAAGAGACTTGTGTTGATCCTTCCGGGTTGGGAAACAGGGTGGTCTCCTTCTCCCATCTGCATTATGGATGTCGATAGCTTTTTTCCCCAATACTGTAACAAATACTCTCTCCTTTTTCTTCCTTTTATTTTTGTTGTTGAGATCTCTATTAAGGATTTTCTTGGTGGGTGTATCTGTTTCGTGCCACCTCTTCATCTACTAAAGAGGAGCGTCTTGCGCTGCCACCACCGGGAGCCCCACGACTGCTTCACCCATGAGCTTCTTTACAATTCCCCTTAGAACGACGGAGGTTTCAAATTCGTTTTTACTAGCCGATTGTCTCGCCATGTTTCCCCCCATTTCATATCAACTACCATTCCCGTTAACCCCCCTACCTTTTTTCCCCTACTTTTTGCCCCCATCGTGGTCATTATGCTTAATCCCTTTCGTTGAGTTTTTCAGCCATCCCTGATTAACTTTCCGGGCAATTCGCCTTTTTTCCCCCTCCTTTTTCCACCCCGACTCCAGGAAACCAGTGCATGTAGTTCCCCATTCACGCGGAAACTCGCACAGGATTTTCAAAATGGTCTCTTGTTTTCTCCTTTATAGAACCCTGTCCTTTCTAGAAATTTTAGATCCTCACTAAACTAACGGCCCCTTGCCTTTCCCCTAACGACACCCTCCGGGAGGTGAACTTTTCGTACCCTTACTCAATTCCTTTCCTAATTGCCTGCACCTTTAACCCAAATTTTTTTACTAGATGATTATACCTTGGCGCAATTTCTTATGGAACACTTTTGCTTCACCCACCGAGATACCCATACCATTTCTTCTTATTTGCGCCCTCCCCTAATTCTTCGCTCTCTCTTTGATTGTTATTTTTAGGTTTGTCTATCCCCGCAGAGGAAATTCGTCTCCTCTCTTCCTGTGAAAAGGCTACTCGGGCATGTGATGGTACTTTTTTTCCCGGTAGATGCGGGTTCTTCACCTCTTTCCTTTCGTCCTCTCCCCCTATTCGTCTTCGGACTTGCTTTACCCCAGTACCGGCTCAGTTTGGTCCCTTCTGTAACCACCTTTTGATCCAGGAAATGAGCCTCGTGAATTTTTTCCCGGGACAACTCTTACCTTTTGGTTAAGATGTCCCTTATGCTTTGGCTCTCTTTTTTTCTCTAGGAACTATCCATCGTCCTTAGGTCCCGCTCTCTAATTCTTTTTCATTCCAGCTGTCCATCCGATTTTTTCTGGGTCCCAGTCCCATGCCCACTCTTCATGTGCAGTCTGTTTTGTTCCCGCACAGAGCGTGAACATCTTTCGTATTGTCCACGAGTTCTTCCCTTCCGATTGTTCGCTTAGTTTCCCCTTGCTGTCATTACTGCAATGTCCCTCCGTAATCCCAGGACTCGGTTGAAAGTTCCTGTTTTGTTTAGTTCCGCACCCTTTTGCCCAGTTCTCTGTGACCATCGGATGTATGCTTTTCTGAGCTGTCTTCCCCGCTTCGCCCCCTCGTCTCAGAAAATGATATCCGTTTAGGATTTTTTGTCCAGGTCTATGGCTGACCTCTCCTGCCCTTAGCCTCTTCAACCTGCGTTTCTACTGACCTTCCGCTCATGTAACTGTCCCCCCCCCTCCAGTCACCATCTCTCCGCCTTCATCCCTCCTTTTGATTCTAATTGAAAAATTTTGACCCTCGTACGGGCCAAGCATTCTGCCCCCCGACCTCCTTGGGTCAACCCCCCCCTCCTCTCCCTTTGTTTTTTTTTAGAAGTGATAAAAGTTTGCGCATTTTCCCAAGTCCAGGCAGTCGTTTCCCCTCCAAGGCTTCGTTACGGTTGGTTTTTTTCTCATTGATTTTGATGTTACTTCTTTTTTCCTTTTCGAGTTTTTACTGGCGAGCTTTAGCTGTTAGATTCCCCCAACTATCTCTTTGAAAAATGAATCGCCAGAAGCCGGACTGTTATAGAGTGACTAAACTGACCTTACTACCGGATCAGGACTTGGTTTTTTCTATCCCTTTTTTCGGGCACCAGCCCGTCCCCTCCGATCTTTCCTCGAGTTTCCAATCGTTTTTTGGTTCACAACCACCCCCTTCCCTATTTGAAATGCGTCTTGCGGCCTTTACCTTTTTTTTCAAGCGATCCTTGCAAGTATGTCCCGACCGGAAAGACCATGGAGGATTACACTCGGCCTAACCCACCCGTGACAAGGACCACCTCTGGTGTCACCGCTTTTGTATACCCGAGCGCCTTCCGCGTCCCCCCTTCTGGATGGAAGTTTGGCGCTTTTCCTTTTGCATACAACGTTTCGTGTACCACAGCATTGGATCGTCTTGTTACCCCCTCTATTCCATCGACTGCATTACCTTTTTGTTCTTGAGTTTTACAATCTAAGCAAATCGTCCCGATCTCCCCCCCACGACCTTGCCAATTTGACGTCACTTCTGACTTTAAGTGTGTTAACTGCCTTCCCCTTCCATCCCCACTCTATTTGGCTGCGCCTCGTTTCGTTTTTGCAATCAATAGCGCTCGACGATTCCTCAGGCAATTACAGCCCAAACGTCGTGCATCAAGCCCCCTCTGGGTAATCTACGCAATTTTTTTCCCCGGACCCTCTCCCCCTTCTCGTACCAGATCCGCGTTTTTGGTAGGTGCCTCACCCAAAAGGAGACAGCAATCGTACCCTTCCTAGGTGAGTCTCCCTGCCCGAAGAAGCTCTTGTTAGGTTCCCTTTTTTGCCCCTGGGAAAGACATCTTGTTCCCTTTTCCCGCAGAACCATTTCTTTGCAAGTCTTTTTTCGAGTCAAGTTTCGGGCCCTCAACTTGTGCCCTTCAGTCAATGGCGTTCTCGCTTCCACTCCTCGGAGGGTGAGGTTTTGCCCCCCCTCCCCAGGTTGTTTTCGAGGCGAGACCCCCCCTGCTGCAGGAAATGCCCTTTGTTCTTCTGACATCTAACTCATTCTAAACCCTTTGAGTTCCCTTGAGTTGCAGTTTGGACGACAAGTCCCGTTGGCTCCTAGTGTATTCAGCTTTTCCCCGGCCTTTCTTTCTCTCTTTTTTATGGAAGAACGACAAGGGCTTCCTACAAGTTCAGAACCACTTTATGGGCAAAAAAGGCGGTACGACGTTTCTTTCCATGGGTCCCGTAGGCACAGACACCTCGGCCAAACTTCGTCTCGATGTACAAGAATTTTCACTACGTTCATGAGAAGGGTGAAATCTCCCCCGGTGGTTCTAATAAGGGTGGGGCTCTCCAGGTTTTTCCTGCTTACTTGCCCTCTTTTACGGACTCCTCGATAGATTTTGGCCTTCTCCTCCCCTTATCCACAGGACATCTTTATAATCAATCCCCGTTGTTGTTGGAGATAATGTATATATGTTAAGGGAGGTTCTCCAGGCTTGACAACATTTTCACCCTACTCTGATCTCTTGCTCGGGGACCCTTCTTTGCCCAGGAGTAAAACCCGTGCGCTTTGACAAAGACTTCGCCTATAAATGAGGTACCCCTTTTCTATTCTCTCATCTATTTTGTTCCCTCTTGTGCCTATCTTAACGTCGGTCTTAGGCCCGCCGTTTAAATCCAATTTTCTTAAAATTGTGGATTCGTTTCTCCCCAGCCACCTCGCTTCCCGGCGCCCCTTCGCTTACTTCCAGAGTGGCAATTGTACTGCGGCCCAGGCCATGCCTGCAAACTCGCACAGGATGGACATTCACAACTTGTAAGAAATGTAGCTCCTATAATTTTTATTCTTCCTCCAGTCCACCAACCCACAAATAGGCCAATCCCCGTAAAAAGCGATTTTTTTTTTTATTGGGGGGTTCTTTTTGTTTTGGGGGTGGGTTTTGTGTTTTTTTCTTGGTGGTTTGGTGAGAAGCAATTTCGCCCCTACGCTTAGCGCACACTTTTCCCAGGCCATCCAATTCCTTCCCGCGCTACTTTGGAGATTTTCTTATTTTTTTTTTTTTGAAACATTCGTGAATCAACGTGACACCGAGATCCCCCCCAAACCGAGCGGCCTTTCTTTGCGATAAACCTCCCATATCTTTCAGCTGGCTGCTAGTGGAGTGTTTCCTCCCGCTCATGACTTTGCTTTTTTAACCAGGCATTTTCGGAAGCGAATCGGTAGGTTTACAAACTTGAGTTTATTAATTCCAGCTTTGACTTCGCTAGATATTGGTTCCCTTCCTCCTCTTTCTTCCCCAGCCCCTGACATGCTTCGTGATTATTTTTGTTTTTCCACGTGGCGAGGCTTGCCCTTCTAAGTTGCAAGGAAATTTTTTGACGCTCTGGGCCGCTGTAGTGGCTGTGATCTTCCTTTTTCCATATCCCTCTCGTCGTGTTTTCGAATTTGAGTCCTTACCCGTTTTTCCATTCGCCAGTTTGCGGCCAATCCCCCTCCACTTCTAGTCTGGTTCGCGATGTCGCTCCCCCTACCAGCGTGACCCCCATTTTGTCCGTGTCGGTTTTGTAACTTAAGAGACCTCTGGCTGTAGCAATGCGTTCCCTTTCTTCCACCCTTTTTCTCTCTTAGAATGAGAAGACGCCCCCTCTTTCGAAGAAGTTATTGTTTTAGCACTTTCCTCAACTTTGGCCCCCGTTTTCTCTCTTGCCCATATAGGATGTATTGGTGAGCTGGCCCGTCCTCTGGAAGTGGTCCCTCCCCACTGTCCAAGTCCTGACTCCGGTATAGTTCTTCCCACCCGGGTTTTTTCTCGTAAGATGATGAGCTAACTAGCGTTTTTCAACTAGTACTTTTTTTTTCCATTCGGACCGAGCTTTCAGCCTAACTTATCTAGCATCATCCTGCCTTTCTTTCCAACGTTACATGAACAGGGCCCCACAATGCACACGCGCGCCTTTGCCTTCGAGCACCTGCCTGTTCCGGAAATAAGGTGAGATCGTCGCGGGTAAAGGGGGGGGGGTGGGAGAGAGAGATCTTGAGGGCCAAAGGCAGGGGTTCGGGTTGGGCCCCCAACCAAACCACAAAAAAAAAACCCCCCAACAACATACGCCCTGCCACGCCCCCCCCCCCACCAAAAACCCACAAACCACACACAAACCCACAAACCGCCCACCCACAAGAACCCCAACAGAACACAACACCCAACAACCACACCCCAACAAAAAAACCCCAAAACCACAACCCTCACACCCTACACTCCCAACCCAACCCAACAAAAACCCCCAAACACACCCCGTGCCCACACACAACAAACAAAACCCCCCCCCCCCCAAACCACAACCCCCCCCACACCACCCCCCCACCCAACCAAAACAAACCCCCCCCCCCCCCAACCAAACAACAAAACCACCCCCCCCCCCCCCCCCCCCCCCCCCAACAAAAACACACACACAACCACACCCGCCGCTGGTTCCTCTTTACGGCTTTTTGCCCTTTTTCGTTCTTTTTGCAGATGGTGCTTCTGATTTGTCTTCCTTTTTCTTATGGCTTAAAAGTAGCCCTTTTTTTGAAACGCTAATCTCTCAGTGCCTTTCGGCCCCCACTGTATTGACCTAAAGACCTCCGTTCGTTTTTCATTTTTTTTTTTTTGTTCTTGGAGTGCATCCTCCTCAATCTTGCAGCATACCTTCTTGATCATTTGAGAGGGCGCCAAGTTAGGGACCTGGCTAACAAACACGACCCTCTTCGACCTCGCTCTAGGCTTACCTAAGGCCCTTCCTGCCTGCAATTTCCAGTCCTGCGGACAGCGACCCCCCCTTCTTGTTATACAAGTTTCCACTGGTAAAAGACGATGGGGTGTCCATTGACTTTTGCTTACCTAGCCTAATACCATTCCGAGTAAGTGCGGTGGCCTTCACGTGGGCTTGGATTTTTCCCTCTGTAGCGTACCCCAATCCGGACCTTCTCTTTCGCTTCTAACGTTCTTTTTTCCAGACGCAGCTCCCCCCATCGTCAACCGTAGACTTCAACCCCACATCTTGTCCCATGCAAACATCTAATTTTACCCCTCCTTAGTCACTGGTTAATTTTCTTCCATCACCTTCAGCCATTTCTTTTCCCGTCCCCCGGCCGCACGAGTATCGATCGACTACCTCGTTGAATGCCTAAACAGCAACTGTTTTAGATACTTTTGGGACCGAGCTTTTTTTCCTTACGATCTGATCGCCCCCTTCTCCGCGTGGACTTGCTTGCGACAAACCCACCGTCATCCCTCAGCCCTTAACTAGTAGCCTCCCCATGAAGACGCTTGTTCTTATCTCCCCGGTCCATCGTGTCAAGTACGAGTTTTCCTGGTTCGTTAAGAAACGAGCCATTCCTTTCCTCGGAGTAGGTTCCGTGACCCCTTCCCTTCTTTTAGGCGACAGTCCTTTCTTCATATTTCGCGTCAACTCCCTTCGGTGATTGCCGGCGCCAGTAGTTTTTTTGTCCCTGAGAGTCCACATGGCTTCCTGAAATGACGTTGTGCTTTGTCCCCCATTTCCGCCAAGGTGCGTCTTTGGGGACTTGGGTGCCCTTTTTTTCAGTGTCTTTGTCCCTTTATCCGAGCCCCTCCCCGGCCCGTCCTTAGCTTGGTACGACACGACACCTTGCTTCAAACGGGTTCCTACCTTGATTTTCAAAGGCGGGCCTAACCCTTCCTAAAGCTGCCTGACAAGGCTTTTTTCAAATTTAAACCCTGTTCTGCAATGTATTTCTTTTTCCCCCCCGCTGTTCCTATGAGAGTTCTTTGCCCAATCCACGGTGGTTCTCCTTCTGGGGCCCTCCCTCTTTGTCTCCGGCGCACGCCGACAGCTTATGATTTCATGCTTTTGTTCAATCCATGTCGCTACCCCTACCGTTCTTTCCATTC
>Ga0179591_1261814_pt1 | contig 11375 bp, 13 predicted proteins | sample CZOMad2_1_08_16f_FD_182891 | JGI IMG/M metagenome (GOLD analysis project Ga0179591, IMG submission 182891) | Vadose zone soil fungal communities from Angelo Coast Range Reserve, California, USA - CZOMad2_1_08_16fungal (PacBio error correction) | ecosystem: Environmental > Terrestrial > Soil >... | reverse complement strand
CGGAATCAGTGATCAACCTTCTACACCTCTCTTGCGTCCGAGTTTTCTGCCTGAGTCGACTCGCCTTCCTCCCCAACTAGTTCCTTATGGAGCGCATGGGCCATTCTCCAGAGCTGCGTGCTTCAGTTGCCCTCGACTCTCATCTCATTTGTTTGAAGTACTCCTCCACCTCCACTCCCACTTTATTTTGACAATGCACATAATCTTCGAAGATCCTTTGTCAGCCCTCTATCCTCCCTCTCTGAGGTCCAGGGGGTCTTTCCGTTCCCTTCCTTTACTGTGGTTATCGCCCTTCGCCTTGATTTTTTTCTTTGAGACGATCGGAGCAGGGCCGTCAGCGTCAGAACAATGTTGGTTTCCAGACTTCTATAATAGCTCTTTTCTTTGCGCCAACGTTAAGACGTTCCCCTTTCTCTCCTTTTCTTCCCGATTGCGTTCGGAGATATATTTCTTTTATTTGTTCTTTATTTTCTCCTTTCTTTGGACTCAGTCCAAGTCCCCTGCTTCTTCGACAGAGAGCGGACGGTCTCTGCCACGAGAGTAGGATTGTCGATGTCCCCCCCTTTCTGTTCTTTTTTTCCCAATAGTATAAGGCTCCGCTGTTCGGCGAGCGCCTTCAGCGTCCCTTCTGTTCTCTCCCTCGGCTTGTCCTCTTCTTGCAGTATCTCGTAAGGGATCCCTCTCCTTGTTCCTGAGACCCTTTTTTCTTGCGAATACCCCCCAGTACAGCAGGGGAGTTTCACCTTCTTGCGGCCCGTTCACCGCATCTTCCTTCTCAACTTCGTGGGTTTATCCTTTTTTAAGCGCGAGCCTTGAGGTCCCATACCCCCCCCCGTGAATTTTCTTCTCCCCTCTCGGAAAACAGCCGATCTGCATCGCTCGCTTCCTCTACCGTTTACTTGGCCCTTTTTACTGGTCCGGTTCGACCTGAGTAGACCTCCCTTCCCTCCTATGCCCCTTCTAAAGGACAAGAGTAACAAGGCGAGGCCCCGGCCTCTTCTCCCAATTTTATTCCATGAATTTATATATTTTTTGTATGTTTTTCTGGAAGGCCTCCCTCTTCATAATACCGAGAGGAGGAAAACCCGATCCCCCCGATCTCCAAATTGTCTTACCCACTTAAGCTTTTTATCGTTAAAATTCCTTTCCTTTTTCCCCCTCTTTATCTTTCTTTCCATCCGGCAGGAATATCGCAAAATGCTTAGATGCCCCTATGTGCGTTGAAGTCGGCAATTCGAAATTCAGATATTTTAAGTTTCCTTCTCTCTTTCCTCTTCGTTTGACAGTTAAAATTATACTCGAGTGAGAGCGAGGATCGCCTCTGGCGCAGTAGGCTCTCCCCCCCTTACCTTTTTACCCGATGGTTCAGCTCGTACTTTTCTTCTAACTCCTACCCCTCGTTTCTTCTTGTTCTCAATTGTTGGTTTTTTTTTCTTCCCCCATCACCACATAGCCTGAACGGGACTTCGGTAGTCCTCCCCCCCTATGAAGGTCGTTTTTTTTATGCTTGGTTTCGATTTACTTAATGATTTTCTCTCCGTCTCCTCAAGAGGCCGAAGAGGAAGGCAGTCGCTTTAAATTTTCGCAAGGCCCGTTCTACCCTTTCCAAAATTTACTATCTTCTGAGGTTCCACCGATCCCTTTCCCCTTCCCCACCCTTTTTTCTTTTCTTTTGGCGCAGGAGGGAAAAAGGTGGTCACTGGAGTCTCCTCCCGACCTTTTCATGTGTTTCTTTGTCTAATCGATATTTCGGAATCCCCCCCCCTTTACCCCCCCCTTTTTGTGATGCTGGACGATGCGCCGAAAGCATGCCAGAAAACTTAATGTTTCATTCCTTTTTGTTCTTTACTGGTTGAGACCCCGGTTTTCAAGGTGATTCCGTTGCGGCCGCTGCTCGGGATATATAGATGCCGATTTCTTCTTTGAGCTTTCCGAAGAAGTCTTTCCCCCTGTCCATCGTCTTTCCCCTTAATGGCGGTGGGCCCTCTTTTTCCTCCTTCATCAGTCTTTGGAGCTCTTTTTCTTGTAAACTTTTCACTAACTCGTCCTCCCTCTACACGCCTCTTTTTTAAAGAGGTCAGGTTACGGCCTCGCTTGGAAAGCCCCCCCCCTCGCGTTCTGAATTGGATTGTTCTTTCAGTCTACTTCTCCCAGATTTTGAACGCTCTCCCCCCCCTTCTCTAGTCCTCGAGTATCGGTCGGTCCCCGATAAAAACGCCGCCCCTCTTTCTAAGTTTTTCCTTTATCTTAACCCCCCCGACCGTGCGATGGCACTATAGACCTCTTCTCGGCAAGCAAGCCCTTCTTTTGTAACCGGAACCAGGGCAGACCCTCTTCTCCGCTATGAATATATGGAAGTTACCTTCCCCTCAATAGGACAAGCATAGGTCCATCTGGATGTGTATTCCGCAACCTTTACCCCTATTTTTTTGTACCCACCTCTTCCTCCTTTAGATGTGATTTTTTTACGAACGCGCGCAATCACGCTTCTCCTGGCTTCGTCCCTCCCCGGTTTCCCTCTCCTGTTCCTATTTTCTTCAGTGAACGGGCTCTTTTCCCCAACCCTGGTACCTTTCCAGACAAGTTTTTTGTTTCTCCTTAAGGTTTTCCCTGTCACCCTATGAGCACGACACCAGCCGAAAAACCCGAGCCTTTTCGACTAGCTCCAGGACGCTCTCTGACGTCTTTCCCTTTCTCTCTGATTTAGTCAGATTCCTCACGCAAAGTATTCAAGCTTTTTCGATTTGAGTTTTTTCCCTCCTTTTCCCCGCACCATTTTTGACCCTCCTTGGAAAGCAGATCTGGCGCCAGCTGCGGACTATCTTTTCCCTGCGTAATGTCCGCCCTCTCCTTTTCTCGCGTGAGGATATCTCTTCAGGTCTCTCCCCCCCCTATTCGGTGACGGACGAACGCAAGGCTTCCGCTCGTGGTGACTCCCGCCCCCACTTAGCGAATGAGGTACTCCTTGCACTCCTCTCCATCGGTTTTTTAGTGATGTCTTCCCCTTTGGACCTTTTCCACTTTTCTTTCTTCACCGGATGTAAACGGCTGAGCCGGTACCGCAACCCTAATCCCTGTAGGCTTCGGTCGTCTGAGATTCCCCTTTATCTCCTTGGCAAGACTCCTTCCCAAGCAACGGCGTTTTTAACCGGACCTCTTCTTCAGCGGAGCTCTGGGTTTCACTCTCTTATTTTCCTTTTTTTTTTTGCAGCACTCCTTTTTTTCAGGATTCCCAAGTTCCCCGTGTCAACCGCACGGCGGCAATGCGGGTTCCCGACAAAAGTTTCCCCGTTCCCCCTCCGCCATTTTTTTTAGGTATTTGAAACCTTGGTTTCGTCTTTGTGCCTTTTTTCTTTGACCTCCCACCTTCTTTCTGTGTAGCCGGAGATCGCCGTCACCTTAGTTTAACTCACCTCCTTCGGCATGCGCCCTTTTGACCCTTAGCATTTTTTTGCGAGATTATAATGCCAATCGTCTTCCGAGTCACGGACCTTTTTGAGCCCCCTTTCAGATAGAGCATTTTTGATTTTTTACTCCCTCCTCTTTTCCCCCCTTTTTGAGAATTTTTTTTTTCCGGAACCGCTTGAGGGGGCGTGATCAGATAGCCGCATTCGAAGCGTTCTTCCCCTCCCCCCTTCCTCCTTTGGATTTTACTTGAAAGTCCGTTAAACTCGGCGATTTTTGGTCTTGGGTTCTTCCTCCCCATTCTATCGGCGAAGACGCTTCATCCGGTTCGCATCCCATCGATGTGCAAACATCCTGTCCTCCTCAATGCCTTGTTATATTTGCCATGACGACCCCCTTTTCTATGACTTCGTCTTCTCCCTGTTCCCCTTCCTCTCAGATCGTCAGCGATCGTGAAAGAATCCTTAATTTTCTCTCCTGAGGGCAGAGAACCTTTTTCCTCTCTTGGCCTTTAGGTAGCGCAATATAGTTCCTTTCACGGTACTTTTTTCTCCCCCTGAGAGCTTTTTCCTCCGGTGATGGATGTTACGTGTTCCCTCCCGGCGGAATGATTTCGTTCTTTGACAGTGACCATCGCACACCTATCTTTTTTTTTTCTTTCTTGTTTTTTCCTTTTTCTGCAGACTTATTTACTTGGCTACGTTCGCGACGAGTTTTCTTACTCTCAGTTACTGCAACAAGGATTCTACCTTTCTCTTAGCAGATCAGATCGAGGGCTTTTTTTATGACCCACCCAAAAACATTCATGGTTGTTTTTTTTTTCCCACCCCCAAAACCCCCCACCCACCAAACCCCCACCCACCCCCAACCACCCCACCACCCCTCCAAACCTACACCACCAACACCCCCCCCCCCCCCCCCCCCCCCCCCCCCCCCCCCCCCCACCCCCACCCCACCCCCCCCCACCCCCCCCACACCCCCCCCCCCCCCCCCCCACCCCCACCCCCCCCCACCACCCCCCCCCCCCACCCCCCCCCCACCCCCGACGTTTCTGATCAATCTTTCCTTTGTCTCCGTTCTCTCCGCAGGAAGCCGATGGTCCCCTTCCGTTTCTTTTTCTCTATGATGATGTACGGGCGTTCATTTTTTCCAAATTTTCGACGGTTTTGCACAGATGTGCTTCTTCAAGAGTTTGATTAATCCTTTTTCCCCCCTTTGACGATTCCGCCGCCCGGCCGAAACAGGCTGGGAGGCATTTTCTCGTTTTTCCGCAAAATAGAAGTGCTCTGATCATACGCGCCGATCGAGTCCTGCGATCCGTTTTGTGGACTCTTCGGTCCTTTTTCCATGTCTCCATTCGTCGAAGAGATATGATCGACAACCAAAAATCTACGCGACTCTTTGTAGTGAAGGAGAGGTACTCTTTTCATTCCGCGGCGGCCGTCCTCATTTTTTTCCGACTCCGACTTCCTCCTTCTGCCCTTTCATCAGATAGCACCCGCAGTGCAATGAATCTATCGCCTGTTATTTCCTCCTTCGAACTCTTTCCTTGTATTTATAGCCCGGAATGCCCGTCATTCCCTTTGGCTTCTTTCCCTTATCCAAAGTCCTCTATTGCCCGTGTGCGGTCAAAGCCCTATTTGCTTTCAGTCGTGAATTATCGCATCTTCGTGAGCTGGCCCAATCTCAATCACCCTCCTTATTGCCTGTCCTCCTTTTCTTCCTCGGCAACTTTTTCCCAGACAGCAGTTTGGCTCCATTGTCTGATCCTATCTCCTCTATTACTAATCTCCTTTTGTGTTGTCGATTCTCTGCCCACCCTTGCGCACCGGAGGTTTTTTCTGCATGCAGAGATTAGTTCTCCCTCTCAACATCGCGTGTGACAAAATGAGATTGATCCCCCCCTCCCCTGCTTCTTTCGGAAGACCTTCTTCGGGCTTCCGCCCCGTCCCCTATTCCCTGCCTCCCCTTTCCCATAACATGCCCACCCAGGCTCCCAGAGATGGACAAGGGCCTTTCGTATCCGACCCGGAATCCTGTATGATCCCTTCCGCCCCTACATTGCCGGAGTTCGGCTTCGTAGCTGTCTTGGATCTGATCAGGCGCAGCGTCAGTCCGGCAGAACATGGCCGGTCAGTCGTTCTCTGCGTCGGCGCAATTTCCCCTTCATCTTGACCTCTCGACGTTCCGCTTAGTTTTTTCCTCTTGTGGTCCGTCCTTGAGGGGTGATCGGTTCAGTTATCTGTTTTCTCCTTGTGCGGACACTACCTCGGACGCAGGAGATCCTTTCTGGCCTTCCCCCGGACTTTATCTTTCTTTCGCTGCGGGTGCTGCACCCGATGGAAGCTTCCCCTCCTCTTCGTAGCTTGCCCCCCGGACGGGCCATCGAGCTCTGCTAGCTGCCTTCTTCTCCCCCTTCCCCCCACGCAGTCGTCCCGCTGTCGTCCCAAAAGGTTTTTTTGGCGAGCGCTAAATCACTAGTCCTCCCTTCCAGCTCGGCTCGGGTTCCCGGAAATCTTCCTTTCTGCTCCCTCTGACAAGCGGGTTCCCCTCGCAACGAGTTCGTTTCCTCTTCATAGAGGAGGCAAATCGACCCCATGGATGGTGACCCTCTTCGGAAACCCCCGGGATCTTTCCCTATATTCGTCGGATTAGACACTGCTTGCCCTCTTCTTTTTCTCCCTTTCTTTATCCTTTGGATCACGCGCTGAGCTCCTTTTCCTTTTCCAGGAGACATCCCATTCGAACCTCCTCTTTATCAATTCACATCCTTCGGAGAGTCTGGGTCGTGCCTATTATCTCCTCATAATCCCGCGTCAGAGGAAACTTTTTCCGTCATCAGAACACGGCCTACCGAGTGTTTCCTACTTTCCCAGTTCCGACTCTTGATTTTAGTAAGAATACGGCAAGGCAATTCCCCTTTGTTCCCCCATAGTGCGCTGCATTACGGCAAAGTTACCATTCACGATACTAAACTTTTGGCCCCTCTCATCTTGAGCTCCTTTTCTTTTTTCCCCCCCCTTATACTAGAGAGTACTCTGATGGGGGCGCACGTTGCTATGCCCCCCCTGCATTTCTTTCCAATGAACTATTTGCTTCTCCCGTGACCCTCCTCCTCCTTACTCTCTCGATGACGAGTTGCGCTCAACACCACCTCGCCTTCCGTTCCCTTCAACTTCCCCCTTCCCCTGCCGCCGTCGATGGATGGGAACACTCTATGAATGTTTTCCCGCTCATTTATCCCTCCCGGTTCATCTGAAGACGGGGTCAGCAGTGATTCATCGGATCGCAGAAAAAAATGCTATATGATTCTCCCCCTTGCCAGCGATCGGAATGCCCTTCTTTGCGATGGAGGGCTATTACGTTAAGATTTCTCGGTCGGGTCCCCCCTTTTCCTCTATTAAAATCAGCCTGTGCTGAACTCATCGATCGTTCGGTCTAAACCATCCGCCCTTACAGGTGGTGATGCATGTCAAGCGACAAAATCCGGTTTCATTACCGCTTTTGGGCCCCTCCTTTTGATTTTTTCCCTTGAAGGTGATGCCATGCGCCCCTCTGAGGTCGCTTCGCCCCTTTCCCTCTTTTTATAAGTTACCGCATATTTCGTGAAGATTGTACCCCTTCCGGTTGAGGATTTCTTTTCCCTGATCTTCCGGATGAATTCCGTCGGGTGGTATGATGGGTACCTCCTATAACGGCAGCCTAAAGTATAAGCTTACTGTAAGCGTGTTTTTTTTGTCTTTCAAGCGACTCAACGCGCGGTAGCGCGATGTTCTCTAGTTTCTTCCGTCCCCCCCGAAAGATGGCCACGCGCACGATCTGATAGGCGTTTTTTCGGTACGATTGCAAGGCGGGACGTGCTCACCACACCCCCCCTCCTCCTTCTCTTGCGAAGCCCAGCGAAATATTCCTCTCATCACCCCAATACGTTCCCAAAGGTCCCCTCTCCAGAACGAGGTCCGCCCGCGATCTGCTCGAGCCGGTTTCCACCCCCTTCCCCACTCGGGTTCGTGTACCCATATATGGCTCTCCAGGCCAGACTCTCTCTTCCTTCTCTCCTACCTTGAGCAGAAGAAGAGCATATAGTCGAGGCTTAGTGCGTTTCTTTTCCCTCGTTTCGGTGTGATACCTCCACCCTTTTCCCCCTTTCCCAATTGTACTGTTTTTTTTTCTCTCCCTGTTTGGTCATCAGCATGGCCCGCCTCCAGCCGAAATGCCGTCCCGAGACAGCTAGAGGCCTCTGAAGTAGTTTCCCTCTCCTATCTTGTAGCTGCGACGTCAATCAGTCCTCAAGCAGATATTTTTCCTTTTCTGCCCGACCCCCTTCCCCCCTTTTTTCCAGCTTTTCGACTCCTAGCCGCTGCCATGATCTGGCGCGTGCGGACGAGTTTATTTCCTTCTTTTTTTCAGGGACAGCAGGTTCCGGTTTATTTGATGCTTTCTCTCTCCCCCCTCCGACCCTTTCTTCATTGGGGGTGAGTAATGAATCTTTTATCATCAAACCGCGACTGATCCTTAGGAACCGCTAACAGAGATTCCTCTGTATTGTTCTTCCCTCTACAGAAAAGGTCGAAGGGCCTCGTTTGCGTCCACGGCGAGGAATGTCCCCACCGATTATCCTCTTCCTCTCTGTAGTCATATTGAACAGGTCGAAGTTTCACCATAAGGTCAGGTCCCCTCCCCCCCTTCGGCACCATCATAGTAAGTCTTTTTTTTCCCCTCCCCCCCTTTTGCTCCCGAAAGATAAGGCGGTGCCGGGCCCTGACCTTGGCGCCTCGTTCAATCACCTTACTTTTTTTATGTCCCTCCTTCGTTAATTCAAATATTTTTTTTTGTCAGTTTCTTTTTGGTAGCATCCACCAGCCTACGACGGATGGTAGCCGGATCCTCCGTAAAGACACCCTGGACAGACCCTTTTTTCCCCCCCCCCTTTTTTCCCTCTTTCTTTCTTTGCAATGACGATAAGCTTTCACATCGGCTTCGGGGTAAGATCCTCATTGTTATCCCTCTCTCTCTTGAATTTTCGTGGTCTCCGTTCTTAATCAAGTTTGATTCCCCCTTTTCTTACCCTTAGTCAAGTATTTTCCTTTTGTCTTATCGAGCCATGCGCTTTGCTGATACACCCCTGCCCCGGCGTAGTCACGTGCTCCCAGGACGTTTTTCTTTTGTTTGAGAGATCTCTCTTGCCGATCAGCTTGGGTTTCCTTGTGCGATCATACTATTTTCCCCCATCATGATGCACTTTGGTTAACCCTCCTTGAAGCCCTCCCTCCACGCCTCGCGCTACTTCGAGGAGAAGTTAAGACTCTCCCGCGAGATCAGAGAGTTCCCATGGGATGCGTACGTTGGTCCCTTATTCAGTAATCCCCCTCTCCGGTCCTATCCCCGGACATGGTGCCGTAGATTTTCCCCCCTGCCTCCGTCGGGACATCGCAGCGCCCGGCTTTCCTGTCTCCTCCTACGTCTGACGCCGCCCGTTACCCTTGTCTCTTTCTGGGGCTCGCTTTTTTTAGAATCCTCCGACCCTCCCCCAATTTTTCTCTTCTCTCAAGAGTCTCTGGGACTAGCGCCGTCTTATTAGTATCCTTCCTTTTCACAGTTAATGCGCTTTTTGATCGATAGCAGGTCGAACAGACATTCCACCGGCCAAGATACGGTTGCGAGTTTAAGGAATTTTTCGACGCCGGCTGCTTTCCCTTTGTTTTGTTTGAGCTCTCATCCGGTCGATGCCTTGATATGTTTCCCCCCTCCCCTCTTCCCTCTACTTTGCGTGGATAACCCCCGTTGTTCTCCAGGAAGCATTTTGGACCTCACCCGAATTGGTTACTTTCCTGCTTTTACTGGTTTGCGCTCAGCACCAAAACACTCTTCAAGGCCTTTCTCTCCCCTTATCTTCTCTTCTCTCTACTCAGGTAATCAGTTTTTTGACGGACTTTTCTGAGATTTCTTCCCCCTTGGCTCCTTTTGAAGTCCGGTGGCCCACACCCCCCCCAACACTTTGCGCACCTCTCTCAACCACCTTCTCCCCTTGGTCGCCCCGAGGTCCTTTAGGACTCTGCTCCCTTTCCTTGGGCCCTCGCAGATCTCCATGAGTAACATCGTACGCTTCACCTCATATATCTCCATTACCTTCCCCTCTCAAGCCCTTCCGTTAACGCTGCAGTGTACCTGCCGTTCCTTGAGATGTCCTCCCAGTCCATCCCTTCGGGCTTTCCCTCCGAATGTTTCTGCCGGCTCAGGAACTCCTTCCTCCCCCCTCTCTCTCCTTCCTACGATCCTCCGTCTCCTGAACCGACCGTAAAGGACCCCTGACATCCTTCGCCTGGTATTCGAGCCTCTTCGGCTTCTCCTTTTGATTCCCATTCGCCATGTCTCCTCTCTTCGGTTCTCAGAATGACCCTGATTTCTCTTAGTCCCTCGATTAACAAATTTTTTGATGGAGCTAGGTAGAGCTCCCCCATTTCTGTGAGCGTCTCATTCCTTTTCCTCTCCTCATCCCCTTGATTCCTTTAGCTCCCCTCATCATCCTTCTGCATGCCCGCAGCACCTCAACAACGTTTTTGTCTTCCCTTTCCCTTGACGCAGCTCTCTCCTTCTCCTCATAAGTTGTTTGTTTCTGATTTTACTCTCGTCTTTTAAGATTTCATTCCCCCCCGCTCGCCCAAAGGCCTCGGTATTCGATTAATGCCTTTTTTTTTGATCCTCTCTCCTCCCCCAATACTTGCGTGTGTACTCTCGTCCTTAACAGGATCTGAATGGATCTGATAGGTATGTGGCCTTCTCCCCGTATCGAACATTCTTTAGACACGACCCCCCCCCACGAATAATCTTCCCCCCCTTTTCCTCACCGCGGCAGCGCGCGGTTTCAGTTCCAGATAGAGTTATAGTCCGCCTGTCCGCGATGAACTGCCGACCTAATACCATTTTTGAAGGGAAGTGTTCCGTTCGACGGCCCTCCGTATATCGATCTCATTGATCGAATCGCATCCTCCTTTTGCCCGCCACCCTTTTTCCTTCCCTCTCTGTCCGCTCGCGTTGACGGTAGTAATCATTAAGCTTCATTCTGACGAGCGTCGGATTGCGAGAATTGAGGCACTTCGCTTCCTATTTCCTTTTTCCGCTATCCGTATGTTCCCCTTCTGCGGCGAATTCAACGGCCCCGTAATTCTCGGGAGAAGTTGAGCTCGCGAGAGGCGGATATCTTTCGATCACTCCCCGTCCACCCTCCCAAAGGCCGCCACCGTCGGCGAGTTTCTTAGGCGGTTTCCCTCGGGAAATGACGGAGGCGATAGTACCACTGACCGCCTTCTCTCGACACCCGCGAATGTCGGCGCCCTGTCGCGACACCTTTTTTGTTTTGGTCTGATGCGAAATCACGCAACTCGAAGGCGATTCCCCCCCGGCTAGTCTTTCCCTGACGCTGCGAGACCCATGGTTTTATCCCCCCGGCAACTCTGTCCGCGACTTCTGATCGGTTTTCAAACATCGACCCACGTCCCCCTTGGATGGAGCATGCTCGAAACTCCTCGCCCCTGCATTCTAGGCTTTAGCGCCCCTACAGCTGATAGGCCAGCCTTGGTCGGTGCCTCGCGTCTGCAAGCCTGCTTCTCGAGGCTTTTCCCCTTGCCTTTTCCACCAGGATTCAATACCCTCCCTCCCCTGACTTGCTTAAGGCATCCTTACCACCGTCAAGACCTGAGAGATAGTGTCCTAGTTTTCTCTTCCGTGACTTCGTTCTCCGACTCCTTTCCTCCGAGGACATGACCCGCTCTCATAAAAATGCATTTTCAACTTCTTATCCCTCGCTGTGCCGACCTTCAGGCCTTGCCTGCTTTTATTCGTATAGACTTTCGCAGCCAACTTCTCGGCCCATGTTCCCTATTCCAGATTCTTCTTTGAATTCCTTCAAGTTAGAATTCACGACGCACCCGTTTCCAGCTCGATCTCGCTTTGGAAGTCTTTTTCACACT
>Ga0179591_1414620_pt1 | contig 11376 bp, 14 predicted proteins | sample CZOMad2_1_08_16f_FD_182891 | JGI IMG/M metagenome (GOLD analysis project Ga0179591, IMG submission 182891) | Vadose zone soil fungal communities from Angelo Coast Range Reserve, California, USA - CZOMad2_1_08_16fungal (PacBio error correction) | ecosystem: Environmental > Terrestrial > Soil >... | reverse complement strand
ATTTTTTTTCTTTGGGGTGGTGCCCCGGCCCGGTTGAATTTTTTTGTTTTTCTTTTCCCGGTTTTCGGGGGGTCGCGCCGGGGGGGGGGACCCCCGGGAATTTTCGGCCCCTTTTTGAAAGGGCTCTTTCCGACCGAAAACAAAAAAAAAAAATTTTGTTTGCGGCACCTTTCGGGGGGGGGGGCCACAATTCAGCACGGGGGGGGACCACCAGGGCCAACAACAGTTGGGAAGCAAACCCCCCACACAGGGGGGGGAGCACGAAAGGAAGGAAGGGGGGGGGGGGGGGGGGGGGCCCCCACCGTTCCCCCGGTTTTTTGTATTTTTTTTTTACTGTTCGAAAGTCTTTCTTTTTTGCCCGGGGGCCGGGGGAATTTTTGTTTTTGTTTTACCCCGGCGGGGGTTTTCCCACCCCCATTGTTTGGGGGGGCGGGGGGGGGGGGGGGGGGGGGGGGGGAAAAAAACAGCGGGAACTCTTGAACCCCCCAGGACGGTTTTCGGAGATTTTTTTTTTTCCACCCCAGTTTCCCCCCACAACTCTGTCCGGTGGGGGGGGGGCCACGCCCACCACGGGGAAACCCAACAGGGGGGCCCCCCCCCAAAGGAAAAGACGGACCCTTGGGGGGGGCCCCCCCACACAAAGGCAGGGGGGGGGGGGGGGCCCTTTTGGGGGGGGGGGGGCCCGACCCGGAAGGGGGGACAAAACCGCCCACCAACCCGGGGAAAACTGGGGCTTGTTGGGCCCCCCCCCACAAGGACAGCGGGGGAAAATAAAAGAGGGGAAAGGGGGGGAAAAAAAAAAGGTGGAGGAGTAAACCACAAGGAGGGAAAAAAAAAAGGGAGGAGGGGCTGCACCGGGGGGGGGGGGGGGGGGGGGGGGGGGGGGGGCGAGGGAAAAAGAAAAGAGGGGTGTGGGGTGGGGGGGGCGGGGGGTTAGGGGGGGGAGAGGGAGGATGCGGTTAGAAAAAGGGGGGGGGGGGAAAAAAAAGGGGGGGGGGGGGGTGTGGGGGAAACAAAAGGGAAAAAAACAATGGGGAGGAAAAAGTAAAGGAAAAAGGGAAAAAACAAGGGTAGTGACAGTAAAGTTCAGAAAAGGGGGGGGGGGGTGGGGGGGGGGGGGGGGGGGGGGAAAGGGGGGGGGGAACGGAAAAAAACGTTGTTTGTTCCCGCAGCCCGGTTTTTTCGGGCCCGAAGTGTTTTTTTGGGCTTGTTTCCCCCATGGTTTGGGGGCACCACCAGAATTATTCTTTTTTCTTCTCTTTTTCTTTTTTCACCTTCCCTTCCTTTTGGTTTGTTTTTGGTTTGAAAAAAAGAAGGACAAGGATTGCGCCCCCCCACCCCCCCATTGGGGGGGGAAAAAGCCCCCCCCAAAAAAAACTAACGGCCGAAAAAACAAAAAAAAAAACCACCGCACCGCGGACGGGTTTTTCGCCCTCCCCCCTTTCGGACTTTACGGGGGACGGGGGGGGGGAAGGGGGGGGCCGACGGGCCGGAAAAAAAAAAAGGGGGGGTTTTGGCGGCACTTTCCCGGGACGCAAAGATTTCTTTCGCGGGAACCAGGGGGGAAGGGACAACCCGGAAAAAAACACGGCGAGGGGGGGGGGGCCCGGAATCGCCCCCAAACGGGCTTTGGGCCAGGCACCAAGGTCGTTTGGGGGGGGGACACCCGTTTGTGGTTATATTTTCGTCGGGGGTCCAAAAGGGGGCCCCCCAAACCCCCGGGGCTTTGCCCCCCCCAAAACGGGGGAGGCTCGTTTGGCGGGGTTTTTTTTTTTTTTACCCCGGTGGGGTTGGGGGCCGCCAACGGGGGGGGGAAAAAAAAAAAAGAAAAAAGTGTTGGGGGGAAACGATTTTTTTCGACGTTCCCCCGGTTTTTTCCCCAAAGTCACGCTTGTTTTTTCCCCCCCCACCGCCCAAATGGGGGTTTGGGGACCCCCCGCGGATCCCCACGCCGGCCAAAAACGGGACCTTCCCTTTTTTTTTCTTTTTTTTGAACAAAAACAGGAAAAACTAACCCGACGGGGGGGGGGGCCCAAATTTCCTCCCCACCGGGCGGGGGTGGGCCCCAACCGCACCCACCCAACCCCCCCGCGGGGCTTAACAAAAATTTGGGGGGCCCTGGTCCGGCGGATTTGGGGGGGGGGCCCACGAGGTGGGGGGGGCGGACCCCAATTTTGGTTCGTTTTCGGGGGGGGGAAAGGAAAGGCTTTCCCCAAAGGGGGGGCGAATTCCCTAAGGGCCGGGGGGGGAGGAACGAAAGATTTCCACCGGGGGGGGGCACGGCAAGATCCGGAAACCCCAGGGGCGCCCGTTTTTCAATTTCCACCGGCCGAATCCCCCGCGGGGGGGGGCCAACGTTTTTTGGCGGCACAACCCAAACCCCAGTTGCAGGCCAACCCGGACCCGGGGGGGGGGGGGGGGCCCGGACAATGTTCCCCCAAACACGGGGCCCCTTTTTTTTTTGGGCGTCACGGCCCCATGCTTTGGTGTTCGGGGCTTCAAACCGGGAAAAATTTGGGTTTTTTCCCCAAAGGGGCCGGGGGGGGGGAAAACAAAAAAAAAAAAAAACAAAAGGGATCCCCTGTTACCTTCGCCAAGGAAGACATGTCTGTCACAAGGGGGGGAAAAAACAGGAGGGAGGGAAAAGGAAGAGAAAAAAACCGCAGTGGGGGGGGGGGGAGGGGTGGGGGGGGGGGACAAACGGGGGGGGGGAGGGGGAAGGGGGGAGGAAAAGGGCTTTTTTTCGGGCGGGGCCGGTCTTCCCGGGGGGGGGGGGGGCAGGGCTTTTACCCTTCGGGACGCCGCCCATTTCGAGCCAGCCAATTTGGAATTCGGGGCCCCCCCCGGACCTTTGGGGGGGGACACACCCGGAAGGTTTTCAAACCCGACCCCCAGGTGGGGGGCCAAAGGTTGTTTTTTCCGGCGGGGAAAAAAAAGAAAAAAAAAAGGGGAACACAGGGCCGGGGGCTTCGGAAAACCCCGGCGGTCGGGGAAAGGGGGAGGGGGGGGGGGGGGCCCGCCAACCCGAGGGCCCCCCAAAGCTCTACCGAGGGGGGGGGGCACTTTAACCGGGCCGGAAAGCTGGGGGGGGGGGGGGGGGGACCCCCGCCGGGCTCCGAAAAACCGGCCACCCCCAACCCCTTTTGAAAACGGGGCGAAAACCAAGTTTCGGCCGGTGCGGGGGGCTGCTGCGCCCGTTTCTATTTCTTTCACGACCGAGGATGAAGGGGGGGAAGGGGCGAAGCCGGCCCACAAAAAACCCCCGGCCGGGGCCCAAAAGCTGTGTCGTTGGGGGAAAAACCGTGGACGTGGGCCGAATTCGTTTTTTTGGGCCCCGGTTGTTTTTTTGAAGGCAAAAAGGAAAAACCCTTTTCCGCCTTCGGGTTGCGGATTTGCAGAACTTTTGTTTTGGGGGAAATTTACGGGGGGGGGGGGGGGCCCGGGGGCGAGGTGGGGGGATTGGGAACCGGGGGGGTTTGGGGGCCCGGGATTGGTGGGCCCACCACCCGGCTTTTTTCGGGGCCCCTTGCCGACCCCTGGGCCCCACCCGCCCACACAACCCCCCCCCGTGGGTCGATTTTCCCACCCGTTTTTTTGGGGGGGGAAAAGGGGGCACCCACCGGGGGCAACCCCGAGTGGGGGGGGAGCCCCGAGGCCCACCAAACGGCACGAAACCGGACCCGGGGCATGTGGTGGTTTTTTTTTCCGCCGCCCGAATTTGGGGTGTTGGGGGCGGGCTAAACGGCCCTGGGGTTTTTGACCTTTCACCCCAATCCGCCCGGTTTTTTTTTTTTCGGCGCGCCCCGGAAAACGGGACAAATTCCCCCCGGCCCGACTTGGGATTGGGCCAAAAAGGAAGGGAAAAAAGAAAAGAAAAAAAAAGACACACAACAGAAAAAAAAAAACCAAAAACAAAAAAGGCCGAAAAAAGGGGGGGGGAAGAGGGGAAAAAAGAAAAAAGGGTGAGGGGCCAGGAGGTGTTGTGGGGGGGGGCCAAAACCAGGGGGGAAAGCGGGAAAAAACGAAAGGGGGCAGGACAGGGTTGGGGTTTTTTGGCCCCAAGCTCCCGACCACGGCGGGGGGGGGGAAAGGGACCACCCGCCGACCGGGCCACGATCTTTTGGATTTTTTTTTGGGGGGGGGGGGGGGGGGAAACGGGGCCACGGGGGTTGTGGGAAGCTTAACAGGGGGGGGCCCCTTACACGCCAAACCCAAACACCCAAAAGACCAACAAAAAGGGGCCACCCCCCCGGGGGGGGGGGGGGCCGCCGGAGTTTACCCCTTTTCGAAGGGCGCCGAGGTTAAACTTGTTTTTTTTGGGGTTTTTGTTGGGAGGGGAACCGTCCCCGGCCCATGTTTCATCGACGGGGCACCTTCCCCGGGCCCCCCTGGGGCGGGGCACATTTCTGGGGTCCGGGGGGGCCCAGTTTTATTGGGGACCCCCGGAAAGGGGGAAAGAAACCCCTAACGGGGGGGGGGGGGGCGACCGCCTTTTTTTTTTTTTCGGGGGGGGGTTTTTGGGGGGGGGCAGGACGGGCTTGGGGCCCCGCGTTTTTACTTTCCCGGGTGGGTTGGGGGGGGGCGGGTCCAGCTTGCCCAAGCGGGGGCCCCGGGGGGGGGGGGCAGGGTTTTGTTCGGGCCCCCCGAAAAAGTTTTGGGCGGGGGAACCCCCCGGGGGTTTTTTTTGGGGGGGGCCAAAAGGATCCCGGGAAAACCCCGGGGCCAGGGTGTGGGGGGGGGGGGGGGGGGGAAAAAACTTAGTTCCCGTTGGGGGGGAAAAAAGTGTGATTTGGCCACTTGGGTTGGGCCCAACTGCTTGCCCAAAAACAACAGGCGGACGGGGAAGCCGAAAGTTGGCCAGGGCCACCCCCCCCTTCCCGTTCAGGGGGGGCTGCCAACGGTTTGGCTGGCCCACTTTTTTGGGTTGGGGGGGGCCCCCAGGCATTTAGTTGGGGAAAGGCCGGGCACCCATGTTTGGGCCAAGGGCGGAAAAACAAAAAAGCCGAAAAAAAAAAGGGCGGGTGGACCCCAACCCCCCCCCCCGGGGGGGGCAAAAGCCCCCCGTTTCGGTGGGAAGTTGTTGGTCCCCAACCCCCCCCCCCGTTTTGGGGGGGGGCAAAAAAAGCCAGTGGGCAGGCCCCCAACCACTTTTTCAAACCTTGGTCCCCAACAAAAAAAAACCAAAAAACCAAGGGGGGAGGGGGGGGGGAAACCCACACATTTGTTTTCTTTTTGGCCCATCCAAAAAACCAGGGGGGAAATTTTTTTTGATTTTTTCTCGCATCGCAAAGGGAAAAAAAGGAAGGGTTGGGGGGGGGGCCGGCTGAGCTTGGGGGGGGGGGGGACCCCACACAAGAAAAAAGACGCGAAAGGGGGGGGGGCGAGGGGGAAAAGGACGGGTTGGGGAATGGTGGGGGAGAATTGGAGAAGAAAAAAAAAAGGGAAAAAAAACGTTTCGGGAAAAACTGGGGCGAACATTCACCACAAAAAATTAAAACCGGCCCGAAAAAGCCCCCCAAGGGGGAAAAAAAAGGCCCCACCCCGGCCCCGCGACAAGGGGAGAAAACAAGGGAAAAAACCCCCCGGACCACAACCGCGTTATTTCTTCTCTCTTTTCCTCCTTCCTTTCAGGGGGGGTGGGGGGGGGGGGGGGGGGGAGGGCGGGGGGGTGGGGGGGGGGGGGCGGGGGGTTGAGAAAAGGAAAAAAAAAGAGGAAAAGGGAAAAGGGGGAACGGGGGGGGGGGGGGGGGGGGGGGTATGTTGGGGGTGGAGGGAGGGGTGGTTTGTATGGGTGTATTTTAAGGGGGGAACAACGACACCCACCCACAGGGGAACGCTTTACCTCGCATCGGGGCCCCAACCGATTTTGGAAGTTTGTTTTCAAGGGTTTTTGAAACCGGGCTTCGGGGGGGCGGAATTTTTTTTCCAGGGGGCCCACATTCCCCCCACCCCCCCCAAAACCCGGGGAAAGGGGGACCCCAGGGACACCCCCGCCCTTTCATCCCGGGGGGTTTTTGCGGGGGATGGGGTGGGGGGTTTTCCCAAGGGGCTTTTTCCCAAAAGGGGCGGGGCCCCCCCCCCCACTTCTCTGCGATTGGGCGGGAGAAGGAAAAAAAAATTTCAAGATTCCCTGTTTTGTGTGATTTGGGGCATTTTGTTGTTTTTTTTCCTTGTTTTGTGGGTGTTTGGGGGGGACCCCCCAAAGGGTTTTGGAAAAAAAAAAAGTTTTTTTTGCTGGGCCACTTTTTGGCTTGGGCCCCAACGGGGACAAACCTTTTTTCACAACCCCCCGGACCACCGGGGGGGGGGGGTGGGGGGGATTTTGGGGCCGGGGTGGGTTTGGGCCCCATACCCCCCCCCAGCCGCTTCGGCTTTTTCGATTGGGGAAATTGGCCCGGGGATGCAACGGAGCTGGGCCACCCAAAAAAACCGTGGGCCCAGGGCACCGTTTGGGGGGGCCCCCCAACCAAGGGGGCCCAGACGGGCGGGGGGGTGTGCTGCCCCCCAACTTTCGGGCTTTTTCCCCCGGGGATTTGTTTTTTTGTGTGGGCCAAAAGGCAAAAAAAGTGGCACACACAAGGCCCCCCACCCAAGGTTTGTTTTTTTTTTGGGGCCCCCCCAGCCCCACTTTTCCCACCCCACGGATTTAGTTTGTCCCCCCACCCGGGCCCGGCCCCGGGGGGGTTTGGTTTGTTTGTTTTTTTTTTTATTTTTTTTTGTTTTTTTTTTTTTTTTTCCTTTGTGGGGGCACCCGGTTTTGTTTTTTTCCGGGCCAAAAAAAAAAAAAAAAAAATTGTCCAAGGAAGAAAAAAAGCACGCAGAAGAAGATTAGGACACCGGCAAAACCAGAAAAAAGTTTTTTTTTTTTTTTTTACAAAAGAGGGGGCCCCCCAGGGGGGGGGGGGGGAACCCACCCAGGGGGCTTGGCCCCCCCACCCCCCCGGGGCCCCCGGGGCCCCACGGTAGGTTTGTTTTTTCCCCTTTTTTTCCGGGGGGGGGTTTTTTTGTTGTGTTTGTTTTTGTTTCATTTTTTAAAAACAGGCCCTCCCGGGGAAACCCCCCAGGGGGGCCGGGGACCCAAAAGGATTGTGAAGTTTTGACACCGGGGCCCCACACCCCCAAGGGGGGGGGGGGGGGGGGGACCCCGGGGAAAAGGAAAAAGGGGGGCCCCCCCGTTTTTCCGAGGGGGGGGAAAAAAAAAAAAAAAAAAAACCATGGCGGGGGGGAAAACCCCCGGGGGGGGGCTTTTTTCCTAAAAAAAGGAGGGGCGAACAAAGGGCAGGAAAAAGAGGGGAGGAGTGGGGGGGGGGGGGGAAAAAAAAGGGGGGGGGGGGGTGGGGGAAAAAAAAAAAAAAAAGAAAAAGGAAGGGGGCGGGGGGGGGCGGGGGGTGGAGGGGGTGGAGGGGGAGGCAGGATGGCGGGGGGTAGGGGGGAGGAAGCGGGACGGCGGGGGGGGGCGGGCGGGGGGTGGGGAGTGGGAGGTGGGGGGTGGGGGGGGGAAAAGGGGGGTGGGGGTTGTGTTGTTAGGTTTGGTTGTTTTTTGGGTTTTTTTTTGTGGTTTCTTTTTTTTTTTTTTGAAGGGGGGGGGAGCACCCCGGGGGGGGGGGGGGGGGGGGGGCCCGGGGGTCCCCAAAAAAAAAAGGCAGATTTTTTTTCGCCGTTGGGGGGGGCGGGGGTGGGGGGGGTGGAAACGACGGGGAACGTAAAGGGGGCGGGCGGACACAAGGAAAAGGGGATTGAAAAAAAAAAAAACACGGGGGGGGGGGGGAGGAAGGGGGGGGGAAAGCGGGGGGGGGGGGGGGGGGGGGCTAGAAGTGACACGGGGGGCCCCAACCGCAGGGGGGGGGGGGGGGGAAAAGGCCCGGAAAGGGGGATTGTAATACCACGCCCACACCCCCAGGGGGCCCAGCACAGGGGGGGGGGCCGGGGGGGGGCCGGTCCCGGGGCGGGACCCCGGGGGGCGGTGGGGGCGCCCCATTCCCAGGCGGGGGGGGGGGCCCCGATTGGTTTTTTCTTTTTTCCGGGGGCCGCGGGAAAACAGGGCGGGATTTTGTTTTTTGAAAGGTGTTTTTGGTAACCACACCAGGGGGGGGGGGGGTGGGCAACCGTTTTTTTTTTAAAAGCCCCGCCACAACCCAGTTTTCACGGGGGGCGGGCGGGGACAAGGGGGCCCCCCAGGTTCCGTTTTCCCAGGGCCGTTTTTTTTTGTTTTTGGGGGGGGGGGGGGGGGGGGGCGGCGCTTTTTCCCACTCCCGGTTTGCCCGGGCCCCAGTTGTTTTTTTTTCCACCGATTTTTGGGACCCCACCGGGGGGGGTTGTTGCTGGGGGGGGGACAAGGGGTTTTTTTGTTGTTTTTTTCTGTTTTTGTGTTTTTCGGAGGGCCCCGGATTTTTTTTTCGGTTTTGTTTGCCCCACCCATTTTTCCGGGCCCCCACCCCCCCCCCCAACCCCGGGTTTTTTTTTTTTTTTTTTTCGAAAGCCCACCTTTGTCGGGGGGCCCCCGGTGGGGGGGCCACACCGTTGTTTTTTTTTTTATTTTTTTTCCCCCAGGTTTTTTTTCGTTGGATTCGTGGGGACCGGAAAGGGGCCCCGGGAAAAGGGGGGGTTTCCCTTTTTGCCTACCCCACCCACCGGTTCCCCCCACCACCAACGAAATTTTTTTTCAGCCAACCGTTTTCCCCCACTCCCCCCACCGGGTTGTTCCCAGGGGAAACAAACACAAGGGCTGGGGCCCAGGCGGGTTTTGTGTTGTTTTTTTTTGGGGGGCCCAGGCGCAAACCGCAAGGAACCCAAGGAAATGTTAAAATTTTGTGTTTTAAAGAGCACCGGTTTACCAACCGAAGGGGGGGGAAAAACCAGGCCGGAGGGCCCCCAAAAGTGGGGCCCGCCCCAAGAACACCCCAACCCAACCCACCCAAACCCCCGCCGGAAACTGTTTTTCCCCGGAGGTTTTCCAAAAGGGGGGGGGGGGGGGGGGGGTGGGGGGGGGGAAAGGGGGCCCGTGTGTTTTCGAAGGGGGGCGCCGGCCCCCAGGGGCTTTTTTTCCCCCCACCGCCAGTTTTAGGGGGGGGGGGCCTTACTTTTTCTTAGAGTTTTTGGGGGGAAAAAAAAGGGGGGGCCCTTTTCGGTTTGCGGGCCTTTTCCATTCGGGAACCGCGTTGTTTTTTTTTCCCCCGAGGCCGGGCCTTTCCTTTTTTTCCGCGAAAACCAACACTTGGGACCACCCACCCCCCCCCATGGGGGGGGAGGTGGGGGGACCCCTTCCCCCAGGGGAAACCCCAAGGGGGGGGGGGACAACCGCCGAGTTTTTCAATTTTTTTGGGGCTTGGGCTACCCCGAGGGGGGGGGGGTGGGGGCGGCCTCGAGGGGTTTTTTTGGAAGGGGGAAGGGAAGGGGGAACACCACACCAAAAACCCTACACCACACGCAGGAGAAAGGGGCTTTCGCCCAGGCCGGGGGGGCCCCCGCCACCCCAACCCGGCCCCCAAAAACCGCCGGTTTGTTTTGGGGAAGTACAGCCCGGGGGGACCGGGGGGGGGGCAAAACCCAGGGCCCTTTTCGGGTTACGGGCCCAAAGAATTTGGTTTTTTTTCCGCGGGCCCGAAGGGTAGGGGGGGGAATTTTTTGGGGGTTTTTCTCCGTTTGCCGGGGGGCTTGCACACACAAAAAATCAAGGGTTTGTTTGGAAGGGACGATTTTTATTCCAACCCGGGCCCAATGGCCCCGAAACCACGCCAAAAAAGGGGACCAAAAGGGGCGGGGCAGGGGGGGGGGGAAATGGGCGAGTGGGTGGGGCGGGGGTCGGGTGGTATGGTGGTGGCGGGGGGGGTGGGGGTAGTGGGAGGGTGGAGGGGCCTGGGGTCGGGGGGGGGGGTGTGTGGGCGTGGGGGTTGGGGGGTGTGGGGGGGGGGAAAAAAAAAAAAGGGGGTTTTTCACGGCCCAACACCGTGTGGGGTAAAGGACCCGGGGACAGGGGGTGTTTGTTGGTTGGCCCCGCCCCCCCCCCCAACAAAAAACCCCAAGGGGGTTTGGGGGGGGGGGGCACCCCGGGCCCCGAATTGGGCGTTATAGGGGGAAAAAGGGAAAAAAGGTGTGGGGGAAAAAAAAAAAAAAAAAAAACCCCGGGGGCCATTGTCGGGGAAAAAAAATTCTTGGCAGCCCCGGTTGATTCTCGGTTTTTTTTTTTACCGGCCCCCACCGCAGAACGATTTATTTTTTGTTTTCGGGTGGGGGCCCTTTTTTGCCCCCTCTTTTGGAGGGATTTCTACGACGACACCAACACCCCCCCCCCCACCCCAAATTGTTTTTTTGGGGGGCCCTTCCGGGGGGGGGGGGGGGGGCCCAATTTTTTTTCTTTTCCGACCAACCCCGGGGGGCCATTTTTTTTTGAAAAAAAAAGGCCCCCAAGGCGGAAGGGGCCCCCCCCCCCGGCGAAGGGGGGGGGGGGGGGGGTGGGGGGGGAAAAAAAAGGGTCACGTTCCACCGGGGTTATTCCCCTGTTTCGGAAAAAGGGTTCTTTTTTTTGTTGGGCCGGACGGGGAATTTTTTGATGTTGTTTTTCCGGCGGGTTCACCCATGTTTTGTGGTTGGGCCCCCCCCGGGGGGGGGGGGGGGGGGGAAAAAACCAGCGGACCTTGGGAAAACCGGGAACCGTCCAGATTTTTTTTGTTTGTTTTTTGTTTTTTCACACAGTTTCTTTTTTTTTCACACATTTCTTTTCCCGGTTGGGACCCCCCCGCCCCACCCAAAACCGGAAAACCAGGGCAAAACCCCCCGGGGTAAGCAGGCCATTGGGAAAAAAGGGGGGGGGCCGGGTTTTTTTTTGGGGGCCCTTGCCGAACCCCGGAGGGGGGGAAAAAGGGACAACCAACTGCCCCCACCCGGAAAAAAAACACAAAACTTTGTTTGGGTTGCCACAAGACAAGTTTTTGGGGGCGAATTCTTGTGGGGGGGCCCCAACGGCCAGGCAAGGGGGCGGCCACCCACCGGTGTTTTTAGTCCCGTTTCCGGGGGGGGGCCCCGGCACACGAAAAAGGATTTGTCGTCCCCCCCCCCGGAAGGGGAATTTGGGGACCCCCAAGGCCCCCTTTTTTTTTGGGGGGGCCTCGCCCCCCCTCCCCGTTTTTTTTTCCCCCAGTTAGTATTTTCCCGGGGCAGGGGGGGGGGGGGGGGGGGGGGGGGGGGGGGGGGAAAGGGCCCCCCCCCCCCCGAACCCCAGTTTGTTTTTTTTGTTTTTTATTTTTTTTTGGTTTGTTTTTTTTTTTGTATTGTTTTTTGGTTTTTAGTTTTGTTTGTTTAACGGCGCGGGTTTTTTTTTCCGCGAAGTTTTTTTTTGCTGTCCCCCATGGGTTTTGGGGGGGGGGGGGGGGGGGGGCG
>Ga0179591_1363566_pt1 | contig 11376 bp, 18 predicted proteins | sample CZOMad2_1_08_16f_FD_182891 | JGI IMG/M metagenome (GOLD analysis project Ga0179591, IMG submission 182891) | Vadose zone soil fungal communities from Angelo Coast Range Reserve, California, USA - CZOMad2_1_08_16fungal (PacBio error correction) | ecosystem: Environmental > Terrestrial > Soil >... | reverse complement strand
GAGCCACCCGACGATCTTTCCCCCATTAGTCGTGTTTCTTCTCTTTGAACTTGGCAGGCTTCCCCTCCTCACTGGGCCCTAAATGGCACTCTCTAACTGTCACTTTCCGGACTTTCGCTCGCCCCCCTCTATGGTTCCCCTTTTTCATTCAACCAGGCAAGGTCAGAATATACTCCCTATACCTCCTAGGTTTGCATATCCATAGATACACACCCGCCTCTCCCCGGAGCCCGGAACGTTGTTCCGGCGGTAGTCGTTCCTCTTTTCTCGGGGTTTCCAAGTCCAGCCTCGGAAGTGGGTGATTGGCTCCTTCTCTTTTGTTTTTTAACCCTTTTTCGATCTTTTCTGGTCCGCTTCATTCTTTTTCTTTATTAATGTTAATTTCTCCACTATTTTCCTCGAACCATCCGACTCTTTCCCTTCTGAGTTTGTCCATCTTTATTTCACAGAGATTGATGAAGTGACCTCTCCGCTTCCCCTTTCCCCCCTTCTCGTTAGGTCCACTTTCCCCCCCTAAACTGCTGAGAGCCGCCGTCTCCACCCCTTCCCTTCTTAATAACTGGCCCCACCCAACCCTCCCCTACCCTCCCCTGACCTATCGTTTCATAACCCTCTTTACATGGACTCGTATTTTTTCGACCACCCCCATATAATTCCGTCATTAGTCGAATAGTTTCTTCTGCAGCCCCTTTTTCGCTTTTTGATGCCTCCCAGTTCTTTGTCTAACGTACATTCTTTTTATCCTGGTAGATACCCTTTTTTTTTTTACGGAGATTTCCACTATTGCCCCTGGCAATCTTTCCCCAAAGAGCTTGTTTACCATGGCTAGGCTGATTACACCCTTTTTCTTGAAGTTTCTCTCTCCAAGGAAATTAATGCGATTCTCCTCCCAAACATCGTGTCCCCTCTTTTTTCTTTGTTAAGCGGTTACATTCTCCCCCCATTTGCCCCGTACTGTCCCCCCCTCTTTAAAAGTATCCTTCCTCCGGACCTCCTCCCCCCCAAATTTCCTGGCGTACCTTCCGAGGTGAAGGGTGCAGTGTTGAAATCATTGATTAGATTGCATCGTAAGTCCCCCCGTTGTTTGAGGCAGCTGCGAATTTTTTTCTGAACAGCCCTTTCTTACGGTCGGCCCCTCCAACTAGTGTTTCCATTCAATTCTAGTCCTCTCCTCCTCAAAAAAAACTTTATTACGATTCCCCCCCATCGTTTCCACCCCTTCCCCGGTATTCTCCCCCTTATTTTAGCAGTTATATTGTAGTGATTTTTGGACCCTAATTCCATTTGTAGGTCCACCTTACCCGTGTAATCAGTACCTCTGCTGTGACTAGCTGCTATATCCCCAGTCTACCAACATGCCCTTTGGTATTGTCGAAGCCTCTCCTTTTCTTTTGGTAATCGTCTGTCGACTTCGCCCTTCCACCAGTCTTCCACTCCTGCGACCTTTTCTCCCATACTAATGGCCTGGCAAAGGTCTGCCCTTTTTCCTATCGGCCCCTGATGCCACCCATTATACCCCCCTGACAGGCTTTCTAACTCATTTTCCTCGCCTCAAACGTTTCCGTGCTTTAATACACATTTTCCCCCGTGATTTCTCCTGAGTTCCTCCTTTGGCTTATCATTCCCCCCCTCCTACTTGTTCCTGTGTCATTGTCCCTTGTTCCCAGATAGTTTCTAGGTGGAATTTTGGGACCGGTACCTCAGGGGTCTCGTCTAAGGTTTACGAGCCACGAGTTTTACTTGATAGACGGGGCTAAACTTTATTTTTTCCATATGAGTACCCCTGTCTGCTCGTTGTCCAGATGTACCAAACTCCCTTCTTTTCTGATGAGCTTTTTAGTGCGATTGTTTCCCCTATAGTAGACATGAAACCTCAAGTAATACCTTTTCCCCTTACTATTTTTCCAAGAAAAGTAGTTTTAACCAGCCCAACTAATCTTCCCCCAGAGCTTCCCCTTAGGACCTTTATATCATACCCCTGAAGATTCCCCCCTTCGGATTCACTCCTCTAAGGAGTTCTTGGAGTAGTAGGGTCTTAGATATTGACTATGGTCATCGTCTTTTTAAGATGTTATATTTTTCCCTGGCTGGTTCCTTACTTACGCGAGCTCTGGTGCCCATTTTTCCATCCGGCCACCCCCCCTCATTTCTGAGCTTTCTTTTGATGCCCCCTTTCCCAGAGCGGCGCTTGCCATTCAATAAGACTTTTCAGTGACCAATCGTTCAGATGTGCAGCAACCGTTTTTCAGAGAATTTTTGGTCTATCGGCGGGTTCTTTTCCCTTTCTCTCCTTGATACTTTTTTGATTCCCCATCCTGGGACCCCGTGCTGGGCTTTTTTCATGGGCTGTTTCCTTTTTCCCCCACCCCCCCCACGGACACCACCCGCGTAACCACAACCGCCAAGGTTCACCTCCGCACGCGCACCCTGCCACCCCACATCAGCACATATTTTTTGGATAGGGCTTAGTTGGGAGAGTCCCTTTCCTTGCACTTTTTTGGCAGCAGGTTCAGGTTGACCCACTTTTCCGTGAAGGTACGCCTGTCATACTCCCCCCCCCCCTGGATGTAATTCTTTTTTTTGACCATTGGCCCACCCTTTTTTTTCTGAGTGATTGCCTTTCGCTCAAACAAAAAATCCCATTTCCCTCCGGCTTTCTGGGTTTTCTCCCCAGATCTCAGCAACCAGTTCTTTTTTTCTATAGACCCCCCCCCTTTTTTTTCTCTTTGGACGGGGAGCTTTTTCCTCTCCTTTCTTCCATTCCGACATACGTTCGGACCCCCACCCCACCACTCAGGATACCACCCCCCCCGATTTGTGAGCTCTCTCCGCCCCACAATTTTGATCTCTATCCCTTTACTTATTTTCCCTTTTTAACGTGAGTTTCTTCTTGTTTTTCTTTCTCTGCACCCCAAAAGTTGCCTCTTTTTTGGGATACGTTTCCTAGAATAGTTGACAAGGATTGAATTGCTCCCCCCCTCTCTACTTGCTTTCGATTTTACCCCTTGACCCTCTAGTTGGGGGTACTCTTGAGGAACTTCTTCCAAATGATTGAAGGGCTTTACTCTTCTTTTCTCCAATACCTTACCCATTCGAGAATACCCCTGGGCATAAGGTGTGTTTCCTTGTCTTTCCCGTCTTTACCAACGACTTCTAGACTTTATCAGCTTGTCGGGACCTCTCTCAAATTGTCCAAAAGATATTCTTTTACGGGTATCTTTTTCACATGTTAGTTGATTATCTCTTTTACTCCCTGACCCGACTTTCCTAGCCTCCCCCCTGGGTATGAGGACTTTCCCTTTCTCAGTACCTTATTTTCCCTGGATGTAACTTTTTCTCTCCCATATGAATCCACTTCATGTCCCGTTCGGTCTTTTTCATTTTCTTGCAGGGGCTTTCTCCATCTGTAAGTGTTTCGATCTAATTATAGTGCAGCTCACTAATTCCCCTTTTCCACTCCTAGAACCCGCAACTCATCACTTTTTATCTCTATTGTCTGGCGACTGCCCCCTTTATGCTCTTCTTCTAAATTTTCGCCTTTCAGCTTTCCTTATGTCTGCACTCTTCAGAAAGTCTTTTGACGACGTCCGTTTTTCTCTAACTCCAACTTTTCGAATACGTTTCAGATCTTCTTCCCCCCCTCCAGTAACAGGCACACGATTACGTGAAGGCCTTGATCCGCTTTTCTTTTTCCCGGAATTTCTTTTTCGCGTTTAAGATCTTGATACAAATCTTTGTAATCGAGATATTCCATTCGATCCCCACATAAAAGCTCAATCTTTGAGGACTCTCGAGGATTTATGGGCCCCCTTGAGGTCTCTGAAGCCCCTCCTTTACTTCCTCTGAAAAAAGAGGTCCTCTCCGACCACCCTTCCCCAGGTTCCTCTCTCAGGTCACCATCTTTTCCCTTATACCTCGACTTTCGAAGTGCCGCTTCTTCCTCTTACTTGACCTTACTTTTTCCTCCCTCTTTTTACTACTCACTCTTTTTTGTGCGACCCCTTTTTCCCGGCTTTACTTACCCGATGGCTACATCTTTTTTTTGAGCGCGCCCCCCTGTTAAACTGGTATGCAAGCCATTAACTTTTGGATAGCCGCAGTCCCCCTTCCAGGCTGATCTACCTTGCACGGCACCTCGGCTGGGGACTTTCCCCGCTTCCTCCTCTCCCTCTGATAGGTGTCCCTCTCTGTTTTTCTCGCAATAAATGTTTGCTGACCCCCTCCTTCTTACTCTTTTGGGAACCTCCATGCACTTGGCTTTCTTCCAGGCATCCCTAAATTTTTAAAGTAATTCTTTGCATGCATATCTGACTCTCCTTTCTTGTCGTTTTTTTTCTCAGTCCCGACGTTGTCCCCTCTTATGAAAACAACTGCCGCTTGCGAATAAATAATGTCCCAGAGGATTTTTCGAAAAGTGAGATCTGACTTCCGGACACCCTCAGGCTTGCTTGTTTCCCCTTCCCAGTAGGCCCTCCCCTTTCGTTGATTGATTTCTTCCTTTTCCCCCTTACAGCATTCTAAAAGCAAATTACAGCTGGTCTCTTCCCCCTTTCAGAATTTTTTGCCGCAGTTCCAGCTATTTGACACTTCGTTAGTCGTTTCTCTTCCCTCTTCCCCGATCCCTTGACTAGCGCACTCTTTCTCTACAGCTGGATCTTTCTGGACAAAGCGGGTCTGCCTTCTCTCTTTCAGCTCGGCCTTTTTAACGTCTCAATAACTCTCACCCGACCCTCCCTAGATATGTTCCACAATTTGAACCCCTCTTCCTAACAACACCTGATCTGAGGTGGCCCCCCAAAGCCCTTTTACTTTTCCCCGCTCACCACCCCCATGGAAGTGCTCCGTCTTGTCTCTTCTACAACTGTGCCTTTGATTTCCCTAATGATCCCCCGGTCCTTTTTTTCACTCATTTCCGTATTACCTATATAATATCTCTCATAGGGATTAATAGACTCCCCAGCGAGAAGAATACTACCTTAGATCTGTGTGATCCCCACTTTTCTTACCTCTGCCTTTCTTTTCCTACTCCATCCACCCCCTGAATTACCCCCTAATGCCTTTCCATCCCCCCCCCTCCATTAAAACCCATCTGATTAACCCTCCTGTTGAAGTTCTTGGTCAAACTCAAACCCCCCCCCCCGGTTTTGTTCTATTATGTTTGTTGACCTCATTTTATTAGAATCTCCCAGATAGCGAGATCCGGTCCGCACTGACCTCTTGAGACATCCCCCCGAACGATTTCGGTTTTTTCTGAGTGATCAGGTTCCTTCACCTGGACCATTCTTCTTCTCCCGAACTTTTCCCATGAGTCCCTCGAACAGCAATTTCATTACCTCCTTACCAGAGCCCCGGCTAACCCCTCCTCCCCAGCTTCAACACTTTTGTGTCTCCGACGACGCCTCCCCAGTTGCCATTAGGCCTAATCCAAACTCCATTCCCTCTCAAATTATTGGCTGTTATTTTGCACCTTTCCCCTGTCTTCCTATACTTAAAGTATTCCCTTTTCTGACATCCATTCTCCATCCCCCTCTTTTCCATGCGTCTACCCTCCACCCTCTTCGTTTCCGTGATGCGAGCGCACAAGACACCCCCCCCAGAGAGCCCCCCCCCCTCTTCCATTTCCCACTCTAACCTGACGATTCTTGTAGTTTTTCTACGACTTTCCTTTTTTTTCATGCCGCTCCTTTACCTAAATGGACACTCCTTCCCTAACACAGGGGGACTGTTTTCTTCTTTCATCGACCACACACCCCCTCTGTCTGCTACCCTCTTTCCCCCCTCTCACCAGGCCCCCATAGTCGGAATATACTCGTTAAGCTTCCCATAGATGACCCCTCACCCCTCCTGGTCCCTCCCTCTCCAGATGAACTCCTGAAGGTACGGCTTTCTATATGCCTATTCCTAGTTATCGTGGGGGTTCCAACTATATTCCTGGCGAACTTTTGCGCTGGTTCAAACTTTCTTCGCGGTCTGAGACTTTTCAGTACGCTTGACAAGTGGCTGGGATTAATGTCCTTTTTCCTATTTTTTTTCCTACCTCTCCTTTGAAGTCCTGATGCGCCCTTTCTGATGAATTTTCCACGATGAATTGATTCCCCCCCTCTCGAGGTCCTTTTCCTACCCGTTCCAGTAAAAGCTGGCCCTCACCTCCAATTTTTTCCTCCGCCCCCACCTGTCTTCCCCCCAACCCCCCCTATCCACTCCCGGCAAATGACCTGGCACCAATTCTTCGGTGTTCTATGATAACAAAGCATTCCCCTGCTTCCACCGTTCCTCATTTGCTTTCTGCCCCCCCACGTTTTTCAGCGAATGCTCTGCCTGTCTGTAAGGGACAAAGCGTTTCAACTAATTGTTCCTTAACAGCGCCCCTCCGCCTATTTTGACCTTTCCCACAGTTGCCCCCCAGTACTTCTCCCACCTCTGTCGCCTTATTTTATGGAGACTGGTGTTCACATCTTTCTTTGTGCACTTTTAGACTTTCCCCTGGTATCGTTTTCCCAATTAGAATAATTCCGATGATTAGACAACCTTTTACAACACGATTTGGTTCCCCCGCTCCTGGCCGGCCACTTTGGTCCCGAAACCAAGATTAACCGACTGCGATGCCTCAATTATAACTGCACAACCCCTTTAAATCCCCCTTCTTTTCTCAACTGGACCCGTTGCATGGAAGTGTCTCCCCCTTAGTTCACTTCCCTCGTCTTTTTTTTTTTGAGTAGCAGCCCTTTTTTTCACTTGATTTTCCCCCAGAAAACAGCTTTTGCCACGTACTAGTGAGCAGCTTTGGTCGGCCCCAATATGTTTAAACTTTTCCTGTTGTCCCCCCAAACGGTTATTCTCTAATGCCCTAAATCAATATTTCCCTCCGACCCTCCGTAATCCCCATTTCGCTCCTCTCTAGTGCCCCCTGACCATACTTCTCCTTCGTAGGTACATCTCCATTAAATAAGTTAATCTTGTTTCCCCTAGCTTCTCCCCTGTTATACCATCCCTTATGCCACCCCTCTGGGGGGATTTTTGAAGCATCGCAGTCTTGTACGTACCACTAAGATGTAATCGCCTCCCCACCTTCCATGACTCCTTTCTAAATGATTTTTAAGAATACGAAGTTGCCTTGCCATCTTTCCTTCCCTTGAGATCAATGAATCCCCCCCTCCCCCTTTCCCTTCAAGGAAACAACACGTCCATCGCCCAGGTTTGTGCTTTACCAATAGTAGTGACCCCCCTGCTGATGATATTGGTTCTATATTTCCAGTTCTTCCCCGTGTATCAACCCCCCCAGCAGATCCCCATGTTCATTTGTCCTGTAGAGAGGTTTCATATTGGAGTTCACGTGCATGCGTTCCCTTTTTTTACTTGTGAGTTTTGAGATTGCCTCGTTGGACTTCTCCCTTGCTCTGCGCTTGTTAGGTTTCTCCCCGGTCATCTGTAAATTAATAGCTGTGCTCATCTACCTTTTTATGAGTATTTGAAACCCCCTAGTCCAGACCTTAACCTTAATCAGCACACGTAATGACGCCTTCGCCCCCTCAGCTCCCCCCTCCCCCCCCGTTTTAGCCCCCATCCCCCTTGAATGAAGTGAAATTATAGAGCTTGTGTTCAAACCAAAATTATGACCTTGGGAACAGGAATCCGAACCCGGTGATTTCACGACGCTCCCTTCCTTTTTTAGTAGGGTGATATGGCCCACGCTTCTTGCTCAGATGCGTATATTCTGACCTTGTGTTTTTTCTTTTTCAGGCCTTCTCAACACCCTGCCAAAAACTTTTATTATGGCGTTCGAATTTCCTCCATTTATTGCAAGTGAGCTGTCCTTTCACTTCCCCCCCCTAAATTCTTCCGATTTATTCAATTTCCTTTTCGAAGATTCTCTTGTCTTGTGGTTCCCCCTAACTTGAAAACGCTACGGTGGATCTTTTCCCCCCCCACTGCATGTTGGGTGCTTTCTCCCCCTTAGAATGGTCCAGTTGCTCTTTTCCCTTGGTAGAGATCCCTTTGACCACAAGATTCGACCCCACTACTCCAGTTTTTTGATTTTGGTTCGTTCATTCAATCCGCACGGCGTTTTCCCCCCCCAAACCCCTCCAGTTTTGGACCCGATTAGGTACTTGGATTTCAACATTCCTGATTGCCCCCCCCCATAATTCTTTTATTCCCCTTGACCAGGGGGGTTTCTCTTCTTGGTTCAAACGTTTTCTTCTTTTTTCTGGAAGTGTTCCTCCCAAAATACAGATGGGGAAGTCCTGAGTCCAATCTTTCCCACAAAGCACACTCTTTTCCTTCGTTACCCTATAACAGTCCTCAATCTTGCTTCCCTTTCTCTGATATTCTTACTGTCTTAATGTTAATTTATCACAACCTTCGAAACCAAATCCCTTGTGATGTAAGGACCCCTCCCGTCATCCAACTCCTGTGAACCTTCTTATCTCGCCTTTTTAGAGATCGCTATCATGCTCTTCTTACATCCTTTTACTTGAGTGCCTTTTGCGATCCGAGGATAAGAACTCTCTTCATAGTGAAACCCCGATTGAATTGCTTCCCACCCTGGATTCTTCTATTCCCTGAATTGATGATCGTATATTTTTTTTGTTTTAAATAAGAACCCCTTTCTGGTCCTGCTCCCCCCTTTCTTTGACCTCCTATCACGCTGCCACTCATAACATAGAGCTACCTTCTGGTTGTTTTCCCCCCTCTTTCTTGTAACCCCTTTATTGTAGCACTGGGAAACCTCAGGGCCCCCTGTGTTGTAGGTACAGTCCCCAACTATCTCTATATTCCTCCTCTTTCATCCGTTAACCCCCCTGTAATTCAATCCCCCTAGCCTTTTTCCCCCCACTTCGCCCTCCTTTTTTTTCTAGCCAGATCCCTTGAGCTGGCCGCAACTCATGTAAAGTTCCATATGCTCTGTCGTTATTTCTAGCTTCTAACCCCCTTCCTTGAAAACCGATTTCTGGCACCTCCTTCTTCAGTGGCTAGTTATCTTCAAGGAAATTCATTCCTTTCCCCCCCTTAAAAGTATTTGTCCCCCCAGTGGTGCCGAATGTAGTCGCTTCTCCAAGCCACCCTCTTCTGATTATTGTGGTCGACTCATATTCTCATTCCTTGTAGGAAGCTGTGATTTGGGCTGTCAGAACCCACAAGTCACCTAGTTGCGACGTCCGGTCCTCACTCCCCCTTCTGTCGCCCAGCCGTTTCAGATTCCAGTACCCTCATTACGTGAATCCTTGATTTCTCGTTCCTTCGGTTCCCTCAAACGAATGTGAAGTCCTGCTGCCTTTTAGGTAAATCGTCTTTATATTCCATCATGAGACCAATTAAATATGTCCCCCTATTAGTGATTTCTTCTGAATTGCTTTCCTCCTCCTTCACCACTGGTGTTTTTCCCTTAGCGCCTTAAGGTCTAAAACACGGTCTCTTATGATATATAACTGAAGGATTGAAAGACCATAACCAGCTCCTCGGAGCCCTGCCAGGTCATTTTTTTCAGCGATGAAGGCCTTTCAGGGACCTTTCCTCTCTCTTTCCCCCATCCTTTCCGTTTTTGGAGCGGTCCCAGTATTTTTCATCGCGCACCCATGTCGATATCCTCTGTCTCAGTTTTCTGAGTTTTGATCCCTTTGTTCACTGGGTGGCAAGCCCTCCCTTTTACCTAGAACGCTTTAGGACCGTGTTTTCGAACTCTTTTCCCCTATCTTGTACCCCAACGGAATCTTTTTTTTCTTGGAAAGCTTCTTCAATATCGAGTTACTCCTCTTTTATTCTTCCTAAATGGAATATCAAGATTCCTCCCCTCTTTTTAGCTTTTGCCAGATCGTTCCAGAAATTCCCACCCCGACTCCCGCACAAGGACACGTAATACTTGCTTTTCTTCCTGAGGACGACTCTCTCTTTTTCACGATCTGGGCCTGAGTTGGGAGTTCCTCCGGCTCCTTTTCCCCTTTGACTTTTTCTTTCCCCCCCTGCCTAAAGACCTTTGCATATTCCCTGGAGAGAGGTCCCACTAACTTTACTTTTCCCTCTATACTAAGGCATTCTTGTTCTCCTAAATAGCCACACTCCCCCCTACTTCCTTTCTTTTCTTTAATTTCTCCAGTAGATGAGATAATAAGCCCTTCTCCCTGCCCCCCTCCAAGTCGCATGCTTTTTTCTATCCGGAAATATGCTTTTTTCCCTCATTTACAAATTCCCTTGACCTAGCGAACTTCCCCTTTCCCTGCCCAAGCGGATCTTCCTTAGACAAAGTTTCTCAATGTCGGTCTCTTACTCCACCTACAGTTGTTCCCCGACCCTAAAGCTCTTTTGGTGACCCTCCAATATCCTCCCACCTTCTTTCCCAGTACCCTCCCAATACCGGATTGTTGACAGTATACGAAAGCGTGAAAACCCCCCATTATAACCCGTTCTGCTCTCTTGTGACTATTGTTTCTATTTTCTTTTTCATTCAACCCCCTTTTTTCCTTTCCCTTTATTAAACCCATCTCTCCTTCTTTCCCTTCACCTTTCATAGAATAGCAGCGAGTAAAATTACTTTTCATTTCGGTGGGGGGGTTTGGGTGGGGGTTTTTTTTTCTTTTTGGGGGGTGGTCCCTGTTGGGGGGGGGGGTTTTTTTGGTGGGGGGTTCTTGGGGGGGGGGGGGGGGGGGTTGGGTTCCTCTGTGTTGTTTGGTTTGTTGGTTTGGGGGGGGGGTTTTTCTGAGTAATTCTGTCACTCTTCTATTAGTCTTATCCCTGCCAGAGTTCGCAACTCATCCCCCTCCCCGCCCAATTTTTCCAACCCTATGCCGCCGCAGCTCGAACCATTCGAGATATCGCTTCCACATCTTTAGCCTTTCACCGGTCTTTAGGCCGTTCCTTACTAATTAGTCTAGAACTTCCTCCCTAGCGAGAGCTCCCGGTCCGAACACCTTTCTATCTTCTGCCCCCCCCCCCACCTGTGTGATGTCCCTCTTTCCTTTCCCTTCAAACTGTATTTTTCGCGACATTCCCTCCATCAGAATGTGAACCAATGGTCAATAGAAAACTTCCTCATACATCCCTCTTTTTTTCCCTTTCTCTAAAACCCAACCCAAGTACAGTACATTCCCCCCCCCAACTTCTTTTTTTTTCCCCGACGAACGACGTCTGCCCTTTCTCAACTAAACACGTTATCAACCCCCTCTTTTCTGGAAGTGTTTTCCTTGGCCAATGTCTCTACCCCCTTATTACACGGAAACATTGACATGACATTCTACCCCCACCCCTGTTTCTGTTGCCCCCACTGGGAACCCCTAGCGTTTCTTTTTTTCAAGTGTGGAGGAGCCCCAGTCCCGCTTTTTTCCAATACCCAAGTGTTCCACCATAGGGACATCGTGTTGCTTACGACTTTAGGAATTTTGC
>Ga0179591_1331295_pt1 | contig 11376 bp, 10 predicted proteins | sample CZOMad2_1_08_16f_FD_182891 | JGI IMG/M metagenome (GOLD analysis project Ga0179591, IMG submission 182891) | Vadose zone soil fungal communities from Angelo Coast Range Reserve, California, USA - CZOMad2_1_08_16fungal (PacBio error correction) | ecosystem: Environmental > Terrestrial > Soil >... | reverse complement strand
TGGATTTTCTTCTGAGTAACCTTGCGCTCCGACTTTTTTCTTTTACGGTGATTTCTCTGGTACCCCTATAATTTGTCGGATTTTTTCCCCCTGGGGGGGCTTTTTTCCGGAGATGGGACCGTCTGAGAGCTTTTTTGAGACCCTTTCTATATTACTCTCTCGTGTAAGAGGAGAACTTTCCCCCCTTCGTCCTTTTTGACGTGCTAGCCACCCGTACGGCCTGAGATTGTTTCAGCTAGAAGGCGTGTGATAGGGAGTCGGGTCCTAATTTGCTTTTTTCCCTTCTTTCTCCCCTTGCGCGGTGAGAGGCTTCAGTCGACCCGTGTAATTTGTCTTCTTGACCGTATTTCTTGCGCCTGCTCCGTCGATTCTCGATTCCTCGGGCCTTCTTTCGCGGGTCGGAGGTAAATACCTGGGACGGCCTTTGTGAGAGGGGCTCTTTGCCACCGAGGTCTCTCGGAGGGAGGATAGTCACGTCCTCGATACGCAACCTCCCCCGCAATCAAACCGTCCCACCTCCTTTTGCTCTAAGACGAAATTTGATTTTGCGACGGACGACCGCGGCAACGACTCAGTTGAGTCGCTCACACACCTCCAGCTCCGTCCTTTCACTTCTTGAGGCGCTCTTGGAGGCGTACTTTTCCCCCTTTGGGTGTAGGGAGGCCTTTTTTTAATACTCGCGGCTTCCCAGGTGCCCCCGCTTCAAAGGCCAAGTTAGTTCCACGAGTCGGTTCTCCCACTAGGCTTTTGCTAGCAGTAGGCGTTTTTTCTTTTCGCGTTTCTCTCTCAGAGTTTATCTTAGGCAGTGCTAATCGGGCCCTTTTTCACGGTTTTCCCCCCCTTAGTGCGTGCTCGCGGAGGCGAGTTCTTCGCCTTTTTTTTTCATCTCTCCTAGGATAGACCCCGTCTTTCGAGCTTGGCGTCAGTGGGCCAAGTAGGAGTTAGGGTCTTCGATCGCCATTATAGTTTCCAAGTTTACGCATGTGGAGCCAAGGATGACTAGGAAGTTCCCCTTCGCTGACCGTATCTATCTCGCCGATGGATTTGGAGAGTACTCCGCGAAGGGCCAGTACCCTGGGTCGAGCGCCCCGTTGGAGTTTTTTCTACCACCCCCTCTCTGGTCTCGCCTAGCCCTTCGTTCCTAAGACATAGGAAGACCCGTGCAAGGCCGACAGGTTGTAGCAGTGGATGGTTGCATGCTTCACCAAAGCGCGCCTCTCGGAACCGACCCTTTATAGGAGAGATGTTGAGTCCCTTTTTGGCTTTCTGACTTGAAAGAACCCTTATATCGTATGCGCATGGAAGGCCCTGGGATCCCCTTCTTCTGGTCCCGGTGCAGGCCCCTTGAAATACTTACGCTGAGTTCCCCCCCGACGCCCCCCTACGAGTAGAAAAGGTCTGTATGACTCTTAGTGCGATTCCTTGCGTTCCATTTATCTACTTTCCAGATGTAGAGAATTTCCGTTGCCTACGATGTTTTTAAATAAAGGGTAAAGAAGGACGACCTCCAGGCAGGGCAGAAAGAACGTGGTTCTTCCCTACGAAAACCTCCTCGCGTTCCCTTGAAGGGAGCAGCTGTTCTACTTTACGATCTTTCCGACAGCCCAGTCGTGGCAGAGAGCTGTGGAATCTCTTCTCCCTCCGGTAAACCCTCTTGGTTTTTGCACTATTTTCGACCCGAGGCACGACTGACCCCCTCGTGGTACCCCCTGCGACCAGGAGTAGTCTTTGGCTCTTCCCCGAACTCACAAAGTAACTCTAGACCGATCTCTTCTCTCTCCGCGTCCGCTTTCCTTGTCTTTTCCAGAAGCTCCTCAGAAAGTCCAAGTACTCGGCAATCAAGAAAAGATTCCCGGCCTTTTTTTGCCCCTTTCTCTCCTTTAGATTGAGAAACAGCCCTCCTCCTCTCCACCAGACTGCACTTTCGGACGATCTTTGCTACCCTTGGCGTGATCTTAAGTTTGTAGTGTCATCCACCCATGTTACCTTCCCAAGCGGATTCTTTTCAGGAGATGACAGCCCTCTCCTGGCCGCCCGTCAGATTCCTGGGGTCCACCCTCCCCCCCAGGGATGGGCCGTTTCCCCCCAGGCTGAGAGAGATTAGAACCCCTTCTCCCGCGCGTTTTTTTGTCCGATCAGTCCCTACGCTCTTCTACTAATGAGGATCTCAGGGCAGCTCTCGAGCTTTGACTCCTAAAGGGCATAAGTGAACTCCAGAAACTTCCCCTTTCAGCCGTCCCCCCAACTCTACAGGGATAAAATATTTTCCCCCCCTCCTCCTCCGTTGTGTTGTAGAGATGTGCGCAGGTTTCGCGGGACGCGGTTTTTACTGGCGCTGTGGCCACTTTATCAGATGTCGGTCGTTCAACGCGACGAAGCCCATCTAAGCGGTTTCTTCCTTCCTATTCGTTCGGGGATAAGAAAGATGAGCCCCGATGGCAGTTGTTTCTACGCGGTATTTGCTCGGCCCAGCGTTCGCTTTACTACCATTCAGCGGCGTGGGCTTTATTGTACCTTGCTGCCGTCGGCGGTTCTTTGAGGTTTTCGGCAACTACCACCCTTTTGGCCTGGCCGGGCAAAGTCACGCAGACCCCCTGTCGCTCTTTCCCCAACCGAGGGTTACCCGACCATACGTTGCCTCCCCTTGATTGACGTGGTGCTTCCCTCCTCTGAACTTTCGTGATTCAGTTCTCTCCCGCCGCAGACGTGATTGGGGGAGGGTGTTTAAGATGTCGTGCCGTTTGGTCGCCTATGCTCCAGGCAAGACATGACGACCGCCCTTTCCGGAATAGAATCCGGTCTTCGCGCGCCCTCCGCTTGTTTTTTTGATACTCCCGCGCAGAAAACGCCGCGCTGTTTCTGTGGCGTTGGAGGGCTTCTGGTCTTCTTGTTAAAGGTGGTAATCGCCCCCTTTTTAGGCTCTCAAAAGTACGGCGGTTGATCTTCCGTAGTACTCAAGAGATGAAATTGAAGCGTTTTTATAAGGATATCGAGAAACTCCTCACGTCTTTCGGGCTGACCTGCTTTTGTCTGGCGTGGTAACTACCCATCCAATGGGACTCCCCCCGCCTTTTTCCCTCTGACTGAGAGGACTAGTTCTGTACTATCCCTGTCTACGAGAGTTCGCCTTACTTAGGTCCTTTCACCTGTGAAGACGGCCTGGCGCTGTGCCCACACCCTTCAGCGAGCTTGGCGGTGTGACTACCGTGAAACCTCCGCCTTCTTCAGCGAGGCGACTGAATTTAGGGCCGTGGGCTGGCCACCTTTTAAAACTTTACCGTCCTGCTCTAGGCGAGCCGGCCGCTCTGGCTGGTTTTTCTTTTGTCCAGAAGACGGCCAACCCTCCCCTTTTCTGTTCGGTCTCTCTTTTCTTTTTTTATAGGAAGGAGAGTTTCAGCTCTGCTTACGAGATTGGTGCTTCTGACCCGAGCGCTATATCCCCCTTTCGTGCTTTTCTAACTAGAAAAATTCTGCTGGCCTCAGGTCTTTTTTTTTTCCCCTCCTTCTTAAAAGAAGAATGCTCCACTCGTATGGTAGAATCGCTGCGGACTCCACTCGTCCGCTTTAGTGAAGGGGGTCTTTCCGATGAATTCTCCCCAATCTGAGCGCTGTTTTCCCTATTGAAGTAGAGGACGGGATTTGATGCGCTTACACGCCTCGAAAGATACAGCTGGGAGGAAAGTGAACTCCGACGTCGCTCTTCTCTATGAATAGATGACTTAACTCCGCTGCCAAACGGAGACGGGAGACCGCAGCTTGTGTGACTCCAGGCAGCTGAGGTCGACCGATGCGATTTCCAGGGGCTTTTATGCCGAACTTCGGGATCCCACTCGAGAGGGGACTCAAAAGGTTTAGGACCCACGGAAGCCCGACACCAGCTCATGGATCCGCCCTCAGTATATATATGTTCCGATCCTTGGGCGTTTCTCTTTTTCTGAGACGGCGCGTATTTTTTGCCCGAGGTAGTTCTTCCGCACATAGCTAGAATTGATTTGGCGGGGTCTTCGGACTTTCTTCTGTTTATGGAAGGGTGTTCTACTATATTGAGAGCTGAGCTCTCAGAGTCTCCTCGTGCTTGAGACCTCACCAGGAAGTCGTCAGAAGCAATTTCCCCCTTTTGAAATAGACCCGCCCTTCTCGCCTGTAGAGACAGAATCTATGTTTTTTTCAGGACGAATTACGGTCTTGCTCTCCTGAACCCCAAACAGGTTTTGGCCCCGGTGCCTTCCCCGTAACTAAGAAGAGCTCCCCCCCCCCGAGAAATTTGATTCCTCCGCCCAGCCGCAGCGCAAGCTCCCCTGGCGACGTTACCCCGCAATTCTTAGGGAGATCAGACCCGGCTTTTTATGCTCCCCTTTCCCCCTCTTCTCCAGCCTCTTATGAGCTCCTGAGTCAGGAAAAGATCTAGGCCACTCGCTCCCCCTAAACCCTTTCCCCCCGGATAGTGCCAAGCTCGCTGTTTCCCCCTAGCTCAAGTTTAATGATGCTGTCTCTTTCCTTTATCCGTCCTCCCCCCCCCCTCCCCCATAATAAATAATTGTTTTTGTTATATCTATTAAGAAGAATTCCTCTCGCATCTCAGTAGCTTTTGAGGCGATGGCCATCGACTTGGCGTGAGTTTTCCATTGCTTTTTTCGTGACTGTTAAATGCCAGAGGATCTCTTTTGGATTCGAAGTGAGCGATAGATGTTTTTATTCTCGGTCGGTCGGACTCTTTAGCCAGGGGGCGGCTCTCTTGAATGGCGGTCTCTCGTCCTTTTCCTGACTTCTCATTAGATAGGTTCGTGGAGGGGAACTTGCAGGTTTTCTTGGTTATCTGAGGCTCGGTTTGCTTTTGCGGGCAGGGACTCCCACTCGTTTTGTCTTCTTTCATGAATGCCTCCTTAGTGTTTTCATGTCCCCAGGCCGTTGACTCCCGACTGGGAATAGGCTGGCTGTTTTCTAGGGAACTCCCATTTTCGTGGAGTAGTTGGAGCTTCAGGGTTTGGCTTCTTTCGTGGACTCTCACGCTTATCTCGGCGCATTCGGTTCGCCCTTTTTCCCTTCTCATCAGGAAAGAAAGAACAACTAGTTACGAAGACAACCCAAATTCGACAGAACTAGTTGACCTTCCTGACCAAAGAGGTTACCCAAAGACTATCGTTCGCGACCCATGGGACCAAGTCCCCCCTCCTCGATGATGGTCGCTCTTCCTGCCAGTATCCAGGCCCCCTCTTGGGTAGTTGGATTATTTAGTCACAGTTTCTGGATTTCCCCTCGGTTCTTCTACGGTCCAGTGAACCTCAGGAACCTCTTTGAGGCCGTCCCCTCAGGAGGAGGGAAAGCCTGCTGTTCTCCGTCTGAGTTGCTCTCCGGTCCCTTACGCCGAGGAGATAGCGCCGTCTCTTTTGTTCCTCGGCACTTTCCGGTAGGAGTCTGCCCAGCGTGAATTGAGATATAGCATGCCCTGAATTCGCGCAGCGCTCGAATTGCGAGTCTCCTGGCGCTTAAAATTTCAGGCTGCCCTAGATTCTGGACCAGAAGCTCTTCCCACCCAGTTAGCAGGTGGCTTAGGTCATCTGCCCCCTCCCTGCGCTCAAGAGCTTGGCCCTTTCTTCCTCGCATGGAGTCAAGAAGAAGACTGGACTAGGGGTAGACTCCCGAGAGGATAGGGCTAGTCCACCACCTCCGGCAGGGCGCGAATGAATTTCCCTTTTCCCCAAGGACATAGCAGATCCCCCGAGCCTCGAGCACGTCCGGTGAGATTCGGTCAACCTCTCCGCCAGAGCGCCCATTCCCTGTCGCTTGACGCGCGGGTCCTGGTCCCGGGATAGGACAGGCCCGGAATAGATCGATTTTTAGTGCGTTTGGCATTAGTCGGTCCCCACGGTTCCCCCCCCTTCCCCTAAACAGGGAAATCAAGACCGGTCCTGCGCGGGCCGGCCCGAAATCCTGCGTCGACATGGGCTGGTGGTTTATCTTTTAGCGTTGTCGTAGAGGGTCTAGATGAAGTCGCTCGAGACTCGCGCCTTTAGGGAAATCGTCAGATTCTTGTCCCCGACCGGCGACTCCCCATGCTATACGGCAGTTACCGGAAGAACCGTGGCGGCTGGTTTCCCCTCTCTGCTCGGAGTAAAGGGGTTCAGCAGCTCGTAGTCATTAGCCTCTATAGCAACGTCCCTGGGTTAAGACCTTGGTTTTTTTCAGGAAGGGTCAAAGTTTTAAAAAACCACCCCCCTCTCAGGGAAAGTCCGCGCAAATTCTGACCAGGCGAGTCCCTTGAGCTTCTCCCCGGCCAACACCACACAGCCCCCGCTTGCGCGCTCGTCCCCTGGTCCTAGGAAGCGCCTGGTGGTCGGTTCGGGGGCGCCGACACGTATCCACTCCCTGCCACCTATGCACCCCAAAAACCGAGTTCATGCGTTCGGTCCAAGTGCCCCCCCTCTACTGTTGATCACGCGCCTTCCGTAAGATCCAACAGGACGCCGCAGGTTTGCCCCCAAGAGTAGCGGTGCGCCACTCGTGGGTGGATGGAGTTAGATCCTCTTTCCGTGGGACTATCCGGACTTCCTCTGCGCCCTGGAGGGGAGGATAAGACCGCTAGCCGTCGAAGCGCGCTGCGTCAGCCATCCCTTCCCCCCAAGCTCCCTCCTGGTCTTATTTACTTGTCTGTTTTTGCTCGCCTCCGCGTCCACGGACGCCGCGGTGCATCCAAGTGCTTAGAGCTTTTCCGGGCAACCTCGCTTTTCTTTCAACCGCCTTTCGAGAGGTGAATCGCGCATCAGTTTATTTCCACCAGCGCCAAAGCTCTCCCTTCAAAATGAAGTATTGGATCGTCTCTCTCTTTCTCTCCTTTTTGTTGTTGTTCTCTATATTATCCCGGTAGTCAAGAGATTATTTGGCTGTAGTTTCCTCTCCTTTTCCTCGGTCCTTCTCTAGAGGCCCTTCGGACAGCTCAGCGGTTAGAGCGATTTCGGAGGCTCTCGTAACGGGCTCCTTCCTCTTGGAAGGGGTTCACGGGTAGAGAAAGCGGTTACCCAAGGTCGTGGGATATTTCTCCTTGAAGTCTTCTCGACTCGGTCCGGCGCGCTGGATAATCACCCAGGCCAACCTCTGCCTTTCTGTGTGACCAGGGACGGTTTTTTATTCCAAGACGCCTTTTATTCACCAGAGTGCCCCCGCAAATAAGAGTGAATCAGATTCTGTCCGCTTGTGCGACTCCTGGCGGTGCAGATTCTCCCTTCCAGCAGATTTCACCTGTACTAGAATTCTTGTGTCTGTTCTTTCCCGAGTTTTTGTGGTCGTGCCGGGATTTTTTTTTCTCCGACGCTCTCTTTCAGGCCACGCCCCCGTACGGCCGCGCAGCTCCAGAGATTTCTGCGCTCTACCCGTAAGTTGAGTGTTCGGGGAGATCACCCCCTTCCATAGCGCGCTCGCCGAGGTGGCGCCCTTAGAGCGGCTCTCGTGTCTAACGAGGTTTCTTTTTTTCCCCTAGACCAAAAGGTCGCTCTCTCACCGGTGGCTTGCGCTGTTTTATAAGTGACGAACTTTTCTCTTTTCTTAAAGGCCTCCCGACCCCCCGTTCACGCGAGGCTCCCTTCCCCATGAAGAAAAGAGGCATTTTTTATTTTTGCTGGAGGCGATGGCCTGCGGGGAGGTCCCCCACGACAATGACGGAGTTTTTAAGCATGCGCGGACGAGCGTTCAGATAAAGGCTCCTCGGGCTTCCAAGAATACCTTCCCTGTTTAATTTGATGTTCTGGACGGCCGGAAGCAGCTAGTGGAGGCGGAGTTCCGTTTGGAGCTCTTGTCCAGATAGTCCCTGATGCCGGCCCTCGTTCCAGTTAAGTTGGGATTCGTCAGAAAAAGGTCGCGCGTACGATAAGATCCTGCCCGCTATGGAGTTCTCTTGTGTGAGGCAAAAGAAGTGCCCCTACTGGATCTGCGTTTCCGAGGCCTCTATTTTTCCGGCCGTTTCTAGGACTTAGGTAGAGTTCAGGGTCTTGTTTTGACTTGGTGTGGCCGTTTTTTCGAAGAGTGCGTCTACCCTGGGTCCTCTGCGGGGGGGCCCCAAATCGTATGCGGAACTTTTCCCAAGTTCAGGACGTCTTTTACTTCCTGCGAACCAATCCGACTTTGCGCCCCAATGACGGTTAGGGGCAGAGATCGTACTTCGCTTTGGACTCATGAAGTGGTTTAATACCGCCGATTCAGACTAACCTACGAGATGCGCTAGCAGCGTTTTCCCTAGGTTTTAGAGATTTCAAGCCCCTACTCTCACGCATAACACGGGTCGGCACCGTTTTTTGAAAATCCCGACTCTCTCCTCTTTTTTATTCAAGCCCAGACCCCCCCTCCCGAAGTCTAATCGGTGGAGAACTTGATTTTGGCCTCGTCCAGGGGCCGGGGAAGATGCCTCATAGACTTTTAACGAAGGAGTAGGAGTGGCACGACCGACGGGACCACTCACAATCCGTCGTGAGAAGATTTACCAGTCTACGTTTAGTCTTTGGCCGCTACTTCCCCCTCTCCTGGTAGGTTGTATTGGGTCGCTACGCGTAGTGCCGCTTTCTGCATTAGAAATAGTCTCTTTCTCGCTTGGCGGTCTGCTATGACTACTGAAGGCCCGGTTTCCGCGTATAGATACTCATTAGCCGAGAGAGTCTCCACCAGTCAAGATCAGCGTGAACCCTTGAGCCCAGAACCCCGAACACCTTCTTCCGTGAAGAAGTTCCCTCCCGCTCTCGGCATGCCCGTGCCAAGCCACCCCGCCCTCTTTAGACCGTAACGCTTGGAGGTCGCATTCAAAAGACGACGGTTTTTGCCTTAGGACCCCCCCCCCCCCACAGAGGCGATCAAGGACCCCGCGTCCGACAACCGCTAGCTCTTCAAAACAGAGAAGTGTTAATACGATTTAATCGAACCCTGCCACTATCACACGCCATGCCCGTCAGTCCAAAAAAAAGCTTCCCGTTAGGTTAGAGACCCCCGGTCCCTTCCGTAACGCGTCCCCCAGAGAGGAGATCCCAGGTGGCCCCAATCTATTGGGGGGGGGGGGGGGGGTTCCTCAAGGCCCCACCCAGGTCAATGACACCAGACGCAAATTCGATTGACATAGCATAACCCTTCGAGAGGAGGAAATGTTCCTTTTCCTTCCCTCTATTTCAAGAAGAATAGCTTGTCTGAGATATGAAACGCGTCCTTTTAAGCGAGAGATTAGTCGTCCTTTTCTTACGATGAAATATCTGGCGTCAGAGCTCCTTTCCGCGGTTGGAGTTTTGAACGCATTTCCCCTCAGTGGTTCGAGGGAGTATCTAATTCATTTCCTTTATCAGCAGGCTTTTTTGTCTTCTTCCTTAAAGGAAATGGAAGGAGGTGTGGTAGCGTCGAGTGGCGCTTTAGGAGGGGCCGTTCTTCCTATTTTACTTACGATTGTTGGCGACTTCGTAGAGGGTCGTTTACGGGAAAAAGAACTTCTTACTCTTATTTCTTTGTGCGACATTCCCGTAGACCCTTCCTCTAACCGAGGACTAGTCCGTCGAGGTTTTATACCCGTTCTGTTGAGGACTCTTGGGTCCCATACACGGCTTGTGGAGTTGCAGCCGGAGCGGTTAGGGCTCTCGCTTTCCCTCTCGGCGGGCTTATTTCGCTATCCGCTCCTACTTCTTCCCGAAGAAAAAGCATTTCTCAGACAAAATCAACCACAGAGACCTGAACTTCTCATTATTTCTTCTACGGGACTGTTTATCCTTCGCGACAACCAGAACAGCAGCTTTCCCGGCCGACTTCTTTAGAAGACCCTCAGAGATTGGAGTCAACCCCTTTTCTTTCTGGCTGAAGGTAGTACTCTCTCTGTCTGGGATTTTTCTGTCGTATGTGAAAGGGGCGCTCACCTTGACTTCTTATTCCGCCAACGCTGCCCCTTCTTTCTAACAGAGGAGGTGACGTCTTTTGTCGCGGCGGCTCCTCACCTTCTAGCAGGAGTTTCAACGGCCAGTGAGGGTAGTAAGGACACTGCTAGAGAGTTTTTCTAGATGGCGGCGACATGCCTCCTCGGCATAGAGGTCTCCTCGCGCAAGGATGTTATCTCGTTCGGGGGTCGTTTTTTCCCCCCTTTCCATTTTTTAAGGAGCAGGAGGCGATCACCTCGCAAGAAGCAGTTGCCGGTTTGTCAGCAGGAGGTCTTCTGCGCACGATTTCGGATTCTTTCTTTGTCTCGCAGTAAAACCTCCGGACGGCCTCGGGGAGCCGCACCTTGATCGTGCGTTTTACACCAACCATCTAGCCTCCGCGGTTCGACGTCTAAGAACCGACCAATTTTTCCCTGCCCTTGAGAAGTAGGAGAGAACCCCATTCGGTGGAGGGCGGCCCCCCCTCCGACGCCAGAGGCTGTGCTCTTGTCGCTGACTTGATGTTCACGTGGTTCTTCTTCGCCAAACGGCCAGCTTCGAGAATACGGAGATCTTTCTCTATTCTTGTGTCCTTAGATACCCCCCCCCCCTTGTAAATAAGCTAGCTCAGTTTTGCTAGCAGTCGATTCGAAACTGTTCCAGGGTCGCGAGAGATGACTCTCTGGGTCTCTATGAGGAGAGCCGAGAATTTCTCTGTGGTCCTCCTGCTCGATGTCGTGGACCCCTTCGTGAGTAAGAAGTGTAGCCCGGAAGAAGACTACCCTCTTCTTTTTTCTTCTCCGCTTTTAGTCCGTGCTTACCAGATTTCCAAGCCAGAGGAACTAGAAGAGATCTCTCCAGAACGTGGTCAGAGAGTCTCATTTCTCGAGAGAATTTGACAACGCTTTGAACCCCCCCGAAGAGAAAGGAAGCTCAGTCTCGAAAACTTGCCGTTCAGATGTCTTAACGGGTTTGCCCCCCCTAACGACTCCCGTTTTCCTATCACTCACGTGAGCTTTGCGCGCGACCGGGGAAGCCCCGGCCTTTTCTGTATGAGAGATGGAACCCTGCCGGCGAAACCGTCCCCTCAGAAAAAAAGAGGGACATCTCGTCTCTGGCGAAGCCGACCTGAGCAAGCGACCCTTTCTCTCAGCAACCAGCGGCAGAAGACCCCGGTGGCTCCGCTCCCTTTCCCCCAATCTTTGGAGACCTCCCCTCAGCTAGGTTACAGATAACCCGGTTCGCCATTCCCCCAGCGGAGCTTTTGTCTTATCACCTCGCAGCCGAGCTCTCTCATAGAGGATGACCCCAACGCCTGGCCCTCCTTTAGGCCGAGAAAGAGGTTAGGAGCTCGAAAGCCTGTTAGACCCCGTCCGCCTGACGGGTTGCATTTGATTTTTTTCTCTTCCCGACCCTCGGAGACCCTGAAAAATGGCGCCTTTTTCTTTTGTGGAGAAATATGTATGAACTTGTTCCCCTACATCTCCCGAGCGCGCCGCGTCTTCTA
>Ga0179591_1511966_pt1 | contig 11377 bp, 11 predicted proteins | sample CZOMad2_1_08_16f_FD_182891 | JGI IMG/M metagenome (GOLD analysis project Ga0179591, IMG submission 182891) | Vadose zone soil fungal communities from Angelo Coast Range Reserve, California, USA - CZOMad2_1_08_16fungal (PacBio error correction) | ecosystem: Environmental > Terrestrial > Soil >... | reverse complement strand
GGCATATAGTGGAGGATAGTTCGGCCGGTATTCAGGATGGGGACCTCGGGGGTGGTCGCTACCCATTCGAGATAGGCATCGTCGTTTGGGGGCCGCATCCGGACCATCAAAATAATGGACAGGCATTGGAACGTCCTCTTTTCGGTTCAAACCCATGGTCAGCCTGTGGCATACCAAAGAGCAGCGGTCGTTTCACTCCTCACCCAACATCGGATCTCCTCCATCTCCTCCACCGCATACGCATACAGCGTCAAGACTCAATCCGATCACATGATGGGTTAAAACTGCGACCGCCCGGTCGCGTCGCCCTGATGCGCGCCCGATTGAGACACACAGGCGCCAGGCCCAGGTTACCCACCACCGCAGCTTTGAAATCCCCGCCGAAAACCGAACGTCTCCTTGCCCTCGAGATTACAATCCGAGTAGGTAAACCTCGAACAGGTACCGCGTTTCCTGTGCCGGCCGTCATACCGCCATAGAGCAGCAGAAGCATTCCCTGATCGCAGTGACGCGGAGGAAATGGACGGGCTGCCGCGCTCAACGAGCCGGTGCGTTTGCCGTCCTCATTCTCCTCGGCCTGGGCGACGCGCCCGCGTGGCCGCCGTCATCCCGAAACTGTCCGCGTGACGGGTCATACACCTGCTGAATACATACGTGTCCCGGCCCTTCTCGGCCTCCGGGTAGCGGAAAGTTGCACAGGAAAACGCAGCTTGTCAGTGGTTTCGCACCCGGCCATGCCAGACGCAGAGCGGTTGACGCTTTTGGCGATGGCCGACAGTACACCGCCTGGGTTGAACTGCCACTTCGCCATCCGGCTCACCCAGTTGCGATTTGCAAGTCGGCTGCGTCATCTCCCTGGGCAGCTCCAGTCTTCTCCTGTGGTCTTGCGGCGAGGTTGGCCAGCGATTTTCTGATTGGTGTAGAGCCCCGCTCCTCTTTCAGGTCGCATGACACTCCTTGTGGCGGCAGGGGGGATGGAGACGGGGCGATTGGTTCGAAGCCGCGGATCTCGCAGGCGTTCCCCTGTAATGTGAGCTCGTAGCCGAGGAACGAGAAGGTTGTATAACCAGCCGTCTGTTGGTATTCCTTACGACTCGCGATCGGCGGCAAGTTGGAGGGAATGCGGCAGCTTGAAGCCTTCCACGGGATTAGGTTGGCAGGGTCAGCAGCGTAATGCGTCAGGTTGTTAGACGTCGTAGTTGGGTATGGGCGTACGCGCCGGGTAGTTTAGAATTCGCCGGGTTCCGCTCTGTGGCGATCGGTCTGGTCGTGACGTGGGGTAGATAGAAGCGGATACCGCTGATGGTGTTTGCGGTCTTGCGAATCCCGATAGACGACGCACCTTTAAGTTACGGACGACGGGCCCAAAGCATGAACCAAGCCGGCAGGGCGTTAGTGTTGGGTCCCACAGGGTTCCTTCAGCCCGATGATCCTGCATAACATCGATGACGAAGTGGGTGAGCGACTTCGGCACCCGTTGAGCGTGACGTCATTCGCCCTCCGACGAGGTACTCTTTAGCAGTGACGGAGCTTGCTGCCGGTTCTCGGGGTCCGTCCCTTGGCGGACGAGGAACTCGACCGGCCGGAATCATCCTTGAGCCTGACGCTCGGCAGACTTGCCCGAACTGCCGAAACCTCGATCTTGCCGTCCGCGTGGGCAGTCGGGCCTTGAGGTAATACTGGGTTCCCGCGCCTGTTGCAGCGATCATTGGGCAGCCCCTGATGAGAGGCCGGGGAAACTATAATGCGAGGATAGTCGAACGGAAAGCAGGGATATTTCCGTGGTGAGGGGTGAAGTCCCGCCCTAACGCGATTGACCGTTCAAGGCAGCCGGCGGCGGCTCAGGGATCATCCTAGTCACGGTCCACCTCTTCTGCCTCAGGCTTCGAAATTCATTCAGCCAGACCCATACTCCGCCGACGGGTCGATCGCACCGAGCAGGCAGTGAAGGACCGATGGAGAAGGTCGGCTTCAAGCGTCGTCTTGCTGGGCACGCATTCGGATTACGGAAGTGCTTGTCCGCCGACATGGCAGCCACGAAGTCGAGCGCGGCGATCCGCCCTTGGGATCGTTGATCTCGGAACGGCGATGCCCATTGCTCGGGAATTCGGCCATCACCTAGGGGGTGAGGCGCATGATCATCCCGGCCGGCGATATTGGCGAAGCTGCGAGAGAGCAGGTTGAGGCGGGAAATAGAGCAGTCGCACCTTCGGTTGGCCATGCACCTGCACAGTCCGGTCGGCGAAAGGCGCTCTGCGGCCCGGTCACGGAGGTCTCAATGCGATATAAGAATAGAGGTGCGACCTAATACAGCCCGTGGCTATGGCCGCGTAAGGTGAGCAGAATCCAGGTTGCCCAGAGGGCGGAATAGATGAGGAGTCCCATATGTCATTGTTGGCCTACAAGAGACTGCGACACTATCTCAATGCCATAGGGAAGCCGGCTTGGGGAGGGGGCTTTTGTTTTCCACGACGCAGATGAGTACCGGGCAGATGAATGCAGAGAAGCACTCACGAGGAGGTAGGCCATAATCGTTCTCTACTGCAGCGTGTACGTTTCGCACCAGGCGCAGGCTTTCATAGCCTCCGCCACCACTATCCCACTCGCAGAGAATATTCACGGCATCGAGCCATAGACCTTATCCGTTTCGCGTGCCATAGAAGATCGGCGCCCATTGCGAACCACGGTGATTACGATCCGGTCATTTTAACACCTACCCCCCCGGTCAATCTCGCTTATAGATGGCCAGAAGTTATCAAAACCTGATCGACCGCCTCACGGTGTGGGAAAGCCCGGCATCGCGCCATGATCTGTAACAATGCTCCAGCAGAAGGTAGTCTTGCTCTTTTGGGTACATCGAAGAATGCTGCATCAGCTCTCTAACATGCTCCATCGCTGATTGAATCATCGGCCAGCGGTAGATGGCGTGTGGGGAGGATTCGCGGCATCGCTCAACGTAAAGCGGACGACGGCCTTAATGGATGCCTTCGAACTCCATACTGATCGCATGGCATATGCGCGAGAGATGGTTGCGCGTGGAATCGCGGCGTATTGAAGTGTTGACGGTGTTGTGGGTGACATGTTTATGCCTCCGCGGACTGTTATGAAATCAATTATTCTAAGAATAAGCCGCCGGTGTGGCTAGCGCAAAACAAGTGACAGAAACTTTTGATGGAGAATGTGGAAGATCAAGAGGGTGAATTAACCGTCGATGCTAAGATTGCAGACCCTACCCGCCAACGCTGCATTCACATTAGAGGGCCTTGGCGCATTACGATTCGGTGGCTGGAGGAAGGTTCAAAACCGCGGGATCGTATTGGCATGAAGTTCTGCATGCACCAGTGAGACTGAAGACTCGACGCCTCCCTGCGCTCTCCTCACGTCGCAGTACCACTATCGCAACTACGAGATCACCAGTGCACTCCCGAGTGCTGGCCGCTCGGCGTATATCTGGAACGCCAGATCGCCCAGAAGATCGATAAGCTTCCGCCCGGCTATCCGAGGGATACGTGGAGCAGCGGAAGTGCGGTGCGAAGTGGTAATGCCGAAAGTGTTGGACGACGAAGCGGTATGAATACTTCTACACAGATTCCTAGGGCGGCTTGGGATGGCGAAGCAGTCGCGACTGAGGATCTTGCTCTACCAAGCGTTTCCATGTTGCCGGATTGTGGCCTAAGATTCATACATGTCCACGAGATGAATGGACGGCTGAGGGGCGACCCCTCTCTTAGTGTGTTTGGATTACGCAGCAATATGTGGGCCAAAATAATCCTCCGAGACCACGTTACCAGCGCTTCGTTCCTGTCTCGCGAGGTGGTGCGGCGCGGTATTGCCCTGTCGGGCGATTTGCACTGGACACAAAAAAAACGCGGCACGTGCGGACATAAAAGGCAGGAACAACGATAGCAATGCCCCCTTGCCGAACTGCCAGATGGGAGATTCTGTATCAAGCGATCCTGACTAAGGTGGGCTCCGACAAACTCCCCTTCCGGGCTTATTTCGCGAGCACAATCGCGGTGTTCTTGCGTGCTCCTGCCGCTTCGTTCTCGGAAGACGCGGCCTTGAAGGCTCCGTACGCAACGCTGTGCGCGGCGATGTACTTTACGCGGTTGTGAGCTGGCAGAAAAGGCAAAAGCGATCAGGTCCATACCTTTTGGCAATGCAGGAACACCAAACTCTTTGTCGATATCTTTGGAGTTGGGTGCAGTTGTGTGTCGTCTTTTAATGTGTAGAGCTTAAGGACAAGCCAGGGAAATACACAAGAAAAGGTTCGTCTGGAAGTACGGTGGCGAAAACCGACTAGTCACTGGTTTTGAAAAAGTGGTGGACCCCGGCAGGATTGAACTGCAACCCTGCGGTAGAGAAGCCGGCATGCTCTATCCCTTGAAGCTACGGGCAGCGCATTCATTCACCGGAGTTAAGTGAAAACGCGAGAAATTCAAGCTGACCTTCAATGATGGGAGCCAATCGGCGCCCGATCCACGCCACTGGAAAACAACTTGCGCCGCAATGTGGATGTGCTATGTGCTAAAATCCAAAAATCAAATGCTGCTGGGAACGCGTGCTCCAAAACAAACCGCCCCCGACTCTGGTTAAGCGTCGGAGCGTTAGTTGAGGAGCCCTCCCCCGAGTTGTAACGTCAGAGTAATCGAGAGCGGTACCTGTATATGGCTCGATGGGCTCCTGTGGACACCGATGGTACACCGGGCCATCCCGGTAAGTTGTGTCTTGAAAACGGGGTGGATTGCCGGCAACACTGGCTCCCGCGTGCGATCGCGGCTAGCGTGGGGTTTCGCGTTTGGCCCACGAGGAGCGTTTGGCAAAACGTGTCAAACCACTCAAAGCTGTTGCGATTGCCTGTGCTTCGGCGGTGCCCGGATTAAAGCGCGAAATAGTGTTGCGCCTCCTGTATTGCAGATTCTGCGACCAGAATGCGTTTTCATTTTTCGACCAGTCAGTTTCCAGCACCGCAGCTTGTAAACTTCATACCATTTTGTTTTTGCATCGTAGCCATGGGGAACCTCGCGAATGGGGCATCTTTAATCCTGCCAAATTCTCCCGCTTGCAAATCATTCGGACTTAAAACCGTCTCCACACGTACAAAGTTTTGTTCATCCGCCAAGGTTTCAATCTCCAGTGTCATTGGAAGTGGAAGCGCGGAGAACAAGCCGATCGCTAGGTTCGCCAGTCCAATCCCCCCACATCTGCAGGGGAGTTCCATGGGCGAGCCTGCGACGCAGTTTTCAATCATCCAGACTTCCCTGAATCGAGATCGTGATGTTTCCCACGCCTGCCTTTTGTCGAGGGCCGCGACTTCGAATCGACGGTATTTCCGCTCAGGTGGCGGATTCTTGCCTTTGCTCTTCGGCAGGCTCCTCCATGAGTCATACGGTAGCAAAAACTTCTCTTATACTAAAGGATATTTTAGTGTCCGCTACCGCACAAGACTGGGTGCGCCGGCCGCTGGGCAGGCGTCTAATTTCTTCTTTTTAGAGGGACGTAGAATGTGAACTCAATATCTTCCGTTATTTTATGCCGGGCATGCTCAGAGCATGGAACCAGAGTCCGCTCGCAGACGAATGCGCAGGTGTGGCTTTTTTTTTTTGGGCCCTGGGTGTGTGGCCCCAGCGGTGTGTCCGCGTCCTGAGGTCCGTGAACCTGCGTAGAATGATCCGCCTTTTTATCTGTTTTCTTTTTGTGGTCGGGTATGCATTTCATAGGAGTAGAGGGGAAAGACTTCTTCCATGACACTTGTCGCGTGCCGCCCATCTTGCGGCACACACGCTGTTGGCGCATCGTCTGCGAGGAGGACTATTGGTCCATGCTCGGAAGCATAGCCGGTCACTAAAATAAGGGGAAGATATGAGTCATCTGACGCCCCTCTAAAACAAAGCGAAATTAGACGCTCTGCCATCGGGCCGTGGGCACCCATTCTGGGCGGTTAGGCGACCCTAAAAAATACTTGTCGTGAAGAGCAGTTTGTACCGTAGGACTCATGGAGGAGCACAGCCGAAGGAAGCAAGGGCAAGAATCCGCCACCTGAAGCTGAAATACTCGTGGGTCAGAAGTCGTGCCCTCGAAAAGGCAGGCGTGGGCAGCATACGATCTGATTCAGGCATTATGGTTGCGTTGAAAATGCTGCGCAGGCTCGGGCCCTGGACATCCCCCTGGCAGATGTGGGGGGGATTGGGACTGGCGAACCTTGATCGGCTGTCCATCGCGCTTCCACTTCAATGAACGGGCGATTGCAACCTTGGCGGCTTGAAAACAACTGTACGTGTGGAGCGGGTTAAGTCCGATTGATTTTGCAAGGTGAGAAATTTGGCAGGATTAACGATGCCCCCTCGGCCGCGGTTCCCATGGCTTACGATGCAAAACAAAATGGTATGAAGTTTCAAGGTGCGTGGCTGGACATGATGGTTCGGAAAATGGAAGAAAAGCATTCGGGTGCAGAATCGGCAATACAGGAGCGGCTAACAGAGTTCGCCTTGATCACGGGGCACCGCGAGGGCAGCAGCACGCAGACGCTTGAGTGGTTTGACCGTTTTGCGCCCAAAGAAGTACCTCGTGGCCAAACGCCGAAGACTCAGTGGCTAGCTCGCGATCGCACGGCGGGGAGCACAGTGTTGCCGGCAAATGCCACCGTTTCAAGAGCACACTTACATGGATGGCCGGTTACCATCGTGTTTTCACAGATAGCAATTCGAGCCATATACGAGGGTAAGGCGGGGACTCTCGATTACTTGACAGTGAGCAGACTGCGGGGGAGGGCTACTCAACTAACGCTCTGACTCTTACAGAGCGGGGGCGTTTTGTTTTGTATCCGCGTCCAGCGCATCTGATTTTGCTTTAGCCGCAGTAGCAGCATCACCATTGACTTCGCCAAGTGGTTTTCAGTGGCGTGGATCGGGCGCGATTTGGCTCCCATCAGTGAAAAGTCAGCGTGAATTTCTGCGTTGTCACTAACCCGGTAGAAGGAGGCGCGCCCCGTAGCTCAATGGATAGGAGCATCGGCTTCTACCCGAAGGGTTGCAGGTTCAATCTGCCGGGTCACACTTTTCAAAACCGTGGAATCGCGGTTTCGCCATCCGTCTTTCAGAGCGACCTGTTCTTTCTGTATTTCCTGTGTGTTTAAGCTTCTACAAGCATTTAAAAGACGACACCCAACTGCCCCAACTCAAAGATCTCGACCAAGAGTTGTGGTCCTGCAATTGCAAAATGTCTGCGAACCTGATCGCTTTTGCATTATGACTAAGGAACCGCGTAAAGTACATCGCCGACGCCCAAGCGTTGCGGTACGAGGCCTTACCAAGGCGGTCTTCCGCAGCCCGACGGGAAGGGAGCACGCCAAGAAACATCACGCGATTGTTGCTCGCGAAAAATAAGCCAGGGAAGGAGTTGCGGCAGCCCAAACCTTAGTCAGGATCGCTGTGAACAGAGTCATGCAATCTGGCAGGTCGGCAAGGGGGCATTGCTATCGTTGGTCGTGGCCTTTGTATGTCCAGCACAGTTGCCCGGTTTTGGTCCAGTGCAAAATGGCGCCCGACAAGGGCCTACCTGCGGACCGCACCCTCGCGAGGGACAGGAAACGAAGCGCTGGTAAGTGGTCTCGGAGGATATTTTGGGCACTAGTTGAGCCGGTGAAAGCCAAACACATAAGAGAGGGGTCGCCACAGCCTTCCATCCATCTCGTGGCCATGAGGCGGATTGCGGCACCCTCCGCAAATGGAAACGCTTTGTAGAGCAGTCGTCAAGGTTTTTCGGGGTGAATGCTTCGCCCATCCAAGCGCCGCTAGGATCTGTGATGAAGTTATTTCATACCGCGTCGCGTCCAACACTTCGGCATGACCACTCGCCAGCACATCCGCCTGCGGCACCGGAGCCTCGGGATAGCAGCTGCGGAAGCTATCGATCTTATGGCGAGTTGAGTCCAGATAGACGCAGAGCGCCAGAGATCGGGAGTGAACTGGCTAGTCTCGTAGTTGCGAAGTGGTACTGAGACGTGAGGATGGAGCGCAGGGAGGCGGCGAGCGTTCAGTTCACGGTCATGCCGAACATTCATGCCAATCCATCCGCTGTTGAATACCTTCCTTCCAGCACCAATCGGAATGGTGGGCCAAGCCCTTTAATGGATATAGCGCGTTGGCGGTAAGGTCTGCAATCGAGCAGCGACGGTTAGGTTAACCTCTTCGATCTTCACATTCTCCATCTAAAAGTTTATTTCACTTGGTGTTGCGCTCAGCCCTCTGGCGTGCTGATTCTTAGAATATAATTTGATTTAATTCACTAGTCAAGCGGGGATAACATGTACACCACTCAAAGGACTTCATCCTCCGCTATTCAAGGCACCATCGGCTCGCGCCTATGCCATAGGTCAGGTATTGGAGTTAGAAGGCAGACAGTTAAGGGCGTCGTCCGCTTAAGCGTATGAGCGTATGGCCGGGCGAATCCCCCGAACACGCCAACTTCCGACGCTGGCAGATGAGTTCAATCAGCGATGGAGGAATGTTGAGAGTAGAGCGATGCAGCACTTTCTTCGAGGTACCCCAAGAAGAGCAAAGACGACCTCTGTGGAGCATGTTACCTAATGCAGCGGAGCCGAGCTCACCGTGAGGCGGTCGAGCAAGGGTGTTGATAACTTTCTGGCCACCTATGTAAGGCGAGATGACGGGTGGAGGTGTTAGGACGGATGTATCACGTGGTCGCCAATGGGCGGCGATCTTATATGCCCGCGAAACGGATACGGTCTATGGTACGATGGCCGGCGAAGTATTCTGCGAGTGGGATAGTGTGGCGGGGCTTAGAAACGCCTGCGCTGGCGAACGTAACTGCCATTAGGAGAACGATTATGGCCTAACTACTCGTGAGTGCTCTTGCATCAGCGCCAGTACTCGATTTCGTCGTGGGAAAAACAAAAGCCCCCCCCAAGCCGTCTTCCATATGGCAGTTGCAGGATAGTGGGCAGTCTATGGAGGCCAACAAGGACATTACTGGGCGCTTATCTATTCTCCCTCTGGGCGCAAACGGATTCTGCTCACCTTGGCCGGCCTGAGCACGGCGGTTTTGTCCGCCCTTGCTTACGGAGCATCCGTCGTTGAGCCGGCCGAATGAGCCGCTGTCGCCGCGACTGTGCAGGTGCATGCCAAGGCGAGGATGGCGAGCTGGCTCTATTTCCCGCGCAACCTGCTCGCTCGCAGCTTCGCCAAGATCCGCGGGCGGGAGGGATAGGCGCTTCACCCGAGGTGAGGGCGACGAATCGGAGGTGGGCATCGCGTCGAGATCAACGATGCCCAAGGAGCGGATAGCCGCGCTCGACTCGTGGCTGCTGTCGGCGTACAGCAGCGGCCTTTCCGAAGGCGGTGACATCAAGGACGACGCTTGAAGGCGACCTTCTCCATCGTAGTCACCTGCTGCTCGGGCTGAAGCGCCGTCGGCGGAAGTATGGGTTGGCTGAATGAGATTTCGAAGCGGAGCAGAGGGGGGAGGACGCGGGGTGACGTAGGATTGTCCCTGACTGGCATCCCGGCTCCTTGAACGGTGTCATCGCGTTAGGGCGGGAATGTAACACCCCTCCACCAGGAAAATTCCTTGCTTTCCCTTTCGACATATCCTCGACAAGTTCCCCCCGGCCTCTCAGTCAGGGGGAATTGCCTCAATGATCGACTGCAACAGGGCGCGGGGGGGGGAACCGAGTATACCTCAAGGGCGAGCCCGACGCGGACGGCAAAGATCGCGGTTCGGCAGTTCGGCAAAGGCGGGCCGCGCGTTGGCATCACGGAGGATTCCGGCGGTCGAGTTCTGGTATCGCAAGGACTGAACCCCGAGGACCGGCAGAAGCGCCCGGCACGGCTAAAGAGTAACCGCGTCGCGGCGAGGACGTCACGTCACGTGCCGAAGCGTCTCCGCGTCATCGAGTGATGCAGATCATCGGGCGACGGAAAAGCCTGTGGGACGCCAAACAGTACGCCTGCGGCTGGTGCAGGATTTGGCCGTCGTCGGGAACGAAGGGACGGCGTCTATCGGCTCTGGATCGCAAAGACCGGCAGACGCGGTATCGCGTTACCACGGCACGACCAGGGACCGATCGCCGACAGCGGAACACCGGGAATTCTAACTACCCGGACGCGCACGCCCATTCACAACTACGTCTAAACCTGATGCCTGACGCGACGCCAAACAGCACGTGGACGGCGGTCACAGCTGCCGCATCCTGCCACGGCGCGGATCGAGCGTAAGACCAACAAGCGGCGGTGAAGAACCTCGCGGCCTGGTACGACGCGCACATGAAGGGGAACGCCTTCGAGATTTTTCCCGGCTGCTACATCGACGCTCGATCTCAATCCAGCCGCCACAAGGAGTGATGGGACCTGAAGAGGAGGGGGTACAACCATCCGAAATCGCTGGCCCACCTCGCCGCACGACCAGGCAGGCGAGACGGAGTGCCAGGGCGATACGCAACCGACTTGCCTCGCAACGGGTGAGCCAGGATGGCGAAGTGGCAGCTTGACCAGGCGGTGGACGTGGTCGGCAGAGCCAAGAAGAAAGTAACCGCTCGCGCTGGCATGGCCGGGTGCGAAACCATTGACAAAGCTGCAGTCCTGTGTACTTCCGCGACCGGAGGCCGAGCAGGGCGAGGACACGATGATTCAGCAGGTGAGTATGAACCGGCAAGCGTACAGTTTCGGGGAAATGAACGGCGCCACGCGGGGGGCCGGCCGTCGCCCAAGGTCACGAGGGGAATGAGGACGCACGGCTCGTGGGAGAGGCAGCCCGTCCAGTCCGCGGTCACATGCGATGCAGGGCCGGCTTGGCTGCTCTATGGCGGGATGACCGGCGGCGGAGGAGACGCGGGCCCTGTTGTCGCGGTTTCCTAACCGGGATTGTGAAGCTCGCGGGCCAGGAGACGTCGGGGCTTTCAAGTGCGGGTGGTGGGTACCGGGCTGGAGCATTGTGTGTGTCATCAGCTGGGCGGAGAGCAGCATCAGGGGCGACCGCTGAAGCCGGGGCGGTCGAGTTTAGTTTACCCAGCGGGGATCTGGATTGAGTCGGTGACGCTGTATGGTAGCGGTGGCGGCGAGGAGGATATGCCGCTTGATGGGGGAGGAGTGATTGCAACACGACCGCGCGATTTGGTCGGGGTAACATGGCTGACCCGTGGGTTGAACCGAAAAAAGAGGACGTCCAATGCCCTGTCATTATTTTTGTGGTCGGGATTGCGGCCCACAACGACGATGCCTATCTCGAATGGGTAGGAGCCACCCCGAGGGCCACCATCCTGAATACGGCCGAAGCTATCTCAAGTATATGCCCCGCCATCGTCGCACTGCACCCAGGTCCACCAGTACAAGGCGAAGGATTCTCAGGGCGTTCACGAACA
>Ga0179591_1303090_pt1 | contig 11377 bp, 11 predicted proteins | sample CZOMad2_1_08_16f_FD_182891 | JGI IMG/M metagenome (GOLD analysis project Ga0179591, IMG submission 182891) | Vadose zone soil fungal communities from Angelo Coast Range Reserve, California, USA - CZOMad2_1_08_16fungal (PacBio error correction) | ecosystem: Environmental > Terrestrial > Soil >... | reverse complement strand
ACCAATTTTTTTTTCCAATATTCCCTACCTCTCTCCGCATACAGCCCCTTCCCCCCTCCCCTCTTTCCAAGTAGATCAGTCCTCCCTCTCTTCGGACAAATCGAGTTATCCTACGGTTCACCCCTCAAAATTCCCCACCAATAACTTCTTCGCCCATCTATTGAGTTTCCCCCCACTCCCCCCGTTACCTTCCTTCTTCCCATGATCTAGTCACAAGTGTTTGGGGTCCGTTTTCCCCTTTCCAATTGATATTCACCCCACCCCTAACCCGTCCCCCTGAATTGCGAGTCATCCTCTTCGAATTCCAAACCGAAAATCTTTGTGACCCCCCCCCCTTTATCCACACGAGGTCCCCCAGATCACCAAGGTACAGCCTCCCCCCCCCCCCCCTTCCCACGCACCTTCACCCGAGAGTCCTAAACGCACCGCAGCGAGCGAAGGTGTCAATCTGTTTTAAAAAGGTCCCCCCATAAAGTCTCCCCCCAAGATAAAACCCGACTCTTCCCCACTCTCCCTTTCCCTCGCCCTGTTTAACTTTTATTATCAGTTCTTTCCAAGCTTACTTGATCGTCGATGATCTATATTTATACACTCCGTTTTGTGTTGATCGATCTGCCCGATATAGCTTTAAGTTTGTCGAAAGTTACCCCGAGAGTCCCAGTTTTTCTCTGGGGCTTCTGTGAAGCTCTTATTTTTATCTGGATTCCCTCAGTGTGCCCTTATTTCAAAACAGATACACTCGGTCCCCTGAGCCTGTTGAGGTTCTTTTATTACTATGTGCCGGTGAGTTTTGAACCAATTTTTTCCCTGTGAATCTTGGTTCCCCCGTGTGTTCCCCCGTCTTCGAGGTTTCTTTCACCTCTTTTGGCTAATTTTTACCTTCGAGTTATTAAATGAGTGAAGATATTCTAGGGCTTGGTGTATTCTCCATTTGTCCCCCCGTTTCCAACCAAACCCCCCCCCCCTTTACTATTTCTCCATTTTCCTACCGGAAAGGGTTACCCAGCTCTTGGCTTTTTATGACCCTTCGCTATTCTTCGCCAGTTCCCTAGAGTTCCTTTTTCTTTCGGATGGACGGAGGTAGTCCCCGCACTGTCAGCAGACTCTTTTGGCCTGACGTTCTGAGGCGTCTCCGCCATGATTTCTCTAGAGACGGCAGGGGACACAATTTTTCTTTCCCCCCCCGTGCAGACCATGCATCCTTAACCAGCTCGGGTTGTTTCTGGTGAGCAGAGTAGTCAACTCTTTCTCCTAGTTGGCGCTGTTTATTCCTTTAGACCCCGAGTTGTGATTTACCCTTTTCCTTTTTTCCTTTCCTGTCAAGGTGTTTGGTTTTGTGATCCCCCCCCCCTAATTGACCTGTAGGGAGTAGCCCGCGATATTTTAGGGCGTCGTTCCTCCCTTCCTCTTCTAGTCTGCCTTCCTCCTTCACAGATGGCTCACCTTGGTGTTTTCGACAAAGAAGTTTGTCTTTTGCCGACTCCCTCAGAACTCCGTTATCACGTTTTTTGCTTTTTCACCACCACAGTTAAACCCCCCACCACTCTTTGGTGGTTTTTTTCGCGCTCTTCTTGGTCCCTTTTAAAGGTGGATATAAACGTGCTGAAAAACATTGTGTGAGGGCCGATCTGTGACCTCCCCTGGATTTTTTTTGTTTCTCTGGTCCGGTTTTCTCCTCTTGATTTTGTTAGGGCGTCATAGGTCTCCGGGCGGAAGTAGTATCTCCTTTCGTTGACACGTGTGCTCGCGTATGACCTACCCCGTAGCCGTTTTTTTTTGTAAGTTTACGCTCTCCTTGTATGTTCTTTGAGTCCCGATTTTCGTCACTCCTATGTTTTACCTTTCTCTTGGGACCACTCACCTGATACAATGTCGTTACTGAGTGCGCCTCCTTCCTTTCAGTTTCGTTCCCCCCTCCCTAGCCCCCCCCTTCCTCCCTATCTCCCCTCTCCTACAATGGTCATTGAAGGGACGTGGTTGGGCGGGGCTTGTTGTGTCTTCCCAAGAAAAGCCAGTGCATTTGTTTCGAACCCCCAACCCCTTTTTCCAACCCCATCAATTCTTTTCTTCCCCCCGTGCTCTTTTCTCTTCCCTCGGCCTTTTTTTGTTTAAGGGATCTACTCTTTTTCTGCTCTTTCCAACCCACACGAAGGGTTTCCCCCTCTCCATGACAAGGGTTCTTTATCTCTTAATATTCCCCTCGATTGTTCAGACTTTCTTTTTCCTTTTTTCTCTGCCAATATTTAGTCTTCAGTTATTTTCCCTCTCCCTCCAGTTTGGTGGCAATCCTCCCGCCCTTTGGTCAGCGGGTAAGTAAGTATTCGGAATTTTCCCAATATCCCTGTCATAGATTTACCAGTCCAGATTTTTCAGAGCTTTTCCCCCTTTCCAAGGAATTTCCTTTCTCGTCTCTCCACCCCCCCAAAATTCCCCGTTCTCAAACTTAACTCATGTACCCTGCCAGTATTCCTTTCTTTTTAAACCTTAACCGGAGACAACCCCCCCCCTTTCCGCTCACTGTTCACCTCCTGCCCCCTTCTCCCCAATTAGGGAGACTCCTCGGAGTTCGACGAATCCCCCAATTGACGCCGTCTTTTCTCATTTTGTTACCTCCAGCTGTTTCTGCCTTACCCAAAGGAGTTTACCCCCGACCAACCAGCCCCTTGACAGTGATGTGGTCGTTTCGTTTCCCCCCCTTCGGGACGTAATGATCTAAGGCTCACTTAATTATCCTATTTCTCTGATCCTCGGGATTGTGATGACCGGCCGCCTTTTTCTTCTAGGATTATCCTAGTGGAGGACTTCTGAGCACCTTTTTGGCCTTAGGAAACCTTTTCGCTTCCTCCTATTGACTGTTCCCTTTCGTCCGCCATTATTCCGCTTCTTTCCCCCCTCCCATAGTCAAGTCGTAGGTTCATTTCACAGTGTGGAAACCAAAAAGATGATCATTTTATCTTCTGTTTCCCCTAGTACATAATCCCCCTCTTTCTGTCCGATCTCCCTCTGAACCTCTTCCTTCTATTGGATGGAGATTATATTACGCTACACCCCCTCCTTCATAATACTCCTCTGCCCATCGGTGACCTCTCTTCAGTCACGTCTTTTTCAGTTGCTTTGGGATTTTTTGCCTGCGCTTTGCTCCCCTCTGGCGCTGATCTTGTTTTTGTTAATTTATTCCCTTTCTCTCATTCTTCGATTTGTTTTTTTCTTTCAAATCATTTGCTCTTCTCAAGAAAGGCTTCTTTTATATTCCTCCGACTACCCTCCTTTGTGACTTCTTTCTATTTATTTTCCTATCTTTCCCCCTCCCATTAAGTTGGGTTGTTGTCCCAGATGGGTCTCCTTCTAACTCTTTCCCACCTGACATCTCCCCCTTCACATATTTTTAGCGAGTCCGACGATGTCTGAGTGTTGCCCCTTACCCAAACTCTCACCGATGGATCTCAAGGTTCTGAACGGACCTCCCACCCCCCTTAGCCCCCCAACTTGTTTACTCGCCAGGCCCAACCCCCCCCCCATTGATTCTTTTTTCAAAATAACGGTACCTATGGTGAGCGGATCACAAATTTTCTGCCCTGCCGGCTTATGCGGATTCTGGTTGATCCTCCTCTCTCTTTTCCGCCGAGAGGAAAACTTTTTAGTCTGGCTTTTTCCCTGTTATTTGGTACTCGGTTCCCCCCCCACCCTGATCCCAGAACTGTCTCTGCGTGGTTGCTCTTCACCCATGTCCCGGAAATAAAGAAGTTAGTCTCGGCTTCGTTCTAAGGCAGATGTTCTTTCGTCCCTTTCTCATCTTTCACTATCGTCCTGGAACGGGCCTGCGTCCGGAACCCACCGGGCATAGACCGCCCTCTATATGGCCTCGCAAAAGTCCAGGCGCCAAAGTCCCTTCCATAAGAAGACGATTTCCCTTCTCTGGTTCAAGCCCCTTAAGGTCCTTGTTTTTTCCCCTTTTAAATCGTCACCGCTGTCCGCCCATTCCCTGGGACGTGATTTTTATTGGCGCTGTAAGTTTACGGTCCGACAAAGCTTTTCCAAACCTTGAGCCCCCCACCTCTCTTTCGTAGCGCTATTCTCGTCGTCGCAAGAGAGACTTTGTTATCCGAAGGTGAGATACCCTGATTTTTCCCCCCGTTGTATCCGGTTTTTTTCTCGTCGAGGGTAGGGACCTGACCGTCCTTTTTCCAGGTAACCTTGTTCCGTTATATACTTTTTCGACGGGCTTTTTTAGATAACTATCTTACCGAGTTACTGCCCTGGTATCGAGAGCAAGACAGTTTCAGACACAGTTTTTTTTTAAAGTTCGATAACTCAACAAATCACAGCTCTAACCCTATCCCACAAAGGGGCCCCCCCCCCCTCTCCTTTCGATTGTAAACAAAAAACTCTGGTTAATACCCCAGTAATTAGGGCCTCTGTACCCCTTACTCCTCCCTGAACTCCTTCTGCTCCAAGAGGATTTACCCTCACCCCCTTTTTTATGGAAGAGTCCCGTTTTCGTTTTTCTCTACTGCTGCCAGGAGGAGGCTCCATTTCATTCTTTTGAGAATCGCCTCTCCCCACGCGCACCCGTTGAGGTTGTTTTTCTTTAACACCTTTTGTTTTTTCTTTCCCCTCAGCGGGGTTGCTAGGTCTTTTCGGTGTTTCCTCCGAATCAAGACCCTTCTTGGACCTGCACAGCGCAAGCCCCAATGCATGTTACTTTCTTCCTTAGCACAATACCCCTCTTTACCTTTCTGCGCAGTCATCCAAGAGCTTCCCCCTTCCTCCTTTTTTCCTCTCCCCCTAGGTTGTCAGCATTGCTCCTTTTAATCTTAGCGTTGCACATGCAGTGGACCGTCCTCTTGCCCTCCTTTCCGTCAAACCTTTCTCAGACCTCAATCCTTCCCTCCCCCTTTCCATAGGATCATCCTATTTTTTCTCCTTTGATGTTGTCTCCCGCCTCGGAGATAATATCTTTCCGGCGCCCACCATTTTTGAGTCCCCCTCCACAAGGCTGCCCCCAATTAGCCAACAGTTTTCCATCTCCCCAATACCTCGTCTCCTTTTCTTTCAATGACCCAGCACAAATGGGGGCCTCGTGGCGGCCGCCTTAACTCCCTTCCACAGATGTCTTCGACCAACCCCTTTTCCTTCCCCCCTGCATTTGTTTTGGTAAAAGGTGGTGTCTTCCCCCCCCCCCTTGTAAAGCTGGCGGTCTGCCTTTTAAACTAAACCCAGGTCGGGACAACAAACCTGTGAGGGACGCAAGTTCAATCCCTTCCCGTCCCCCTCATTGACCTCTTCCTTTCCAGAATCCCGCACGATAGAGTTTTTATAGCTCCGAAAGGTTCTCTCTTTTGGCAAACCCCCCCAGTTGGACGCCTAACCCAAACTGGTCGCCCCATCGGGGTCGATCGCGCCCTCAGACCCCCTCACTGTTCTTAAGTGCTCGACATCGCTCACCCCCGTGCTCAGTTTGATTCAGTGGTAAAGACCCACGTCCCCTCTTTTTTTGACTTTAAGTCTCCGAGTCCCCCTGGACCTTCCCGGATCCCCTTTCTCAGTTCCGCCTTATTACGTAGTGGAACATTCGGTTCCCTGCCGGCACAAAGTCCAAAATCACTTTTAAAATTTTCTCTCTATCGTCTAGAGTAATAAAGCCAATTCTCGCTGCCCGTCTTTCTGTCAATATGCGAACTTTTAACCCCCTTTTGTTTTTTTTTTTTCTTCACACTTGCCCTAAACCTTTATAACCCCCCCCCCCTCCCCCTCTCCAAGATTTGCAGTCTCGTTATCTACTCAGACTCTCAACTCAATAGTTGCCATACACCTCGAGTTTTTCAGAAAACTCTGCAAACTTTGATCATCAATGGTGCAAACCCGTCACGTCCCATCTCTCCGAAAGAAAAGACCCATAGACTCGGCCTTTCTTACCTTTTTTTAACCGCTCGCCCATCTCTACGCCCAACCCCTAGCAATTTTCAGAACCGAGCCCTCTCCAGCGGCTCCCTATTGTTCTGTTTTTGTTCAACTTTGAGTTCAGCTCTGCGAGAGGGTCTTCTCTTTTTCCCACTTCCCCCCTCCCTTTTTTTTTTTGATCCTTGAAATCGCCGAGTGACCCTCCTTTGACCCAAAAGAGTCTCACCAGCGGCCCAATCGGACGTTTGGTGTGACTTCCTCGTTCGAGGTCGGAGTGGTTCCAATGGTGTCCCCTTTGCTCTTCCGGTGCGCCTGTGCGGTTTCCTTTTCTTTCTTTTTCCCTTTCTAATTTGACCGGTGCGGTTGTAAACTGAGGCCGTCCATTTTGGGGATATTTGTGCCCTTTTCTACCCAAGATCTATTTTCTGGACTGAGGTGTCCTTTTGAATGTAAGTGATTCTATCCTTCTGACATTTTTTAGTCGGAACGGCCCGTGGTGTTAAGCTTGTCTTCCCCCCTTTTTCAATCCAAAAACCCTGGAATCTCCTTCATCCGCAAGGTACAGATGTCTTCTTCCCCTATACCTCCCTTCTTTAAGACCCTTCATGTTCTCGGAGTTGGCGGCGTCGAAATAGAATTTTGACATCCCTCCTTTTCTCGGAGGTGGCTCCTGGTTTTCCTCCTTTTTCCTGTAGGCGGCGATAGATTAAAGCTGGCACCCAAGTTCCTGGTTGTCCCTTTGATGGTTTTTCCCCCCTTCCCCTTTGTCGTGTGTCGATGTCGTCTTGACCTTTTCTCTTGTGCGCTGCTCTTTGTCCGCTCTCACTCAAAAGAGTGTTTTTCCCCATTTCGTTTTTTTCTGGCGCAACGGTTGGGGGTTATACGATGAGGTCCCTGGAGGATTCGCCTCATATATCTTTTTGCTTTTAGTAATCGGTTTCCCTCTTTCATTCTGGTTATCGGATTCCTTCTCTTTACCTTGCATGTTGCCCTCACTGTTGTGGAGGAACCTCCCTTTTGTTTTTTTTTAGCGCTCCCGCCTTTGTCATTCTTTGTGATCAAGACGGTTCCCCCCCCTTCGGTGTAGAAGGGTTGTTCGAGTTCCCTCTGTTTCGCCCCGTTTCAAGAGTTTCTCCACTCTTAAAACCTTTTTTTGCGTGAGGGCAGATTTCCCGAACCGCCTAGAGACTGTTTTTTATCTTTCCTTGTGTTGGGAACTCTTTTGTTTCGGCGATCGGTCGGGAGGAGTCTAGTCCCCCTTCTGACCGTGTATCTTCCCCCCCGTCGTTATGTGGAGCCGTGAGTTTTCTTTTTCTTTTTATTATTCAAATAACTCCTATTTCGTAAAGATTACCTTCCGATGAAGGCTTATACCCCCACCACCCTGCTCCCCTGTCTGATAGATTCCCCCGGCTTGATGAGTACTTTGCCCCAGAGTTTGGTCAACTGCATCAAGGTCCTATCTATTGGACTCCACGCCCTTACCCTGCCCGCAAGGAAGGGACCGTCTGGTTAGGGCTGGCTTTTGTTATTCCTCGACTCCCCATCCCCTTTCTCTCCCCCCCCGTCTTCTCTAAAACCACCCCATTTGCTCCCCCGCCCCGTCTTTTACAAAGGGGCTCTCCCCCCGCCCTCCTTAGCAGTTGCAGGTTCGCCGCAGAAGTGCTGAGGGCAAAACCCCCCCTCCCCTCTTTTTCCTTTCTCCCTTTACACTGCGTAGGTGATCAGACCTATTCTGCTAGGCACGAGCTTTTTCGAGACGTTTCAGGGTAATCCCTCTTGATGCTGAAGGATGTCCCCCTTTTCGTGTTTTTCAATCCCTCCCTTTTTTTTTTCACATCCCGACTTTCGGAATGAGGGTTTTTGGCATGTTCTTTCTCTCACCCCTGGTCGCGACGGTTTGTACGGACGCATTTTTTTCTTCCTTCTTTCACCGGCCTCACTGTACTCTTCACTTTTCCTTTCTAACAACCCCAATTCCCTTCTCCACTTCAGAGTAACCCCCTTTAAGTCGGTCAGTTCTGTACAACCCGCCTTCTCCTCAGTCGCCCAAAAAGCTCAACGGTAACCTACCATTGTTGCCTCTAACTTGTTACGTTCGTTCGCTTTTCTCTAGAAGACCATCTACCAGGCCACTTCTGTTTTTAGAAGTTGGTCCCCCTATGGTTCCTCACGGACCAAGTGAAATTACGTTCCACAGCCACCCCCTTTTCCCTTTCATATCTGGATGATCTTGTCTCAATATTCTCCTCTTAGGACAAACAATTTGGCCCTTTCTGACTCAAGGGAATTAAGCTAGACTACTTAAGAGTTTGCTTGTGTCGGTTTGTTCGAGCTCATATAGGGGGAGTCCTATTGAACCGGGTGGCCGTTTCTGCTTACCCTTTCTCCGCGCCTTGTCTTCTCTTGATATGTTTCCGACAATCACATAGGCCTTGTCTTATCACCCTTCCACTCGCGACACGGACTTCCTTTTGAAACCCAGTGGGATCCCCCCCCGATAGCATTTTCAGATCTAGGTGTGCACTCTTAGATCCCTTATAATGTAAAGCATCGCCTCCTCCCCCAACCGATTACCACGCGGATGGCGCTTTATCTCTTCGAATCACGAACCTCCAAGACTCCTCTCCCCGGCCCAACGCGGTTGATCCCTCCCCTATACCGGTGTGGTTTGGGAACAAATGTGGGTTCGTCGTGCCTGAAAACGACACTTTCTTCCCAAGTGGAGCGAGTTTTGGATGGGTCATTTCTCAATTTTTTTCGACATCTTTCTCGAGAGTTTTTTCCCCCACCAGTCCCCCCCCTCCTGTAGGCCTTAAATCTTCTTCCGGCTCTGTCTATTTAAGCTCGGTGGACACGATCAAGAGTTCTCTTATATCTTTTAATAATCCTCTTTTTTTGTTGTCCTGCTTAACCCCTCTCCCAACTCGTGGTACCACCGCTCCCCTTCATCCGGAGAGAAATCCCTGGCTCGTCGACATTCCCTGTGATTAACTTGCCCCCCCCCCCGCCCTTGCAAGATTGCAGCGAAAAGGTATTGAAACAACCTAACCCAATCGTCTAACCCTTCTTTCTCATAGCGAAACTCTCAAAACCATGGACTCCCCCTTCCCATTACTTACCTTCCTGGTTATCTGATCAATTTGCTTATGCATCTACTTCTGCTTCTAGTTTTGATCGCCTTATCGCCACTTCATCGCGGACCCCGGTTTCCCTCGGCCTCTGCGGGACATTCAGGCTGAATCTCTTGCCCCACTCTATAGCCAGTCTTCTCTTTGGCTGGATAACATTGGAACAATGATCTTTTTTCATGAGAGCTGTCTTTCTCAAGAGAGATGTTCTTTTCCTGCAAGTCCCGCTTCTCCAGTTAAGTTCTCAAGTTCCCTTCGACGCCCCCCCAAGTTGGCTTTCCCTGTTACAGCTTATGAGCTCGCCGAACCCAGGAGGCCCTCCCCAGAAATCTGCTTTCCGCGACTCGAGAGAGTCCCCTGTTCTCGGCGATCGTACTAATCGGGCTTTTCCGACCAACTGCGTCCACCCCCGCCTGCCGCCATCCATCTTTTCTGTTCGTGGGACCCTTTTTTGAAATGGTTTTTCCTGTTATCCAACATTTGTTTACCAAATGCGTTAACCACCCTTCTTCGTAAGGATCTGATCGGTCATGACAACCCTCTCTGCGCTCCCTCTTTTCCTGACCCACATTTTTTAGAGGACATTTGATCGCCGGTTTTTGGAGTTTCTTTTTCCTCCCTGTCAAAGGCCTGTTAGGTACGCCTTTAGTTTTTAGACTGGATGTGGGTGTGGATAGATACCCCACTTCTCTGGTAATTGCACCCTTTACCAGGAGATTAATCCTGAGGTCCCCCTGATAGGGCTTGACAGTTCTTTTTCCACACCCCCGCACGGATTGATCTCCTTATCAGGAACAGAGATTCGGTGATTTCCCACAACACCGGACAGAACTCCTCCCCATCTTCCGACTATTCCAATTCACTTTATCCTGACAACTGACTTTGGCCTCCCCCTCTGATCTTCATGACTCATTATGGTCATGTCGACGGATGCTGCCGTCAGTCAAGCTCCAGCACTTCGATCCTGAATGCACAGAGGACTGATGTCATATCCACCTCACCCTTTGGACGCCACCTGTGCTGTGAGTCCAACAGTTCCTTTTGTGCGAATTACTTTTTATTCAGGCTGTTAGGAGCTTCCTGAACTAAGCCCCAGCCCAAAGCTTTCCCTTATGATGGCCTTTCAGGCTTTTCCGGCCTCAGGATCCGTGGCCCGCAAGCTTGCCCGGTCCGCACAGATCTAGCCCCTCTCCCCTCATTTGTATTGGTGATTGGGTATCCGACGTCAGCGGCACCGTGCGACGAAATCCCTCTGAACACCTCTCTTCCCCTGATTCCGCCGCTGATCCTGGCACCTCGACGTATGTGATCATTCAACGAATGTCTGAACTCCCCCCGCGAGACAGTCGCTACACTTTTTCAGCCGTCTCGCAACTAAAACCCATGATACCCAACGTGTGGCCCGAGAACACCCCTTACTATTTTTCGTTAAGAGGTCCCCCTCACGCACCAATTTGGTACAATCGTGTGAGATGTTCCCCCCGAGGAACACCTGCGTTAAACCCAACAGTCGGCCCATCTTCGTGTTGGAAACACCCGGGCACCACCAGAGGGCTGTCCCGTAGGTCTTTATGACCATTTTCACCATTTCCTTTAACCCCCCTTTGAGAGGCAAAGACTTGAGGACCATCCCTATAAAGCATTGTCCCAACTGGATGAACGCCTAAGACCTATCATAGTAGACGCAAGAGTTCCTTTAATCGGTCCTTATCCAAAAAACTGTACCGCCCCCCCACCAATTTCAACCCGGGCTTCTCTGTCCCCACGCGACAACTCCCTGTTACGGCGTTCTTCCTCAAATCGACCGAAGTTCTTTCCCCCTTTCTGCGGGTCCCGACCTCCCCCCCCCCCCCGCTTTTTCCAATCAGACCGCCGAACACCTCTTATCATGTCTCCGCTCCCCCTAGAGTATTGCATTCGATCCTCATCTCAGTCCACACCCCAAATTAAACTTCTTCGCCCGATCTTTTGATGGTCTAAATCAGTTTTAACCGGTTCGGGATGCCCCCCCCTCGTTATTGTTTTGGTTCCGTTTACAGGTCCCCTTCAACCCTTGTCTCCTTCACCAACCGCACCTCTCGAATGCTTCCCATTCACTCCGTAGTCCCCCACAAACACTCCTGTGAAATAAAATTCTTTTTTATCAAACGTTGGTTCCCGTCTTCACCGGACGCCATAAATGGTAAACCTGCACCCTGAGGAGTCCGGTCCGAAACTCACGTTTCCTACCGCGTAGTACATCGTTTTCCCCGGCCCATCTCGCCAGCCCCCCGTCCCCCAGCTTTTTTTCCCCTCGCCATCGCCAGCTTTGGAGCTGTCTCCCTACCGCCCCGGTTCAGATAGAG
>Ga0179591_1294046_pt1 | contig 11377 bp, 11 predicted proteins | sample CZOMad2_1_08_16f_FD_182891 | JGI IMG/M metagenome (GOLD analysis project Ga0179591, IMG submission 182891) | Vadose zone soil fungal communities from Angelo Coast Range Reserve, California, USA - CZOMad2_1_08_16fungal (PacBio error correction) | ecosystem: Environmental > Terrestrial > Soil >... | reverse complement strand
CAATCGGGGCCTATTCCCTTTAAGTTTTTCTTCCCCCTTCCTGGAGTGGGCAGCAGGGGAGTTTGTCCTTTTTCCCTGTTTGCTCGAGGAGTAAGACCCCCCTCTTTGAAAGCCGCTTTGACAGCCCTTCCCCCTGCGAACTCTACTTAGGGCGGGTGGACAAGTCTCGGCGTCAAATTAAGATTGGGATCGCAATTCGGTTTGTGCCGGTTTTGGAGAGACCTTGGTTTTACTTCTTTAGCCGGCGCCAGCGCCGACTTTATTCTAACAATCGCGTCCCCCGCATTGTCTTCCTCCCCTCAGTTTGAATTGTCCTGTATAGCCGCCCCCCCCCGCGTCCCCCTTCAAGAGGTCCACGCAGCCGTTTCCAGTACTTTTCCCTGATTTCTGCGGTCGCCCACCGTAGCCGATGTCAGGACCTTCCCCTCCCCTGATAAGCGAGCCCTCCTCATAGATCGGTCCGTGGTTAGTTCTTTATCCTCGACCGGCGGCTCAGATTAGCTATTGGATCCCCTTATGCCATCAACCTCGTGTCGGTGGGTCACTTCCCTCTGATATCTCACACGCCCTTTGGTATCGAATCTCCCTTCCGATTGGTTGACCGGGCGGCCTTTCGCACGCGCTACGCGATTGTTCCTTCCCCATTTCCCTTCAGATCCTGCAAGCCCACTCTTCTCCCGAGTCCTTCGATCCTTCCCATACCCCCTGCGTCCGCCAGGTCTCGCAACTTTTTGAAACGTCTCGTCCTCGGATTCTGCAGGTTGCTTGATGGGGGAAGCGTTCCTGCGACCCTTCCATTTTCTCCGCGGCGCACGCCGAGTACGGTCCGATGATGGCCCTCGGAGAGCGTTGCGAAATCATTCCCTAAGCTGCCGTTCTTATAGTGCCTTGAATCTTTGAGGGGACGCGACCGAACGGAATTCGCCCCCCCCATTGATCCCTCCCCCGTCCGCAAGAGCCTTCCGGGACCTCCCCTCTCCTTCTCGCCGCGCTAGTCGGAGTTGTAGGGCGCATCAGTTCCCGCGCGCTCCTGCTCTTGGCGATTGACCGGAGCCCCGAAGCCTTGTGCTGGATCGACTTCCTCTCCTCGAGAGCGTTTTCTCCAAGCTGTCTTTTTCCCCCCCTCGAAGACTACTCCTTCTTCATGCTACGCAGGTGTCCTTGAAGTTTCCGCGCGATTTGGGCTGCCTCTCTCTCTTCAGCTTTCTCCCTTCTCCTCCTTACTCCCGACATTTTCTCTACCCCCCCTGTACGCCTCCGGCTGTGCCCCAATCCCACCTTCCCGTGGCTTCAGAGTTTATCTCCGCCTTGTGCGATTCCAGGGGCTTTCCCTTCCTCTCCCTTCTTCCCCTCAGTGGGTAGAGGCAATGCCCCAAGGGCTACTACTTTGCCCTGTGATGGGCTCAGCTCCCAGAACCTCGGACTCCCCCGTCTTCACGACCAACATCAGCCTCTTTCCATCCGCCCTCTCTTTGACAACTCTTTTCATCACCTGTGCGTGGTTCCCCACAACATTTGAGACACTAATCCCAGAAACCTCGGTCAGGGAAAGCACGCTCCCGAGCAGACCGCGCTCCGCCCTCAGGAGCGCCGAGATGCGTCAGCGGGTGTTCTCGGCGAGCCCCACGCCTGTTATCCCTCCTCACCGACAGATCCCTCCTTCCCCTTCATGCTCGCGAGACCTGACGGCGAAGCTCTCGGCTCGAAAAAAGTCGGAGGTATACTTCGCCGCGATTTTTCTCGCCCTTCCGCTCAGACCAGCCTGCACGATCGCTTCCGCGCACCACAGTCGTCCCTCGCCTTTACTCCCTCAATCCCTTACTTCGCTGCCCAGTCTTTGCCTAACACCCCATTCCGCGATTCATCCGATTGTCCCCCGGAACTTTTCTCCCCCAGAGAGAAACATCCCTCTGAGCCTGCTTCTCGGATCTTAGCTCTACGGCTCTCTCCCGTCCTGACCTATCCCGCGCTTCCGTACACGTTCATCAGGCTCCGACTTGCTTCCGGACGACATTTTTTCCGCGTCCCTCATTTCAGGAACCCAAAAGGGACCTTGATTTTGAACAGTCCAGTTTACCCTCTCATCGAATGGAGCAGCCCCCCCTTTCTTCCCCAGCACGATCACGGTTCTTCCTCCCCCCTGCATACGTGGCTCTGTTCCTTTCTCACCGACGGAGTCTTTTCGGTCGTTGCGCGATCCGTTTATGACAAACTCCTTTTTTTTATTCCCCGTTGGGCATCGCGCTTCACCGTCTCCTCTTTCCATCGCGGAGGCTCGCTCGATCCCCCGCGCTCTATTGTGAGGAAACCCTCGTTTCCGCCGCCCACGGTCCGCCCGTTTTGATCGCGGCTTGGTTTCTGTCCCCAGTACGTTCGTCTGGCGCCCTGTACGCAGTCCGTTAGATCAGAGATTTGCCGTGAGCATCACACTGTTCCTTGCGAAGTTTCTCCTCACCCCCTTTAGTTCTATGTATCTGAGAGTTTGGTCCCTATTTTCCGCTAGTCGGCGTCCTTCCTTGTATTGAACTCTCTCTACTAGCGCCGTCCTCGTCTGCGCTCCCTCTCCTCTTGCCGGCCTCTCTTATCCAGTAACTTCTGGATGTCTAACGTCGTTCAAAAACCGAGATCCTCGTCCGAGCAAGTTCACTACCTGACCATCTGGAACCGTGCTCATGATTGAGGGAGAAAGTTTTTTCAGCGTTCCGGCCCAGGCCCCCATCCTTTTTGTTTGTCGTGAGCCTGCACGCGCCTCTCTCTGATAGACCGGTTTTCTCCACGTCTCTCTCCCGCAGGCGCTCGGTATTGACGTACGCCGCGCTTGCGGCGAGCTTTCCCTCCCAGACCATTGGAGGGCCTGTGCTCTTGCCGGGACTCTCTCTTTTTCTCTTACCAAGCCCGGCCTTCGGTCATGGCGGGTGAAGGCAGCTTCAAGTCCTCTGAGGTCAGAGCGGCTGAACCTCTCGACCTTCCACGATGATTCCCAAACAAACTATCCCCTAGTAGCCCCCCTTCCCTGTGCGGCTTTTCACAGTGCCGATCCGGCGTGTGATCCTCGCGACGGCTTGAGCTCCCCTTTTGGGACACCGCGGTTCCCCGGAATATAGAATCAGTGCCCCACGAGCATCGTAGGCAGATGTTGCTCGAGGCGGATGTCCTTTCCTTCAGGGGACTTTATGCCTCATTTGCCGGTCTTCGTCTCGACCACCTTTCACGCGCGACTTCTGGTCTTCACTAACCCCCCCTTCATCCAGTGGCAGAACGTCTTCGGCGGCCGGCCTGTGCCTCTCTTCAGATTCCTGCTCATTGCCCCGTACCTTTCCGCTCCCCAAGAACTCGACGCATACCCCCGACAGCGACGCCGGATCTCCGACAAATCTACGTGTGACAGCTGTTTCTTTCCCTTCCCGTTGTATCAGTGTCCGGTCCAGCCTGTCTATACCGGGGTATTTTTATTCACTACTTTCCCCCCCCGATCTCGGCGGGCGACCCCCCCCCGAGATGTCCGTTCTACCTTTGGTTTTGAGGCGTGCCCATCCTTTGCCCCTTATCGATCGACCGGTTCCTCCCGATTCACTATGTTCATGGCCTTGAGACTGTTGATCACAGCTGGCGGTTTCGCGGAGCTACTTGGCTGTGGTGTCTTGTAGCCGTCGTTCCTTCCCCCAACACAGTGCCCCCTTGAGGGTCTAATCCTCAAAGCCTTGCCTTCCCCCTCTCTGAACTTTCGACCAGCTCCTTCTGTTGGGGCTTTGAACTCTCTCCCTTTTCCCCCCCGTTTTTTTTTGTTGTTGTTTCTGATCCTCCTCCAAAACGGAGCCCCTTCCCTTCGAGCGTGCGACATATCCGTAGCCCCACTCCACTTTCGTACACCCCGATGGGTTAGAGGATGTTACGACTTTCTGGACCTTAATAAATATATACCCCGGCGGAATCCTTCTCTTCCTCGCAGACCCCGGTACATGAAATACCTTTGTGCTCTTTGCCCTTCCCTCTCTCGCCTACAGTCGTGGGACTCACACCCTCCTCTCCGCCTTTGCTATAGTTTCTTCTTCGCCCCTCCTTTCTGCCGAGTTATGTTCGTCGTGTAGGACCCCCACTTCCTCTTCCTCCTGACGTCGGCTACTGCCACTTAAGACCTCCCTTCAGAAAGAGTAACCACCTTCGCCCAGGGTCGAGCCCCCTTTTTTTGGACCCGGTTTCGCCCCCCCCTCCTCCTTGGGCCTGGAAGTAAGGATCCCTGAGCCAGTCTACTTTGCTGGAAAGACCTTCCTGGCCTTCCCAGCACCTCGTTTCCCTATTTGCCCTCGAAGTTATTCCACCCCGATCGCTAGAACCCCAAAGGTGACCTCCTACGACTCCCTCCGTTCCCGAGACGCCCCAACGTGAGATCAGCTTCAATGGGTAGCATAGGACCCACCCTCTCCTCTCCCCAGCCTTGGACGAGGGCTATTTGGACGCTCGGGCGAGCTCGTATTGCCTGCTCCCCTGTTCTTTTCCCTGAGCTCCAGCCGTTCATTTCTCCCCCCTATGAAACACGGTTACGGTAACCCTGTTACTGGCGACTCAGCCCGTTGGTGGTCTGACTCTGCACTGGGGCGATTTCCTCTGCCACATCTGAGTATTCCTCCTCTCCTAAACGCCGAAACAGGCCCGTAACCCCAAAAAGGGGCACCCCGGATCCTGTCATCTCGTTCGCGGCTTTCATCAGCGCACGCAGGGAGCTGTCCTTCTCCTGAGACTCGGCGTCACTACCTCGGAGAGAAGTCCTCCTCTGACCACGTGGATCTACTTGTGTTCAGATTACGTGTCCCTTTTGCGTGGAATTTCAGATTTGAAACCCCAAACCCCCTATCGGCCGGGCCTTCCGAAACGCTTACACTGGTCCTCCTATCATGCCCCACGTACCAGATTTTAGTGTCTTTTCCCTTTTTCCTGACGCGGCTGCAGCGCTTCCTTCAGTGATTGCTCCCCCCGACCGTTGCCTTCGTCGCACAGCGCTGCCCTTTTCGTCGCTCCGTCCGAGCGCCGCGTGATCTTCGGATGACGATAAAAGGCCTGGACACTCTCGGCTTTTCCACCCCACTTAGCGATGGCTCCTACTGCGGGGGCGAGTAGTCCCCTCTTCGGTGCACCTTGTGCTGCTGGCTCGATGGTCCCCTCTCTTCTTACCCTCGCTGCCGGTGGTTCTTCTTCTTTGTAAATCCCCACCTCGGATGGCACTTTCTCTTTCTCTGAAACGTGGTGCGGCCGAACAGAGTTCAGCGACATCGTGTGTTGCAGTTTCGCGGGATTCCGATTTCTCCCGAGCGATGAGTCCTTTTATCGTTTCCTTCCCCTATTTTTTTTGCCCTCCCCTAAAAACGGAGATGTAATCCACGTTTCGGCTGAGACGACAGACCACGTCCCCTCCCCCTCTTGACGTGCCCGCCGATACCCTATAAGTCTCCCCCCTTGATCGTGATGGGGTAGAACCTTCGGACTACCTTTCGCTCGGGTCGCTTAGTATCTCTTATTGCGCGGTTTTGGGTCTCAGACTCGTACCCCGCGTCCTTCGACAACTTTGCGTAGGCGCCGTTTCATGAGCCTGCTACAGCCCGTGTAGTACGGAAGCCCGCAGCTCCTTATCGTGAGGGCCTGTCGGAGTCCCTATAGACCGCTGTTCTCGTGAATGTTCCTCGCCCGGGCCTCCCGGTTCTTATCCGTCCTCTATGGATCCCCCAATAGATGTTTGGGCCCGGGTCAAGGTCGCACCCCTCACGCAGCGCCGTCGCGTTCTTCGCTTTCTGCGGTTTAATGACTTTGTTTAGATACGCTCTCTTTCAGCTTTGTGCTTCGTGTCTTCTTCGCCTCTTAGGCTCGTCCGCTCGTAATCTACCATCCAGCGGGTTCTCGCAGAGACGCGTCCTTTTTCCCGTTCCTGAGCATGTAAGCAGCCGGATGGTGCTCCTCTTCTTTATCCCCGGCGGGTGCTACTCCGAGCGAGCGCTGAGCGCAGTAGTCCTTCGTTTTCCATTTGGTGGTTTCAGTTTAAGATCCTGATCCTGATCAGGTGAGTTGTCGTGCTGTACCGATAAGGAGGTGATTTTCTCCCCTGACCCCGTGAGAGAGGTCTTGTCCTCCCCTTCTCTGTTTCCCTTTTTCAATACCCTCGTTTTCCCTTCTCTGCTGTTGTGTCAGAGGGGTCGTAATCGTCTGCGCCCAATCCCCGCCTCTCCTGCGTAGAATGGGGATTTTGACTCTAAACCAACTTCTCCTTTTTTTCTCCCCTCAGTGGTCTTTAGCGCATGGCCGTATAAACTTTTCCCGCTTTTTCTGCGGCCAGCGTCCGCTTTTCCGATATTCCCCTCCCCCTGGTACTAGTTGTTGATTGCAACTCTGTCTTTTCAGTTGGGTAGCTAGCTCGCATGTCTTGAGGTTCCCCCGTACTTATTTTCTCCTATTATGAGTCTTTCGCAATCGGCCAGAGCCCTCAGTTATGGACGCAGGACCCAGCTATCCTTTTATATTCCGCTGTCTTTATACTTTCCTGCGCCTGGCCCCCGAGGTTCTTCAGCAGCCTCTCAGAGTTCTCTTTTTCTCTTTCGTCCCGAACGCGTCCTCTGTACTGCGGCGCGCGATCGAGACCCGTTTCGTGCTTTACTTCTTAGCGCCCTACCCAACCCCGTCATTCCCCGGCGGCCAAGCACGCTGCGGCATCTACGCAGGAGTCCGGATTCGGCGCGCCCAGGTGGTTCCTCATCTCACGTTCGGGATCTTTCCCCCCTTAGACATACACTCTCCTCCAAGTCACTTTTTCTGGAGCCTATGTTTTTTGTCTCAGCTTAACATCGCTAGACGGCGTTTCTCTTAGGCTCCCCTCGCCAGGTGGTCGCGAACGCGCACAGTCATGCACCCCCCCCTCGCTTCCTTTGGCGTTCGCGCCCCGTTTCGACCCCCATATTTCGCCCTGTGCCGATTTCCCCCGAAGGACCTTTTCTCTTCAGAGGTGGTTTCTGATTTTTCTTATCTTGCACGGGACGATCGCGTCGCGCTGGACCTATTTGGCCATTTCGCCGCCTCACCAAAGAGGTACGTTGATCGTCGATCGGTTTCCTTCCTGAATTTTTCTTCCGCCATCTCTTGTGATGGCCGACGAGCCTCTCGTTTCTTTTCCCCTGGCCGTATACCTCCCTACCCCCTACTTTCCCCTGGTCCTCGAGCGCTTCTGCTTGTAGCGGTGGGTTCATGTTGCTTTTGCGGGGGTCCGAGCCGGATTCTTTTTGTCGCGAGAGGCGACTCTTCTCGGAGGCTGGGGGCCTCGGTGAGTTTCGACTTCACTCTTCGGCGAGTAGAATTAATAGCCGTCGCGGTTGAAGGTTTGTTCGAGCCTCCTAGGGCTTTTTCTCCGGTCGCCCCGTCTTCCTGTCTCGCTTACGACTTTGCATGCCTTTCCTTGTCGAAGCTGCTGGTCTTTCCGCGCTATCCTTCCTGGGAGGTTTTGCCTTTTCCTTGACTCTTGTCTTACGAATCGCTCTGATACCCCTCCGCGACACCAACCCTTTGGCCCACTCCGAGTTGGTCCCCCTTTTGCCGCAACGGCTTATTTTTCTTTCTTTTTTATCAGGTTTTTTGTTCCCTCTGATACCCAGACGGCACTTTCTGAGTCCGCCCCTTGCTATTTAAGGAAGCGGCGTTTGCCAGCAGGGTCTTGTTCTTCTTGCGTGCTGCAGGGGACCGCGTAAGTAACCCTCAGTGCACTGGTCCTGGCACGGGACAGCCAATGTCCTTTCGCTTACCTTTTTTTCTTCCAGTCTTCTAACCCCTTTTTTTTTCGGGAGTGAAGGGGAGATCCGTTTCCCTTGGGCTCTGTACCGTTCAGCGGACCTCTCCTTCGATCCCGCGCGGGTCACCGACGAGTGTCTTCATTCGTTGGAACTCTCCCGAGCCCTCGTCCTACACACGTGCCCAGCCTCGTCAGACCTTTTTAAGGAACAACTGCTCGAGCTTCGTCGACCTAGCTTTTGATCGGACATCATTCCACCTTTATCATCCTCCCTCCTGTATTCTATCCTGCCCGTAGGGTAGTTCAGGACCTACCGTCGTGGAGAAGGATCTTTTGGAGCAGTCCCTTTATTTTCTTCACCATACTTGGTCCTTAGGGAGGTCAAGATCCTTCCGCTTCACGGTTACAATCAGACGACCCCCCTCAGCTTGTTTACCGCTTCTGAAGTAGTTCCTCTTCTTTCCCCTCTCGTTCTGACTCGAAAGTGTTTGACGATCCCAGCCAAGAGACGACCTTTTCAGCTCCTTTGACCACCCCCCTGAGAGACTAGCCCTTTCGTCACGGGGTTGAAAGCGCTCATACTTCCCCCCCCCTTCCTCGCAGGTTGTGCTTCCTGTGCCTAACTTCGAGCCCCTTCGATTTTTGAGCCGGGCGTCATCTGTACAGGAATGATGGAGCGGCGAGTAGGTAACCTAATGCCAATAAAACCTCGGTCGTCGCGGGTATTTGAATACTTGTTAGGTTGACCCCCCCACACCGAACGTTTTCTATGTAGTCCCTTTTTCTTTTCATCAGCTATCCTGCGGGTCCGACTGATCCTCGTTGACGATGCTTCTGCGGGGTGGCCCCTCCCGCAGACTTTTCCCCCCCTCAGATCTTTCTTATCGCGCAGCAAGTTTCCCTGACCGTCTCCTACGGTGGAGTTGGCTATCCCATGAATGTCTTTCCGAGAGCAGTCCTTCCTCGAGGCCTATTGGCTCAGCCCCTCCCGAGGCAGATACTCACGGAATCTTCCCCGTTAGTCCCTTCCCTCGATCCGGGGCCTTCTCTTTTGTCCAGCGTTTCGGAGCTCTTGGCAAAGCAACCAAACGACATGCTTCTACCCCCCCTTCCTCCACTTCCGGCTGTGCACTCCCCCATCCTTTCTTTTTTTTCATATACTGTTTCTATACTGGTCCGATCCTTCTCCCCCCCAGTTGCTAGGCTTTCAGGAGATGCCACCCCAGAATTGGTTTTAAACTGCCAAGGGATACGTCTGGCGTCGATGGGAGCTCCTGAAATCCACTGGCTCCCCAGCTACACGACCACCCTTCCCCTCTCTTTTCTCGCATCGGTGTACACTTTCCCCGGCCGTGGTGCGGTCCAACCTTGCTGCTACTTCCCAGACTGGACTTTGACCCCCTCAAACAGACCCGCTTGTCGGGGCTTTCCCGCCCGGACCCGGAGAATAACTGGACTCCTTGCGTTCAGCGGGCTGTCTCGGGCTGGTCTCACCCTCTTCTCTCACGGACTACACCCTCAGCATCCACCCCCCTCTTGGCCGTATTGTCTCGATATTGACGCCCAACCAGCGCCGCTCGAGGCGAACTGCTGGATTTCTCTTTTCTTCCCTCTACGAGCTCGCCCGCTCGCCCCCTCAGCACAAGCTTACTCTCTGTCGAGATTTTAACCCCGATTCGTACAGCGAAGTCCCACGCGACGTCCCTGTGACAGTTCTTCGTGCCGGCCAGGCACCTAGATTTTCTAGACCCTCTGAGCGCCGACCGTTCCCCAATTTGAGTTGTCACATCAACGCGGGAAGATTCTCGCGATTTCTATCCCGATACCCGAGGATCCCTCCCCTTTCGATGGCCGTACTACCTCTTTTTGATCTCTGATCATTACTGCTTTCCTTAGTCTCTCCGACCTCCTCCAGCTTATAGGCCCCCCCGCACTGCTCTACTCCTCAGAAGAGCCTCTCTTCCCGAGGCCGCTGGAGTTCCGGTTTCTCCCCTCCCTCCATGTTTAGCTCTTTTGATCTTTTCTCGTTCGAGCATCTAGAATTCGTTCGGGAGGGAGCTGACCGCGAGCCTGGATGACCAACCATCTTTCCAGGCCATGACGTTACTTGCATCTCGTCACGCCCCGCGCAGTCGGCTCACGCTTACGGTTCCCTCCTTTGACATCCCCAGAGGCACACGCGATGGCGCTACCCGATTGAGAAGACCCTTTTCCGTCACGAGCTCTGATCGCCGCTTGGTGGGATTTCCCGCGACTAGCGAGGCTCCTTCCCTGAAGCGCTTCGATTTCGATGGCAGATTAGATCCTGGCACCGATTCTTGGTCGACCCAAAAAAAATGCAGTATGAGCCCTCGCGATGTTGTTCCTCGTCGTCAGAATATCCTCTAATCTCTCTCTCGCACGTCTGCCTCTCTCTTTTGAGATTCATGATTTTGACTCTCTCCATCCGACGTCAACTCCGTTCATTTCCACTCATTCCCCTCGTTTTCTTCCCTCTTGGCGAGCAAGTTCAAACGCACTTTTAAAATCTCTTCTGCGTAGTTGTTTCTCCTGCGACCGTTTTTTCCCTCTTTTCGAAAGGCACTATCGGCCCTCTTTCTTTCGAATCTGACTTCCCCCCGCACGAGCCTTACGAGTGATAGAACCTTCTCTACTACACGTGTCTCTCGTGGACCCTGCGATCCGAGGCATTTTACCCGACAGACGCGTTTATTGCGTTCTCCCGCGTTTTTTTGCGCTGCTCGTCTTTCGTGACTAGCCCAATATCTACCCAGACCAAAGAAGTGTTTCTATGGCCTCTTTGGCTGGCACTCCCCGCAGCCTCCCCCCTCTTCAGTCCTTGTGCGACCTGCCCTGCACGATGCTCCCCCCCAAACCGAGACTCTTTAGCCCCCCCGTTTCTGAACCCCGGTGTTCCTAACACTGGCTGACGGAGTTTGCCCATGCCCGACCCCAGGTCTTTCTGCTCCTGGAAACACCCTTTTTCGTCTCTTCCGACGAGTTTGACCTCGGCCCCAACGGCGATTCAGCTGGTTACTCGCGGAGGTGGCTTAGGCTCCTGGAAGCTGGTCTCCTTTGGCCGGGCTCTTCGGTTCTTCAGATAACCTTTTTATTGACGCAATCTGAGAGGGACGGCCCTTAACGGTCCCTCAGTTTTCCTCCGCGCTCGGCCTTGGCCGGCATTGCTATTCCGACTCTTCTTCTGTATTACCGTACGTTTTTCTCCCAAGAATGATTGAGACATCCCAGGCCTGGCCTCAGCCAACGCTACGTGGTCGCGTGGTTCAGGTTACTTGAGGCTGGAGAAGTGTGTCTTTTTTTTCCTTTTATACAGGTGATGGCTCGCATTTCCATCTCTTCTGTTTGGGCCCTGGCCTTCCACCTCTTGCAACTTCGTCTGAGCTGGGTGAGGAGACGCGTTCCTTCCCCTCTCTCCTAGGTTCACGCCGTTTACACGCATTGAGGTCTTTTTTTGCTCGACAGCGATTATTGGAGTGGTCTCATGGAGAGTGTTTGTCCGTCTGACAGTTTCTTAACTTAAACCATTTCTGAGTGCGGGTCTACTCAAGCTTTCATCTTTTTTATCCTTTACTACTCGACTGAGGTTGAGGTGTT
>Ga0179591_1268120_pt1 | contig 11377 bp, 18 predicted proteins | sample CZOMad2_1_08_16f_FD_182891 | JGI IMG/M metagenome (GOLD analysis project Ga0179591, IMG submission 182891) | Vadose zone soil fungal communities from Angelo Coast Range Reserve, California, USA - CZOMad2_1_08_16fungal (PacBio error correction) | ecosystem: Environmental > Terrestrial > Soil >... | reverse complement strand
GCGCAGAGCTACCTTCTGGGTCGGCCTTTTTTCAGATGAGGGGCCTTCAGCGTCCCTATCTTTAGTTTGCCTGTCTGTCTTTGGCTCGCAGTGCCCTTTTTTTTCTGGTTGTTAGGGTTCCCCCTCGTCAAGGTTTCGTAGCGGCCGATGGGCTTCTTTCCTTCTTCTGGCCTGTGGGACGTAGTGATTTTTCTTTTTTTTACTGGATAGCCCTGGCACTTCTCCCTGTTCCCCATTTATGATGGCCCCAAAGGTTTTGCGTTTTCTAGAACGATACTTTATCAGGGGGTCCTCCCGTGATTCGTTAACTATCTGGGTTCTCACCGTTTTTGAATGCGAATTAGTGGGTCGTTTCCTTTTTTTGACTTTTCCCTTTTTTTGCCCAGAAGATTTTTTTCGTGGATTTCACGGCTCCTTTAAAAGTGCTGTATTTCTTATGGGATTATCCCATACACCTGGCGGCGAAAATGTCGCTTATTTCCCAGTGGAAGGGTTCGTTTCGACGCCCCCCATATGCCCGTTCTCAGAGTATGTATGACATGGTTTTGAGTTGGACCTGTGCCTTTTCCCTCTTGACGTTCCCATTGCTGACACAGTCGATTCTCAAAAAACCCCCCCCCCACCCGTCCCGGTCTTCCGCGTCTCTCCTACTCCGTTTCCCTTTTCTTCCTTTCTTTTTTATGCCTTTTGATAGCCAGGCGCTACTGGTTTCCGCTCTTCCCCGCATCCCCGCATTTTGCCCTCCCTCACGCGTCTTTGCCGGAAGAAGATTTTCCGTTCAATGACTGGTTTTCCCCCCCTCCAAACCCTCCCTGCAAGGCGGACCCTTGTTTTTTTTCTTTCGGCCCCCCCCCCCGTATACCTCTTTTTTTTTTTTTTACCCACTCTCCCCTCGTATAGTAGTAGGCGAGTTCAAGAGCACCATAGGTGAAACTCCCTTTCAACCCGACCAGTTTTTTCCCTTGGTCTTGATCATTCTACCCCCTTCCTTCTCAACGCCTGTAATTGTTTCAACGATTCTGGCGTTTCCATGTTCTTTGGAGGTTGCTTTTTTCCGACGGTTTTGTATGTTCCCTGCTTTGTTTTGCTTACTCCTCTCACCATTTGTTCCGGCGCTATGGAACGGTTTCTCGGGGTTGTTCCCACCTTTCGCCAAAGTTTTCCCCTTTTTGTGTTTTTTTTCCCTCCTTTTTTTTGACCGTAAAGATGTCCATGTTTTTCTTCCCCCCCCCATCTTTTTTTTTTTTGTTAGGTTCATCGTCCCTTGCCCGTTTCTCTTTTCTCTGTTTTTCGTCTTCCCCTTATGGACGCTTGTTTTTGTAGCTTTTGTTAATCATCCTGAACGTTGTTTTCGAGGGTGCCCTGAGCCAGTACTTCCCTTTGCCCGGTTCCCCTCTTCGCGACATCCTCCCGTTCCGTTTTTTCTGCCCCTTCTCCGTTTTTTTAAGACTTCCGTGTTGTCCACCGTTTCAGCTTTATCCTTCTTACACAATCCACGCTCCCTCCCTTAGATACAGGCCCCCTTTTCCCCCTTTCGTCCAAAGCCGTTCACCCCCGGTAGAGCCCTCCCAGGTCCGGTTTAGGGTAATAGTACGATTTCCTTTTTCCGGTGACTGGCAATCCGGTTGCCTTTTTTCCTTTTTCTGTACCCTTGGCAGGATGACCCGCGTGTTTTTTTCCTTTCGCCCACCCCCTGATGTCTCAAACAGGTGCATGTTTCCAAATCTTTTCGTTTTTTCCATCCCCCCCCGCAATTTTTCGCTTCTCTACGCCGTCCCGTTTGGTCTTCGTCTTTCTAGAACCCCCGCGGTATGTTTCTTTTTCTTTCGAGCACAGTTCTTTTCTTCCAACCCCTTTGCCAAGACAAGGTAAAGGCTCTAATTAACGCTTTCTACCAAAGTCTTTCTTTTTTTGTATCAGAGATCATTCGCGGAAGTCCGTGCTGACCGGCCTGGCTATTGATGCCATCCCGATGTCTTCCCCGTTTTTTCCGCTAAACCAAACACTGGGTTTTTTCTTGGACGTCTTGATGGTTTTTCCCCCAGGTTTGGCTGCGCCTAAGGCTTGGGATCTACTTTCGCGACACCCCCGTTGAGTCTTCAACTTTTACCCAATTTGCCCCTTTATTTGTTATAACCCAGCCAGGATATCATTAAGGTTTTGCATTCTTTTCGAGATCCCCTGGCCCCCAAGCCTGGTTGTTTTCAACAGTCGTTACCCTCTGCAGTCGTTCGAACTTTCGGATCGTTTCCTTTAGCGTGGCCACGTGTTTCTGACTTGAGCATTCAGATAGTTTCTGCCCTCGCATCCCCTTTAATTTCTTTTTTCCCATGGCTTTTCCTCTCTGAATTTCTCATCGAAGTCCTGCCTTGGCCCCCTTGTCCTTTCGGACTTTGAAAACCGGGGGGTTTGCACCACCTCTTCACCCCTTTGCAGCCGACTCCCCCCCCCTCCTACTAGCGGTCCGCCCTGCGCTTCTTTCTCGCATCCTGCCCCCCTTTTCTCGTCGCACCACCATCCACTGTCCTTTTTTTTTTTAGTAGGTTGCATTTGACTTCAGCCATCCTTTGCCGTTTTGGATTTTTCGGTTTTTCCCTTTCCTGTAACCTCGCCTCTTCATTTTTAGGGCAGCAAAACAACCCGTTGTTCTCCCCCCGCTCCGCTCCCCGTGAAGCCCTTTAGTGACGCTCTTTACCTGCCCCCCCCCCACGTGGTTTGGATGTTTTCTGGCTTTTCTGGAATTTTCCGACCCCTTGCCCCCCTTCTTTTCTCTAGCTCACCTCGGCGCAAGTAAAGGGTGAACCAGCAACTCCCTTCCGTCGTCCGCTTAGACTTCTTTTTTATTCCCTTCAGGCCAAGCCGGCACCCCCTGGCCCCTTCTTTTTCCCCCGCACCGTCGATAAACTTTTCCCCCTTTTCAATCTTGCTTCTTAAACGGCTCCTTCCCCCCTTGTCTCTTTTCTTAAGGGGGAGACAGGGATCCGGCACGTCCCTTTCCTTCACTTGTTGACAGTCACGGTTTGACTTCGGTCGGACCCCACTCTCGTCGGTTTCTCTTTTCCCCTTTTTTTTTTTTTGTTTTTTGATCGCCCGGGTTGTTTTGTCTTTGGCGTAAGTGTATGATCTTCGACTTTTTCCATCAGGTCCTCCCACGGCGCTCCTCCCGTTGTGCAACCCCACCCCAGCGCCACCTTGCTCGTTTGGGCCTCCCATGAGGGGCTCCCTCTCTTTTATCGTGTTTTTTTCTCTCTTCCCCGTTCCTGCCCATGCTTTTCCTGGTAGACTCTATCCGGTTATTTGTGCCCCTTGGGCCCTGCTCTGATCCCGTTTGGCGACGATCTTTCAAGGTCCCCCTTTGCCCACGTCCCCTTTCCTTTTTGCTCACTTCGTCACCCTGCCCTTGAGTCTGCCTACTTTTTTTTTCGTTTTTCCTCACCATCCCTCACTTCAAACAGGGTGTACCCATAGATCCCCCTTCGGAGTCCTGGCCCCCGGCGGTTGCCGCTTTCCCGGTGTCAAAGCCCCCTTCTACATTTGGTGGGATGTTTCTTCTTTGGGCTGTTGTTTTAACTGCCCCCTTTTTGATCTGAATTAGGCTTATAAAACTCGTCCTGTTTTTTCTCGGCCTTTGCTGCGCTGTGGCTCCTAAGAGGGGCCCTGGTCTTACCTGAAGTTCCCCTTTGTGTTTCCCTTTTCACTAGAGCGTACACTTGTCAGGGGGCCTTTTTTTGTTTTCGGGATTAACCGGAGTTTCCCTTTTTTTGCGGAGGCCTTAGTAGAAGTTTTTTATTCTTTTCCCCTTCTGTTTTTCTAAAGTGCTTTCCCAACTCGTTTGGCCGTTTTTTCTTTGGTCTTTTTTTATCGCAGTTCTGTGGACGTTCTCGTTCTCCTTCTCCCTCTTCGGGCCCGTCCTCATCTGAGAGAGATGTCGCCGTTTTATGTTTTTTTTTTTCGCTTTTACGGTCCTTCCAACTTGGGATGTTTCCCAATATGGCCGCTCGCCTTGGGCCTTTGATTTTCTTTCTGGTTCACCCCTACGCCACTGGGGAGTCTTTTTCTTTTTGATGTGATCTTCTCGTTCGGGTGGGCGGTTCTTTTTTGCCTTGCCTCTTTCTCCGTTTGTCTCTTGACCCCCCTTTTTGGACCAGTTTTAACTTTGCTCGGACTTTATTTTTTTTTTTCCCCAAGAGGTCTGAGTTCTTTTTTTTTTCTTCCTCTTCCCCCAGGCCTATCGCCTTTCTAGAAGACCCCGGTGTTTTTTCTTTTTTCCCTGAGGAAGCCGTTCAATTTGCCTGGGTGTCCTTCTTGGTTTTTGTCCCCCCCACACCAAACCGTTTTTTTGCTCCCGTTTGCGGCTAGTGAACAGGATGTATCAGCGCCGTTTTTTCGTTTGATCTCCCCCACAGATGACTTGTCCCCTTCCCTCTTTTCCTTATCGCACTGTTTCGTTTCCGGTGCCTTCCTTTTAGGTTGCCCTGCATTTTTTGGGGGAAAACGTCTGCACCGTCCCCCTCCTTTTTCCAGTTTAGTTTTTGTCGGCAACCTGGCCCCTTGCCTTGCCAGTGCCGCGGATCGGCCTTTTCTTTTTTCACTTCGGCGCGGCTGGTTCGCCGCCCCCCTACCGTATTTTTAGTCCTCTTGATCTCGTTTTAGGTTTCCCCGTTTTTTTGCTTTTTTTTTTCATACTTTGTGACTTTTTGATCCTACCTCGAGCTTGAAACCCCATTTTTAATGTTGGTAGACGAGACACCCCCAATTAACCCCTTTTTTGTCGCTTTTGCGCCCTTGAATTAAACGGGTTGTCGGTTTGGCGCTGGGTCCCTTTGACCGGTTGGCCCGTGCCCAACATTTTTGCGACCCCCACGATGCTAGATTAAAACATGCTTGGGGCAGGCTTTTTTCCCCCACTTCTCCCCCCCTTAAGCTGGCCCCCCTTTTTCCCAGTCCCCCTCCCCCAAGAGGATTTTGGCCCTGGTCCTCCTCCCCTTCCTGCCGTGATCTCGAACCCCTGCCTTTTCACGGAATTGGGGCAGGGTCCTAGTTGCCTCGGCCCCTCTCTTTTTTGGATTGGCTTGTATTTTGCTTTTCGCTAACCTTACGTGTCGGGCCGTTTTCCCCGGGGTCTTGCGGCCACCTCTTCCTGTACGCGTTTGTATTTTCTCGGCTCTTTCCGCGCCAAAAGGATGGTTTTTTTGTTTTTTTGTACCCCCGCTTTCTTTTCAGTTCTCCTCGTTCTGGAGTTTCCTTAGATCGATGGCCTCCTCTCCTTTTCCTGCTCCCTGGGAACCTTGTTTGGCCGCTTGGACTTTTTCATCTTTTTCCTTTTCAGCCCTTGTTCAGGGGAAAGTTGAACGGTTTTCTAGTCACTTCAGTTGTATCTCGTGACGGTCTTTTTTTGGTCCTTTCCTCCCAGGTTCCTTGTCCGGAGGAGTTATTGTCCCCTCCTTCCCTCACCTTTTTTTCCGGAACTGTTTTTAGTTGACTTCGCTGTTGTCCCCCCTGCCTTCCCTTTCGTTGGACTTGGTTTTGCCCCTCCTTTTTTCCCCTTTGGTTTTTTGTTTGTTTTCTTTGTCAGTTGGTCGACCCTTTATGGCTCGGTTCCCCCCCTCTTTTTGTTTTTCACGGGGTGTTGTCGGCCGTTTTTGGTAAGCACTTTTTCTTCCCTCCTGCTGAAGCCAGCACGTTCCCTTTGTTTGAAGAGTTTTTAACTTTCTCAGTTTGGCGTCCTTGTCCTGCTTTTCGTGTTTTCTTCTGCCTCATCGGAAGGTTATTTTGAGTTCGCTCTCGCAGAATTTTTTCCATCCGCATCCCCCCCCCCCCACGGCACATGATGAGTGTCGACGTTCTGGGCTCGCCTGTTTGGTTACCCCCGCCGGCGTGTGTAAAGTCTTTGCCTTGGGTTTTTGATTCGATGCCGGTTTCAGTTTTTTTGCAGGGCCCCCCACTTCCCTTTCTCTTGAAAAGTTGATGGTTCCTCGTGTTTTGGTCTCCCTCTTTTCCACTGGGTAGGCTTTTTTTTTTCCTCATCTTTGCCCTGCATGTTGAGGCGGTTTGAGTGGGACCTTCCCCCCACCTGAGTTTCAGCGCTTTCTTTTCGTAGCCCCCTTCCGCCCGATTGGTTCTTCCCCCCGGTTTTCCCGGCCGCCCACGACAGTCTCATGGCCCTGGTCCCTTTAGGACCAAACTCGCGATTGCCCCCTCCTTTTTTTTTTTTTTTGCGCACCATTTTCCCGCTCTTATTTTTGGTTACCTTTTTTCCCCTTTTCCCTCTCCCCCTGGAAAGGCTGTCTTTCATTGATCCCCTTTCTTTTTTTTTTTAGAAGGGCACTCAGACTTCCCCCTTTCCTTTTGTGGTTGCTAGGGCCCCTTTCTTTTTTTTGCTTTTTTCTTGAAAAACTTGCCTCCCCGGCGACCCCCCCTTTTCGCGGCCAGTTTGGAGAGACATTCCGCGTCGCGTAGATTTTGCTGTCTGAGATGTTTTCTATTCGCTTGACTTCCCTTGACTAGGTAGCTTATGGAATGCTTCCCACTCCCTTCTTTCATTCCGGCCGTTGTGGGTCTTGCGGCCGTGTTTCCCCCGTCTGAGTCCAGCACCCCCCCTCGCTCTTGCGATTTTGGCCTTTTCATGCCGTCTTTTTGGTGACCAAACCTCCTATTCCTCCGGGGTCACCTCACCCCCGTCTCCCCAACCATCTAGTGGGCACCTCCCTCATTTGCAACCTCTTTGACCCCGCTTTTTGGAGTGATAGTGGGCTCGATTTTGAGCCCACCCACCCCCCGCCTTTTTTTTTTTTTTTTGGCCCTCTTAAGTTCCTTTTCATACGTTTGTTTCCCTCTCCCGCACCCGTTCTGTCCTGGTGCCTGTCACACCCAAAGTAGAGGATGGAGCCCCAGTCCCCTGGGCCTGTTGCCTATTCTCCCAAGCCACTTTTTCCCTTTCCCTGTCCCCCCCCTGCCATACCCAGGAACGGAGTGGGCCTCTTTCCTCTCCTCACTTTTTTCTCTTCCACTCCACCCCCAGCCCCTTTCCCGGCGATTTTCATTTTTTTTTGTGCCCCCCTGGCCTTCTTTTTCCTAAAAGCGCATTCCCTCAGCCTTTTCCTACGGCTGACCTTTTGTTTTTTATCCCCCTTCAGGCCTTCCCTTTCCCCTTGGGAGGTCTCCTTTTTGACCTCTGCCATTGTCCTTGATTTGCTTCTTTTGGCATCTCCCCCACGTTGTAATGAAGGGTTATTTGTCCCGTTGGGTCCCCCCCACTTTTTTTGAGAGTCACATGCACCCCCTTCCCCGCGATTCGTTATCCAAAAAAAACTGTACCAACATGTTTCCCCCGGCAATTCTTTTCTTCTAAGATTTATTCCCCGTCTTCTTTTTTTCCGGTTGTTGTTCTAGCCCCTTGATTTTTTTTTTCCTTTTTTCCTTGCCGTCCAATTTTTCCTTTCTTTTTTTTGCTTGCTTTTTGTGCCTTTCACCCTTTTCAGCCCCCCCTTTGAAGGCCTTTTTTTTAAGGTTCTGACCCTTGTTGGCCTTTTTTTTTTTCAAGACTTCGGGAAGTCTCCCCACCCCCCTGTTTTTGCCTCGGACCTCCTCCTCCCCCAGTGTCTTTCCGTGGGTTTTTCATTCGCAGACAGTCATTTGCGTCCCCTTTTTGTTCCTGGATTGGACGATATTGGTTGATTTCTTCCTAAGGCAGGTTTTTCTTTGCGTCCTCCTGGCAGTTTTATGGGCTTGCTGCGCAGTTTTTCATTTTGAGGTGTTTGCATTTCTGTATCTACTTCTGGAGTCGCCCCCACCCGTCTTTTCTATGGTCAGTGATGTGGTTTTCCCCCCTTTGTGCCTTTCCGTGGCTGGGTCTCTGCTTTTTGACCTTATGGTTTGAAGCCTTTTGTTTCACCCAGGATCCTTTTGGGGGGGTTCTTTTGTTAGGGCCTAATTGGAGTTGTGTTTTTCTCCCTCCGTGGTACTTTGAGCGGTCTCCAGGCTTTCCCTTCGCGGCTCTTTGCGAGCTTCTCCTCCTATGAGCGTTTTGCAAGTCCCCGTTGTGCGCTCTTTTTTTCTTTGGACTTGAGCGGGCCTTTGCTTCTTGGTTTGCATAATGGCAGTTGTTTTCTACGTCTCTTTTCTGGATGTTTTTGCTTCTCGTTTTGGGTCCCTTTTTTTGTGGGCCACCTGGGACAAGAGTACCTTTTTTTTGAGTGGTGGTCTGAGCGAGGTCGGGACTCTTAGGCGGGTCTGTCCTCCGCCCCCCACGAGAGCCTGTGTTTGTGTCCATAGTGTGTTTTTGAAAGGCCGGCTGTGTATGCGCATTTTTTTTTCACCCCCGAGATTTTTTACCGCGCAGTGTTTCTGGAGTCGCGTCTCCCGTGGTTCTTTGGTTCCCTTTCTTTCTTTTTTTCACGGGGTTGTTTTATAGACAGGCCTGATCTCAATGGCTCATCGCCCAGGGCGGTTCAATCCCCCTCCGCTGTGTCTGCAGGCCTTGTTTTTTTTGTCATTTTCGGTGCCAGCCCGTCCCGTGTTATTTCAAAGGTTTTGTGCCATTGTGTCCCCTGTCTTGTATTTTTTGGAGTGTCCCGCCCGACAGATACGAAAGCGGGAGGGCTTCTTTGTATGGCTTCCTTTGTTTGATTTGCCCCCCGCCTTTTCTGGATTTTTTTTCCCCCCCCCCACCCCCGTCCTTTTTCAGTTTATCTTTTTTTTCTCTTCCAATAGATTCTTGATCTCTATGGCCCCCCCCCCATTTTTCTTTTTCTCCCAGCGTTGTTTGCAGTTGTAGTCTTTTTTTCTTGCGCCTATTTTTCAAGTTTACACCAACAATACTTTTCCCTTTTTTGCTTCTTTTCTTGGAGGGGGCTAAAGTCGTCAAGACGTCAACATTATGTTTTCTTTGCTTTGCAGTGTTTTTCGTACTCCTCTCTGCTCTTCCCCCCGCCCCTCATCCGCTGCATGCAAGCCCCTCCCTCCGAAGGTCAGATTTCCCCTTCCTTTCTTGCAACTTGGTCTCCCCCCTTCTGAAAAAGCGGCGCGGACCCCCCTTTTGGTTAGCATTAACTATTTTTTTTTGACCCCGCTCCTTCTTCGTTCCGGACTCTTCCCCCAAAATCGTGGCCCCCCTTCTCCAGAAACCCAATGACCCGGACTGTTATTTTTCTTCTTTCCCCCCGTCTTCCCCCGTCCTTGGGCAAGGTGGGCATGCAGCCGCCTGTGTTTCCCTTTTTTCCCTTGCTTTTCCAGGTTTCAAGGAGATCCCACTGCCTCCACTTTTTTGTGACCTTGAGGTCCCCCCCTGCCCGTTGCGGGGGGTGTCGTGCTCCGCCCCAACCAACCATGTTGACTGTCTCTTTTTTTCCCGGTTTTTTCCTTCCCCCGCCGACCAGCTTGCACCCCCTCTTGTAGGACCTGCCCTTTTGAGAAGTCCATTGCCCCTCCTGGGCTCTTGCTTTTTCTCCTGTTCGTCTTTTTACTTTTTTGTTGATTTTCATCGCATGGTGCGGTATTTTTTAAGAGAGTGGCGTTTCCGCTTTTTTTTTTCGCCCCGTCTTTTCTTCGCGAAGCCACTTCTTACTTTTTTTTCCAGATCCCCCACACAGCCCGTCTTTTGATCGATCCTTCCCAATTTTTCAACCAACTCTTCCTGGCTTCCTCGAGTTCGTTTTTCCTCCAATTCGTGTCATTCCCGGTTTGAGTAGAGGAGGAGTTTTACTTCGGTGTCTTTCCGCCAGTTCTTTTCGCGGGGACTGTTCACCCCCTTTTTTTTGGTCTCCCATGTGTTTCTCCCTTTTTAGTGCCCGCCGCTCTTTTCCGCATCCCCTCATTCTTGTGTCGCAAAAAGGCACCGGAATTACGGTCCGTTGCCTTTTTCCCCCCCCCCGCCCTTTTTTTTTTAGGTCTTTCGAGGCGAGCATTGTTTCTTTTTTTGCTTCCCTTTGAGTTTTTCTTAACCGTTTCTTCTTCTCTCACCAGATTGATTATGACCCGAAAGCACAAGGCCCTTCCTCCCTTTTTCTTTACCTTACGTAACAGTTCCCCCCTTTTTTCTTTTTTTCTGGCATTCCTCGATTTCCCCTCTCCTATTTAGACCTTTTTCTTCCCGTTTCCCTTTTTCCGGGAAGCCGCCCGTAGCACCGAACTTTCTGCCGTTGAGGCGGGCTTTTTACTCCCGGTGCGAATGACCTCTTCCTTGTTTTTTTTCTGTTCCAAACCCCTGGTGACCCCCTTTGATGCCGCTTTGCTTACCCACTCCTGTTTCTTTTTTATCACTACCCCCTTCCGATACCGCGTTTTTGAATCTAGCCGTGTTTACGAAGTTGTTTTGCTATTTTTATGACAGTTTGCCGGTTTTAAACCGTAGCTTGTTTCTTCCAGGCTGTTTTCCCCCTTCCGTTAATCTCTTTGGCCCCAAGCTTTCCCCTTTATCGCCAAGGACCTCGCCCCCATTCCCTACTTTTTCCTCAGGCTTGGCACCCCCAGTCTAGGGTCTGCACTAAACTCAATCACCTGACTAAATCCCTAAGGTTCGTTATTTCATCTTTCTTGTCTAGAGCCCAGGTTCCCCCTCCCCCCCGAAAGAACGCCCGACGTAGCTCCTATTTTTCCATCCTCACCACTCTTGGAACCTCTCATCCCCCTCCCCCCCCCATGTGCGTTCTTCTCCCACCCCCCCCCCACCAACCCTAAAACGGGGCCGCGTCTTTCCCAAGATTTTCCGTCCTCACTCCCTTTCAGCGGTCCCCTACGTTTCTCGGACCCTCGTCCTTCTGGATCCCTTTCGCAACAACAGGACCGGCTTTTGCCAGCCCTTCCGTGCACACTCTCTTCGCGCTCTTTCGGATCCGGTACACCACGTGCAGATTCTTGCGTGTTTCCGCTTAGAATTGGCTACGCCCATCTCTGCCCCCCCCTTTCCCAACCTCTTCGCCTTTTTTCCCTGAGTTTTTTCCGATTAGACTGATTTGTTTCCCTCTTGGCGTTTTCCCCTCGAAGAACAACGGGTTTCCCTTCCCTTAGGTCCCTTGTTGGAAGGTCAACGGATTAAAAGCCCCCCTCCTCTTCGGTGTTTTTCTTTTTTCACCCGTTTTTAACCCGGCACCCCACCCCTTCTGATTCAACGGGAGAAGCGATTCGGCACCTCCTTTTTGTTTAGAACGGCCCCGGTTGTCTCGGTGATTTTTTGACACCTTTATTTGTCTCCTCCCCCCCTGTTGGTGGCCGATATCCTTCTTCCCCAGGTTGCCCGTTTTGGAGCATTGACTTAAGGCCTCTCTCTCTTCCCCCCATTGGAGCAGAAAGTACCCTCTTGTGCCCCCCCTTTGTTTTCGCCAGCCCCAAAAATGGTCCTTTTTTTTTTGCCCTTTCTCGGCCCCTTTTTTGTTCATAT
>Ga0179591_1413873_pt1 | contig 11378 bp, 15 predicted proteins | sample CZOMad2_1_08_16f_FD_182891 | JGI IMG/M metagenome (GOLD analysis project Ga0179591, IMG submission 182891) | Vadose zone soil fungal communities from Angelo Coast Range Reserve, California, USA - CZOMad2_1_08_16fungal (PacBio error correction) | ecosystem: Environmental > Terrestrial > Soil >... | reverse complement strand
CCACGTTGAGCGAAACGGTCCCTGTTTGGCTGGAGTTGGGTCAGACTGGTTTCTTTCTTTGGTGGGAGGTAGACCGTCCTCTCTTTGCTCTTCTTCTTCTTTTCCTTTTGTGAAACCGTTGAGGTCCATTTCTTTCTCCTCTTTTCTTTGGAGTCCGAGCTTCTCACCTGAGGCGTCGAAGAGGTATTCGTACTTTTTTTTTTTTTTTTTCTTTTCCGTCGGGAGGAAGGGGGTTTTTTTTTGAACTTTTTTTTTTCTTTCGCGTGTTAGAAGACGGCTGGTTTTTGTTTTCCCTTTCGTCAACACAGGGCCTTTCATATCTCCGCCAATCTATTTCCTTTTTTTTTTTTTTGGAATTGTTTGTTTTTTTCCTTTGCTGGGGAGTTTTCCCCCGACCCCTCCCTGCTTCCCAGGGCGAGTGAACCCTACCACAGGTGAACTGGCGTTTTCTCCCTTTCGGCCTGCGGCGGTTTCCTCTGGCCCCCCCCAACAAAACCCCCTCCCACACAAAAACACAAAACCGTATTTAGGGAGCAGTTGTTTTGCGGTTCCTTATTGTGTCTTGGCATGTTGGAGGGCGTTTTTGGTCCTTTCGCTTTTTCGATCTTTTTTGGTGAAAAAAAAACCTCCCTTTTTTAAAACACCGCCATGGAAACTCCCTTGTCCACAACCACTCCCCTCCCGTCAAAAACTTTGACTTGAAAAAAATCTCCTTTCAAGTTTTTTTTTTCACTTTCCCCCCAAAGACCACCCCCCCCTCCCATGGGAATAAAGGGTATTTAGCAGCCCTTTTTTCCCCCCCGCCACTCCCCCCCCCCCGGTGCCGGGAGCGGTTAATATTTCTTTTTTGCGACGGGAAACTTTTTTTGTATTAAGGGACTTTCCCCCCTTGTTTGAGGGCGTCATGTGGGATTTCCTTTTTTTTTGTTGGGTGAGGATTTCCCTTCTGGCATTTCCCTTTTTTCTTTTTGGCACTCTAGGGATTTGTTCTTAATTTTTCCCCCAAGAGGCCTTTTCTCAGTCGCCCCTTTTCCCCTTTGGTTGCACAGGACAACCTTTTTTTTCCCTTCCGATTATTCCAGATTTCTTTTACCTTTTTTCTGGGACATGGGTACAACCCTGTTTCAGGGGACTGGGAAATCTCCCTAGAGTCCCCTTTATGCGGACCAGCGTTTTTCGCTTTTCGCTGATGGGATGAAAAGCCCGACCCCCCTTTTTTGTCGCCCCCAGTCCGTGACAATGTGCCTTTTTTTTTTTAATGGACTTTTGACAGGTTTTTTTTTTTTTTTTCGAAGCGTTCTTTTTCTCTTTTACTTTTCAAAACGTGAGTCCGTCTTTCCTCCCACCTTGGCTGGCACCTCGTTCTAGGTCTGCCGGGCGGGTTGTATGTTTTTCCTTTTTTGCGGGTCCTATCTCTTATATTTTTCCCTTTTTTCTTTCTTTTTTTTGTTGAGAAGACGTCTCCTCCCCTGCCCCCTTCGCTCCACCGCCCGGCACCACGCAGGGAGTCCCTTTTTTTCACTTGTCAAGGCAAGGTCTTTTCTCTCCCTTTCCGTCTTCAAACCCGCCAGGACACAACCTCCTCCCTCTCCGGCAAACAAGCCAGCAAACTTTCCAATTCCGCTGAGACATTCCCCCCCTTCCCCAGCCCCCACCGCAAGACGCCTTTCCCTTTCCCCTTGTAGACGTACAAGTGTTCACCCCTTTCCTTCTTAACCCCATGATCCGAGGCAGGTAACCCTTCCCTTTTCCCAAACATCCCCTTTGAAAACCCCCCTTCCCCCCCCTTTTCTTCCCCATTTGCCCTGAGAAAAGGCTCCTTTTTTTTTTCCCTCCCTTTATACTAGGCAATCACTCCACTCCCTCCCCGAAGTATACTCAAACCCCCCCCCCCCCCCACGTCCACCAAACAACCCCCCCCCCCCCCCATCCCCTCACCCCCCCCCCCCCCCCCCAAACTTTGAAGTCCTTCTTATACACATAAATTTACGTGTTAGAACCTCCCCCCCCCCCCCTCGTCGGGTTTTCTTTTTTCCCTTTTTTCCCCCACTCTCAAAAAACCGTCCTACTCTTTTCCCCCCCTGTCTTTTTTTTCCGTAGGTCGTCCACTACCCCCCCCCCCTGGTTAAAGATTTCCTTCCCAAAATATGACTTTTTTCCACCCGTTCGTTTTTTTCCCCCCCCCCGGTTTAGGTTTCTGCGATTTTTGAAACGTCTCGTGTGGTGTCCTCCCCTTTTCCCTCTCCCGAAAATAAAAACCCCCCCTCCCTCACTTAAAGAAAAACAGCACCCCCCTTCCCCCCCCCCAACCAAGACTTTTTTCCCCCCTAACAATTAGAACGACACGCTTTCTTTTCCACCCCCAGCCACGCACAAAAGTTCCCCCTTTTCTCTCCCTTTTTTTCCGCAAGCCTCCCCCCCCCCTGCGGGCGGGTCATCCAAATTGAACTTGGAAAACTTTTCCCCCCCCGAACACGCATCTCTTTTCCCTCCCCCAAGGGTTGACGCCTTCCCCCCCCCTGTTTTCTTCCCTGACACGATAATCTCCCCAACCAACCCAAAGTAATAAGAGCACGACAACTTTCCCCCCCACCAACCAGTTGTCCGGGTCCTTTTTGCCCCCCCGTCCTACACTGCCCTATACTTGGTGAAGAAGACGAACGACTCCTCCATCGTTCTACCTTTCCCCCACCGGTGGGCCCCTTTCCAAAAAAAAACCTTTTTTCCCCCTTCCCCTTGCCCTCCGCCCCCGGCGAACTCCCCCCCCCGCGGTACCCCCATCCTCGAAACAACCCCCTCCCTCCAAAACGCACCCCCGGTTAGAGGACTTTCTTTTTTTTTTTTTCCCCCAAACAAAAAGTTCCCCTCCCTTTTTTCCCCCGAGTAGAACTTTCCTCCCACTCTTCCAAACCCCGCTTCGTGGAATCCAAGAGGACCCTCTCCTCTTGTCGAAGGAAAAAGATCTCCCCCTCCCCTCCCCCCAAATGATAAGCCCCTGCCTCTTTTTTTCATTATCCGCGCATCCCAACGCCGGGACAAAAGACCCCTTCGGCGCAAGGCTCCCCACTTTTTCCCTCTTCTTCCGCAAGTGCCCTCCTCCCCTTCCCCAAGAATAACGTCCCAATGCACGGGGGGAAAGACCAGGTTTTCTCTTTTTTCCTGACCCAGACTCCCCCCCCCCCTCCCCTTTTTCCTCGTCGTCGCCTGCTCATCCGCCCTAACTTGGGAACATGCACTCCCCCTTCAAAGTTTTTCCCACCCCCCCCCCCCCCCCCCCTCCTCCAAAAAAATCGTCCGCCAACATGCTCAGGCATTTTTTTTTTTTCTTTCCCCCCCCAGGGGATTAAACAACCCCTCCCCCCTTTTGTTTCTCCACAAACATCTTCGACAGTTGTTTTCTTTTTCCCCGCGAAACTCGACCCAATACTGGGCCCAAAAACAAACCCCCCCCGGTACTTACCAAAAAATTCCCCCTCTCGTGTCAGAAACGGTCACCTGATGGCCGCGTAAGTCTTTTCCTTTTCTATGGAACTTTTTTTTTTCCTTTTTTTTTTCCCTCCAATGGGAAATTAAGTTCTTCCCCTTTTTTGCAACCGTCACACCGACCGACCATCTTGCTTCACCAAAGCTTTTCCCCTTTTCCCCCCCCCCCCCCCTGAACAAATGGGCTAACACCTCCCTTCCCGAGAACAAGGCCCCCCCTCCAAACTTTCAGACCACCTGCCCCCCCCAAAGGCCCCTCCAAAGCACTCTTTTTTTTTCGCTTCCAACCGACTGCGGGGTTCCCCCCCCTTCCCCCAACGCGAGTAATCCCAAAAGCTCTCAAAACGGCACGTTCCCCTCCGTTCCGCACCCCACCGACCACTTTTTTCCCTTTTTTTTTTTTTCCTGGTACCCGGATTCAAAACCACTTCCCTTTTCCCCCTTCTTTTCTCCTTAGCCAAAAGGCTTCGTAGTTCCAACCGACGAAGAACAAGCCCCTCCCCCCTTTTAGGAAAAACCAACCTTCCCTTTCCTCACAAAAAAAAGGGGGGGCCCACCTTTCTTTCCTTTTTTCCCTTGTCAGAATGGTCTCACAAAAAAACCTTTTTTTTTCCCCCCACGCGCCCGCTTTTTCTTTTTTTTCCCTGACAGGTTATTTTTTTCTCTTCTTCCACGTCACCCGCTTTTTACCCTGCCATGGGTCGCAACCGTCTTTTTTTCTTTTTTCCTTCCCCATTTCTGGGTCCCTCCTTCCCCCCCCCCATAAGAGTTCGAAAAGTCCTGGGATTCCCCCCTTTTCCGGTGTTTTTGTAACCACAACTTCGCCTTTCGGGGTAAGGAATGGCCCCTTTTTTTCCCGCCAGTCCCAACACACGAAACTTCCCCCTTCTCCCCTCTTCCTCTCCAAGGATAGCTTCCCAAACACAAAAACTTTCCCCCCTTCCTTTTTTCACAAAATCCAAAAACCCCCGGCCCCTTTTTTCCTTCCCTTCTTCGCCGGAAAAAAACCCCCTTTTCCGAAAGTGATTCGAACGATAATCTTCAACTCCCCCTTTTTTTTTTTTCCGACCTTCGCTCAGGTCAATAATTGTAAATGATTTTTCTTTTTTTCTTCCTCCTTGTGTGGCCACTTAGGATTCCAGTCTTCCCCTTCCCCCCGAAGCAATCAGCACAGTTCTCTTGGTTTTTGGAAGCAAGAACGATGAATATTCCTTTTCCCTTTTCACCACCGTGCCGCCTCCCTTTTCTTTGGAAACACCGGCTGTTTCTATCTTCCTTTTTTTCTTTCCCTTTTTTTTTTTTTTTTTGTTGAAGGATGACCACATAGTTTGAAAAAACTGTTTTTTTTCTTTTTCTGGGAGCCGGAATTCCCCCTTCTTTTTTTCCTCGTGCACTTTTTCCTTTCTTCCTCTTTTTGCTGATGCTTAGTTTTTTGAACTTTGCCGGAGGGGATTTCTTTCCTTCCCCTTTTCCCAAATCTGATGGCGGGCCGGGTCTCCCCCTTTTCCTTGCACGAGAATTGCAGGAACCTTTTTTCCTTCTTCCCTCAAGTAGGCGTAGCGCCTAACTTCGAGGTGATTTTCTCGTCTTCCCTTCCTGCGTTGCAGGGGTTTTCTTTTTTTTTTTTTCTTTCGGGAAGTTCTTTAAGCTTACTTTCTCCCCTTTCTTCCACCCATCTTTTGCTTCGTGGGGGGGACTTTGGTTTATCTTCTTTTTGCCGTCGAGGGGGATTTGTCCCTTCTTTTTGAATTTGCATACAACCCCCCCCGTCTCCCAGGACTTTTCCGTACCCTGAACCTTTTTGCGGAAAGCTCTTTTTCCTTTTCTTAACCCGACCTAGGGCGGCCCCCCCCCCCCCCCCCCCCAATGGAGGTTCACACAGCGGGTTCCTTTTTTCCCCCCAAAAAAAAGTTTTTTTTTCCGACCTCGGGGGGGGGAGCTTCTCTTTTTTTTTTGCCGGACGGGTTTGGGGGAGCTTTCTTACCTTGAAAAAACGAATTCCGGACTTTTTTTTTTCTTTTTTTTTTTTTTTTTCTTCGTCGGAGGTCTTTCTCTTTCTTGCGAAGCTTTGGGGCTACGGTCCCCTCTTCCTTTCAAACGGGTGGGAAAGTTCCTTTTTTTTTCCCCCTCCTCTTCGGCGCGGAACACACCTTTTTTGTCCTCCCGCGTAGGATGTTCCGTTTGCTTTGACGGCGTGAAAGAAGCTTTTTTTTTTTTTTTTCTTTTTTCTTGTGCCCCCCTTCTCCTTCTCCTCCCCCCCCCAAGTATGGGGCTTGGATTTTCTTTTTTTTTTTGCAGGTGGCGTTTTTGGTTTGGCTAGGGGAATTTCTTTCGGACGGGTAGTTTTCCCTCTTTTTTTCTGGGTGACAACGGGTTAGTCGGGTGGGAGGTCACCCCTTTCCCCCCCCCCTTTTTCTACGAAACAAACCATGTCATGTACGAGGCTTCCCTGCAAAACATCTTTTTTTCTTGATGTGCGTGCTGACCTCTCTTTCCCTTTCTTTTTTTTCTTGGACGCTCCAGTCACGGAAATTGTTCCCTCCTCATTGGGCTTTAGGGTTTTTCGGGAGTTTTCAGTTTTCCCTCCTTTCTTCACCCACTGTGTTTTCGAAGATTTTGTACCCCGTTTATTTGAGGGTCTCTTCCCTGGATAGGAACCCCTTCCTCCTTTTCCCTTTCAGACTCTTCTCTTTTCTTGTGGGTTTTCCCAGCTGGATAGAAGGGAGCTCCCCCTTCCAAGTACGGGGGCTTCCCTACCCGAGGGGCTGTCCCTTTCTGTTCTGGGGGTGGGGGTCCCTGGGTTACCTTTACAGGGGTCAAAGAGCGCCTTTTTTTTTTTCCTTTATTGCGTTGCAGTTTAGTCCCTTTCTTTCCCTTTCATCATCTTTTGGACGTTTGTGGACCCCTGTCTCCCTTTTTTCTCCTTTTTTGCCATAGTTAGGGGTCTGGGGCTTGGATGTCTTTTTTTTTCTGTCTTAGGCGCTTCCCCCCCTTTTTTTTCTGTACGCATGTATGGCCCGATTTTCCCCACCCTTTTTTTCTTTCGTTGCACTTCGGAGCTCCGAGCGGTTGACTTTTTTTTTCTTTTTTTTTGGCGTTCGACTTTGTCTTTTTTTTTTTTCCCCCCGAGCGTAGTTAGCGAACCTGTTCGTTTTTTCTCTCTGTTTTCGGAAAGATCGCCCTGAGGGTGGGCGTTTTTTCAGGTTTCTTTTTCTTTGTTCCGGAAATTTTTTTTTTTCCCCCCTGCTTTTCGGGTGAAAGTGAGAGGTCCCGATTCTTTGGAGGTTAGTCTTTCTTACAACGTCTTCTTTTCCTTTCGACGTGGGTTGACGGAGAGAGGCTTTTTCTGGTCTTGAGGATCGGACCCTTTTTTTTCTCCTTCTTCTGGTTTGTCCGAAGGTGACGCGTCCCCCAGGGCCGGCGAGATCCCCCGCATCTTCTTTTTGGAGGGTGGGCAAAGGGCTTTTCCTCCCGCACAGCTCCGGTCTTTCTTCCTCTTTGGCACGGAACCAATTTTGACAACTTGGAGGGGTCTCCCCCTTTTTTTTTCTGCGCGGGAGATCTTATTGTCCCCCCCCTTATTTTGGAGGTGGGTTTTTTTTCTCTTTTCTTTTTGTTGGGGCGGGGGGTTTGTGAGGTTTTGATCTTGCGGAAGAACAACCCCCCCCCCCCCCTTTTCCCTCACAATTGGAACGTCTTTTTTTTTTCCCCCACCCGAACTTTTTTTCCCACCCCGACATGGACCAACGGTTTGAGACGCAAACCTCCACCCCGACATGGAATCGTCTTTTTTTTCTTTTCAAACACGCCCTAAAAACGAGGTCTTTTTTTTCCTCCTTTTCCATGGATGTATCAGGGACTTTTCAGTTGTTCTGGAGGTAGTTTTAGAGTTTTTTTCGTTGGGGGAGGTGTTTTTTCTTTTTTCTTTTTTCTGCAGGGGACTCTCTTGTTAGTGAATTGGCCCTCCCCCCTTCCTTCCCACGCTCCTTTTCTACGGGCCCTTGTAACCGTGTTTCGTTGGTTGCAAGGGAAATGTTTGTTCCCCCTTCCCTCTCCAGTCCCTATCGGGACATGGGTAACCTTTTTTCCTTTTTTCCCCCTTGTAGTCTACCGCGTTTTTTCCTTTTCCCGTTTTGTGGGATGGAAAAGACTGCTCTATGATGTCTCAGGCAGGATGTCTTTTTTTTTTTCCCTTGCGCCGGTCTCTTTTTTTTTTTTTTTTCCCCCACGTGAGATCGCCCTTTCCCCCCCCCTTTTTTTCCCCTTTGTCTTGAATAAGGCTTTTTGCGTTTGCGGGTTGGATGCGGATCTTTTTTTTTTTTTCTTTTCTATCTTCTCTTTTTTCAATCCTGTTGATCTCTCCTTTTTCCCTACCGGCGACTTCCCATCCAACCCCTTCCTCTTTATGCCCGAAAAGCCTTTTCACGGCCGTATTGCGAACTCATTCCCCCCCTGAACACAAAAAAACTCCTTCCCAATTTACGAGACCGGCAAACCCCCCCCCTTTTTCCATTCCGACTTGAGTCCCCCCCCCTTTTTCCCCTTCCCCCCTGCCCAACAAGCACTCCTCGTCCCAACGCGTAGAACTCACGGCAACCCAAATGTAACGGAAAAAGGTGTTCCCTCTTCCCTCTCAACTTCATCGTGTAACATTTTTTCTTTTCCCACCCCCGCCAACAAACCAATCCAATGTTTTTCACCTGAGGAAAAGTCTTCCTTCCAACTAGAAAGTCCCCTCTCTTCCCCCCCCCCTCATCCCCTGCCCGAAGTCTTTCCCCCCCCCCCCCCCCCCAAAAACGTCCCCAACAAAAAATCCTTCCCTTTAAAAAGAATCCCCCCCCTTTCTCCCTCCTTTAAGTCGCTCCCCCCACCCCCCTCCCCTTCGGTTTTTTTTAGAGGCGTTTACACCCCTTCCCCGTCGATGCAATAGGTTCCTGTTTTCCTTTCTTTTCCCGTTCCCCCCCCCCTCGCCTCCTGTCGGTTTACGTAGGTTTTAGTACACAAACCGGGGTTTTCGGTTCATTTTTTTTTCCAAAGTAGGGTTTTTCGCCGCCCCTTTTGTGGCCCCCCTGAAATCACAAAACCCCTCCAACAACCAAAAAATTCCCCCCGGCACCGGGCAACCCCCCCCCACAAACTTACTCTCTCCTTTCTTTTTTTTTTCTCCCAGGCCGACAATGGGACGCCTTTCCCCCCCCAGTTTCAATGGGTGGACGATTTTTTCCCTCCTTTTTTCCGTCTGAGGGACAAGGGTCTTGCCCTTTCCCCTTTGCCACCACTTTCCCACCTTACAGGGAAACAGACTTTCCTTTCTTTTGTTGAAAGGAAATATCCCCCTTTCGACACCACGGGACTGTCTTCTCACCTCTTTCCTTCCTCCACACCCAGTACTACAGAGAAAGATTCCCCCCTTTTTCGACCGCGTAGGTTTGAAATTTCCTCCCTTCCCTTCTCTTCTCCCTCACCACTTAATAACCTGTTTTCTTTTCCCCCCAAACCCTGAACCCTCGCCATCGGCCCCGGTGCGAAACGACCTTTTTTTTTTTTCTCTACATCTTTCCTCCCTCACACCCAATTTCTTCTCCTTTCTCTATAGCCAAAAACCCCCATTTAAAACGCAGCAAGCCCCCCCCCCCCTCCCGCACCTTTTCCTTTCGACAGGTTCCCGCTTCCTCCTCCCTTTCAGAAAAAACATCAACTTCGCCAGAAATTGCTCGGACCCCCCCCCGAGAAGTCTCCAAGCAATGCTCGAACCTTTCGGGACCCCCTGCACACGCATATTTCGGAGGCTCTGGAAACAAAGCAACCCCCTTATTCCCAGTTTTCCCCCCTTTCCCGCATACGACAATGCCTACCTACCCAGGACCAGCCTCCTGGACGGACTCCACCCCCGCCCCGAGGGCCCCTCCCGTCGAACACGATGTCTCCATTCCGCTGGATTGACAAGGACTTTCCCTTTTTTTTTCAACCCCCCCCCCTTTTCCCGTTCCCCTTCCGTCCCGATGTCGGCCCTACCATTTCACCCCCCCTTGTCCCCAAAACCCGCACCTCTTTCCACCCCTCTTTCGGGACCAGTCCTGTCAAATTGAGGCCGGAAACCTTCTGGCCCAAAACCACCTTGTTCACAGGTGATTACAAACCCCCCCTTCTGGACTTCGGAGCCTTTTTCATTAAAACGCCTCCGCTGGAGCTAGTCACTTCTCTTCCGTTAATGGAAACATTTCCCTTTCTTTTCGTCCCGGCACCGGGTTTTAGCAAGTGACCCCCCCCCGATTGTCAAACCCCTTTTCCGGGCCGCAAATACTCCCCCCCTCCCCTCGACGAAAGAACTCTCCGCCCCAGAGCACAAAACTTCTCAAAAAACCACCTCAACTTCCCCCCCCCCCCCCGGCCCATTACTGTGGGGCTCCTCAACCCGACTGGCGGCCTTCCCCCTCACCAAGAAAACCCTTCCAAAAATGCTCTTAAACCCCTCACCTTTCTCCTACGTCGGTTCGAACCCCAGCGGCCCTCCTGCCTCGCCAATGATGGGCAGTCCCCCCTCCCCCGCCTTCTGGCCTTTCCACAAAAAGACTTCCCTCCCCCTCCTACGAAGAACGACAGGAACCCCAGAACACAGTACAGTCGAAGAACACATCGAGATTCCTATGTAAAGCAATTTTCTTTCCCTTATCCTTTCGGCCACCAAAGCGCCCCGCCACTTCGATATTAGTTCTGGCGTCATAACCACCACCATCACGATTTTTTTTTTTTTTTTTTTTTCGAACCCTCCCGTAGTCCAAACGTCATTTAACAACCTTGCATGTTCTTCTTTTCGGTAAGAACCTAAAGAATTCTCAATTCGGCAAGGCCGTCCCCCTTTTCACACACCACAAAATCCCCCTTCTGGAAACTCCCCTTCTTTTTCAATTCGCCATCAGCAAAGGCCTCGGGAACAGGCTGGCCCCTTCCCCCTTTCCAATTCAAAAGATGGTCACCCTTCGATAGCTGGACAAAAAAACTTTTTTTTTTCCCTTCAAAAAATACCCAAAAACCCAAGGCCCCCAACGGCCTGAATGGCCTTTTCGAAAAAAATCAACCTCGCCTTTCTGCGAACGCTAACTTCTTCACCTTCCTTCTTCTGGCGAACTTCGCTCAGGTCAAATCAAATTTCAAAAAGTTCTGGTCCCTCCTTTTTCTTCGGATTCCACCAGATTTCTCAGGCAAGCCAAGTCTCCCGTCACGATGGAATTGAAACTCGTCGTAAACGGACTTTCCGACCCACGCGGGCCGAACAACCCTTCTTTTTCGTTTTCTACCATTCCTGTCACGTTGTGTTTCTTTTGATAAGACCCTCGTTTGCCAAAACCACTGTTTTCCGCGGGCATTTCCCGGGCTTACGGTCCTTTTCAAATCCGTAGAAATTTCTGGACTTCTCAACTGGCTATTTTTTTTCAAGGGTTGGGCAACCACGGGATGTGGACTCCCGTGAAACACCCCCACAAACCAAATTTTTTTCTGGACAGAAAATTCTAAATTGAAACCATGAATTCGCCGCCCCTTTTTTTTTTTTTTCTTTTCCTGACCTTAGAGTCGGGGCATAAACTTCGTCTTTGGCGAAGAAATTTCCCTCCCCGTGCCGCGTTTATTTTAGATCTTTTCAACCCTTTTTTTTTTAAGTTTATTCCTCTCTACCGCTTACACATCTTTGAAATTTTTTTTTTTTTCAGTTTTCTCCTTTTCCTTGCGGGGCAGCCGGCTATTTTTTTTCCTGGCGAATTGGCCTTCTTCCCCTTGGCCGTCCGAACGTATTTTTGGGCTGCAGATGGGAGATTCTACCCCTTGGGCGACCCCCCTTTTCTTCCCCCTTGTGTTTACTTCCGGAAAAAAACTTTCCTCCCCCCTGAGCGGCGACT
>Ga0179591_1322342_pt1 | contig 11378 bp, 5 predicted proteins | sample CZOMad2_1_08_16f_FD_182891 | JGI IMG/M metagenome (GOLD analysis project Ga0179591, IMG submission 182891) | Vadose zone soil fungal communities from Angelo Coast Range Reserve, California, USA - CZOMad2_1_08_16fungal (PacBio error correction) | ecosystem: Environmental > Terrestrial > Soil >... | reverse complement strand
TTTCTCCCCTTAACAGACGAAATCGTAGGTCCCTGTCCTTGTGTACTTTGGACTCCGTTTTGAGTTTCCCCCCCGTGAATACCCCGTCAATGAGGAACACGCCACGCTAACTCGAATAGTTTTCCTCGCTTTTTCTGGCTAGTTTAATCTCCGTCTTCCGGAAGCTCTTTTCGTCTCGCTCAGTCTCCTTTTATAGTGGCAATTACCGCCAGGCCCAGCCGCTGAGCGTCGCCAACCCTCTTCTGGGAGTCGCCCCACGTCAACCCTTCTCCTCACAACCATACAACTCTACGGTCCACTCTAGTCCTTTCTTCCCCAAACCCCTCTCTAGCCGGCTGAACGGGGCCGCCGAACCGCAGCAATGCCTCCGTCCCTCGACTCCCCTGTTCCTTGCATGCGTCTCTACTCAACCGGCTTTCGCGATTTGGAAAAATGATCTCCATAGGCTTCGACCATAGAAATGGCCCCAAATTCCCTCCCCTTTTTTATCGTAATTTACGCCTTTTTCTCGTGCCCGTGCCTTTCGTGCGAACGCTCGTCCATGACGCGAGGCTTAGACGATCGAGACGGCCCCCCTTTACCTCTTCCCCAAACGACCTCGAGGTTTGCCGGGGACCGCGGTTTCTCATCTCTACCCCTCCCCATTGCATGCGCGCAAGGATGCGGATTCTTCCTAGCCGTTTCTTCAACACCACTTTCGTCCGTATTGCCAGGTCCCTTTTATATTGTACCTTCCTAGTACGGCACGTCGCGGCTGTCGGCCGATGCCGGTCTCTTGTTCTCTCTGTCTTTCCGCGTCGGGAGGCACCCTTGCAATCCCCCATCACTAGTTTTCCTGTTGGCGTCTGGGGCTCGAAAGATCGTTCCGAGGACGTTGGGTGGGTCTCCATTTGACCGTTGGTTTCCGCTCATGCTGTTAACGCATTTCGGTTTCTGTAAGGCAGGTTTGAGAGATTTACTCTCTTGGCTTGTCAAAGAAATGCGACTCTTTCTTTCCGGGTGCTGCCGGAATGAACGGCGGCAAATGTGGAGACTCTGCAACTCTACGTACTTTAATTTCTTACCTTTATTTTTCAACTTGCGCAGCGTTTCCCCAGGTCCCTCCCAGGTCACTTCCATGACTTTCCGAAAGCATGTCGGGAGTATTGGATTCGAAGCCGAATCCGAACAGCACTTCATTGCAATGCGCTAACAAAGCTCGTCATTAGTATCCTTCTTTTTTCCCACCATGTGTTCTGCGTTAGGTCAGATCCCGGAGTCCCCCCTCTCCTTGGTCTTCAGACCCCTTCCAAGGCTAGCCTCCATTGCCGGCCGTTTACGCGAATTCGTTTTACAGCGCGGCAGCAAAACCCCTAACCACCGTCACGTGTCGAACTTTAGGATTACCCCCTTCACCTTGTCCCCTCTTTGCCTGTCCTGATCACGGCACCAGTGCGATCCTTTTCGTGCCGTAATCGTTCTGGGACGAGGTTTCCTCCGACTTGCTACTACTTCAGATGCCCCTCCCACTCCTTTTTTTAGCGTAATGCCGTTTTATCCCACTTAGGATCCCCCTTTTTGCTGCTTAGCAGTTGAAGCCGAAATTAAGAGCGGACCCCACGCTTTATCCTATCAGCACTTTCCCCGCGTCCACGAGTGTTCCACGGTTCTTTTCAAACCAGAATTTTGTCATCCTCGAACCAGTCAACCTCCGATGCCGATGATCGCACAAAAAAATTCTTTCCCCTCCGTTGTTGTTAGATCTATCTTGCGCAACGGATCGGGAATTTATTCTCCCTCGTCTTAGTGCCTTGTTTTTGAACCCTCTCTGTCGTCCACGTGGGAGGAGTGGTCGGACGGGCTGACACCGTCGGGTGGTTCGACTGTTAACTTTGTCTGGCTTCAAGCGCTCTGCACTAGCGGAAACGCCCCCCGGCTCCCTCTTTTTGAACACCTTAAGATTTCTGAAGGTAGACGACGGTGCTTCGCGGGTTATAACGCCTCGAACATCTGCACCTTGCACCTAGCCAACCTTGTCTTCTTTCTTTTTCCCGTTTAATCACCGGAAACCTCTCCCTGAGCTTCCGGATATTATGCTTATCTCCCCTTCTTCCGTCGAGGTGTCTGAATGTTATGCTGCCTCCTTAAGGTTCGCGGCCTTCCCAGGTTCAGAAATTTACCCTTTTTTTCGGGTCGCGTCCCCCTATTTTCCCCCACGGGTCATAACTCAGGTGACTTTGACCCTGTCGCCATTGTGCTATGATACGACCCTGAACTTTCGTTTTTCTGACACTATTTGAACGATAGCTCTTTTGCCTTCCCCCGCAATCCGAACTCCCTTCATCGAAGGTTGTGAACCGTCTTTTGAATGAAGTGTGCCCTGCGTTTCATGGCTTGGCCCGCACGGCAGTGTTTGCCTGAATGGGAAAGCCCCTTTTCAGTGTAGAGTTCGAGAATCCCGTTTTATTCCGGCAGCAGCCGTCAAAATCAGGTGTCTAGGTGCTGGCGTTCGACCGCCGCTTTCTTTCCCTCCTCATCTTGCCTATTTCCCCCCTCCCCGGTGTCAGGACAGGCACTATGCCAAGTCCGCAGCGCGTAATCGTCCTTCCATGTACGTTCGATCACTGCCTCCTCAGGAAGACGTTTATCATTGTGTTTAAGGTGCTCCCCCTTGGTCAATAAATCTACAAGCCCCTAATCTCTTGACCCCGCGAAGTGGACCGTCTTGCTGCAGATCTTCACTCCTTCTCACCGCTTTTCCATTGCCGCTAATTCTTCTGAAGCCCCCTGCCCTGCATACGTTGCCGTTGCTCGGATGCGCAAGTAATTCGAAAGATGGTCCAGTCGGCCCCCGATCCTTTTTTTTTCCCTCTCTATAGTTTTTATCTGATAGAGTACCTGCATAGTTTGCTGCTATGAGAGTATGACCTCACTCCACTTTCTCGATCTGCCTTATCGGCCCGTAAGCCGCTGGTGCAGGTGGGTGACCTCCTATGTCTTCAGTCCTTCCTTTCTGAGCATCCTCGCACCTCCGACGCACGCTGATATGCCACACCCTCCTTCGACGTCCTGCGAGCTGAACTGAGCAATATTAGGTAACGTTCCGTTTGCCGGCTTTGCGCCCAGAGTTTCCCCCCTAGGTTTTTTCTTTAGTCCTCTTGCTTTTTTCTTTGCATTGCCTGCCCCGTAGTCCGCCCATTTCTTTCTTCATGAGTTGTTTTTTACAGTCTTTCGAAGCCGACGGAGATGGCCATCCCCGATATTATGGGACTTTCCTTCCTTTATCCAGTTTTTTGTTCCCCCCGGCCGCGCGGAATACGAACTACTTTTCTTGCCTTACCGACGCGTCCCAGCCCCTCCCAGGATCCTGGTTACATCATTCCGTGGTTTTTGTTCCCTCCATGGCAAGCGGTCTCTTCCCCCGGGTCGTTAAAGGCACCTTTTTAACGTCCCACATGATCTGAACCGATTTCTCCTCGATTGTTGATCATTATTTCCCCCCCGAACGTTTTTGTTGTTTAGAGCCTCTTTCCAAGAATCATTCCCTACCTCGTCGGCCGTGCGGATGATCCTCCTTCTCCAGGCTCTAACACGCTTGCTACTTACCGACGAGGCCCACGATCCCACTCACTGTAAGAGTTTTCCCTGGCTCCTTTTCTCCTTCCGCGTATCCGACGACCTAATTCTTTCCCGTGGCCCGCGACTTCGAACTCACCGCCTCGGGGCAAGCTCGACCAGAATCTCTGCAGCTTCTCACAGGCCCGCGGGGGAGAAGACTTTCAAAACCCTCCAATATCAGCTACGGCGAAATTCACCTAGTGAAATGATTTAACCCCCTCGCCCATACGAGATCTCCCCTCGCGAAAGCTTCGCGGAAAATGACAAGCCAATTTCTCGTCCCCCTTTTTCCCCTCGCAAGTCCTTCGTTGTCTCCAATCAATCCTAGCTGTCCCCCTTTCACGATCCTCATTTCGAAATTGTGTAAACTCTCCCCCCTTGCACAGTCTAGTTTCCCCGGCCTCTCCGGTATCTTTAGATAATTTATAACCTTCGTCTACCGCGTGAAGCCTTCAGCGCTTGGCTCTTTACGAAATCCGATTCTTCCCACATGCAACGATGGTCCGCCTGTGCCCGCCCTGCTTTACGTCGTTTCTCAAAGTCCCGCCCACTTCACCTGCCTGACGAGTCCCCTAAGTGGCTTTTTGCTTTTTCCTCGCAGTTCCCTTTAACCACTTGGCTTCATCTCCTTTGCCCCCCCTCGTCTCACGGGATTTGTGCAATCCGCCTCGCGGTGCGGCGATGGTAATCTTCCCCTCTCTCGCCGTGTGATGCCTTTGCAAAGCCTTCGCCGTTCCTTTTCCGTCCGCTGTTCTTGTTTAACTATCCGTTGGACGATGACCCTTCCTTCTTCCTCTGTGGAAGTTGGAATGTGCTCCGGGCTTACACGGTGTTTTAATCGGCAGAGGCTTGATGACGCACCCCTTCCTTCTGGTCGCAAGCTTCCTGCTAGACGTGATCTTTATGCGGCCGGTGCTTCTGGAATGAACGGCCGTTCGCCTTTCGTTTCACTTCCCTTTGACCTTTTTTTGTATGTTCGTATCACCGTCCGATTCCCCCTGCATCCAGAAAAATCAGGTCCCGCACCGACGTTCCACGATTTAATTATGTTCCCCTTCAGGTGAGGCTTTGTGTCTACCTCCTCGCTGGTAAGCCTGCCCTCCGCTTACAGTCGTATGATTCAGAATTCACAAACCCCCTTTCGGGTTCTTTTTTCTTAGGACCTTCTTCATCTTTCTTCCCGTGTCTCGCTTTAATTCTTCCCTGGGCGTCTGGACTTTTTCTCGTACTCGGCATTTCAAAAATTCACCCTAGTTTTCCGCACCAGCGCTTATAACCCACACGTTCTACTCAACTCCTTTCCTGTTGTGGAATTTGCTTTAAACGGCACCATCTATGGTTGCGATAACGTAATAAGGATCTGGTTCGTCTTGTCCCCTCTGGAAGCAGATGCACGAACGAACGTTTTCTCCTCCTCGAGAGCGGAAGTGGCCTCACCATCTTTTTGCTCGGGAAGAGATGTCACGGTGAATCCTAACGACTTCCCCTTCCCTCCCACGACGCGTCGCCACTTTCGCCCACGATCTCATCCTTTCTTGAAAACCGCTGGCATCCCTGCAAAGCACGAGCCTTTAGGAACTTCCTCTCTTCGTTTTTGTGATTCTCTCTCTTATCTTTTGTTCATGTAAGCCCCCCTATCTCTTCTTCCAGTTTTTTCTTGCTTCAGTTTTTCGCCCTTTTTTGAGTCTCCTTTCTGATCACCGCGGTTTTTCTCTCGGTTCACTAGTCGTTTCAGTTTTCCGTGATTCCTTCTCTTCGCCCCCGGTTCTTTCTTTGTTCCATTATCACTCTCGAAGTCGACTTCGTCTTGTGTCCGCTTGCCCCCCGCCGCTCCTTTCGTTGCAACGCCGCCCTCTTCTTTTTTGCCTCCCACCGGGCTCCACTGTTTCGTTAATACAAGGCACATTGGAAATCCGGATTCTCTGATTTCTTCCGTTTTTCATCTTCGGGCGTCAATCCTTGAAGGGTTTGCCGTCTTTGTCCTTAGGCCGGACGCCGCGGGAAGCAAATTTAGAGCCGTTTTCGCTCCTTTCTGAGTTTCTCCCTTAAGGGGCTGTCCGCGACCCGTGCAGTTTTTGGTTGTTTTTCGCTCTTTTGACTTTTGATTAATACGACGTATCGTTTGCACGACAGAGGCGCTCGCTTTCGTTGATTCTGCTTTCGCCATCCAGAAATTTCCGACCTACTTCCCTTCCGGATTGACCCGTTTTCATGTTACCTGTTCCTTTGATTTCAGCCCGTGATCTCCTTTTTTCTTAATTTTACAGCACTTTCCTTGAGAGTGCGATTTCCATCTTTTCCTTGCCGTTCATTTCCCCCGGCTCCCTTCCTTCAAATCTGTTATATCTTTTCCATCCTTCGCCCCAGCCTGCCAGAATCCTGGAAGGATTTCCGCACGTAACCGGCGTGCCCTCCGAAAGAGCGGTCACAGTCCTCATGCGCGTTTTTTTTTTTGTTCTGTTTTGGTTGGGTGGTTGGTTGTTTGGTGGGGGGGGGGGTTCTTTTCAATATGCCTCGACGCCATTTTATCGCAGCGCTCACGTCCAGGACGACTGCTTCGCCTTTTGTGTTGCACGGTTCACGGCAGAAATATTGAAAAACGATGACCCATGCCCTCTACCCTCTACTTTAGGTTCTTCCCCCGTCTCCAGTTTCCCGACCCAGCTCCAATTTCTGACTCCGTCTTCTTAAGATCCGCATCTCACGCTCTCAGGAAGATGCCGGTCGTTTTTCCTTCAAGACGTCATCGCCCTCTTTCCCAGTCCCTATGATTTCGTATTTCTCTCTCCTGACTTTTTTTCGCGTCTCATCAGCCCCCTCCAATCTACGTCTCTCGTAAGTTTAGGATCCACTTTCTCTCTTGCCTATCCGGAATTAACTGCTTCTGCTGTTCCCCCTTTGTTTCCTGCTTCATTCTTCCTAGTGCCGCTCTTTATTGCTCTTGATACCTCTCAAGGACCTTGAGGTCGAGCCAAGCGGCTCCATAGGCTGCTCGTGACCTCTGATTATTGCTTTTATTTGCAGTTCTCAGTATCTGACGCTGGTGGTTACGGAGGAATTATGGCCGAGACGTTTTGTCTTTTCTTCGTGTTGTTGACTTGTTTTCCTTTTTGCGCAGGAGATTTTCCCCCCCCCCCATCTTTTCTTACTGCCTCCTGATCCTTGTTGTCACGTCGCGGAAACGTCATCCTTCGCCCCCCCCCTAAGTAAATTCCCGGAGCCCAGGAGAGGGTAAACTCCCTTTTTTCCGTGGTCTTTCCCCTCCCGCAAATTCCCCTTTCTTCCCGCGTTGATGCCGTAGGTCTCACGTACCCTCTGACGGGCCTACGATTCGTCTCCTTTCGTTGATAGATAATTTTACTCCCCTCCGTTTTTTGTTGTTTAGTGCTCTATATTTTTCTGAACGACCTTTCCCTCCCGTCGCTTTTTTCTTTTTTTCGGGGCGGGCTCGCACGGCCCTTTACCCTGCCATGGCGACCGAAACGCCCACGTCCCACTTTTCAATTCTTCTTACCCCGTACTTTTCCTCTTCAATTACGCTTCCATTACTAGAATTCCCCTTCTTCCCTAATTCAGCAAACGCCCCGTATATACCTCCAAAGGCCAAAGTCAGGTCGGAAAAAATCAGACTTTCTCTTCGTTTACCCCTTCAAACAACATCCCTTTATTTTTCCTAGCGTTGAACGCTCCCAAACCGAGCTGCGCAAGCTAGGGAATCTCTGGTCCAACTCAATTGATTATACCCTCTTACCTGGACATTCAATTCTCCCTGAGTGTCTATCCTGAAGGATTTTGCAACGATTTAAAGACATTGACTTTTCCATCGAAGTACCCCACATCCTCTTTGTTAAATTGTAGTGGTGCGGAATCCTCCCCCTTTCGGACCTTCGGACTCATTTCTGCGGGTTGTCTCATCGACTACCTTCCCCCGTCTAGTCAGTCCCTTCCCGCGATGAAGAGGTTTGGCGTATCCCGTAGTGCTCCTTCCGAAAGGTTCTTGCCTTACGAGCTCATTTTTCACAGATGAGGCTAGTCTCCCAAAAAACTGGTCCGGACCCCCTGGGCACGGGTGCTCTCCCACTATTTGTCAATACGGACCCTTAGCGGTGTAGAATCTCACAGTGGGCCGGGCAGCTTATTACTCTCTTTTAGGCAACCGTTGCCCCCCTCCCTTCAGACTTCTTTTGTCTGTCTGCATTTTTCTAAAAACTCTTTTCCTTTCTGATTCCGCCTATGTCAGTTTAATTTCGTTTTTTCACGCCGGTTACCGTTTGTCGAAGAAGGCAGGCTATTAGCCTTTTTCGACCCCCCTCCCGACCGATCTCCTTCTTTTCCTAGCCGTGTGGATGAAAGGCAGGTCTGATACTATTCTCGAACTCGGTCTTGCAAGTGATGTACTTCCTTCCACCTCCCCCCTCTTCCGTGCTCGAGTTCGTTTTCTCCAGGAAACCTTCCCCCTCCACACAAGCCTTTCAACGTTTCTGTCTGAGTCAGCCTCCTCAGTTAGCTGGCCTAGTTTGTTAACGTCCTATACCGTTTCGTGATTCGAAATTCCCAAACATGGCGCTTGCCTTGTCTTCATGCGCCGATTATCACTTCCTCTGCTCTCCCTCGCTAGACTTTAATTGTCCGTTGCGTCGTTACCTCTTAAATCCGTCTCTGCCCCCGAACCCAAATAAAACACCTTCTCCTTGAGCGCCGAGAGCCCCCACCCGCAAGCGGACCCCCCAATCTACCGGCCTTTCGTTGGTCCACGGCACCGTGAGATCCCGTGACTTCCCTGGATCGGGGAGATGTCTTCCTTCGCGCCTCCCACTTTTAGGCTTTCTTTTTTTTTCCCCTTTTTCTAGACTCCCCTGGAATTCCCACCATATTCTTCCGTGCGGGTCCCGGAGCCTGAGCTGCTTTTACAGCGACTCGCTACACAACGCCCCTTTTCTTCAGCAGCTCCACGCCGCCCTCTTTTAACGTTTTTTTTAAATATGAACAGCCCTTCTCGACCTCCTCCTACACACGTCCCCTATGCTATACTTCTCTCTATTTCATAATTTCGAGACTCTCTTGCGCCGGCATCGTGATGTGATCATTTTTTTTCTTCGTCCCTTTCCCTTTGTGTTTGCCAGACTTACGTTCGCCCTGTTGGAGGTGGTCTTCCCACCGGATTTTGTCTCGTTCACGTCCCAGTGGCATCGCAAATTGCATCATGAGGTGGAGCCAAGGAAGAATTTCTTTTATTTCCAGTGCAGGTCTGAACATTCTTCTGCTGAGTGACCTTTTACTTCTGACCTTGACCCTCAATGCTGAAACAAGTCCCGTTAGATTTTTATCCGATTGAGTGGTCTACTCGGTCCTTTCTTCCCTCCCTCCGGTGTTTTCATTTCTCCGTGCAGCTAGAGACTTCTTTTTTCCCAGCTTTCATAATTTTTTTAAGCGTTTTGTCCCAGCAAGGAGTACATGCACGCCGGGAGATGATTTCCCAGTGCCTTTGCAGTTGTTCGTAAATCCTACTACTGTACTTGCCGCCAGTCCTTCCGCTAGTCTTATTAGGTTCCTTACCCCCCCCTTAAATTCCAGCCCCTTCCTGCCTCGGCTTTTGACTTGCTTTGCTGTAAGAGTTTTTGTTGCCGAGGTCTAAGCAAAACACGTCCCCTTTCCCTCTCTTTTACAGGTACGCATTTTTTATTTCCCGGTCGGATCATTCTTTCCCCCGATGTTGAAGGCCGATTACCCCTTTCAGCACCTCCCCTCAAAATCCTTAGAGATCGGACCGCATTCTGGCTCACCTTTTCCAGTCCGTAAGGCATCTCCCACGCTGTACAAGTTCTTGTCTCGTTTGCCATTCTCTTTTGAATTACGTTTCCAGCGTCCTTCCTGTTACACTTCTTGTCTCCACTAAGAAAATGAGACTCACAGAAGTTATATTACTCCTTTTCTACAGGCTCAAAAGACCGAGACCCTCTCAAAAGAGGAACTCTTTCCAACTTCGCCGACACTGCTCTTCTTTGAAGCGATTGATTGAAACGATCACTTCAAGCATGCGAGCCTTTTCTTTTTACCCGGTGCCCTTTCCTTGTTTGGTTTCCCCGAACTTAGTCATAGAAGCTTTCCATCTGCCCACTTCGTTCTTGCTTTCGTGTCCGTTGTGAGACGACTTCCCCTCTCCCTCTTCAACGCCCCCCCCTCCTATTTTTAGCTCTCGTTACAATACAGTCCCCCCCCCCCCCGCGTTTCTTTTATTCGCCCGCGTCGTCCGTCTCTTTCCCTCTTTGCCGGATTGAGGCTGATCCACTCTCTCCGAAATCTCCCCGCCCTTTCTTTTCTGGCTTTTGCCATGCTTTTTCTGATTTTTAGTAATAGAGATTGCTGTTTTTCTCCCATATGTTGCACCCGACTGGTTTTCTCTTTCGCTTAGTAAATGTACGGCTGACTGAGTGCACAGCGCCATTGCATTGTTTTCCTTTCTCCTTTTGACCTTCTTTGGTTTGCAGTCTTTTCGGTGGAAACGTTTTGCCCTAAACGTCGATGTTTACTCCTCTGCTTTGGTGCTTCGGTTCCTTGGGAGCTGACCACAGAAGCATAGCTTTTGGCTCTCTTAAATGGGTTGCTTCTACGATTCGGTCGTGCCCCCACGCCTCTATCCGAAGAACTTTTTTTCTTCTGCGCGAAGCTCCTATCTGCATTTACGTGACCCAGGAGCGGCTCCCTTTCCCCTCTCCCCCCGTCCGTTCGGTTCGTTTCCGCCATTGCACATATTCCCCCCCCGTTGTTTCCCGAGCTGCCTCTGTCTCCCTCCCCCAGCGATAGCCGACGATTTCGTCGACAATTACCTCTTTCCCCTACGTTGCTTGTTCTCGATATCCTTTGACTTTTGGAAGAAACTTTGCCTTAAATGGGAGTGCCCGTCGAAGGACCCATAACCTCGATGATGACCGCTGAATACCTCAGAGGAACCTGGGGGATACCTAAAACTTGACACTTTTTTTTTCCTATTTTAACTTATAGGGAGTGGCTCGATCAGCTGCTTCCATTTACCAGCAGCCGTTCGTCTCCTTTCCTGACCTAACGACACCCTGATTGTATTCTCTACGCCGGACCAGAGTCCCCTGGGACGCGCCGGCAACTCGCTTCTCACGATTCCCCCCTCTCACAATCCAACCCGGCTTCCGGCGACACCGTCCCATGCCTGACCATCGACCCTAAATCCCCCCTCCCCCCAATCTTTCCACGAGCTGACTCAAACTTTAGAAGTTTCGCTCCCTGATAACAATGCCAATTGCTCGCCTAGACAGGATTTTTTAATCGCGTATACTAGACCTAACGCATTATTTGATTTTCCCCAAGAAGAGCCCTTCCCCGGCTTTCGGCCCTATCCCACTGAACCCTGGCACACAGCCTCGCAGGTCGTTTAAATGAAGGCCCCCCGACATAGTTTCCTCTCGGCCCTTGATAATTTTTCAACCTTCTCCCTAACCCGTCTTCCGTGACCCCTTTCCGCCGCGTGGGTCTTATCGCGTGCTCGAGACAGGACCCCAACGTTATCGCTTTCCCCCCAAAGCACCAGAGTGGGCGGCGTTTCCTCGTTCCCCGCTCCTCGCCACGTCCGCTACACCGTTCCTCGTCATCGACTTCCCCCCCCTCCTTTGCTTTAAGTAAGACTTCCTTACACCACCAAATTCTGTATTCCTTTAAACTTTTTTTTCTAATTTCAAGAGTAAAGTTATTTTTGTCCTCCATAATTTGCTGCATCCCCCTCTTGCGGTTCCCTCGTCGACCACCCCCTC
>Ga0179591_1290445_pt1 | contig 11379 bp, 10 predicted proteins | sample CZOMad2_1_08_16f_FD_182891 | JGI IMG/M metagenome (GOLD analysis project Ga0179591, IMG submission 182891) | Vadose zone soil fungal communities from Angelo Coast Range Reserve, California, USA - CZOMad2_1_08_16fungal (PacBio error correction) | ecosystem: Environmental > Terrestrial > Soil >... | reverse complement strand
CAATTTGTCGACTACAGCCCCGATTTTTAGGGAAGGTAGTTTTGACGATATTTCCCCCCTCTGTGTCCGATTCTCTTCTTCCCTTCTAAAATCACCACTCAAAGCTTACTAGGATATGTTTTCATTAAAGCAGTAGTCACCTGTGTGGTTGGAAATTGGAGGCCATTGAGACCTGCTTCCTGTCGGGAGGTTTATGGCCTAAGTGTCATGATTGTGCCAATTTCCCTTATTCCCAACGGAACGTTCACTTCTACCCCGTTCCCCCGCCCACTACCAGCTTCCTTTTTTGCGTGGCCCCTGTCAACGATGAGCGTTTGCGTCTTTTTTACGGGGGAAAGTGGTTCGTAGTCAAGGCCCAGGTCATGAGATTAGGACCTTTAAGCCTCGTCAAACCCCCACCCTCCCGCCATTTTTACTTTTTTTTAAAATATTCCCTTGATGATATGTGTTGCACTGACCCCCGCCCCTATCGAAGGTCTGATTAGGAAGGTTATGAGACCTATAGTCTCTGAATCCCCCGAGAGGCCGCACCCTTTTTTCCTACTATTCCCCCCATCTCCCCTCCGAGCCCCCGTTCCCCGGTGATCTCCTTCTGCGGCGTGTGAGAGTCCCTTATCTACAGTGTCTCCTTCCGAAGAGCCATTCCCCTTCTGTTTTTTTCCCTATAGTATGGACAACTTTCGTTGATCTGCGGCAAAGCTTTTTCATAAATTCGGCGCTTGATTAGATATTGTATCTCCCGTTGTGTGGTTGAGATCTCTTTCCCCCCGCCGCCTCCCCACCTCTTAGTTTGACCACATCTGTGCCAAGCTTTCCCCTCATCTTAATTGCTATCCCCGGCTCGTCTTACTTAGACAACCCTCGCGACACTCAGGAAACATTCCGGCGCATCTATCACCTGACTTTTTCCTCTCGCTTTGCATCCCCTTCCTAAACCCTTGTCTTTGTTATCGTATTATGCGGAATAGATAATGCCCAATCCGGCTCTTTTTCTTCTTTACACAACATTCCTCATCCCGTGAAACCGCCTATTTCTCCCCCCCTACTTGAAATAGGAGTTCAGTGGTGTTCCCCTGCTTGAAATGCGGCCAGTACAGCCCATTATCGTCCAACACAAATTTCCCCACCTCTTCCCTCCCTCACGCCCCCTCGATCTTCCGAGTTTTGACATTACCAAAGTCTTAGAGTTCGGTCTTTCCCTGGAGCCTTCACTTTTCTGGCAGACTGGATAAGTCATTTCTCTGCGTTTTCGCCGCTAAACCATGAGTAGCGCGCCGTTTTGCTCCCTTCGTCCAAGTTTGCCTTCCCCACCTTTTTTCCGTCGCGAACCAGCAGATAACTGACTGCTGTGGCGAGGCATTTTGAACGGTCGAATTCGCCGCAACTCCGACGATCTTCTTTTCTCGTAATCCTCCCACTCGCCTCGGAGATTGCAGAGTTATTCTCCTGATTCATTTTTTTTTTGTTGTCGCGGAAAGGTAACACGATCACTCCTGGACTGTCCCGTACTCCAACGCCCTATCCACACTAACCAGTTTGTAGCAGAGAGCAGTGATCCTCGTTTCTCTTGACTTCTTCTTCCTCCCTCTTCTTAAGGTTAGTGATTACCGTTGGAAGATTTTTTTTCCACAGTTTCGGAGAAATTTAATGAAACGTTGTCTTTCTTCGTATTTACTGTCGTTAAGGTGAGTTGCCCTTCCTCGCCCACATTTCGGCCCCCCCCTCAATCAAGAACCGTTCAGAAACCCCTAGCCTGCGTCCAACCTCCTCGGCGTGGCCCACCTTTCGTCTTTTGAATCTGGTCCGTTATTCACCCTCAGATTTTACGTTGGGTATTCTTTTCTGTTTGAGCTTCACTTTCGACTTCGATGGAAGAGTTTTGGCTTCCTTTAATACCACAGTACCAGCCTTATTTCTGTCCTTTCACCCTCCCCCGTGACCAGAGTTTCCCCCAACTTGCCCCCGAACCCCCCTCCTAGATGCCCGTTAACTGCCCTAAAGTTCCGTTTTTGTCGTCCCTTTTGTCTCCTTTTCTTTAGGGAAGTGGCTGCAGTCAACACCAAGTACAATCTTCCTGGCTGGTCACGTTTTTCTGTCAATTTTCTGAACCCCCAAGTCTCTTTGTACCTTTGCCTCTCTAAGAAGTGCAGTCCCCTCAGACTGCGAGACCGATCACAGCCGGCAGGTGGCGCTGGCTGGAGGTGGAAATTGAGTCATCCTCCTCTAGGGTGATCAGAGGCTGGAAAGGCGTTCTTTGATGCCTTAATACCCAGCTTGTTTCCCTGAGCGAAATGCGTAGTACCCGAAGCCCCTTGACCTCCCCCTTGCTTTTCCCTTCTTACCGTTCGTCCCCTTCGGTCTCTTGTAGCTCATTGCCAGAAACCCCCCCTCCCTGACGGCACGTACTCGTGGACGCTGACGGGTTCCCACCCCCGGCTGCGCCCTCAGGGGGATACCCATAGGTTTATTTCCCCACGGTTTCCACCATATCCATGGTTACTCTGTACGAAAGGGCGTCGAATCGCCACACACACAGATGCTGCTCCGAACCCGTTTTCCCTGCCATCCCCCCCCTGAGAATCCAGTTTCAAAAAGTCCCCCGTCTTCCGTGTGGGGAAGATTAACCCTGTATGCCGCGTCAAGTTATCCCCTTCGACGCCCCAGTAGCCTTGCCACCCCTCTTTTTTCGCCTCGACCCTTTGGTAGGAGATTGTGATTTCACGTGATCTCCCTTTCTGGAGGACCACTCTTCTTTTCTGGATTTCAGCTGCACCGCTTTTTTTGCGTCCCCCGTTTAAGGGATCTCCCCCCCCAATGGTCCTGAGGTGAAGTAACGGGAGAGAATACTCTCATCTGTCAGTGTACGCTTCCCTTTTCTGATTACAACTTTACTCTCTCTCCTCCACTCCGTTTTTTTTTTTTCGAGCGATTCCAACACCCAGTCTGGCTTCCCCCCGATCGTCGGATTTACCCGCTCGGCCCCGGCTTCTTCCCCTTCAGTCGTGGATCGAACAGGAAAAGTGTCCTACCCGTGCCGCTTAAATACAGCTGCCCGCCTTTCTACCCAGCAACCCCTTTGCCGTTTTAAAGTCTCGATGGTCGCTCAAAATCCAACTTATATTAGCAGTCCACGCTGTCTGTAGACCTTTTCACTTTTCTGTCCTTGACAGGGCTCTTCCGGCCTCCCTATCCGCTTATCTTCACGCCTGATTGATTACGGTCGCTGTGGAACGGGCCTGGCTTTTACCCCTTCCACCCGTTCTTCTACCAATAAGCTCGATTGATTCTCCCGCCGGAAGATATTGGATCTGTAGGTTTACCCTTGTTTGAATCCAAGTCCCCTTTCCCTTAGAACCCCCATCCCCTAGGCGCGCGATGAGCTCCCGCCAGTAGCTTGTCATTCCTTCCTGTCTTCAATTATACGAGTTTTTTTTACCGAACGCCTGATTCGGCTACGTTTCAACGCTTTTCTTCCCCGCATTAATCCAAGTTGCTTAGTGTAGGGCACGTCATGTTTTACCCCTTCTCAAGCCCAAACTAGGTTTTCCTTGCGCTGCCAGACCCCAAAGAACTTGCCAGACTTCTTAGTATCGCCATCCATAGAATTCTTTCCCTGATTTCTCCAGTCCCCCCACATCACGCAAAAGGAATGATTGTGACGTAGCGCGGACCAGGCTGCCCAAGTAACCCTTCTCGTTTCCTTCGTCCCCTCTGATTTTGATTCGACCCCCCTGAGCCAAGTGGACCTACGGATCCCCTTCTTTTTACTCTCTTCCTCTGCCCGTTCCCTGAACCCCCCTCCCACGTGAGTTATCCCCACCTCACACCCCGGCCCTTTTCCCTTTCCGGACCCCCCTCCATTCTGTTCTGCGTTCTTGCATTCCCGATAGTGTTTTTTCAGGCCCCGCCCCGGTCGGGTTTCTGGTGTTGTCCCAAATTCGACACTATTGTTTTTAACCAAGGGGTTTGTAAAAAAGAGACCTCTGCCCCCTCTGGACGGGGTCGGGATCGGCCCTCCATGGTCCGCAGCGTAACCTCGGCGCGTTCTTCTCCCTGTCCCAAATACACCCTCCCTGTGGGCCCCCCCGGTACTGACACTGTTCTTTAGTTTGGGTGGCTGCTTCCGTTTCGGTTTGTTAGGGAATGCCTGGGAACCTGCCCAGACGAGTCCCCTTCAGACCAGATACCAGGCGTTTTTCCTCCCATGATCCTGTAATTCTAACACGGTTAGCCTTCGACCTTTCAGGACTATTGAATAAGAAACTCTCTCCCGGCCCCTCCCGAGAACCTTGTGCTCGTGATTAGTTTGTTTCATCGGAGTTCTCGTATTTAATTAGCAAGATCGTTACCCGTAGGAAGTAGAGCCCCGCTCCCCTTTTTTTTTCTGAAAGAAGACCGTTTCCCTCTTGCCCGTCTTGTAAGACTGGCTATGCTGAACTTAGAGTGATGAATACCCCTTTTTATCCCTTCAAAATGACACGCCCAACGTGCCTACCCCTCCGTTGAGTTTCTAGGAATTGTTCCAGCCAACTTTGTGTTGAGCTGGAAGACCTTCTCTCCCGGTCTCGAGGAGTTGTCGTGGAAGCCCGAATGCTGCTTTTTACCTGCCATCTTCCGGAAAGGGTAATTTCCGTGTTCCCAGCCCGAACCTCCTGGTTGGTTTTCCGCTGTATGGCCACGTCTGCGTTTTCATTACGTTGAGGGTCCTTTTGACACTGTTTTTTGTTACGATCAGTTTTCGGTTTCTCGGAAGGAGGCTGGCAGTCCTCCGTCACTTCAAACCTTCACGCTACTTCGTAGTTGTTTTCAACATTCAGGGTTCCCTTGCTTCCTTTTGTTCAACGACTCCCAACTATAGCAAGGAGCTTGGACTCTAGTACCCTCTAGCGCATTAAAGTCTGAGACTTCCCCGCCCCAAGTGTTTGCAGACGATGCCCCGCTCGCCTTCGGCGTTTCTGTTCTCAGATGCGCCGCATTAATTATCGTCTGATTTTCCGGTTCCATTCCTTCGATTAAAGCTTTGACCTTCGGTTGAGCCTCATTATCTAGACAGATCTCTTTGCCTTGTCTTCTCTCGGCACCTCCTGATCTGCACAATATTGTGTCTTCTTAGTTGGAATCCCTTTCTCCTAATCTGGGTTGGTGTTGAACGCAGAACCTGATGTCCCAATCTCGGTTGTCCGAACCTTAACTCTCTTCCTCTTTCCCCCTCCGAGTTTTCTTTTCACCTGCCGGTTCTTCCCCTCTACCTGAATTACCCCCCAAACCAATCGCCTAGTCATTCACTGCGTCGTGCATTGTTGGAATCTTCTTCCCCCAACTGTTGTTCCCTCTCTCCGCTTTCTTTTTATTCTTCTGTTTCCTCCTTTCTCCGCTTTTTTCCTTAGTGACCCCGTAGAAGTTGAAACACTGTTCAAAAAACTACGCAATATCTTGAAGTGTTCTTTCCCGGCGGCTTTTTTTCCCACTCAGCTCTCCCTAACCGCGTCTCGTCCCAGGTTCCACGAACGAACCCACGCGCATCCGTTTAGACGGGGCCTTCCATCTCACCCCCTTTCTTTCCCTCTTTCGGAGTGACCGTGGTCTCCTACCCTGAATGGAAGATTGCCTGGGGCTACGATATTTACGCGTCCACCGAGGCCACCACCGTCAGCGTCCTGGTCGGGGCGCCCGTCTTCCAGTGCCGCACCCACCTTTTTACGTCTGTTTCAACTAACGATCACAGAGAGGGTGTTTTAGCTGTCCAGGTCGCCCTCTACCCCTCCCTTTATTCCGCTACAATCGTTCTGATGACGGTTTCTTTCATTTTCCTCATTCTTTGCGCTCTCCTGTGAACCTCGAGACTTTGCTCCCGGACCCCCCCCCAACCATATACCCCCCCCCCACAAATACAGGTTTCGAGTTGCGGAGAGCGTGGTATGTCTTCTCCTTCTGAACCCGTTTGAGTTTCACTTTGTCCTATCCAAGTCGGATCAACTTCTTGAGTCGTCCCTTCCCGTTTACACCTCCCCCCAATTTCGGCATCCCGCCGGCAGAAGAACCTACCCTCCTGCCTGTCCCAACGTATCTGTCTCTCCCCCCTTGGCTGTCTTTTTTCAGTTTTTCCACCCCCTTTCTCAAGACGTCCTATTTTACTCTTGAGTTCCCATGGGTAGTGGGCGATCCCTCCCCGCCTTTCCTGCGGTTTGCCAATTAATTCCCAGTATTTTCGAAATTCACTCCCCCCTCCTGTTCATGGCACCTGCACCCCCCTTTTCTCCCGACCCCTCTCCCCTGATTTACAGTTACTGAAGTAAAATGGAGGGTGATGGGGGTCTTTTCAGGTCCTCGTTTCCTTTGGATGCCTTGCCCTCACCAAACCGTAGTATAATTATTCACCTTTTGTCCCTTGTCTACATTCACCCCTTGAAGTTTCCTCTCTCGAAGCGGGCGTCTCCCTCCGTTTTTTTCGTATAATCATGCATTTTTTTTAGTGTGTTTCCGTTTAAGGTAATCCGTCGTATTCCCCTCTCTTCCTCTGCTTCACTTCGTTCTTTCGCGGTCGAATCACCGAGTCTGAGGTTTCTAAAAGCGGCCTAAGAACTTAAATGGCTTTTGCCAGAAACCTTTCCCTGCGCCCTGCATTCTCCTCTTCTTGAACATGAACCATCCTTCGTCCAACGCGGAATTGATATTTTTCGAGATCCCAAAGTTGCGCCTCGAAATTTTTATACTCCCCACTAGCTTTTTCTTTCCCAAAGGTTAAAACCCCTCACTGTTCATCTGTACCATAGTCGTCCTTCCTCGCTTGATGGCACTCACCCTGTTCTTTCACTCCTTCTCCTCTCCACCCTCGACAGTGACGATCTTGGGTGAAGAGAAATTGTTAAGTAGCTGTAGATCTTCTTCCTTGCAATTGGTGGCGTCCCTTCCTCTTATGGCTTCTTGATCTCTCCATTGCTTCCCCCCCTTCTTCTTTTTTCTGTGGACCCCTGTCTCCTCCTGGGCTTCTCGGGCAAGATGGTGCGGACACTTCTCTTCTTTCTGAAACCTCTTGGATTGGGAAAAAGGGTGCGCGTATCCCCCATAGCTACTTTGCAGTGTCTTCTTTCCTTTATGGTCCCCCCCCTCTCTCCTTTTTCTCCCTCTTTCTTGTTTGGTGGAGAGGATTTTTCCTCAGTAGTGCCAACGCCAGCTAGGATGGATACGGTCGACGCCCCCTTTTTTCAAAGGCACCCTTCTTTTTCTCTCGTCCACCGGTTGTCCGACCCAAGTGGGATTTCAAATAACCAGCGGCCGAAGTTTGGCCCAGACCCTCGCCTTTCTTTTTCCTCCCCTGTTTTTCGATCTCACCCCTCAATTCTTTCTTCTCGAGTTTGAGCCAGGGTGGCCGCTACCTGGCTAACCAGCGTTCCCAATACGCTTCACCCTTCCTCCCTTATCGGCCCTTTCCCTCTGTGGGAATGTCCCGCTGAATGGCCGTCCACCCTTTTGCTTAGATTTCGCGCCCGTTTTATTTCTTTGATCCCTGGAGCTTGAGTTTGACACCTTTGTTCTCCCTCTTTTGTTCGTAGCCACCTTCTCTTCGTCCTGGTTTTGAGCGCCTGAGCCTTGTCCCCTCCACGGTTTATGGATTCGTGGTTCTTTCTTTCCGTTGCGCGCATTCGTTAGACGGATGTTTGTGGTTTTACATATTCCTCCCCGTTCTTCCCTTCTTCCCCTTGTAGGAAGTAATTTTTTTTGAAGTTCCGTTTTTCTGCCTGCACCAATTGAAGCCGATTGAGTTTAGACATACTCTATTCTTTCTCCCGTTTCCCCCAGCCGCCCCCCTTTCCCTTTTTCTCGTTCTTGATTCTCGTTGGCGGCATCTCCCGGTTTTCGTTCCCCCCTATTTTTGACATACCGACAAGTGGGACCTCCGGTCCTGGTTGAAGTTATACTTTTCCCTTAATCTTTTTCCCCCCCTCCCTTCTCCCTTCCTCCCCCTCACCCCCACCCCCCTCCCTTGATTCCGGTACCTTTCCATGGTCTTTTTCTGTGGAGAAAAGACTTGGGTTAAGGTGGCTCCCCGCGGTCTGTTTTCTTGTTGGAAACTTCTCACTTCCTTTTTCTTTTCCCTTCCCAGTGCGTTTCCTCCCCCCCTCTTCCCACGGCCTCCTTTTCATTTGCCGCATCCCCTTACTCTTACTCTTTTTTTCTCCTTAAAATCCTTTCCATGTGGCGACGCTTGGGACTTTTGCCGCGCGATGTTTCTCGGCCGGTTCGTGTGTGGATGTGCAGTCTCCCTTGCCTATGTTGGGGCAACCAGGTACCGTTCTTTTTCTACTCCCGTATCCACCTTTCCCCATGAATTCGTTTACTTTGGCTACTTTTTCACCCCCCCAACCCCCCCAACCCTTTCCACTCCCCCTCCCTAAGACGGTTCCTCCTGATGACCCTCCATGCTTCGAACCTGTTTTGATATTTGTTTACAGTATCCGGGTTATCCAAGATCTCGATGGTTTCCCTTCCTCGTCCCCCCCTCCTTTCTCGAATAGACTCCCTCATCCCATGACGCTTTTATTATTTACTTCCTTTTTTGTTTTTCCTATTCTACGTCCCCCTTTTCCCCCCCCCTCCCGCTCCCCTCCTCCTCGTTTTCTGGATTGGTAATGTTCCTTCCGTACAACAAGTGTTTTTTCACTCCACCTCCCTTTGGCGCCCCGTTTTCGCGCGCCGCGGTGTTTTTTCGCTTTTCTCCCCGTTTTCCTTCTAGGCTATCAACCTTGCCCCTCTCGTTGCCTCCTTTTACATCCGCAGCATTTTTTTAGGTTTCTTGAAAAAATCTGAAAGATTTCTTGTTTTCTTTTTTTCCTTTTTTTCTTTTTTTTTTTTACCTATCCCTGAGTATGTTCCTCCCTTCCCGTTCCATTGCCAGCCTGGGAAACCTACCAACTTTCACCTCTTTTAGTAGTGTTGACTTTTCCATTTTCTTTTGTCCCAAAACCAGAAAACTGATAGAGCTCGGGCAAGGTAGGAGCAAATCTATCAGTCCCCCTCTCCTCTCTGCCCTCCACCTTTTTTTTAAGCTTCCATAGAGCCGGTCAGAAGAGTTGAGTCCGAATCTCTTCGTTTTGTGTTTTTAAGTTTTTTCTTAAGCTTAATCTGACCTCTCCCGTGGAGGCGGTGTAGCTGAAAGTAATAGACTCTCGATTTGATCTTTCGATCGCTCTATCTTGTCCTTCCCTCTTTTTTCTTTCGTTCGGCTCTCTCTTTTCCATCCTCCTTTTTTTGTTTGTATTCAACCGTTCCGACCCGAGGCCCCCTTCCCGGTGCGAAGATCCCCTCATCCCGAGATACGTGAAGCTAACGCCTGCGGCTTAGATTACCCTTTTCATTCCCCCCACCGTCCCCTCTCATGACTTGTGCGCCTCCCCTCCCCCCTGACTTCTGAAGAGCGATGGTCCTTTTTCTTTACTGTGCGAAGATATATATTTTTCGAGCCCTTGCCCGCTCCGGCAGTTTGTCGGACAACAATCCGTCAGCAATGAAACCTGAGAAGGCACCCACCCTCCGCACCCTTGCCCCTTTTTCTTTTTTTTCCCCGCTTTGATGGCCCCTTTCCTCCGTCCTACGTTCAACCCACTGGTCAACCCCCCACCCTACCACGCCAAGCGACCCTTGTTTTCAGCCGGGTTTGCCCCAGCGAAAAACGGCTTCGTCGTCGGCGGTCTGCCCACCTTTTAGATGCATTTTTTTTACCAGTTCAAATCTTTCCTCGTTTTTTCACCGCGCCCCCCTGCAGATCCCTGCCTTTTGCTTCCCCCGTTTCCCCATTCCTCCCCCCTTTTACGTCTGTCCCCCTTTTTCCCTCATATTTCAGGTATGCGTGGGAGTTGCATTGTGGAACCTAGTACATGTTTATGCCATTAGACGATAGAGTAATCCCTTCCCCCGCTTACAATCGGGCTATTCTTTTTTTGATTATTTGCTCCCCTGATCTGTCGCTCTTCCCTTGTTTCCCATCTTCTCCTCTGTCAACCCTTCAGTCCTTCACCCCAATGTCTTCAACAACCATCTACCCACTTTCAGCCGCGGGCTGTTCATTCACCCTGTTTTCCTTGATTTTCGTAAAGTGGTAAGATTCCCCCGTTCTGATCAATTTCTCCCCGGATGTTTGTCTTTCTTCCCCTGTCTCGTCATGGGCGGGAAATACTAGAAAACCGTGCCCCTAAATTACTTTTTTTTTTTTGTCAACCCCCGCGTCCAACTCTCGGCTTTGTTAGCACACTGGCAGGTGTATGTTGAGGAAATGGAGAAGACTCTCTCTTTTATCTTCTTTTTTCCTTTTTTTTTCGATCCCCCTTCTTCCCCTCTGCCTCAAGGCAGATGGAGATGTGTTGCCGCCTCGCCTTTTTCTCCCTCCTTTGCGCTTTCGCATTTTCACCGACCCACACGACTTGTTAGGGGCCCCATGAACAAATCTTTCTACACAGACCCCCCTCCCTCCCCATCTTCCCAGTTTTCCTGTCCTCCCCCCCCGTGCGTTTTTTTCTTTTTTATAAGGGCTAGTCGTGAATTGGTTTGACTGCCCAAAACTTTAAATTTTTTCCGTTTGTCGAGTTTTCGACATCCCCTGATAGTTTCCTGCGCGCTCATGCCTGGGGATTTTTACGCCTTCAGCTTTCGATCCCCTGCCGGGTCTTGGGGGTCAACCTTTGTTTATAACTTTCCGTCGTTCTATGGCGATCTTCTTCTTCCCTTTCTGGCTCCCCCCCGGCACGCCACCGATGTGGTCTGGTGATTTTTTTTTGGTCACCATTCCGGCTAAAGAATCCATTACTACCTTTTTGAGTTCCCTGTTCCTTTCAACCCCTTTTTTTTTAGTCCGAGGCGCTCTTTCTTATGAACAACGCCCCCTCCCATTCGGTCCCTTCTCGTGTCCCCCCCTTTGGCTTTTCAACCCCCCCGCTTCGCGATGGGATCCCCCCCCCTCCCTTGCTTAACCACCTTTTTTCCACTCGCCCCAGATCCACCTGTACCTGAACGGACGGGAAGAACTCTGCTCGTCTGTCTCCTCCCCCGGTTTCTTCCCTCCCCCCCTTGATCTTCATTCCCCAACAGTGACGACCTTTTGTTGGATTTCCTTATGCCCGTATTGCCGTGCATAACTCTGCCCTCCTACTCCCCCTAGCCCTTGCCCCAGCTTTTCGGTTTTCTGAGCCTTTATGCCTCTCCTAACTTTTTTCCATGCTCGATTTTTTGGAACCCCCCCAACCTTCTTCCTTTTGTATTTCCCGCTGGAAAGCTGTTGTGCGTCCTTGTTACTGGGCCTCCCCCCCCAAAATTGAGGCTGTTGCAATAACCTTTTCTCGCTCTCCCTCCTCGCCTTTTCAAGTGTAAGATATACTTCTTACAAAT
>Ga0179591_1305464_pt1 | contig 11380 bp, 12 predicted proteins | sample CZOMad2_1_08_16f_FD_182891 | JGI IMG/M metagenome (GOLD analysis project Ga0179591, IMG submission 182891) | Vadose zone soil fungal communities from Angelo Coast Range Reserve, California, USA - CZOMad2_1_08_16fungal (PacBio error correction) | ecosystem: Environmental > Terrestrial > Soil >... | reverse complement strand
GTGCCACCATCTTGCCTTCTCCCGACAGAACTATCCTTCTCCTTTTTTTTGTTCAGTTTGAGCCGTTTTAAGTTTTTTCGAGCGTTGAGGTTCATTTTAACCTGACCAATGCCTGCTTTTTTTGTAATCCTAATCGTCCCCCCCTTTCCCTCCCCCTTCCATCCTTCCTCAACCCCTCTTTCCCCCGGGGTGTTTTCGTTGATCCTATGAAATATCCTGTTGACAAGCGCTCGCTACGCTTATCCTCTTTCCGCTTCTTTTTCCGTTTCCTTCCGCCGGTGGGGAGATTAGTGAGAGCTCTCACCTCGTCCTGTCGAACCTGCTTTTTTCTCAGCTCTGCAGTACCATACAATACTCCCAACCCCTATTTTTCATCCGGCGCTGGAAACGTTCCTGGAGAACTCATGAGGACTCTTCCTCCAACACTGGCTCAACGTCCCTTCTCCCCGTATCTATTCCATGAGAGGGGTAGTGACGATAATTGTCCACCCCTCCAATATTGGATCCCTTAACAGGAAATCCCAAGCTTTTAATAGATGTTATTTCCATAGCCTGACATAGAAATGCACTGCCTTCTTAATTTTGTACGTTGTCCGGCCAGCTCATATTTTTACTTAGAATTAGATTGTTCTGCCCAAATGAAAGCGTCTCCTGAAGTCCCATCCAATTTTGAATCTACTGGGTTTTACTCGTCCGTCCCCTGTTTGATTGTTGTGATATTTCCCCTTCGAGACGCCCGCCCCTCTCTTACTCGACCCCACTTTTCCAGGTGGGTTTTTCCTTCTTTGAGAGTGTCTACCTGTATCGATGCTCATCCGCGGATTGGCCCCATACTCTCCTTACTTGGAAAGTGCTTGGTTCTTCATTTTTTCTCTTAAGACCCTTCAGAAAGTAGGCGCCATTTTACGCTTCTTAGTGAGGCCAATTGATTGTTTTCGCTCTCCCCAGCATAGAGGAATTTGAGCGCAGCGGTTATCTCCTTTCCCCTTTTACGGATTTTCACCTGTCGTTGCCCTCTGCCTGGTTGACCCCCTTCCTCCCTCCTGGATAACAGTACGAGTCGGGTCACTATATCGGAACACGGGAAAAACTCTTGACCCTTAAGTCCGGAAAGAGGTTATCGGTTAAGCCTGCACCGACTTGATAGTGTGGTTCTTTTCAGTAAGCATTGTGTAGCTGCGATGTTCCTTCCCAATGTTGACGACCTAGGTCTCACTGTGGCCCCTCGGTGCCCAAACTTCCCCCTCTTTCCGGGCTTCCTCCACCCTTTTGCCTGTTCCATCTTTCTTCCAGAGCCGATGTTCTATCAGTGGGTAAACCGAATCGACTTTACTTTAATTACGCCTGGCCCATAATGTTATCTGGGGAAAGCCGGACCGGGGCCCCTTTAGAGAGACCGACCTGCCTGGAGCCCGCATTCCTTTTTCGCTTTAGTAAGTGGAGGCCGTAAGGTCCTACAAATAGTAAATTACTTTGAAGTCATCTCTTGTCGCTTTTTCGCCCGCGTTCCTCCTAGATGCGCAAAGAGCCTCTTTACTGGTATGGTAGACCTTTCCAGAGAAGATCTTCCTACTACCATGCGTCTCCTTGACTGCGAACCACTTATGTCCATATGCACCATAAATATCTCTATCTTTCCCCCTGTTGAGACCTTTATCTTCAGGTGTGCCCAGTTTTGTTTCCGTAGGGGAACCTGTTTTTTTTTTTAGGTAGAATTCTTGCGTGCGTGGCAGCCGACCCCTTTCCTCTTTTGGTTGCGGCGTGAGCGAACATGCCTTATCCCTTCCGATTCCAGCTACCGTAAGACTTTAACCTACTGCGTCACGTTCCGGGAACTCTCCCTTCCTCCCTCTCCCCCCCCCAAGGCCTGCGTGGACCAGGATGGGAGTTGTTATTCTCTCCATGGCCCCCTGTACTTTCGTGTCCGGACCCCCAGAGAAGATTTCCCTTTCTTCTGAATGCTCTGGACACGGCCAAGGCGGTGTAAGTAACCAATGCAATCACCGACCACTCGGCTAGTCGGCTCGTTTTCCCCCCTGAAAGTGGTGGCGTCCCTCCCCCTTGTTTTCCTTCTGGTATTGTGTTTGGGTTTCCCGACCAGTCTCCGGCTAAACCCCTTTTACGGCCATACCCACTTTTTTTTTCAACGCCACCACGAGCACGGCCTGTGACTGTCCGTATTTCCCCCTCTCCCTGTCTTTCAGGCCAGGTTGGTCACGGTTCCTTCGGCGGGACCTACGCGGTTTCATGCAAGGATGTCCTGAACCTACCGCAACCTTCTTTGCAAATTCGTGACCGCTCAAGGATTATTTCTCTCATCCCCCCACTTCCCCCGTTGTACTCCCCCCCCTCCTCACCCATCAGCCCCCTCGCAGCTTTTCACAAATTTGAGAAGACGTTTTCCATTTTTTGCGCCCCTCTAACTCCGACCTGTCCCCCCGCCTCGTACGCCCTGTCAGCTTTTATGGGCCCCGCGTATTGATTCTCATAATGGGCTCAACTATCAGCTACCACAACCCCCCTTTCCTCGGAGGTCCGAGCTCGCTTCGCATTTTTCCAATCGGTGTGCTCTACAACCTCCCCCCCCCTTATTTTTACCTGCTAAAGAGACCCCCCCCCAAAGCTTGCATGTTACGCAGGACTGTACCTTCTGCCCCATTTGTCGCATCTCCTTCTTTGCCTGAAAATCGATCTTCGGCCCAACGGGACGGAGAATAATGTATTCTTTCTAGGCCTTCTCAGGCCTCCATTACTTTCTTGTCTTTGGCTGGGTTAATAGGCTTCGGCTGGTGCTGCTCGACGATTTCCCGAACGCGGCATCTCGGCACCTGCGCGGTGGACGTGCTTCCTGGTTTCGGATCGCGGGCGTTCCTCCATGAGCCAGGGCCCCTCTTCAAGAGCAGCCTTTCTCCAATTGGTTTTCCTTATTTCGTTTTAGCCGGAGTGATCCGTTCCCCCCTATTTTCTCCACAGACGGTGAATCTCCACGTAATTAGCCCCTTTGCTTAAGGAACGATACACTCGACACGGGAATTCGTCGCGTCTCGGCCTTCATTTTTCCAGATATTTTTTCATTTGCGGGTAACTCCCCCTCCCCCCTTCTCGCCCGAGTTTTCTGATTTCCTCGTCTTTTTATGGTGCGATGCGTTGGATTGACCAAAACTGGGCTCAGCTTCATTGAAAATTCTCATGAGACTTACTTCCGCTAGCGGCAAACGGAACACCAGGTTTTCTTCCGCCTTCCTTTCCGGGTGCGCCGCCTCGTAGTTCACATAGATATCTTAAGCCTTTCCCCTCTTTGTTTGGGGTGAGATCAATAGGATGTGACCCTAACCGATGAGGCGCCCCCCTACGTTACGGCGCGTGTTCTGTTTGACTGATTTCCTCCCTCTTCCCTTTCTCCACGTTATTAGAATTTTCCCATGCCAAGATTACTTGTGGGTACTCCCGCCTTTGACCATGACCCAGACTCGGCATCTGCGAAAATAGGGTAATCTTGTTCTATTTTTTCTGTTTTTTGAAGCCATATGAGCTCGCTGGAAACTTCCCCCCTTCCTGTTCCCCCGTATATTCACGTTCGTGGAGCGTGTAATTACAGAACTCTTTTTTTTTTCTTTCAAACGTGATCGCATTCACACGTGTGGTTGCCCTCCCCCTGCTTCCGCCTGCAAACCGACCCTCCCTTTCCCCCCACGCTTGGAGACTCGGCGCCTTAAAGCAAAGGGCGACCCCCTCCTTTCAGCTCGCCTTTTTTACCTTATCACCCGTCCCTGAGACTTTCTGAGGCCTAGAGGTAGGTAAATAGTACTCCCTAACCTACGACGCTTGACCTCGCGCCTCACGGGAATATGCTGGGGAGGCGCCGGCCTAGAAATTCCATAACTATTTACTTCCCTTTTGGCGGCAGCGTTTGGTCATGCAGTTTCCCTTTTCTTTTAGTCGGACATTCCAGCGTTCCGCCGTTTTCCATGAAATTGGTGTCCTGTCTTTTTGGACCTCTTCCTTCGCCTGGGTGTGGCGTAGATTACCCCCCCTCCTCTGCCTCGGACCGCTCCGGCCCCGAATATTACAGGTTTCGGTTTGTTCTCGGAGAGTGTCGGCCCTGAATGAGTAATCGTGACCTCACCTCATCTTCCTTGCTGGTCCAGCTGCTTGCGTCCATGTAGATTCTTTCTCCCCAGTTGCCTAAAGCACGTCGGCTCTTTTCCGTCAGAGCTTTTTTGGCGGCCATTATGGTTTTTTTTCGATCTGTCCACTCACGTAGTCGGCCTTTTGTCGAAGGGGCCTTCTCCCTTAGGCCGGAGTCCGGATTGTGTGTGGACGATGGATTTTAAGTTTTATTTTTCCCCCCCTACGGCTCCCGTTCCGATCGCCTTCACCTGACCCCCCTTTCCCCCCTAAGTAAGGACCGCGGGGATCGAGTCCCAGTTCAAGCTGTTTTGGGATTTTTGAGGAAAGCCTTCTGTCCTTGAGGAAAGGGTTACGCTTTGACTCCCTTTTCGTGTCCATGGCGGGCCCCCCAGGACCTTTTTTTTGCTTTTACACCCAGCTTTGCCTGTGATCCCGACATAGCATTATGTTTTAGTTTTTGCATGTTTCAGGAAACCCCGCCCCTTGGAATTGGCCCTCCCCCAGGTCATCGCCCCTTCATGTTATCGGGGACTACCGGTTTTCCTTTCTACCCCTTTTAGCTAGTCCCCCCCTCCAAGACTGGAGAAGAAACGCCCCGGCCTTGGTCTTTAACGGAAGGGTGTTTTCCTTCGCCGCACATTTTTTTCTTTGACCTTTTTCCTTTTCATATGTTTCCTCCCGCGCCCGCTGTTTGCCGCCGCCCCGTGTGCGCCATTAGTTCCCCCTGTTATTTCTGTTCCCCGCCGCGACGTGATCTTAAGCAATACATTCCCACCGACTTTTTTACTTTTCCCTTATGCACACCTTATGCACATATACCTCTTTTAATCATTCTTTTGTTGTTGAGTTTAGGACTCTTTATTTTTGGCCTACGGTGTGCCTCCAAGTTTGTGCGCAGGCAAGTTAGGGTCCGACTTATTTCTTCCTCCCCCCCCCAGGTGCCCTTAGACGGCCCGGCCAGCCTGGCTTTGTCTGGAGCATCCTTGATGCGGACCATTCTTTGCCTTTCTTCCCGGCGTCCCGCTATCTCGCGGTAACGATTGAGCAGCCTCTTTACCCCCCCGTTTCCCGCCACTTCCTGCGTGGGTCCAGGCGGGAGGATTTCCCCTCCTTTTTTGACGTCGGGCGGAGTTCCCCCAACCTCTAACAGTCTAGGCGATGTGATGGCCACGGCCATTCTGTTTTCATGACACTTCACTCGACCACTTCGTATCGGCGAGTCAACATTTGCACTTTTTTTTGGTTTTTTTACCTATGCGCCGGGTCCCCCCAAACCGGTCGCATTCCTTTTCAATGGCCTCCTGCCCGAAAGTTTCCGGAACCCACTTTTCCCCCCCTTAGAATTGGCGGAAGCTACGTCCCCTTTTCCCCCCCTGGATTAGTGGGTCCCCCTTTTTTTGGGTCCGTGTTAGCAAGGAATGTCGACCGTCCCCCGCCATCTGTTTTCACCCTGACGCCGCCTATTCCCCCCTTCCTGATACCCCCCAAGTCCTTTGCTCGGTCGTGGTCCGGCGGCACCATCAAGGGGCAGAATCCTCTTTTTTCCTTGAGAGAGGCTTTTCCACGAGGCGTTTCAAGTCCTGTCAGAAGATTTCCCTCCCGATGGTCCAATCCCTTTTCTTAGCTTGCCGACACGCCTTCCCCACGCTGTCGGATTGCTAGAGAGCATGTAGTTTTACCTTGATTTTTGCTTACCAAATCACCTTCGTGAACCCCCTGAGCCTTCACCAAGGGCACTTGACCTCCTTCTTCCAGCGGTTTTTGTCAATGGTCGCATCTCTTGAGTGGACGCATGAAATAGAGATTGCTTAACCCCCCACCGGGACCGTAGATCCCGTCGGGCTCAGGCCGTCAGAGGGACTCCCGCTGGTCGTGTCCTTTTTCCCCTCCCCCTATGGTACTGCGGCTGGGCTGCCTCGAAGTTCTAGTGTCCCTCCCCTCGACGGCGCTGGACGTGAGACGGGTCTGATTAGGCTCTTTTTCCCCCTTCTACAGGGCTTTCCAGCTTCTATCTAAAGTATGGTTGTCCCTCTTCGGTTTTTTCGAGGCGCCTTTTCAGGGTTCGGCCCCTCTCCCTTCCCTCTCGATCACGTAATTCGCCCCCGACGGGCGGACTTCACCTGATCCTCTCTCCAGAGGTAATAGCTGGTAGCTATCTCCGGCTTCAGTAGTTCAGATTGGCTTGTTCACTCAAAACTCTCACAACCTTTTTGTTCTTCTCCCCTCTTTTTTCTTCTGGTCCGAGTCTGGCTTTTATGAGGGCTTGACCACACCTGGGTCCAGATTGGCCTGGGAACATCTGGCGGAAACGGCGTAGCGGTCCCCCCCGTACCTTTCCCTCCCTTTTTTCCCTTGTTCTATGTTAGTGTCATCTATCATCTCTCCCTCCCCCTTTTTTGTCTTTTGGAGAGATAGGATGAAACAGAGGGGCGAGTTTGCAGACCCGTTGGAGTCCTTGTTAAGTTGCGCTCCCGTTCTTCCGCGAAGTTCTAATTCCCTTTCCAATCTTCTCCCCTTTTTTCCCTCCTCCTTTTCCCTCCACATGTCATTCCCATCTACGCAAAGTAGGATATAGTTTGGTGTATCAGGTGAGTGACGCCAACTGACATGCGTCCCAATCCTGAGTCGCCCTTTTTTCTCCGTTACGCGTAGCGTTTCCTTCCGCCCGCTGGTTCTTCCTTCAAGTTTTCGCGCGGTCAAAGGGATTTTCCTACAAATGATCTACGCCGCGTCGACAATATACGCCCCCCCAGAGCTGTCCCTCTCCTTCTTGATCCGGTGATTCCCATATGATGACGCGCGTCCTGAAAAGGATGAACCTCCCCTTTTTCCCCCCTCCTGTGCGCGAGCCGATCGGGGGGCCAATCCTTCTGGCATCCCCATCCCCGCGCTTACCTCGCCGCCAACACGGGCTCTTTTCTGGCTTAAGGACCGAACTGCCTGTATATCATCATGGGTACTTCCCCTTTCGCGGTAATGCGTACTTCGATGATCCATGTAAATCAGGTCCTCTAGTCCTTGCCCTTTTACCTTTTTTCTCGGTTTGACACGGAACTTCTTTTTTCTTGTGGTAGAGCACCCGCTTGAGAAGGAATGAGCCCCCCGTTTTCCCCTTGAAGTAATAGACAGGCGTTTGTTAGCTTGCTCTTTTCGGCCATGCACGATTCCCCCCTTTCCGCACCATCGCAGGGTGGGGAATCTTTTTTCCCTTCCTGATCTTCTGTAGAACGTTTATAAGTCCCTTTGAGAGAGATTTCTGTAGGCCCCTTCATTCGGTGTTTCTGACGACCGAGACGCTTTGGTAATTTGTAGTATCCTAGGTAGCCGTAGTAGTTTCCCCCCCGTCACAAGGATTGGTGTTCGTTGACTTTCTTAGTGACGCTTTATCGTCTACAGAAAAGAGGTGGTGCCTCCTCCCCCTTTCAGTTTTTGGAACACTGGGCCTTCAGACTTCCCTCCTTTTTATCGGCAGCTCCGTAAATGATCGTTTTTCTTCAGTGAGGAAGACCGGGTCGGGTTTCCGTAGGAAATGTTTAAGATGAGGCTCCCTTTTTTTTCTCCTGCGGGCCCACCAGGACCAGCGGTGTCCTTTCCCTTTCACCCCCCCCTGACCCCAAAGCTTTGCATGTGATGACTCGAAGATTTACGGTCTTCTTTTTTTTTGACAAAAGCATTGTCTGGCCATCTTCCGCCGGCCATCATTTTACTTTTGCCTTTCCGGTTTACCGACTGTAGACCAAATGGAAGAGAAAAGCTCCTTTTCTCCCTCCCTTCATTTCTCCTGGTAACGTTTTGGGCCCGGAGTGCGCAAATCGTGACTGCTTTATATGTTCCTCTCCCCCCCCCCCTCTTCAGGGTTTAGTCCGCCAGTGATGCCGCCCTTTTTCCCCCTTTTCAGTTCTTTTTATACGCGACCGTGCCCGCCATCCGCCAAATCAATGTCGGAACTAATTGGCTTCTTCCCCCCTTATTGAACCCCTTTGAACACAGTAAAGATCTCTTTCTTTTCCTCAATTACTCAGGTGTTTTTCTCTCTCTCTTTCGTGGCATAAGGTGTGCCATAAGTTTGTGGCACTTCTTTTCCCCCTTTATTTGGTTTCAAGCGGCGCGGTCGCGGCTGGCCCTCGTAGGTTTTTACGGATAGGAGGCCCCCCCTCTTCCTTAACGGAGGAGGCAGATATCTTCTGAATGTCACTCTTTGGGCACTCCGTTGGCACCCCTACCCCCCTTTTTTTTCTTTTTTTTTTGTTTTGAACGCGCCAGGCATGGTGGCGCTCTTTTTTTGGCCTCAACTGGCTAGGGGCGGAGTCCCAAAGAGAAATGATTGAAGGCGTCTACAGATGGACACGGTAAAAGGCGGTGTCCTGACCACTGCCACTCCGGCCCCACGCGGTTCTTTTTTCTGATGTTTTTTCCCCTTCCCAGATGTTGGGGCCGCCAAGGCCCGTTCTTTCCTTGTGTCCCTTTGTGACCGACAGTGCTGCATGATTAAACAATGGTTTCTCCCCCTCCTTCCCTTCCTACAGGCTCCGCAACGCACCCACGAGCCATGGAAAGGTGAAGCTGCCTATCCCTCTTTCTTTCCCGTTCCCATTTTTTTTCCCGGTTAAGTTCTTTTCCCCCAAGCACGCCGGTTCTGTTGCAGGATGCATGAAAGTCCTTGCCCGTCGTTCCACCCCCCTTTCAATGTGACGCTTGCCTACGGCAGCTTCTCTAAAAAGTTGCTCGGTCTTTTTCCCATGCCCTTTTTTTAACCATCAAGTGGCCGCCCATAGCAGCATTTTTCCCCCCTTCCCTTCCCTCCTTGTGATCAAAGAGGCGCGGATCCGACCTGACCAAGTGTCCCCCTGCCCCAATGAAGATGATGGACATAGCGTCTTCGATCCGACCAAGTCAGCTAACACCCGTCCCTTTTCTCTTTTCCCTATATATCTTCATGGCCGGCGTTCAAGCGGATGTTGCTTCCCCCCTACCCCAGGTCTTTGAATGCCTATGTACAACCCGAGCTTAACCAAGGGAATGGAGATGGCTTTCAACCTTTCTATAACCCCTGAATCTAAAGGTCGAAGAAAACTTTCTCACTTCCCCCCGGGACGGAGTCTTTTAATTTTTTTCTCAGGCCTTTGAGGCCTCACCGAATTCCTTTGTTTGGGATGACGAGTTCATCGGTATGGTGTTTTTTCTAGAAGAGTTCCCCTTTGCCCCCCTCTCCCTGCGAGGGTGAAGTTGGATTCCTTTTTTCATTCTAGCTGAGTCCTCCTTTCGCCTTGACCTTGTCCAGTCCTCTCCTCCCAGTCATGGGGTGGGCATTGTCGGTTCGCCGTGCGTAGATTCATTTTTGCTTTGGTATCCTCGCGATCCGTTGGTTTAATTAGCCCTCTTTTGGAAGGTCCCCTCTTCCTCTCTAAAGGCGCGGTAAGAGAGATTTCTTGAAATGAGAGTTCATCTTTGCGTTGTCACTCAACCATTATAGACGATTCTTCTTTCTTCCTGTCTGGAGTCATGTTTCTCTTTCCTTTCTTGCCAAACCTTTTTCTCTTGGCCATTGACAATTCTCCTGAAGAGTGCCCGCTCTCATAGGCAAACGGCACAGCGCCTACCTGAAGTTAGGCGGGCCGCCCCTTCTTCCCCTATCGCCTATTTCTTCCCTTTTTTTTTTAGATGATATCGATTGAACCCACAGAGGCCTCTTTTCTCCACCTCAAGTTTGTATACTGGCTTTTCAGCGTTGTTCCGTTTCCGCTCGAGTCGGCTCGCGCAGGTCTAATTTCCCATTGCCCTCTTCTCCCTTTTTTTTTCCAGAACTCATCGCACCCTTCCTCCAGCTTTCCCCCTTAAGGAAGCCCTCTTTCTTAATAAGGTTGGAGAGGGTCAAAGCCAATATGAACCTTTTCCCCCTCCCCTTTCTGATCCCCCTCAGTCATCTTCGAGGTGAAGCGTTTTTCTCCTCTGGTTCTCATGTCCTTTTCTCCGCTTTTGTCATTCGGTTTGGTTTTGAACTCTTTCTTCCCCTCCCAGGCCGAAACAACGAACATAAGGGCTGGCGATAGCGGATGTCACCCTTCCTTTTAGACCTAATGCAGGACTCATATACTTCCCTTGACCCGGTTCTTTTTTCCTTTCCCAAGTCTTAATTCGCGACCTTGAGCTTCTTGACAATCTTCTTTCTCCCCCCCCGTCAATGCCGATGTTTACCCTCTCCTCCCCGACAAGGGAATCTCTTTTATCCTTCTTGCCCTCAATCACGAAACAAGTTCCTTTGCCTTCCTTCCATGTTTACATTGGCCTCCTTCGAGTTCGACCGGTCGCCCGTCCTGTTTGTGCTCCCCTTTTTTCACCATTGAAGGAAGAGGGTTTTTATGTGTTTCTCTCTCCCCCCTCTCTGAGCTTCTTCGCTCTCCCGGAGTTATATGACCTTTTTGTTGTAGCTGAGTTTGCGTGTTTTCCTTTTCTCTCTTCCTAATGCGGATTCCCATCATATGCCTTGGTCCGGGGTCCCTCTTGTCCCTTTAGAGTTCATGACGCTCGGTCCTCCCTCTTCTCCCTGGAAAGCCGGCGCCTTTGGAAAATTGATTGTTTTTTAATGAATCCCCCCCTCCCTCTCTTCTTTGTAGTAGATTCTTTTATCCAGTTATTCCATTGTTTCAACGGATCTGTGTCCATCCGCTGTCGTGTTTATGCAAATTTCTAAGTCCCTCTTCTCCTTCTCCTTCACAGGAACATGGGCATTCAGTATTCCCTCGGGGATCGGAATTCTCCCTTTCCCCCATGCTTCTTGTTTCGGCTTTTGCTCCGTGGTAGGGGCAGTAGGACCCTTTTGAATGTTCCTAATGCGGCGAAATTAGGTCACAGTTGGCTCCCCAACCCTGCCCTAGTGGTTGGCGGACCGCCACACAGCTCCCTTAACTCTGCGAAATAGATTTGGCTGGTGAAGTGTTGGCATTCACCCCCCCTATGGACTTTTGAAATCGGCTACCTAATTCGGATACGTTTTTTAATAAGTCCCCTATTAGACCAGGTAGAGCGACATCCCCCCTTTGCTTTCCGGATGCATGCCTTGGCTCCTTCACGGTTAGGGTTCCCTGTGGATTTCTCCATAGTGACTTCAGGCGTCACTTTTTCCCCGCGCCCCCGCCCTGGGCCCCGCCGCTTGCTGTGGCCCCGCGCCACGATGCCAGGCGTCCGCGCGCGCGCCGATTCTTCCGCCACTCCATTCGTCCCTGCCATATTTGCACACTTCTCCACAAGA
>Ga0179591_1263178_pt1 | contig 11380 bp, 10 predicted proteins | sample CZOMad2_1_08_16f_FD_182891 | JGI IMG/M metagenome (GOLD analysis project Ga0179591, IMG submission 182891) | Vadose zone soil fungal communities from Angelo Coast Range Reserve, California, USA - CZOMad2_1_08_16fungal (PacBio error correction) | ecosystem: Environmental > Terrestrial > Soil >... | reverse complement strand
GCCCTCCTTTCCTTTACTCCTTGAGCCCATGAGGTTCCCGGAATTACTTATTCAGAGGCGATTTTCGCCTATCCATATGAAATGACGAACTTGCATTCCTTTCGTCTAATTCATTCTCGTTTGGGGTGATGCGTTAGAAACTTTTCCCTATCCCCCTTGTTCTGACTCTCTGACGACCCTTTTGGCGGTTTTTTTTTTTTTTGCCACAATGCCTATCCTCGTGTAAAGCAATCTCTTCAACTTTGCGTCATTTGCTTTTTCCTTGACCGGTTACGGACTCTCAGGCCAAGATTCCCCACCGATTAGGAGGGATATTTAATGGGCCTTCGCTCTCCGCCTTTTCCCTAGGTGGACGGTCCTGGTCAAACCCATATATACATTTAAAGCCCCCTAAGTTTACGCGTCCGTATTCCCCCACGCTTTTGCACACCAACCCTTCTCCAAGACACCTCACCACTTTGTAAATTCTAGTCACCACACACCAGACTGATTTGCCTCGCCCGGTATATAAAGTGATTTTTTACAATAGGATCCCCCCCCCCCCTCTCATACTAGCTTTAAATAGATCTGTACTTTCACTGATTGGACATAAGTCCACTTTCTTAATCTTCGGACAAACTCATGAGTAATTTTGGCCCCTCATAAGTGACCCAATCCCCCGACTCAGAATGATAAGACCCATCCCGAAGTATCTAAATAACCCCCCGTGAGGTATACATTTTCCTCAGAAGAAATTCTTAGCCGTCTATTGTGGGGGTTCCGCACAATATAACGAACCCCTGCCATTCCCAACTTGTTTATTGATCTCAATTTCAAATCGTGGCCAGCTTTTTTCCCCCCCAGAGAATAAAACCTCGTCTCCAGAAACCTCTGGGCTTTTTTTCCTCAGAGTCCTAGTACCAGGAATTTTCTATCCTGTTTGATCCCCCTCTATCTCCCGAAGCCCTGCCATGTCTCTCTCGCTGTTCTCCGAGTTCCCCTGTAATCCCCATCAAGTTTATTTCTTTAAGCAGCAGACTTAAATCCGGTCGTTTCCTGCACCATGTTCTTCCTTGGGCTGCTCAGGGACCTTTCCTCATCCTCAGACTTCAATTCACCCCCTCCGAGATAATCCCTCCCCAGCAGACCTCCGTAAATTCCTAACGAGATCATCTATGTTACTAGAAGTTTCCTTGGACCACTGGGAACATCCTTCCGTTCCTTCCTCCCATTCTCGGAATGCTTCCTCTAGAATGATTATTACGTCCCCCCCTCGTCCCTCTCTCTTTACTCTTTGTTGTTGTGAGAGATTGCGGAGTTCCGTCCCTCATTTTTCCGCTTTTCTTTAACTCGGTGAAGGCGGAGGCCTTTCAGCTGGCTTTCTGGTCGGCCGAAAACCCTCTTTCTTTCTCCTTTCTCTAGGATGTGAGGTTTACGGAAGAACTTCTCGCCCCTTTTGACCCTCGAGCGGCGTGCTTGTCAGGGAAGCCCCGGTCCCCTTTAGCTACCTCTGGCTGATCTTTCTTCTCTGCGTAACAATGACTTTTCTCTTTCGGTCCAGGTGATCGCGGAATTCCTTCAGATGGCTAGAGTCCATGCTGTCTTAGATCCCGTTGGGGGCTCCACGGAGATCTCGCCCATTTTATGCGCGAGGTCCCCTGACCCCTCTTTTGCTGACACTCCCTGATGGGTTCTCAGTTTTCCCCACGCTGGCCTGTTTGACCCTTCACCCATTTCTCTCCCCCTGCCACGACATGGTTTTCCTGGCAGGTGCGGTAGGTGCTAGACCTCATTCGTTTCTCCTTGCGGTTAAATACACGCTCTTCGGTTTGTAGGACGACCCTGAGATGGGCTGAATCCTATCTTCTCTTGCGGTGTATGGGATCTGAAACTTTTCTCACATTTTTTCCTTTGGACCCCGTTCAGAAATGGAGGTCCCCCAAGTCATCGGAAAGAGTTTTCCTTTCCCAGTCTGAGCAGATTAAGTGATTGGCTCGCGTTAGTCACTAGTGTTCCCATTGTTTTTGGCTCCGACCGTTTGCCTTTTGCCGTATCGACCTCGGTGAGGTTCTTTGCCCCCACTTGTATAGACTTCTTGGGTGTGTTTCCTTCTGATGGAAGTTGGTTGGGCCCCTCAGCGGATTTGTCTCCCGCCCCCCGGGCCTTTCTCCCATTATCGAGCGTGGTTGTGGACCAGGCCCTCCCCAGTCGAGTAGGACGGGCGAGGAGCTAAGCCAGTCCAGTTAATTCCAGATAATCCTTTGTTGCCTGCTCGATTCTCCTTTACCCGCCGTCCCCCCGTTCTCTCATTTTCTGACCAATTGGCTGTTCCTGATAGGAATTTTTTGGTAGCAGAAAGGCGCTTCTGTTGCGTGTGTTCCACCGGGGCGAGGTAGTCAGTTCTCCTCCTTCCCAATCAGGGCTTTGACTTCGAACATTGACGATGTGTTTCTTCTCCTCACTAAAGAAGCTAGCGCGAAGTGTGAATTTCCCTCTCTTTCCATTAATTACTCAATGATTCCGTTCTCTCCCAGTCCCTGTTGTTCGTCCGATGCTTGACGAGTTGGTGAGTTTTCCCCTAAAAGTTCCTCGATCGATCCCTACAGATTACGGCCTTTGTTTCGTGGCTTTTATGACTCTTGGACGGCTATTCTCTCTTCTAACAGGAAAGCGGGCTCGGTTGTTAGTCACGTCGGAGACCGTTTATCGAAATCCTCCTTGGGCCTTACCCGGTCATACGATGATTTCTTGCAATGCTTCATCCTTGAGCTTTTTCCAAGACCCCCCTACGAGCGTTTCCCCCCCCCCCCCCCCCAATCTCCGGGAAGACGGCTCAACCCCCCTTCGCCGTCTTTTTGTCTCTTTTTTAGGGGGTTAAACAGGCCCACCTTAAGAGCCGGACGTCTTGGTGAGTTGTGTCGGCGTTTACCTGGATGTCCTCCCCCATATTCCGCCACCAAGCCTTTTCGAGCGTCTTTCCGGTATCCTTCCGCGACGCTAGGAGTAGAATTTAGCGCATCCACCCTCTTGGCCCATTCTTCACGTCGGCGCCTCTCCCCCCCCCGCAAAGGCCGAGGATTCTTTGAATCTGACGATTGAGTTATGCCCCCTTTTTCCCCGTGATGGCATCTTTTTTCTGTCTTTTCATCGAGGCCCACAAAAAAGCTTTCTTTCCGCGTACTCCAACCAAACCTCGTTTCCCTGCTCTTTTTAGCAACTGTTGGCTCCCTCTACCCGTTCTGATTCGTGTGGCTTGTGAACTGTGCCTCAGGATCACCTCTCTAGTTTGATTACTTTGTCACGGTTCCCCTTCGGCGAATGGAATTTACGTGTCATGGTGCCCTGGGGTGCCTTTTTTTTCACCGGGACCTTCTGCACTGAGCTGTTTCAAAATGCCTAGGAACCGCTTTTCCTTAATTTTTTTTTCAAGTCTGTCTCCTTTAGAAACCCAAATGTTCCCCTTAAGCTCCCCCTCGTGCACGGTCCCTATGTCTTGTTCTTAAATATTCATGTTTTCCGCCCACCCGTCGTCCGTCATCCACCCCCCCCCCAGCTCCCACACTATGGTGTGCGTCTCCCGGATCGATCTCCTTGTTTGGGCTTTTTTTGTTCCCTAATTTACTTTCTTGGCCTGGGCCCCCAAAGCACATTCCTTCCCCCCTGAACGCCAGTTCGCGTGGTAGGCCCTTAGCTATGACATCTAGTCTAGGTTAGAGGGTTTTTTTCTCTTGGATGTATCATGATAATTGCTTCAGTAGGTGTGGCTGGTCTCCTCCTAAGGCGGCGGCCCCAGCGAGCCTGCGTCACCTGAGTGTCACACACTGACGTCTTTCTTCTAGGACCGCAAATGAATCTGCCAGTCCTGAGGCAAGCGGCTTTATGTACGAAAGTTTCTAAAAGTTGATCGCACCAAACACCCCAACCCCCCCCCACCAATACCAACACCCAACCAAAAAACCCCCCCCCCCAACCACCCAAACAAAAACACACACAAACAACCCCCCCCCCCACCAAACCACCACCCACCCAAAAAAACCCCCACCCAAAAAACAAAACACCACCAACCAAAAAACCACCAAAACCACAAACCCCCCCCCAAACCCACAAACCCAAAAAAACACCCACCACAAATCCAACCAACCACACCACACAACACCCCCCCCCCCCCCCCCCCCCCAACAACAAAAACCCCCCACCCCAACACAACCACCCCCCAAAAACTAAAACACAAAACACCCCAAAACCCCAAACCCCCCACACACACAAAACAAAACCCAAAAACCAACAAAACCCACAACAACAAAAACCCAAAAAACACCCCAACCCCCAAAACCCCCACTCCCCCCCCCAAAACCCCCCCCCAAAAAAACCCCCAAAAACAAAACCACCACACCAAAACCCACCCCACAAAAACCCCCCCCCAACACCACAAAACACCAACCAAACCACCCCCCCCACCCACACCCCCCCACCCCACCCACACAACAAAACCCCCCCCCCAAAAACACCCCCCAAAACCAAACCCAAAACACAACCCACACCCCCCAACACCCCCCCCCCCCCCTCCCCCCCCACCCACCCCCCCAAACCCACCCCCCCCCCACCCCCCCCCACCCCCCCCCCAACAACCCAACCCCACCCCCCAAGCCCCCACCCCACCCAACCACACCCCCCACCACCCACACACCCCACCCCCCAACCAACCCCCCCCAACCCAACAAACCAACCCCCCCCCCCCCCCCCCCCCCCCCCCCCCCACCCCCCCCCCCAAAACACCCCCCCCACCTCCCCCCCCAAACAACCCTTGTAACCCCCCATTCATTAATGGTATCTTTTCTGTCCCTCTCAGAGTCTTCTTTTGCCGATCGTTTTCAATGCCTCCCTTTTCAAGGGGTGCGTTGGGCGCGTATCCCTCTTCGTCCCCCTCCCGGACGGGTTTCGTACGCGGTTCTCCTAGAAGTTTCCCCTCCTCCCAGGGGGGGTTGGGTCGAGAGACTATGAGACCCCCCACTCAGCCGAACCAGGCGGGACCCTCGCGGATCTCTTCCCCTTCAAAAAGCCACTTGGCCCCCCGCCTCGGTTTGACACATCGCCAACCCAGAAGACTATAATCATAGTTTTCTCCGGTAGAAGATACAGTCCTTCATTCTAAGCCCATCCTTTGGTATCTCTCCTTTCTCAAAGGTCATGATTGTCTCATTCAAGTTAGCGTAATTTTCTTTACAGTTTCGAATCTCTCATAACTTGTAGTTGCTGACACTTCCCTGCTCCCTTATAGATTTTTCCTCATCGGAGCGAAATGGATTTCAAGGCCATCCCTCACTCTAGGTCCGTTTTTCATTCTCACCCTAAATCCCCCCTCCCTCCGCCGCTTATACCATCTCGGTCTTTTAATTGGCCGGACCCGCTTCATTCAACTTACACCGCTTCTTACTTGTCTTTTGATTTTCCCTGAAATCACCCTTTCCCTCTATCCCCAAAGCCCCAACCACGTTTTCCCCTCCCTTCAGAGGACGCTCCTGTATGGAGCGGTGGGTTTTTTTGGTGCATTTTTTTGGGATCCGCTGGTTGGCGCGATTCCCCTATTGAATTTTTGAAGAGACTTTTTCCTCTGACGTCTGTTTTTTAGCTTATAAGATTCGTTGCCTAACCTCGAATCCTTTCCAACACCGAACCCCCCTCCTCCTCTCCTTCCGCGTGTCTGATGCTTTTTTTCACGCATTTTCGTAGCCGTGTCCACCAAAAACGATTCTTCGCCCACCTCGACCCCCTTCCCCCTTCCACGGCCATTCTGCGAATTTGCAGTAAATCCCCCCCCACCTGAAAGGTGACCCCGAGCTTGTTCCCTGTCGCATGCCCCCGCATTGTCTTCCCACGCATCGACGGTGTCGATGGTCCGCATGCTTCCAAATCCCCCCATCTTTGGAGAGACTTTTTTTTGGCGGAAAAGCGCCCTTAATGCTTTTTTGCATTCCTTCTGCCCTTCCAATGAAAGTCTTTTCATCGGGAAAGTGGGCTTCTCCCCCCATCAGTTTCAAGGCAACACCTCCCGACGGCACCCCTTAGCTCGCTTTGACGTGCTGGGAGTGAAATCATTTGCTCTTTTCCTTGGCACCCTGTGACCCCTTAAGGCCGCTTTCCCCTGTCTAAGCCTCCTCATCCACGGCGTTTTTCGGCCAATGGAATGAAAGCCCTCCCTGTGGCACTTCCGACCCCCTCCCCATGCCGCGCATGTTTTTCCTGTGCTTATTTTTCCGCCAGCAGAATTAAGACCCTCCACGTTTACTCATTGGTTGGTTAAATCATGACCCCCTGCTCGTTGATGACCGCTCGCTGGGTTTTCAGTTTCTAGTTTGCTTCTTCAACCTAGTCCGTTCCAAATGATTCGCTCAATTCATCGGCAGCTTCACGTTTGACGTTTGGCTCACAAGTCTGCTTTCTGCCCGTTTCCCAACCCCCAGTTCCTCTCCCCCCCCCCCCACCACCCCCCCCCCCGACCGAGGTAAGTCGGTTGTCTTCCAAACCACCCCATAGATATCCCTGGCTCGCCACGTATGACGAAACGTGACCCCCTGCCCCCAATTCTGCAATAGTACTTTTTCCCTGTCTCCCCCCTTGCTCGTCTTTGATTTTCTCACCCCAACTCGCACGTCTCCTTCACCTTGTCAAGACTTTCGTAGAAAAGAATTTCTCCCTTGAGCTCTATGTTCACCGTCTTGGTTCTCGCGTCTCGCTTCGAGTGCGTCCTCACCCCATTCGTCCTTCCTTTCGACAATTGCGCACTGCCTTGCCATGGGGGAATTCCCTTCGTTCACCGCGCATTAGAAGCTTGGGTTTTTCTTTTTTTTTGGTTAAAATCTACCTCGTTGATCGCTATGAGACAAGATTCCTCCTCGGTAGCTTTGGCTCAGAAATTGACCGAAGTTGATTTTGTAATCTCAGGCAGACAGGCACTGATCCTCTCACCCGAGTATTTGAGGACTGCCCTCTCCCCTTCGCCGGAATAATGACTTTTTTCACAAGAGGAGGTTGCGGGTTGCAAAAACTAACATAGATAAACCTTCCCCCTCCCCCCGATCCCGTTTAGGTATCTGTCGGGCTGCCCCACCCCAAGCCACTACAAAAAACGGATTCCCCGTACCCCATTTTCAACACACACTCATGCTTTGCAGCACCTTCACAGGCTTCCCCCAGTTCCCCCACATTGACTTTCCCGCGATTTTTAAAATCTGAATTTAGGCTCGGTAACGCTCGGACGACTACACTTATTCCGCTAATTGCTTTCTTGACCCTTTTTCCCTTTTTTTCCCGATTGACGCCACACTCTCTGCCCGACTGAATCTCTCTCACCCGAGTCCGGCTCCTCCGTTTCCTGGTTTTTCAAGTGTCTTTAAGCGCCTTTTCCCTCTTATTGCGCCCCCGCACTTGCGCACAATCGCCCTCCCACCTGTTCAACGTCCGTTAACTTTTTCCGTAAATTTTTGCCAGCTTTCCAACGTCGCCCCTTTTCGAAGAACCTCGGTGTTTTTGCAGATTGTAACAAGGATAGTAAGGTTAGCCCCCAGAATATTGTTTCTAGCGCAGACCTGCTGTCTTCCTCCTCCTCCCGATTTTACTATCCCCTCTTAAAAATCTCCGTTTGTGATTCTTTTTCCTATAGTCTACTAAGTTTCTGGCTTTATCCTTGAACATTTTTTTGGTGGTCTGATGAGACGTGCCCTTTGCAGCCTCCCTCGAGCAATTCCCCCCTCCTCTTCCCTGCTCCCCCCCCCCGCAGCATCTCTCAGATCTATCCTCACGATGTCTGCTCCCTCTCCAGACCCTTCCGAAATATCCTGCCCACCTTGCCCCCCGTAATCGAGGAATTCTTCAATTCTTTTTCTGGGCACTCTCCTCAACCTCCTTTGTTGTGGTCTCCTCCCTTCGGAGTGCCCTTTCCAGACTGGCATTGAGCTCCCTCTATCACGCTGAGCGGAGGGCGTGCTTCATGTCTTTCTTTTAGCCCGGATCGTTCTCCTCGGATTTCAGAGGATGTGCTTCTTATGGAGCGGCATCCTTTATTGGTGGAATTTTCTCGATAGTGATTGCCGTAGACCCATTCCTCCAGCCAGGACGAACTTTTGGTCTCGACTTTTTTCGAGGCGCCCGTGAAATATACAACCTCTTATGAGAGTTCCTCTTGTGATTCGGAGGGCTTTCTTACTGCAGGCTTCCTTCCGCGGGGTTCTAACCCCACGGATGAGATCTTACCTGACTGAAGTGACAAGCAAGTTTGCTTCTTTGACGATTGGGATGCCGAGTTGACCAAACTTTCAACGGAATCTGTAAATTTCTCCTCCAGAAGATTTGGTACTGTGGGGATAGTGTTTTCCTCCCGCAGAATGTCGGACCTCCGCCCCCCCCCCCATACTGCGGCTGCCTTTTCATTTCTCATCCGGGTTCCGGGGATACGGCCGTGTTAGATGGTATAGCCGGAGGAGGTGATTTCCTGCTTGCCTGGCGCGTCCCCGATGCGTTTGGGCCCCCCCCACATGCCACAAGTTTTTTGTAAATTGGAACTCCGGGAGGAAGAAGAATCTCTTGTCCCAACTTTCTCCGCGCCGAAATCAGGCACAGGTGAAATAGGGTTCCCTTTTGAATTTTTTTTTTTTTTTTTTTGTTCCAGGGTTACTTTCGTGAGCATTTCCGCGCCGTTCCGTCCCCAAAGGGCTGGTTGGACCTGTGAATCTCGCTTTGGGATGTTTTTGTCTTTGGGGTCAAGGTTAGGCGTGGTCCCCCTGGCTCTTGCTTTGCAAATGTTGTGTCTTGTGGACCCTGCTCCGGGTTGGTCTAGGGCAGGCATCCCCCAATTTCCAGTTTACGATATGAATTCGTGCCTGATTCAACGAAGTTCCATTTGAGCCCGAACCTGATCACATCTTCGACAGAACTGGTGCTTCAGATAAGGAATAGCCGTCGCCTGAGCCTTAGTTTGCCTTGGGGACTCTTTTTTCTACCGTTTGCGCTTTGAGCCCCTTATTCTATTGTTTCAAATTTCGGAGAGTGAAATTAAATGAAGATTTTGTGGTTCTTTACTCCCAATAACCGAACTACTGATCGAGACAACCCCGTAATACACCAGATCCTCCCTTTCAGCAGAATCTTTTCCTTTCGGCCCTAGGTGGTGCCTAGAACTTGCTCGTTTGTGAGTTTTCCCCCCTCCAACCGAACTCCGCGAAGATAGGAAACTTTAACCCTCTCCCGAACTTCTAATCGTGTTTCCCGTGGGGATGACGAGTGGCCGATCATCCCTCAAAAGGAAATCTTCTAGGTTTGCGTGATCCCTCGGATCACTTGGATTGCCTTGAGAGCTTGTCCTGCACTTTCAGAGCAAGTCTGCTGAATGATTGCGACCCTCCCGGAAGCCTTTGGTCTAATTTGACGTGTTTTCCGATCACCTCCGCTGAATCTTCATCTTTTTCATCTAGAGCACTGAATTTCATCTTTTCAAACCCCGATTGCTGGCCGCAGAGGTTGTAGCGAAGACTGGCACACTGGACGACAGGGCCCCAAGAAGCGTTCGTTGTCACTCTCCTTGAAATTTTCTTTCCCTTGAATCCCCACCAGCCGTTTTCCGCTGAGTGATCCGGTAACTACCGTCTCGCCGAAGTGGGGAATGAATCCATGATTTATAAATTCGACGCTCTGATATCGAACCGGCGGCTCCGGCCTCATCCCTGCAGCGTTTTGAGGTGAGGCCCCCTTTCCCCTCTCTTTAGACTTGTCCTCCTGGAGATGTCACCCAGAGTTAGTTAACGCTTTTCCGAAAAAACTTTAGCCAGCCTCCCCCCCTATTGCTTGGCTCCAATTTTCTCCTCCTTTTTGTCGAGTTCGTTTGATGTGTTAACGCTTTTCTCAGGAGATCCGCTTCCTTTTGACTTGACGGGTTCACTTTCCAAGCTGGACTGCCGTGGAATGCCTGGATTATTCGGGGCTCCTTTTTTTTTTCTCAGTTGCCGGCAGCGTGGAACCTCAGCCTCTTTAAGGTATTTCCCCGGCTATTTTCAGTGATTTCTTCCCACAAAAGTCTCTCCAGGACCTCTCACCACGCAGTCACCCTATGATTTCTTAAAGATACTAGACGGGGACGCCCCCCCCCACCCCACCCTTCTGCAGTCCCAATCAACAACCCCCCCAAGTAGCTGTCTGAGTCTCGTCGATTGTTTGGCTTTGGCAATGCTTTACGCGTTCTTGCGGTTGACAATTCCACCTCTAAAGAGGGGGCCGGAGCGGGCTTTATTGCCTATGAAAGGCCCCCCCCCTCCTCCTAGCGGGAGGTTTCCTTTCTTTTTGACTTAGATAACCCTACCTTTCTTTTTTGGATTTTCTTTCTCCATGTATTTTGGCAGTCCTGCGGAGAAACTCAGTCAATTTTTTGCACAGTGCCCTCCAATTTTATGTCTTTGATAGGCGAGACTTCCCTCCTTCCCTACGGTCGATTTTTCAGCTTGCGACTGTTTTGTCACCATGACTCTGAAGTGGATATTTACCTGCGTCCCCGAGCCCTACTACTCTTAATAGAAGAGTTGGACTCTTTTAACCCAAGGCTGACAATTTTGATAACTAGTATTCGAGGTTCATGAAGGAGATCTTTACTCTCTCTTTTAATAATACGTTGTTGGGGTTGAGATTCTTTTGAAAACCTCATAATATCACGTTCACTTTCGGAAACCGCGGCCGTTACACGTCCATGACAGGCCTGCTTACAGGCCCAAACCGATCGAGGATTCACATACTCGGGACGGTCCTATTAATCCGTAATGACACGTGCTCCTGTACTCCTTGTAATACCCCTGGTTTGACCAGTCATTCTTAGGATTTCGGAAGCTAATATCAGCAACTGTCGTCCCCACCATTTACGGTTTCGCCCCTTTTTTTCCCGCCGACGTCGTCGACCACACATTCCCGAAAGAAACTCTATTTTCATTCTTTCTTTCACTCTTGAAGTAGCACAACCACCGGTCCCTTCCACCGCCACTCTCGATTTTACGCCCGATATTTTCTTTTTAACTCCGCCTAGAATGGTCTACCGAAGTGTTTAACGCACTTAAACGCCTATCCTTACGGATGTCTTCGTTGCTGTATAATGGGGCTTTGGATCTTTGCTCCCTTCACTTGTCTGACGACTATCTTGCTCCAACAATTTTTCTATTAAGTTACAAAATGACAGTTTGCTTGTCGCAGTGTTTATCTGACCCCAACGATTTTTTGGTAATTTTGCTTGCTTCGCGTCACCTGAACCCGCCTCCCTACTCTAGGATGTCCCCCCCCTACTACACGGACTCCCGTACCCCTTTCTTTGCCCACTGTATTCCTTCTTGTGTAGGTGTGCTTTGTGTTTGTCCTTTCTTTCTCCCCTACA
>Ga0179591_1359277_pt1 | contig 11381 bp, 13 predicted proteins | sample CZOMad2_1_08_16f_FD_182891 | JGI IMG/M metagenome (GOLD analysis project Ga0179591, IMG submission 182891) | Vadose zone soil fungal communities from Angelo Coast Range Reserve, California, USA - CZOMad2_1_08_16fungal (PacBio error correction) | ecosystem: Environmental > Terrestrial > Soil >... | reverse complement strand
CTTTTTTCTGCACACTAACGATAAACATCTTGATTTTAACGTGATAAAAGTACTTTATGATCTCCCTCGAAGTAGTCCTGTTCTGGCACTGTTTTAATTCGTCCCCCTTTTGAGGCGACCTTTGACGTTTCGCAATACCCTAGAAGCTCTCCCTGAAGACCCCACAAAAAATTTCAAGACCCCGCTTCTATATCTTCAACCTTTCTTTGCAAATAAGGGCTGGCGATTCGTTCCTCGATCCGCGTGTCTACTACCCCTTGCCCCCCCCCCCAACACGTCTCAGTTCCTACTAATGAGTAAACTGCGTCCTCAGTACCCGACCTACCCCCCGGAGCTTTTGTCCTCTTCTCTGGCATGTTTGACTCCTGTTTTTTTTCTTCTTTGAATTACTCTTCGCCTTTGCTTATCAGGTAAGCCCTCGTTCACAACCCGTTCCAACGATACTACGCTCCAGAGTCGTATGCCCACCTGGGTCCACCTCCTTTTTTTTTTTTTCCATGAAGGTTTGCCCCGCCCACACTTGTTCCTTCCCCCCCCTACCCACGTCATTTGACAGGTGCGTTCCCGGGGGATTCATGTTCATGTGTTTTCACCTTACCCGACAGCTTCGGAAACCACCCTACCTTTTTGCTTGACTCCAGAGAGCTCATTGATTTTTAGACGGATGTCCGATTTTAACCAAGCCTAGATTCAATGCTTCCCCCAGGGAGTATAAATTCCTTTCATCATATGATTATAACCCTTCTGGGCACGCGCCCTACGCTTGGCATTTCGCAAGATTGCGGAGATTTTTTCTTAAACCATTTGGCGTATTCCAGGGTTGCTTTTATAATCGTTAACTTCGGAGCCCGAGCTAGGCAAAGCTCGTTTCTCCTCGGTTCTCTAAATTGGCTTCTAGAATTTAAGGAGGTGCCCTTTTGGTGATGTATCCGATGCTCTATCAGCAGGTTTCCCAGCACCTTCCTTTTTTTGAGCTCTCCACAGATGTTTACTTCCTTGCTCTGACCCAAAATGTACGCGTGATCCACACATCTATTCTACACAACTCCCGTTCCATCGTCCCTTTTTGCCCCTGAGACCGTACCTGATTGAAAGATTCTTCCCCCCTCCTTTTTTGTTGGATCATTTCCTTTTTCCCGAGTCTCTAACGTTTCTTCTTTTCCCCCTTTGTCTTTGAATAGAGGTTCGGTCCCCTTCCCAAAAAGAGTACTTCCTGCACTTCCTTACCGCTTACCCTCTCCTCCCGTATAATTTGTCTTTCATTCTTGGCCAGTTTTCCCTTTTCATCTTCCTTATGAACTTCAAGATTTTGATTTCTCGTCCCAATGTTACTCGCGAAACGCGCTATAGCGATTTCCCCCCCAAGGCGCCGAATAGTTCCCCCTGAACCAGATAGAACCGTCCTAATCAGACCCTGACGCCCAAGTTGCTGCACGTTTGTCTTGCCCAGTTTCCCCTTCTTCGATTCCCCTAGTTCCCCCTCCCCGGATTAAAAGATCAGTTTTTTCACCTCCTTTTTCGCGACCGGCTCCTTCCCATCCCCCGAGCCTTTTGATCGGACCCGTTCCATTCGGACAAAAAATTCCCCTCACACGTTTTTTCGCCCCATTGAAGTCGCTTACCGTGTCCGATGCAACTGGAAACTGGTAGATTCGACCCCAAGTCCCCCTCCTTCGCAATTGCCACTTTACCTTAGCATGAAAGTTTTGTTCCTGAGCCGCCCCAACAGGCATAGAAGATCCGGTGTTTATTCTGGTACCCTTGATGCAAATACTCGGTAAAGTTTTATTATTTATCTCTTGTTTGTTTCGACCCCGACGTGATTGTTATTACCCTTTTGATTCCCCCAGTCAATGCTTTCTACCCGGAAAATTGCCTAATGTATCTTTACCGACGAGAGATGCTCTTGTTTTCCAGAATTTCGCTGTCCTAGGAACCTCCTCGTCATCGATTATTTTTCCCCGTTTTTTGCCGCTCTTTTTTTCCGACGGACCTTATATCCTTCCATCAAGATAGACCCGCTACGTTTTCTTCTTTGCGAAGATGACGGCTTTTCGAGTTCATTTACCTTTGGTGTGTCTCGTTCTCATTACTCGGTTTAGTTTTCCCTTGTGGAAGCTCTCATCTTGGTCGCTCGCCCATGCTTCGTCCTCCCATTTGATATCTCCCTATTACTGGTGACCTTTGAGTCCGTTGATACACGGTGCAATTCCTGAGGTGTCCCCGTTTTTTTGACGCCCCTCCCGAAACTCTTTAAACCGGCTTTTGCGCATCCACTCTTTTCATACCAATACTTTGCGGTGCCGGAAGTACAGAGTCTTCTTACTGTTTCCCTTCTTTTGCGTGGCGGTTGAGTTCCGTGCGCCACCTTCAAGTGCCCACCCTTACACGGAGACGCGTTTTTTTTTTGAGTCTTTGCGTGAGAAACTTTTTTCGTTTCCTCCCGCCCAAGCATCCGATAGTTCATCAAGTTCCACCTTTCCCCGAAGGTCTCCTTTCGGTGGGATTTCTCCTGTTTTTCCCCGCTCGTAACAGTCCCCACCTGCCCTTTTCACTCACTCGTCGCTTTTCTTCCCTCGAAACGTGCGGTCTAGTTTTTTTCGCCCAGTGAAACCGTTTCAAGGAGGAATCTGCCGAGCCTTACGACTTCAGGAAAGTGTTTTTTATCCCGGTGAAGCCCCTCCCACTACTATGTAGCGTTCCCTCATATCTAAGTTATGTGTCCCAGCGAGAGTGGGAGAGCTGCGAGTTTTTTCGCCTTTCCTTACGGTTTATGATGCGACCCCCCCCCAGCACAGCCTTACAACATTTGTGTGGGTTTGCCTGAAAGTTGTCGCCTTCGTGCTACCTGCAGCTTTCCGTCTGAATCTCAGGATTCACCATATATACTTTTTCTCCTTTACTCATCATTCGTCAGACTTATCCTTTATGAAGATCCTTTCCTTACTAAATGGAACCTGCTCACCGAGAGTTTCATCACTGGGACGATTTGACTTGACGTTTTCTGTTTTTCCCCACGTTCTTCCGTTCCCTTTTCCTCTATATGTGTTGTCGGGGATTTGCAGCTTGAGGCCACTCTTGCTTGATGGCCTCCCTGATTGGGTGGGTAGGGATAAGTCTTCATTGTTGTCCTTGTTGGGTCTGCTCTTAAGTTCCATTCACCCCCATTGTGATTTTTCCTTTCCGTGCGAAAAATCCTTTTAGAGGATGCCTCTGTCATAAACCCTGCAGATCTTCTACTCCTGGAGCAGCGGGTCTTTTGTAATTACCACATTATTTTTTTTCCCCCTCCCCGCTCCCCCCGCTGGATTGTCCTTTTTTTTTTTCGCCGATTAGACTTATGCCGTCTAGTCCTAATCTTGCAGATTCCCTTTTTTTTGCTAACGGCAAAGGACTTTCCCTTCTTTGGTGCGAAGAAATTTTCTGCGAGTCGGGCCGCCTTGATTTTTAAATTTTTCACGCCCTTTATCCTCACCTGATACTTTTTTCTTTCGATCGATGCCAAAAGTGCCGTCGACCTTCGAATGGCACTCTCCATAGATATTACAGGATCGGGGCATGCTCTTTTTTAGTCTTAGCTCCTTTCTACCCTACATCTGAATAGGAGTTTCATTTTCCTTTTTACCGAAAGAGCCCCTCGGGTTGCCTCCTATCTTTTTTCTCAATAATACTTTCGAGATGATGTCCCAAACGATCTTTTTTCCAGATGTCATGTCCTTGACCCTGACGAGCCTCTGATTCCGTTTGTTTAGAATCACATCCCCTTTTGATCGTCATGCCCCCTATTCCTTTAATTTATAGTTTTTTTTTTAGGTTTATTCCAGTTAGAATTGTGCGGGCGTCCTGTGTTGGAAGGACTTTCCCTTTTCGCAGGTGATCCCATGAGTATTACGAGTTAGTCCCCCTTCTTAAACCTAACCCCCCCTTTCTTCCGGGATATCTACTCCCAATTTTGAAACCAAATTTTTGAAGCTTCTACTTTTGTGCCTTTTTTTCCCAACGCTAGATCAGTATTTTTTGTTTTTTTTTTTTTTTTTTTCTCCAGACCTTCACCTTCGACACTCGTCCGGTCCAAAGCGTTCACCCCAGGTTCGCGTGGCTCCCATTTTCGCCTTTAAACACTTTTTCCGGAAACTTTCCTCCATTGGATATATACCAACCTTTTGGATTTCCCATTAAGGGCCTCGGCCCAGGCTTGTTCCCTCCTTGAAGCACCATTGTACGGACGCCTCTATTTTTGCTCAACCACCCAAACTGATTACCCCCCCGTTTCAGATCAGGACCCCCCTGCCCACACCACATTTTTCCCTATTCGGGAGACAGCCCTCGGTCATACCCCAATGAATCCCATGCTTCGCATTAGTTTTCCGATTTCCCCCACCGCAGAGAACTTCCCTTTTCGACAACCCCTTCCGTTCCCTGGAATCGCCCCAACGTTTTAGTGCTCTTCCAAGGACGCGCAGAGGTTTTCATAATTGCCTTTTTTTTCCCCGTTAGTTCTTCCAAGGTTTTTCAGACCTTCTGACGTTCCTTTCTCCCTTATTTTTTCGTCTCTTCTCGTGATAGTCCCAAGATGCGACCCATGGTTTTTTAGGATTCTCACCCACATGGATTACTCCCGGACCCAATTTCAGAAATTTCCCCCGGTGCTGTTCCCTATCCCCTTTATCTAAAGCATCGAATAGCCGTGCCAAGCAGATAGAAAGCCCTCCCTTCCTCGAAGACTCTCCCCTCCCCTTATTTGATTTCCCCCCCCCCCCCGAGACATCCTTACGTTCTGAAAAGTTGTGAGACCTGGATCCTCCCCCCCAAGGTACCTCTTCCCGCCATTCCCACGGTAAAGATTTTTTCCTAAACTCCCGCCCCGGTTCTTCGTCGGAACGGAAAACTTCGATCGCCGGTTTCATTTCCTCTTGCATTTCGTGACTCCCTTGTCGACAATCGCGACCCTCTCTGAGAAAGGAGAACTCTCTTGCCCCCTTGATGTAACAGATATGTCACACGCTTTTTACTTCGAACGCGTCCCCGACAACTCCTCATTTTGCTTCAGAACCCTTATTTGTCAAGTGATGGTCCCCGGCCGGCCCCCCTTTCTCCTGCAAAACGTCTTCTCATGGTAAGCCTTCATATTTTCCAGCCTGATGTTATTCAGGATGCTCGACTCTACTTTTTTCCCTTCTTCGGGGTCGTATCCACGATAAAACCTTTTCTGTGCCGGATTTGCTTTACGTCTTCTGCTTCATTTCTTTGTCTTATCACTAGCTCCCCGAACCTGATGACCATTGTCCCTTGCTTTTTGTCTACCTCCTGAAGGTCCTGACCACCCTGCCACCCCACCTTAAAAACTCGCCTCGCTCCATAGCCCTTTTTACCCCTGCGTCGATCGTGGGAAGGATTTTCTATAGTTACTAAATTGTCTGCTGATGCCACCAGTTCCCCATACTGAATGACGTAGCTTTCATTCCCTACAGTACCCCTTACCTGGGGAGAGTCTTTCGCTAATCTCTCCTGCCTTGTTCTCCTTTTTTACTAGTAATTTTTTCCTTAGGGCATCTTATTTGCTCATCCCGTCCCCTTAGTTTTCTAACCCCAGAACCCGACACTACTCCTTCTTCGTATTTGAAACATTGTCTCCTACCCATAGGGAGGTTCTTCCCTTCGGCTGTCTCCCCCAATTGGGCTTTTCCCCATAACCGATTTCTAATGGGCCACTTTTTCTTCGCGGAATTTTCCTGAAGGACATAGAGACTCTTCTTAAAGACCCCAGTTCCCTATTGACGAGCAGTTTTCTTTTTTTCCTTGTTGATGGAATCCCGCCTCCATTTTTCCCCCTGCATCCCTTTCTATGCGATCCAATCTCCCCCCTTTGATCTTGAAGATCCCATGTTGCCGCGACACGCCGCTTGGCCGCCAGTAAAGCTTGCGGATCCTTGCTTATTTCGAACCTTTTCTTTGCACGGGGTAGGTAGTTACCCTTGGAGGAGATCCTCACTGTCTACGATCGCGGGTCTATCTAAAATTGTGAGTTAGATCCTCCATTTCCTCCCTTGGGTTTTGATTTTTTTTTTTTTGTGCACGTGACCTCTACCTTCCCCATCCCGGTGCCTTTAACATCCTAGAGGAAGTACTGAAAGTTTTCTCCCGTGCTCCCTGACATGTCCCGCTTGCCCTCACATCTATTTGAACCCCAGCTATGGAGAGAGAACCTTTCGAAACTCTTTTGCTCCCCAAATTGCCACATCTCTCTTCTTTTTCCCCCCTTCCTAAGGGGTTTTTTTTTGATTCCGATAATTTTTCCCGAGTTCTCTCCTCCTGCGCTAAGATTTTCCCTACGGGCTTGATTTTTGCGGGCGCCCCCAAACCGCTCGTCCTTCCTCTGAATGAACGCTTTCCCGTATACTTTTTTCGGGAATCTGGCGGCTATAGTCAGTCTCCCCCCTAACCTTTCCAGCCCTCTCTCTGAAATAACCTGTTACTCGCCCGCGGCCGCTCTGTGTCCCCCCAAGGAGAGTCCGTCCCCCCCCTGACCCCCGCCGCTAACTTCCACGTTCCCCTACCCCTTTTACGAATAAGCACCTCTTCAGCTTTGCGCCCGGGTGTCTTAAAAGGGCTTTCTTTGCCCAGAGCAAGTTTGTCCCTGAAATTCTTCTTCCGTTATGCCGTTATCATCATTGCTCATTTCGATGATTTCCCCCCTGCGGACTTCCCTAACGGCAACTTCCCCCTTAGCGTAGAGCGGTACATGTCACCCATTAGGCTCCCTCACAGTGTAGAGAATTTCCCCCCCGCCCGTTTTTTCCCAAAAGTTTCCACGACAGTTCCGCACTGACAGAGGTTCCGGTGGACTTGGACAAAGGGGTTTGTTAGCAGCCCCAACCCTTCAATCGCGCTCCCCCCCTTCTTTGTCTGGCTTTTCCCCCCCTTTCCAACTCCTTGTAAAGTTGATTTATAATGTTTTTTTGTTTTGTTCATTCGTAGCTGGCCTTAATGTCCCTTTCTCTGACGCTACGGCTGAATCATCGGACTGCTCTCACACATCTGACGAGAGAGGCAACTCGATCGTTTTACTGGGAAGAAACGTCTTCCACCCTTTTTCCAGAGCCTTTTTGACGATTTAAGCATTCTAAACCGATAGATTCCCCCCTTCCCCCATTTTCCTTCCCCGCCGTTTAAATCACCTCCTTGAGACAGATTTCGTTGAGTCTTTAAGGTTTTGGGTGTGGTTTCGTCTTTTATGGCACTTTTTAAGGGACGGTAATAGTTTTTATCCTCGAGGCGCAGGACTCCCCTTGTTTGCTACTTGTCACCAGCAGGAGGTTTTTTTTCGCAAGAATGTCCATTCCTCCCTTTCTTTGTCACATTTCCTTTTCTCCATCAAAACCTGCTTATCCCTGAAAAAGAATTTGTACCTTAACAACTCAGTATGTCGAGCTTCACAGGACACTTCCTGGGCGGCCGACGTGGGGTCCAGTTTGTTCTCCTGTTGCCGGCGTTCGGAAAACTACCCTTTGCACTGTTCCCTTGAAACCGCGCGTGAGATCTGACCGCCACGAGCCATAGGAGTACCTCCCCCGACACGGATTGGCCTCCTTCTCCCAGGGACAACCCTTTCGCCCGCCGTCGCCGGGCTTATTTATGCCGCATTTAAGAGCGGACTTTTTCCCCCGGCAATAAGTCTTCCCCATGACACCTCTAGCTTCTTGAAAATACGTCCTGACGTGAGGTCGTTTCTTCCCCCCCCAAACTCGTCCCCCTCATGAGGCGACCGTTCTGCGATGAGTCTCGCGGGCTCTACGGTTTCTTGATACGATCCCTTTTTTTATGGTCATACCGACATCTCTTCTCGCGCGCGAGGCATGTTAGTGGGTCGACCGGAATACCTCTGCGATCCTTTAACCTCCCCTTTTCCCCCACAAGAGTCCAAAAGTGATGGGCTTTTTGCCTCTCAGTGGCCCTTGCCTTGCTATATTCTCGCCCGGCCCTTCGGTCAGCCCTTAATGGTTTCACAGAAAATATTCTCCAGCTTTCACGCGTCTTTCAGAGTCTTAAGTTTAGACGACTTACCCCACGTCCTGCCTTGTTTTCCCGAGCGACCACCAAACTGGCGACTTTTTAAGACTTTTTTCTCCGGCTTTTTGTCGTCAGATATTTTCCCTGACCATAGAATAATCCAGGTCTTTCAGGCTAATTGGATGAATCGGTGACGAGGAAGATAGTTTCTATAAGCCTCTTCTTCTTTTTTTCTCGTGAGAATAGAAAATGTTTGGTATCCTGGGGTGGGTCGTTCCCTATCCGGCTACCCCCCCTCCCCTTCACTAGTCGTTCTGAACCCCCCCAATGGCTACCGGGACCTATATTTTTCATAACACAAGTGCGAACTCCCGCTTCATAGTTTTTTCTGGTAAGGAGAACAAAATTCTTACCACTCGTCAAAATTAATAATTTCTATGGGAGCTTTGAAGACATTGTCTCCAGAATGGCGCTTTCTATCCCTTTGGATCGAGTCGGGGTTTAGCCAACTTTTTCCCCCCTTGACGCACACTGATTTTGTTGTCATTACGAAAGGACGGTGGGTTTTTCATTTGGAGGTTTTTGACCGAACTTTTCAATCCCTTTCCTCACCGTTTTGTCGGCGATCTTACCACATGGAAAGAAATAACAAATTAGCACTGTAATCCGTATAATTCTTCTATTCACGGGGACGCCTTCATCTTTTTGTTTTCGTTTTGCGGCGCCCATCAGGAATTCTTTCGGAGTGTCTACGCTCCCGACCTGACCTACATCTCTTGTTTGCACCCCTCCTCTCTACTCCCTGTTGTTTAGAGGCTCCAACCCCTCTTTTCCTTCTGTAATGCGCTCTTAGACCCTGCTTTCGAATCCGGAATTTTTTTTAGCATCCCCCTCCCTCTCCCCCGTCGATCCCGCCCCTATTTAAGAATTCTCTCCTCTTCAGTTCTACTTTTTTTTTTGGCTTGTTTGCAGCTCTTGTCCCGCAAGCACATGTTCCAAAAGTCTCCTAACGTTAGGTCCCCACTATGCCCTAAATCCAATTACCTTCTTGCTATATAAGACAACCCTCTTAACCAAAATCCCGGTGGTTGAAACTTACGAGCTGTTCCGTCCCTGGACCAAGTCTCCATCCCTCGCACATCCAATCCCGAACTAAGAGGCCCCCAAGCCCTCGAAAGGTGACAAGCCTGGTGCTTTTTGGAACTTGGTTCCTCGACCCAGCCCTCGGTTTCTGCCGGGACGATCTCCCTGGGGGATTTACCCTCTCTAAGGAATCCTGACTCCGATTGTGCCTCCTCCTATACAATTGGTATTCTCCTAGCCCCCCAAGCCCCAACTTTTCCTTCTTGATACACGAGCCCACCCCTGTACTCCCAGAGGAGCGAACGATACGGCATGATAACCAGACGTTTACCTATCGGGAGGATGTCCTTTACCCCCCCGAAACTTTCTTCCCCCACCTCAGCCTTAATCGAACCTTTTGATTTTTCTTCCAGGTCGAGGGAGAAACGTTCCTCCCCCGTCGGTTTTCCCGTAAACAGTCAAGTCCCACCACCCTGCGATGAAAGGAAGTCGAGTGGCTCTCGACCCGAGCCTTCTTTTTTTTTTCACAAAGTGATACTTGTTGTTGCCCAGTTTGGATCGAAGTACCGCGCATATAGGCCCCCCAAGTCCGGTGGAGTTTTTGTTTGGTTTTAGTGATCATTTCTCCCCCTCATTTAGAATAGTATTCCTTAGCAGAGATATCTCTCCTCACCTGCAGCTTAGAGATTTTCCCATCCCCTTAGGTATCGGTATTTTTTGAAAAAAATCCTTCCCATCGCTTTAGCACGGCACCGGATAAAGCTTGATCGTTAAGTCTCGCCCCTCCCCCTTCTCCTTAAACCAGAACGGTCCCCCTCGTGCGAAACCTCCCCGCAACTTTCGAGGAACTCCCCAACCTTTTTCCACCCAGGAGATCGCTTGCATCCCCCCCTCTCCTGGATTCTCGCGGAACCAGCCGCTCGGTCCCACATAGCAATCAGAGAGCCGGCCATGCACTTTTTTTTGCCCTGAGACTCTTCCGCTCGCATGTTTTTTTCCCAAGTCTACCACGCACTCGCTCCGTCGAGGGTTAAGCCCCTTTGCACCCTGGGCTGGCCCTGGGCCAAAACTGAGAATGCCCCCCCCAAAATTAGGACATGAATCTGTATTCCTCATCCCTACAGAGATGTTTATTGAGCCCCCCGTTTGGCTGCTCAATCCCCCTTTTTGAATCCTTTTCGTGGACCCGCGATCACCCTTTGCTATGGGACCTCCTTACTCTATGAATTGACCCTTTATGCTTCTCTTGGCCCTTCCTAGCCGAACACCCTCGGACCCCCCCTCTGAAACCGTCCCTCTCCCTATCTTCTTGCGAAACAGACCCCCCACACCGGAAAGAACTCCCCCTCCCGCTCTCATATCCTCGAAACGGTCCCCCGGTGATCTTGATTTTTCCTTACCTACTTTTCCTTTTTTTTTTTAATACTTCGCCACCACCAAGATCGCGCCTCTGATGACCTAAATTATGGCGTCAGCCAGGTATCCCCCCCTTTCCAAGCCCAAGCCACAACGAGATTCTCCTCAGAGAGAGGATAGCGAACTCGCGTTTTCTCATGTTGCCCAGGACGTGAGGAAACTTCAATGTATTGCAAGGGGTGTTTGGAGCCCCCTTGACTTAACCCGCGAGTGCCCCCAATAGAGAAAATCCAACAAGGTGACGGCTGAGTCGATTTTTCCTCAAGTTCACACGCCCCCGGGCGCAGTAGTAGTGTCTTTTTTTGATTCCCCTTCTAAAAAACCCCACTTTTGTTTGCACATAAAATGATTCTGCATGCCATGTGAGGCAGGTTTACAATGTTTTCTACCCTGTTCCCCCGATTTTAGTCATCGATCCCCTGTCGGAACCGCCCCTTGCCCTGGACGCTCCGCTCTCTTGTTCTTTCCCCGAATGATGGACATTTCCTCTTGACAAATCGATGAGCTTTCTACCTCCTTTCACTTTCCCTTTCCCGCATTGCATTCCTTTCCAACTTCTCTGTTCCATCCCCCCTTGCGAAAAAGTGCCTCCCCGCTTCTTCTTCTGCGTGATTCGTAAACGTTCTTGTAGTACGGTTAAGTATGTCTCCCCCCTGCCCGCGGTCACTTGCGCTTGATAGCGGGAGCGCCCCACCTCTCGAATTACTTGGAAAGGTTTCTATTCACTATGCCGCTAGTAGGGCCCAAGCCCCTTTTAGCAACCCCTTCTTAGTTGCGAATTGAAAGATTTCTCTCCTGGCGGAAAGGTATCTGTGACCCCCTCCCACCTATATAAAAAAGCATTCCGCCGACGCGAACCGTTCGAACTCGTC
>Ga0179591_1351566_pt1 | contig 11381 bp, 9 predicted proteins | sample CZOMad2_1_08_16f_FD_182891 | JGI IMG/M metagenome (GOLD analysis project Ga0179591, IMG submission 182891) | Vadose zone soil fungal communities from Angelo Coast Range Reserve, California, USA - CZOMad2_1_08_16fungal (PacBio error correction) | ecosystem: Environmental > Terrestrial > Soil >... | reverse complement strand
CGTTTGTGTATTTTCCTCCCCCGGTTCCCCGGCCCCTCCCTCCCTCTCAGGCGGAATGCCCTGCTTACTTGTCTTCCTTAGAATGCTGGTTCCCACAGCAGCACTCCATTGCTCACATTATATTCATCATCCTTCTCTTCTCACCCGAAGCTGCCGGGTGTACCATCTCCCTCTCCTTTTCGCCCCCCTCTAGCCCCGACCGTTTTGTACTTGGGTTGCACTTTCGAGAAAGGCTGGTCCTTCCCTCTCACCCACAAATAACTTTGGGATGACCGTGCGTGTCATTCCGGACTTTTCTTCTCCACCCTTGATCCCCGAGAAGAACTTTACACTTTTGACCTTCGTCGAATTTCTAAGGCACAATCGCGCGGCCACCCATACGCCACCTGGCCGCCCCCCCTCCTCCTTTTCTGACATTGGAAGTTTATCCCAGCCAAACGGGTGACACTCTCCGGCCTCTATCTCCAGGAGGGGGATTCCGTGACCTCAAAGAATTCTTTTTTTTTTCTCCTTGACGATCGCGAGTATCCCCCCTCCAAGGCTTGAAGTAGCCCCTTCGGGAACGGTCCTCGTGTCCGCCCCATTTCCCTTTTCTGCGTGTCCTCTCCATCATATAAGAAATCTACTGCTCCCTCTCTCATCAGCCGGCAGTAGAACTACGCCTGTCTCAGTTCGGATGAATTTTTGTTTGCGCATGACCACCGCCTGCTCCCCCCCCCCCTTCTTAAGTGAAGAAGGGTAAGCCTCTGTTCCTCTCCTCCATCTGGATGCATTGCTTATCTCAGGATAAACTTCCCCCCTCTGTGAACACCTCTTCTAACGTGAAAAGATTAGATTCGACGGTGTTTTTTCAGTTCCCCCCTGTCCCTCCCCTTGAAGACGTCCTCAATTGACCCTAGGCGGAAACCCTTTTTTGAGTACCCTCAACCGGACCCAGGCGCTCTTATTTCTGTTAAACTTTTCTCGAGTTTAATAAGTCTACCTTTCCATTCCTATTGCTCGTCGCGCACGTCCGGTGTCTCCCTATCCTTTTATTGCTAGTAAGGTCCGCGCACAGTCTCATCTCCTCGCTGGATTGTAGCAGCATTTTCCTCCTCGCTTTGATCGGGCGAGATTCCTCACCTTTGTCCTTGGTTTTCTCGTGCCACCTTGATGCTTCTCCCTCCCCCCCTTTTGAGTTCCTTTTCGGCTCACTTTACCGCTAGACTTTGACAGACACTCGGATTTACCTCCATAAGCGATCGGGGCGGGTGAAACTTCCCCTCCCCAAGTGAGATGTTATTGGCACCGGTTCGTCGACGTACAAAACGCTTTTTTTCCCTGCCTTCCTGATTTCCGAGGTGATGTGCCAGAGGCCGGCCGTTCACGTTGCTAAGTGCTTCGCTTCCGGGCGGATATGCCCCCTTCTCACGAGCTGCCGATTCTTTTCAGTTTTGGAACGTATAATTAGTGATGATGCGTGCACGCGTGTTCAAAACCCCCCATCTCTTCTTTTTTCGCTAACCTTTGGGCCTCCTCTCTCTTCCAACGGCAGGTCCTTTAATCCCTAGGTGGCTTTGCACTAATTACACCCGACGGGGTCTTGTGGAAGTTTGCCGTTATTATTCCCATGATTCTTTTGGACCCCCAGGAAAACCTGTTCTCCTTCAACGAGACGCCCACATTCTTTCCCCCCCCCCCCCTCCAGGCGCTTTGACAGGATCAATTGCCACCCAAACCCTGCTTGTTCGTTTCCCCCCTTTCCCAAACTGCCGGTTTTAAGGACTGCCCCTTACGGACGTGTTTTTCTTACTGTCCAAGGAAAATTTCGATACGCTTCACTCTTGCCGGGCCTTTGAACTCACCCTTTTGATGGTGGCAACCTGCGGCACATTGTATGCGCTGGACCGTTCTCTTTTTCCTTTGGTTGAACCCCCCTCCTCCAGATGACAGCTTATTTATTTCCTTCGACCTTTTGAGGTAGAAGAGGTTGTTCCTGGTTTCCCGAGTTGACTGAATTCCTTCTTCCCCTTCAAGTTTATGTAATCCTATCGATTTAATTTTTTAAAAACGAAGCCTTGTTTCCTCTGTTCCCCCCCGCAAAAGGCCCCCTGGGTCGTCTTCGAGTCCATGTTTGGCAAGTCTTTTAATGCTCAGTGGTACTTCGCTAATTGACTCGCCGTGTCTTTCGTCCTCATTTTCTCCGTGAGATGCTGAATGGGCCACATCACGGGTACACAATTTGTATGACTTTTTTCTCCCTCTTCAGTTTTGTTTGAGAGATCTTCCAAGAATTGTTTCCCCAAGTGGATGTAGTGCAGTCATATAATGAACCCCGGTTCCGTGAACCTTAATCCCCCCCCCGGGCCTAGCTTGACAACAGATGATTCCAGAAGATCTGGGCCACTTTATTGCCGATCAGCGAGCACGTTTTTTCCCCTTTCCAGGTTGCCCTTCACCATTACACCTGCATTTCTTAAGTTGGCCGTCTCAGTACATCTGCTTACATTGCTTCTTGGGGCCCCCTCGCTCCGCACTCCTCTAAACCGCGTCTCCCCCCCAAAGTTCCCCTTCCCCTACAGACATCTCTGGGAGTGCGCAGTGTCACCGCGACCACCTCTTTCTCTGAACCCTTAAGCAGTAAGAGCTGGTTTACTTTTCCTCCCCTCAAGTGTTTCCCTTCCAGCGCCAAATTGGGACTTTTTTTCTCCCCCGACTCTCCCGTTTTTCTTTGTACCGATGGACCCCCCAAAGGACTCCTTAATTAAGGGGACGAGCTCCATTCCACTCTTTGAAGTTTCCCCCTCTTTACCGTTTTTTTTTTGCCCTGATTCCCGTTGCCTCTCTTTCGTTTCCCACGATGGACGTAGCCCTCGGCGTGTTGGGAATCAAACCGTTCTTGTCCCCGACCCTGGCGGAGCTTGGTCGAACGAACCTGTCACCTGCCCCCCGCCAGACGCAGGTGCATGACCCTCTCGGAACTAGGTAGCGCTGTTCTCCCTCCTTCTTTCCCCGTCCCACCTGAATCTTTGTCTCCCCAGATGTTTTCCCCCCAGATCGGCCCCCCAGACCCTTTTTTTTCAATCCAGATGTATAATCCCGCCCTTCCCGATCTCTTTCACAGATCCGTAGCTGGCCCCCCATATCCCCGAACCATTATAAACGTCCCCCGGTTCCTTTTTGACGTGTGAGCCCTAACTTCTGGGAACCCGATTTTCCGAAGCGTGTGATCTCGCCCCCATTCCCTCCCCCCCCTCCGGTGGCCCCAATCTCTGTTTTTTCGGCCCTTGCAGTTCACCACAATCCGCTCCAAATTCTGCTTCCTTCCCCCAAGATTTCTGCCCTCCCCTTGACGGTACATAGTTCAAGACTTTTCTTCTGCCCCCCCTTGCATCGAATAAATTAACCCCCCCAAATGTCCCCCCCCCTTTTTCCCTAGTTTTTCCTTTTCCTCCCTGAGCCTCCGGTCCTATGCTTTGAGATACACTTGCCCTAGTCACGTCGAGATTCTCCCTTATGAACAGCGTCACCGGTCGCGCACTTCGACCCCCCTTTTTTTTTTTCTTTTCAAGTCCCCCCCTTGAGACCGCGACGGCCTCGTCTTCCAACTTCGCTACACAAACTTTGTAGAAAAGGTTTGACTTGCTGTTCTTCCGGTTCCTTTGGCTTTCGGTTCCCCTCAGGGTTTGTGACCCCGTCTTAACCCTTGGCAAAATGATTTTTGCCTGCCGTCCCTTGGCCGGGAGAGCCCGAGATTTCTCTTCTAGTAACTAGTTTCCCTGGCGCGTTTCAACCTTGCCTTCCCTTCCTTATCCCCGTTAATGCACCATTTTCGGTCTTTTTAACTCTTATCCGAAATTCTTTAGGATCCCGTCGGTCTTTATCTCCCTCTTCACAGAAAAGGCCGATGGTCCTAACTGGACAATTTTTTCTCGAGGCCCTCTGCACCTCCGTGGTGAAGTTCTAGTGAGTGAGGTCTTGTAGGATTACTTCGATAAAGGCCTTCTTCCCTGGCGCTTTCTGGACACACTTAAGGCCCGAAGTAAGGAGGACGGTTCCCCTTAGTATGGCGCGGACGTTAGAATCTATCCCGGGATAGCCCAAACAATTTGAACGCTCCTGTTACTTCCCCCCCCCCGCTTTCTTCATTGATTCTGGCTCCCCATTGTCCAAGGGTTGCGGTATAATATGGGCATGGACCGTATTATTCCCCCTTAATTGCTTTTCGTTCTTCCTCCCTTACCTTTTCAGGTCAATTGAACCGCTCCTTGCTCACCTTTTTTTCAATGAGCATCATCATTCCCCTTTAACCCCCTCCTGTTTATTGGGATCAGCCCCCTGATTCTTTTTGACTACTAAACGTCGTTGAGTTGTTACGGGCGGTATTGGGGACGTTCAAGAGGGACTTGCGTGTTTCGATGCCTAATTTTTTTGCCAATTCCCGATAGTGTTTGAGCAGGCTGAGGCATTGCAGTTTTGACCATTATTACCTATGAGGAGCTCTTTATTAGATCCATATGAGGTGGTCTGACCCCAGCTTTTCCTAGCCCGTACTGGCCGTACTCGCTGGTCATCGTCTTGACCTCTCTTCCGACTCAGTTTTTGTTGTTTCTACCGAGATGGAGACTCAGCCATATTCTACACCAATACGTTTCTCGCACACGCTTTTCTTCCTGATCCATCGTGAACTCGACGTAGGCACAAGGTACCTCAATAAGGCAGTCGGTTTCCTTCCTGACAACTCAGAATCGAAGGTCCCCATCCGCAATTGATCCTTCCCGCCGTACTCCCCCCCTCAGTCCGCACCCTTCCTTCTATGACGCCCTTCCAGCGGTAGCCCACAAGCTCGATCAGTTTTCCCGTAGAGTAGCCAAGGATAAGAAATACCTTTCCCCCCCCCTGCATTTGGCGCGGGCTCTGGAGTAGTTTCAGGATTCACTTTTCTGACCCTTCGTGGAAATAGAATTTCTCCATTCCAGACTATGTAAGGTAAGCGTGCAACTCCCCTCCATCTGACCTCCAAGAAGATGGAACCATGGCCACCTTAGCCTAAACCCCCGGTTTGGAACGGCTCCCTACTCGGCGCGTAAGAAGTAAACAACTCGCACTTTGGAATGGTACCCTGGAAAATAGAGTTGAATCGATCCGTTCACCTCGGATTTGATTAATGCTTTCCCTTTTAGGAGCGGAGACCAAAACTTGATTAAGAACTAAGGATCTATTTCATCATCCGAATATCTCCGCAGTCTCATCGTCGCCACCATCCATTCCCTTGGCCTGCCTTCCCGTCGGACTTTTCCCCTTTAGGCCCATGGCCTTGCGCTCGAGCTGAACGTCCGCTTTCTTCCCCTTTTCAGCAGGGTATTATAGGCAGCTAACCATCTTCGTCGTTTCCACCCCAGTTTACCGCGACCTTCAAGGCCAAAGATGGTGCCACAGCTCTCCACGGACGTTGCATGCGACTCAGACTTTTTTTTGTTGAAGGACTCCGGCCCCAGGTCCTCACCCCTTCCCCTATTTGAAGAATTCGACCTCCAAATGTCCCGGTGAGTTAAGTTCCAAAACCCTAACAGTCTACGGCCTTTTCGAAAGACTTTGAGTTTTGGGATCCCTTCTGGTGGCCTTAACGCATGACTTGAGTATGAACGGATGGGGTGTATCCCTAATGAGTGTTGAATTGCCCTCCCTGTCCCCCATCTACCCGGGCCTTTCTTTTTATGCCAATGCGTCCTCCCCTTTTGAGAGTCACCTCGAGATGGTAGGGCGAACCCTCCCTTTGAAAATACCCTGATTTTAATTTTGAATGCGAGCCCCTTCGATTCCTCGTCCTTTAGTTTTAAACAGTGGGACTTTTTTGGCAGTTGAGATTTCCCCCTCCCCTTCCAAAGCCTTTTTCCTGGTTTAGTATTTTGAAATAACCGGCCATCGTCTCTTTCCCAACATGTTATGATCCCTTGTAGTAGACACACCCCATCCCTTCCTCTTGACCGCGGTGCCTTGGACCGCGTTCCAGTCCGACGATGATGTATTTGTTTCTGGGCTACTGCCCCGCCCTCTCTGTTATCGGGCTTTGGCCTTCTTTGGACGATGGGCCTGCCGACTCTTTTGTAAACCCCCTCCCTCAGCAACCCGTCATCGTTTTTTGTTGGCTCGGCTTGCCCTTCTGAACGGAATTGGCGATTGACTTTGTCGCGGTTGCTTTTTAGATCTTCCTTATTCCCACCAGATCTATTTCGTCTTGACCTTTTGCAACTCCCCTTTGTAATGTCAATAGCCCGCCGCGCACCATCCCTCTCTCTGGAAGGCTCGTGCCAGACCCAAAGGCTCCCGTTGCCCTGCCCCCTTTTTTCCTTGTACGGGACGTATCGGTTGCTGTTCGCTCCCCTTCTGGGTAACACGAAACCGGCTCGCAGCGCTTATTGTCCCTTTCCTTTGGACCGACCCCCCTGTGCAGGCTACCAATCTTTGACAGTCTCAGTGTCCCTGGATATGTTTCGCCCCGCTATCGGTGGCCGCGTTTCACCCTCGCAGCTCTTTTCCCTTTTTCTGTTTCGGCGCTTTTTTTGGGAGACGTTAATGTCGCGTTCTGCCGTTCTCCTAAAAAGATCTTGACTCTGATCGTCTGCAATCTCCCACAATGTCTTTGTGGCACCTGATGTTTTTCCCGTCACCGGAGTACTTCCCCTAGTAGTGCTGAGAGCCCTGCCTTTTTCCTGAAGCTTCTGGTCCCCGTCGTGTCTCATCAAGCGCCCCCTTTGGTTCTTTGCCCCTTTTTGCACGGTTGATGAGACATCCTGTTCCACATGTTTGGATCCTTTTTTTTTTTTTTTTTTTATTATTTTCAACGATGGTGCATGGCCTTTGCATAAAACGGAGTCCCCCTTAGGTCAAAAGACCACGGTCCGTTTACCCCCCCCCCGACTCAAGTGCGCTTCCCCTTATGTGACTGAAGAGCCCTTTTTCCGAGAAGGTTTCACTTAACATCGCACACCGGTTCTTCGCTTTTTCCCCCTCTTAGGATCGGCACGACGTCGACCCCCAGACGATTTCCGGCATCCTCTGGGTCCTGACTATCACCATACATCTATTCCCAACCCAGAGCCAGACCAAGAAGGAAAGTGCTCCTCGGGGGTATTTTTTTCCCACTTCACGATTAGTCTCAGTTACTTCCCAGTCTGTTCTATGCGTGATCAATTTCCCCCTTTTTTCCAAACATTTAACTTCCCCCCCCCATGAGGACAGTCATCTTCCTTTCCGCCCCTTCTCTGTCATTGGGCCTCCTGACTTTGCGAACCAGCCAAACTTTCCCCCCCTCCCAGTATGGGACAGTCCACCGCTGTCCCGACTTTTTTGAATCATTTTTTGCCCGGTTTCTAGTAACGGCCGTTATACTCTTAAGTCGAAAGAGGGTTGGTGTCTTACTCAACAGGATGTTCCACATCCGTCTTATGCTTCTTTTTGTTATAACGACAGGTTGTCCCCCCACGAATTTTCCTCTTGCCCTCTCCCCCCAGGAAAAGAGGACTTCCGTTCGAGTTATTGTCCTCCCTCCAATGTACCAACAGCTATATCTGCTCATCCTACCTGTTTTTGAAAGAATCGGTCCTGTCCTAACCAGTACACGACATTCTTTTCCAAGCTGTAGTCTTTATTACCGTCTTCATGGAATACCAACGCCCTACGAAGTCCAGCATCGTACCGGTGCTCCACTTCTATTTCCTCCCCCCTGCAAAGATTTTTTGAGTACCGTCTTTTGTCGATAGGGACCACAATGATCCCTACCCGGGGCAATACCTGGTGGGGTTCCGTTCACCCCCGCTCCAACCTAAACTATCCTAAGACCCTCCCCTAATTCTGCAGTACGGCGGCGACCTTTTAACCCGCCTTACTAATCCCTGTTTCGGAGAATTGCATAGACCTTATCCAACAAAACGGTCCATTCTCTATCCCCTTCCGTCTCCTGTTCGGCCCCTTCCGTCGCCGTCGCCCACCGTCGCCTAGTACCACAGCCTAAAGGTCCCCCCCACGTCTGTCTTTTTTTTTCTCCGCCCGTCCTCTGTTCTGCGAGGTTCCTTTCAGAAAACCCCGTCCCGGAGCTTTCTCATCTAAGGCCTCTTCATGTGACCGTTATTTTTCACAAAATAGTGATTGAACTGTCGCCACTTTCTTGGACCCGCGCGCCGTGTTCGGGTTTTATTTTTTTTCTTGACCCTACGTGTGCCGGCAAAGTGATGTTCCCTTGCATGGGGATGGCTTTTGGAGAGTGTATAGACCGATTCTTCTGTCCTCGTTGAGGGCCCGATTTTTCCCACATCGTGACTGTCATTGACGATCCTCTTTTCCTTCCCCTTTTCATCTCCTGCTTGATATAACAGAACCTGTCTTCCGACAGGCGACAGGTTCCTTCCCTCCGAGTGAAAAAACCACACGGATGTTGTTTCCCGAAATTACAGTCCCTCGCGGAGTCAAGCGTCGGGTTCAGGATCCTAGAGAAGGTGCGCTTTTTTCTTTATGCGGATCACTCCGTAAATTGCATTCTCTCCCCACTGTTGACTTTGCACCAGCCTGGACCTCAGTCTACGTCGCATATTTCACTCTTTCGGCTGAATACTAGAGAATCTTTTTCCCTTCAACCTGCAGGCCCGTAGTTCGGTCCGTCTGTTCGTCACGGAGCAGGCATGCCCTGATTACCAAACGTTTCTGGAGGCTTTATAACTCATGTTTGACTTTTTCCCGGGATGTTCATTTACGTCCAGTTTCTGGTTGATGGGTCATCTTAAGAGCCACTAATTTCTCCCCAGGCCCCCCACCCCTTGTAAAGTTCTACCTTACATCACGATTTCAGCATGAACCTGCGCACTTCCCAGAAGCTCCTCCCATTTCCTTTCATTTGCGGTGTCTGCCTTTCTCCCTCCCTTGGAGATTGATCGCGAACCGCTGCAATTTAGTTTTTTTTGGTCCTCCCCTAGCGGGCTTCTTCCGGCTAGGTTACTTTCACTCGGGAGGGCTTATCAGGCTTTTTGTAGATGCTGAAAATTATATCGGTGCCTGCTGTTCCTTCTTTAATATTTCCTGAGGATGATGGAGGCCTTCTCTCCTTCCAGTCCCTCTTGAAGATAGTAGTAGCAGATTGCGTAATCCCTCTTCTGGGTCATATCAATATTTTCAATCCCTTTTTGTTTTCTTTCCCATGTCCCTACTAACCGCCGTATTCTTCTCGGACTAGTCCTCCCCTCTTCCTTCGGAGTCTGACTTCCATCGACGGCCCCCGGACCTCATGGATTAATTCCTTTTCCTCCCACCTGCGGATCATCTAATTGACAGAGCCCCCCCTTCGACATATAAGAAATCCAGCCGGTTTTCACTCCGATTCGCCACGCCCCGCAGGGCCCAAAACTTCTCCCTTTTTCTTCCTTGTAGCGACTTCCTTGCGCCCCGAAATGCACCTTTGAGAGTCTCGGCGTGTCATGCGTGGGCTGATGACCCCTCTTTTCTTCCCTTTTACCCCGACAGACGGTAACTTCCTTTTTGGCCCCAACACGCACACCTTCCCCCCTTTCCCAACCTTCCCTGCATGGTTTTCCATTGGTCACAAGCACCCCAAGTGCCATGATCGACCTCTTCCCCTCCCAGGTCTGGTTAAAGCTGTCCTTTTTTCGATGATCTTCTTCCCGTAGCGCCCCCATCCTCCCTTTGAATAGGATTTTTCTACCCCTATTCCCCCCGGGTTCAGGTTGTACCTTTCAAAAAGGTTATCCCCCCCCCAACTTGAGTTCGCCGCATATTCCGAGCTAGAATTTTTACTCGTCCCCCGGCAACACGGCGTTCATGACTTCAAGCGTCTTACGAAAGTTCGTCCCCATCCCTTCCGGGTATGTGTTTGTCCTGCTGTGAATGCATCGTCCCTACTTCCTTCCTTGTTCATCTTAGGGAAACGCCCCCAATATTGAGATTTGAAGGGCGAAGGTTCCTTTCCAGTCAACGGATGGCCCACAAAGAGGCACGTTCCTATTGATTTCCTACCCCCAGTAACTCATTAAAAATGCCGTCCCAAGCGTCCTAAGATTCACTCCCCTGCACGCACGCCGGTCATGACATTACCGGCCCGGCTTCCCGAAACTGAACTGCCCTTCTCTCTGAATCCTGTGATTTGAAATCCTTGGCGCAATGAAGGACAGTCACCTTTGGTGACCGAGGATAGTCTTATAACTCGCACTTCCGTTGTATACTCTCCTTCGTCATTGCGAAACCAATACCTCACCTTATCCGTTAGTTAGTGCCGGGTCTATTTAGTGGAGCCTATGGAAGTTTTTCCCATCTCACTCCCATTGGGTCTTTGGATTTGGTCCACGATTTACGCAAGCCCCCAACTTCAGTGCAGTAGTAAGTCGCCCGTTTCCATTTTCGAGAAAATGAGGATTTTCTCCCCTTGACTCTCCTTGCGGTTAGTATTTTGTTAAATGCACGTTCCATTCCCCCCCGAACGATGAGGCTCTTGCTTCGGATCATGTGTCCTCTCATCACCCCCAGAGCTTTCTGAGAAAGCCCGGTTTTCTGATTCAGAAATGACTCCCTCCCGAGAAGCCTTCCTTGTGACTTTCGTAGCTTTTTGTCCCATTTTTCTGGATATGGTAATCCCAATCCCAGCTCTCTTTGTTGTTCTAATTCTCTTTAATGATGACTTTCCTACAGATATTTCCACCTATACTTATGATAATAACCCACTCCGGTTGGGGATGTCGACATGCCATACTGCGTATTTTCAATCTCTTTTTGTACCGAGTCCACTCTTTGGTTTACACGGTCTTTTAGGACCACCCTTCGAGGAATTAGCTGGTATCAATAAAGTTTCCGTTCCCCTCCAGACCGAGTTTAGATTACCTACTTGGTTCCTTGACAGTATTCACTGCCCAGAAAAACTGCTGTGGAAATTTTTCAACTTTTTGGAATTTCTATGGGCACGTAATGCATTTTCCTGTGTTGATTTAGCCATGACAGTCACAAATTCCCACCTTTTTTTCGCGGTATTTTGATTCCGATTTGCCGAGGTTCTACACTTTTTCGGTGGAAAACCGGCCTCGCTGGATTCTTTTTTGCCTTTTTATGGTGTGCCGCGATGGCCAAATCCTCCCCCAGATTCTACTTTTTTTTGTACCTGTCTGTTCTCGCGTTGTTGCGTGGTATTGTTGAATGTTTTCTTAGATGTGAAGGCTGCCAAGCATGACGCTCCCTTTATTCCTCAAGACCTTTCCTACCCGAGCAGGTTTTGCAGTTTTTTATTTTAAATTCTCCAGGCTTTGTAGCGGCACTTCTTTTACTGAAAAAGCGGGACGGTTCTTCCTCTCTAAGACTACTGTGTTCTTGCCAGTTGCTGCCGTTTTGAGCTTTGCGAGACCCACTCA
>Ga0179591_1316881_pt1 | contig 11383 bp, 13 predicted proteins | sample CZOMad2_1_08_16f_FD_182891 | JGI IMG/M metagenome (GOLD analysis project Ga0179591, IMG submission 182891) | Vadose zone soil fungal communities from Angelo Coast Range Reserve, California, USA - CZOMad2_1_08_16fungal (PacBio error correction) | ecosystem: Environmental > Terrestrial > Soil >... | reverse complement strand
GTTGGACTTGACCAGAAATCACTCCTTGTTTTCTTGAGCTCCTCCCCCCCCCTCAATTGTCTGAACTCCTAAGGAGTGCTTTTTGCCTCGCCTGGCCGGTGACATTTTGTGTCCCCCTTCGATCGGTTTCCTTTCGCGTGCGTACTGTCTTGGCTCCATTTTGCTCCTCCCTTTTAATCCGTCATCCCCCCTCTTTTTCTGAGCGGTGGGGAGAAAGCCCTCCTCGGGGCATAAAAGAACCCCCCACCCTTTTACATCGGGGATATGTTTCCCCCTTCTTAGCCCTCCTCCCCTGATCATTCCTTTTCTGTCGCCAGTCGCCCTTCCCTAACACATCGATAATAAAGTTCCTGAGATGGTTTTTCCATAGTGTTGGATGATTTTTCATTTTTCTCCCTTCAGGAATCCTCTCCCCCCCACCCCCCCAGCTTAAAGATGGGAAGCCCCTTCCTTTCCTTTGAAAAGACTGTCTCTCACTTAATTCTCCAGATTCCTTTCTATGGAATAGACCCCCCCCCTTTCTCCCGGCTAATTCCTTATATAAGCTCTTCTTTGAGAAAGGCCCTTTTCCTCCCGCTCTGTCTCTTTCTCTTTGTGAAGACGGTTCTCCGAAATCTAACGCGTTGCTCTCGTGGAGCTTTCCCCCCCCTAAAGTTCGCTGAGTTGGTCCCCCGCCGCGTTTTCCGTTTCCGTGTGGATACGCAGAGATATGTTCTTTTTCATCTGAACCTTTTCTCCATCCTTCCCTTACATCGAAAATCTTTTTCGTGCAAAAAGAGGCCCCTGCGTCAGGTCAAGGACTTCCTCTAGGCTAAGGTTTCCCTCTTAAAAGCTTTCCCAGAGGGAACCAGGAAAGGTTTCTCCCCAATTCCAGTTTCTTACAGAAACCGCTGGCCCCCGTCTCGTACAGTTTTACCTTCGAGACGGTGATCCCTTAAGGACAAACCTTCACTAATCACCTTCTCCTCACATCGCGTGCTTCTCCTTCTCTTTTCGCTACTCTTACGCCGCATACCCTTCCCTTGAAAAAGAATGTTCCAGTATTCTAGTTCGAATTCACGGGCATTTTCCACTCCATGCATTCTTTACTAAAGTTTAGGATGTCACTCTTTTATTGTGTTCCATTGACGGAGTCTTCCGATTTACCCCACCCTGGAAGTGGATTTACGGTGGAGAGGGCCCCCCGGCGCTCTCCATTGCGCTCCCTTCCCTACATAGATCCTGTAGAGAATTTCACTTTTTTTCGGCTCCCCTTTTCTTAATATTTTTTCTTCCCTTCCGATCTCTGGCCTTACAGGGGATTTGATACAGCCTTCCGCGAGCCCGCTCCTGGGTTTCCTCCCTCTATCCTATCCGGAAGGCCAAGAACTCCCCGATAAAATGAATTGGCCTCAGGCCGGTGTTCACAACTTTCTCCACCACCCCATCTTGTGATTCCAATTTTTCTCAAGCTAAGAAGTGTCCCTTCGCGCAATATAGGCATCGTGCACCAAACATGCCGTGCACCCCGCCCCCCCCAAGAGCTTTATGAAGAGCCCTTATAGTTCGAGGTCTTAGAATCGCCCCTTTGATACTATTTGAGAATTTTAGACCCTTCCTCCGCCTCCTCCCACAAGCCCCCCCCGGTTGGAGTCCTCTAAAGCTCTTCTGGAGACCGCCCCTTTCCCCCCCCCCAAAATGCACTCTTTCCCTTAGCGAAGTCCCTCTCCAGCTTCTCGAATGTCCCAGTGGAAATACTGCCCCGGTTGTGTCCTGGGTCAGCGACGGCTCAACCCTCCCCCCCTCGGCTGAGCCCCCCTTTTTCTCAGGGAAATCAGCCGGACAGATTGTTAAGATTCCTCAATCTTTTCCCCCACCTTTCCGAAAACCTGTGCACTCCCCTTCTCCACCTGACATTCGTCCTCCTTTAGGGGGTAGCGAAATTTTTTCCTTTGAAAAACACCCTTTTTTCTTAACCTGGCCTCTTCCGTTGTCTCTGTCCTTTCCACCTGGCCGGCAATTCGTGGTGTCCTCCCACAGAGACCTAGTCTTTGACTAGAAGCAAGGACTACCCTCCCCTCTTTCTTTACTTTGCCTACCGATCTTTTTAAAGATACTTTTAAGTGATGCAGATGCCTCCTCGGGTTTATCGTCCCCCCCCCAACGTCCTCCGCCGTAAAGGCAAAAGCCCCACCTCTCACCGTGTTTTTTTTTCTTTTTTACATGACCTTCCTCTCAAGCACTTCCCCTTTTTTCCCCCGCGCGTGAGATAGCTTCAATGGTCATGACGAAACTTCTTGACCTTTTACCCCCCCCCCCCTCGCCATGTATCCAGTACTTCATCGATCCCCCCCCCTTTTCAGCAGTCGGGGGGTCCCACTAAAGTCCTACCACACCTTCTTTTCATGAGCTCCTCTTCCCTTTCCGTCTAGAGAAGTTCCAAAAGTCAGATTCCCTTCCGACTTCGCTTTTACCCTCGAGCGGATGTGCCCCCTTCTCTTCTCCCCTTAGAATGATCCATTCCGATCTTAGGAGACCTTTTTCTCATGGATCAAATTCCGTTCTGATGGAATGCTGACCCTTCCGTGAAATAGGAAGCCTCCATAGTGAGAGACTTCCTCACCCTTGATCGGACCCGAAAACCCCCCTATTCCTGAGGGGCTTCCCTTGCCGCTGCACTTTTTGAAAAGACCCACCCACCCGCCAGCCTTTGCCTCTTCCTTCCTAAAAGCCTCCCCCTCCTTTGAAAACTCATGGGAGAATTTTTTTTTTTCCCCAGAGAGGCCCTCGGCCCCCCAGTTCTCTCTGTTACTCCTCTCCGTTTTTTTTTTTTCTCTCTCTGACGGTGCCCCTTTTCTGGGAATTTTTTTCTTTCGAAAATGAGCAGACCTTCGTGGATTTTGTCCTCGCGCAGGATTGATGTTTGTTTCACAAATGGGGAAGCTTCCAATAGTTGACCCCCCCCCCCAGATGCCTGCAAGCTTCCTTTCTCGGCCTCTCCCCCAGGGAGGCGCTCCAAAGATAATTCTCCATTCCCTTGACCCCCGAATTGGTCAGACAGATGGATGAACTGTTCGCCTTTATTTTAGCTTTGTTCTCGACTATATGGAGGGGAACTTTCCCTCTTCTAAGTCCTCCCCCTCGATGATGCAAGCGCTACGCGTTCGGAGATGCCACCTCTTTTTTTCTTTCTGGATTTTTCATCTCCCCCCAATGAATGGGCTAAGTTGGTAGAGAGCTGGTCTGATCTTTTTTTTCCAGTGATATCCTTTTCCTGTTATCCCTCTTCCCCATCCCTGGCTAATTTTTGGAGTTGTTGGCACGACCTCACCTACGTTCGGTCCCCTTTTACCCTTGTGTACAGGAGATTTATTCACGCGAGTCTTTTCTTATGAGAGGGAATGTTTCTCCCTTTAATACCCATCTCCGAGAACGTGGCGTCGCTTGTTTGGCTTGCTGGACGTGAAGGCCTCTTCCTTTGGATCGGCCGTCCCCTCTCGGATTTCTCCCACTTACAAATGTTTTTTAATGTACACTTTGGGAGCATTTCTGGTTAAAGACTTCTTTTTTTTTTCTTTCCCTGGCCCTTTCTCCCTAGGAATGATTATATGTTCTTCCAAACGGCAAACTTTTCTTGTCCTTGCCTGCCCCATGATTAGCGGACATTCTTCCGTTGGAACTGCTCTTTTTTCAGGAAATTCTCCCCCAGTCGATGAAGAAGTTTCTCCTCCCAACCATCTTTTCCCGAAAGCTTGCGCGCGGCTCCCCTTCCCTTTTTGCGGGACTTTTCTCCTGACATCGCGAACAGCCCCTTCCGGGAATTGGGAAGACTACGGTTCTTCCCCCCTTAGCTATTGAACTCCCCCTCGTTTGATAAGTAGAGGGCCCCGCCTTTTCCCCCCCCGGTCCCTGGGAGTCTTCCCTCCCTTGGTTCAGAAGGTGGAAATTTTTTCCGCGGGAGGATAATGTTCTCCTCTTAGGCCTTTGGGGTTCGTTCATTTGGCGCGCGGTGTCTTTCTTCTTCTTGAATATCTTTCCTTCCATTTGGTAGAGGCTTTTGTCCCTGAGTTCGGTTTTTTTTGATATTCTTCCCCAATAGTTTTCTTCAATGAGATTGCTCTACATACTGAAATTCTTTTTACTTATACATCTGATATTTCACAAAAAGAATGCTGTTAGCTGCAATTCCATTCTAGAAGTTTTCTTCTGAAGAATGAAGATGATGAGATTTTTCTCTCCTTAGCCCTGTGAACGTTAAAAGACATTTCCCCTCTCGGGTGGTTATAGCTGTCCCGTCCCTCTCCCTGAGTCCGGTACCACCTTTCGTGTCCCCCCTCTCCTTCATAGGGAAACCCTCTCTACACAGGCTGTTTTCCTCCCTGATCTCCCAAATACCCTCGGTCCTCTCTCTTCAGTCTTTTTCATCCGCGATGTAGAAGACTCAGTCCGTTATTTTTTTGCCCTGCTTCCTTCGGATTCCTCGTCTCTGCTCCCTCTAGGAAGAGATCCCGTCCTCCCCCCCCTTAACCGAAGCCCCTCCCCTCTTTGAAACTCCTCCCCCTCATGCCGAAAAGTGACCCCTCCGATTTTTTTGAACCCTCAAGCGGTGATTTTTGAGTTTAATTAGGCTTTTTTTATCCCCCCCCAACTACTTTTCCCTGTGGGCAATGACCCCCCCATATTAGAGTTTTTCCCTTTCGGATGGGAGAGCCTCTTATGGTGGAACGCACTTTCTGTGCTTTCAATCACTTTTGAATATGGGGGGTCGTTCTTTATCAGGTCCCCCTTTTTCATGAGCCGGAACGATTGACGGAAAGCGGGTTGTGGCGGTTCACGGGCACTTTTTTCAGCCACCCTTGCTTTTACGTTACGTCCCAGGTGTAAGAGGGTTAATTTCCGACTACTCCTCTAATTTCTTGACTTTCTTTCTTATACGAGGTTTTCCCGCAAGATGATTTTTTCAGTAGTAGAGCTGATGGAGCTTGTTCATCGACCTTCTTCCTTTTTTCATCACCCCGTTTTTATTACACATCGTCCCTTGGACGCTAGTGTCTTCTCCCACGCGCACTTTCTTATCAAAAGGCTTCCCTTCGGTCACTTTTTCTAGTTCGTCTCAGATGAACTTCCGAATTCATAACCCCTCCCTCTGTGAGGGAAGGGCCTTTCGAAAATATCGCATGCGTTTTCTTTCTCTTGCTGCATGATTTTTCCTGGGTGTGACGGTTTTTTTTTGTCATCCGGTGGCAGGTTTTATCTTCTTTCCGAGACAGGATTTTACCAGGTTCTAACATTTCCCCCCCAAGTACTCTCCTTTCATATGGACCTTTTTTTGATCGTTATTTTCTCCTGACTTGGAGAATTAGTCAGACCCTACCCCCCCCCTCGTGAAACCCACACTTCCTCCGCGTTTTTAATGATATTGGTATATCTCCTTTCTTAGATGGAGCCCTTTGCGAAAACCCCGTTTTTGTTATGAGGGCCTCGCTCCTATCCCCGCAACCCGCGGGTTTTGTGGGGGGTCTTTTATGACCTGTGTTTTTCGCCCAACCCGATCAGTACCCGAGCAACTTCGGATTTTTCCTTCCTCTTCGAAATCGGATCAAATCCTTCCCCTGACCAAAAAGAAGTCCTCCCTTCCCCAACGCTCTCGCATGCCGGTCCCCACCCCTTTCCCCGGCCCAAGTCGAGTCACGAGGTCCTTCTTCCAATCGGAGCCCCTTTTTTTCCCTTTTTTTCTGGTTGAGCTTAAGATCTCACCTCCCGATAAGTCCACCCCCTTTGCTAGGTCTCCCTATCCCTCCTTTTTTGTTGTTGTTGAGATCCCCCTAGCCAGTGTTGACTTTCCTCCTGCCCTTCCCGGAATGTGAGAGATAAGATCAACTCCTGGAGACGGAGTGTCCCGACATCCCCCCCCCCTTGACTTCTGGTTTCCACCTTTTGTGAACGGCATGTCGACTTTCTCCTTTCTTACCCTTTTTCCTCCGATTATACGTAATTCTTTACTGAGCGTGTGTGATCCCCAGAAATTTCGGCCCCCCCCCCCCCCTGGCTAACCTCCCGAGTGAAAGAGTTTTGTTCCTCGAGGGGAGCCTCCCCGAGCACCCCCGTCACTGGACAGAAGCTCTTGTTAGCCCCTTTCCGTCGAGAAACGCCCTCAAGGAACACTCTACGCTTTGGTCACAGCGCTGAGCGTTTTTTGTGGCCCTCTGATTCGGACGACTCCGGGATCCGAGCAAACCCCTTCCGACTTTTTGCAGGACTTTTCCCGTTTATCTCCGGGGAAACAAAGAATTTAGACTCCTCCCCATAGCCCGTGTTTCCACTCCGCACAACCTTCCCCCCCCGGGCCTCATGAAGCGCCATTAATGAGAGATTTGCGAACTAATGTTCAATCACAGTCTCTTTACTGATGTTCTTTCTTTTCCCCGGTTCAATATGAGTCTTTAAGCGTCCACTTATTGAGAAATTTGTACACCGCCCCCCTTTCCCGTGGTTCTTTTTTTCACGAAAGCGTGAAGATGTGACTCTGCTTATGAGAGCATTCCCCTTTTCGATTAATCTTTCCCCTCATCAGCAATCTCCTTGATAGAAACTCATCTGGCTTCGTGCCCCTTTTCTCATAACTGCGTCATTCAAGTTCCCCTCTCTCTCGTAAGGTTAGATCCGCCCAGATGTATACAGGGTGTCAGCGTTTTCGTCCCTTCATAGCCCCCTAGTAAAGGTGTCCCTTTAAAGCAACCCTTCCTTCCTCGACATCCATGTCACCTTTTCTCCTGAAATTCGGTGTCCTTTTCTTTCCAAGACCTTCCCAACCCATACTTCCTTCTTACGAGCACCCTCTCGGTCGGTCCTGCGGACGATGCGCTACTCCAAACCCTACTACCTCCGCTTTTTTTCCCTTTCCAACAGAAATTTTTTTTTAGTTGGAGAGAAACACTTTTCAGTAGTAAACTTCTCAATGTTTTTTCCCTCACACGATTGATAGGAGAAAGTTTTTTCCCCATTTTTAGGTTTTTACCTTTTGTAGATTTACCCCTTTTACCGAGTGGATCTGGAACCTGGCCCCCCTTGATGGTTTCTACATACACCCTCTGGAGAATCCCAGCTGCCTGGTTTCTCCCCCAATGGGGACTCATAACTTCCCCTTTCCCGTCGCGGATGGTTCATATGGATACTTTCTTGATGTGACCCCTGCTCCCCCTTCCGCGAATCCGCCGACTGGTTTTCTCTGCGCTATTTCCTTAGTTTTCCCGGCCCTCTTTTCGTTAGCCCCGTCCTTCACAGGACTTTTAAATTACCCTGCACCAAGCTCCAAGAGAACAACCTCAACCTGTATTCAAATGGGCTTCTTCCCTCGACTCCTTGAATAGAATTAGGACTCGTTTTCCCAACCCCCTTCCGTCGCGCCCCCAGGCTTTTTTTTTTTAAGAGCAGCTTCTCGGTCTCTTGCCCTCTTTTCTAGTTCTTTCTAACGGAGCCCAGCTTTTGCAGCCCTCCCCATCGAGCCGCTCCTCCCCCCTCTCCCCCCCTGGTTGGCGTCCAATTTCTTTCCCTGGGGAGAAAGAAAAGGTTCCCTCCCCCCGCGGAACCATTCTCGAACGCTCCCCCCAGCTTATTCACCTTCCCCCCTTCCTCCCGTTAGGTAACTTTTCCCTCAGGCAGTGTGTTTCGTCTTCCGCGGACGGGATCAAACCCCTCGGCTGTTTTCGCATACCAGGGTTTTGAAATCCCTTTTGTCTGACCATTACCCTTTTTCCCGATGCAGCATCTATTCCAAGTAAGACCAAATGCACCCCGGCGTTTCCCTTTTCAGGAAGACCTTCCCTTTTGGGGTCTCTCGCCCCCTCGTCATCGGACTTTTCCCCCCCCCAGGGCCTCCCTGAATTTTCCGCTTTGGAGCTTTATCCCCTCCCTGGCAATGCGTTCTGCCGTTTGTGTAGCCGTGCAATAAGGTTTTTTTGCGAGAGAGTATAGAACTAAACACTTTCTTCCCCCTTGAAGAAAGAGCGTGTACCGCGAAATACTACTCGCATGTGTAAGTTTCTTTCTATAATCCTGAGGTTTTTGGTTCCCTTCTCCATCTTTTCTTCGCAGTAATCCCAAATAAAACTATCCCCCCGTTCTCTTCGAGACTGCATTCATGCTTCTCCCCCCCGCCGAAACCCTGAAGTGAGTTTCCAAGCGACTTCCCCCCTTTCCTGGCCTGTTAGTGCATTCGTGCCACCTTTAATGAGCCAGTGATGTTATCTTCCCTAGCAAACCTTTCCTTCAGATCGCGGTTTTCGGCAAGAAAGTTTCACGGAGGATGAGCTACCCGGCATTTTCCGTCTGCAAACGAGTAGAATTTTTTTTCTCCCAAGTACCTCCTAATGAGGTTCCCTCCTGAGTTGTTGGGCCCGATGTCCAGGACTTTTTAAGATTCCATTCATCCCCCCCCTTCCCCCGCTGCGCCCATTCGAGAAGAACTTTTTTCCCGAAAGAGGATTTTTTTACCTTGCCCCAAAGTAGTGCCAGATATTTCCAGAGTAAATTTTCCTCGTGCAGAGACTTTCGATGTAGGACGTCCATCCACTGAACACCCTCTCAGAGCATGAATATTTTCCCCGTCCTATGACTGTCCTTTGTGCTTATATCCCCACCCCGCCCAAGCTTTTCTTCCATCGCCAACCTCAAACTTGTTTTCTAATTACCGATCCCGAAAGCTATTCCCTTTTTTCACCGTCAAGATCTCTCTTCTTTCCTCTTGTTGTGTTGATTTCTGGAAGGTTTTTAGCCCCGTAGGGGAATCTCTTTCCTTTTCATCTCAACTCTTTAACAAGGTTAGATGGTCTTTGGGTGCCTTTCCCCTTTTTTTCTTTTCTTTTTTTTTTTTTTTTTTTGTTTTTTTTTTTGGTTTTTGGACTTGAAAGGATCCCTTTCTGGGTTTTTTTTGGTTCTCCAAAAGGTCAGGGCACTTTTTTTGATAGTTCCTTTTTGCCGGAATGCAGAGATTTTTTTCGAGTCCTGATTTGCGGGCCATCCCGGCGCGAACTCTTTTTTTCTGCAAGGCAATTTGGATCGCAGCCATCTGTTGCCGGTTTTTTTCCCCTGTCTCTTAGACTGTAGCCCCTCATGGAATGGATTTCCTATATTCCTCGATCTCATCAAGATAGCTTTCCCTCCCGTAGTCCGACATTCTTGACTTTTTTGATGCCACTCCCCTTTCTTCTCTGTGATGTTTCCAATGAAGTTTGCGAAGCTTGAAGTTTTCGAGGAGCTTTGTTTTTTTGAGTGAACATTCGACAACCCCCTCCTTTTAGGGTTTTGCTAGCTACTAAAATTTTTTTTCTGGCTTTTTTGAAATTCACCCTCCGACAGGGACAATTTTTTTTTTCTCTTTAAGAGGATTCCTCGCGTTTATTCGCTTCTGAAGATAATCCACACCCCCCTATACCGTGAGTGTTTTTGTTTGGTATTCGGTCCTTTTTAGGAAGCGGGGATGGAAGAACCAGCGTTCGGAGTTTTTCGCAATTACCTTCCCCATAAATGAGAGTGTAGTTCCTGGGGGCGCCCCTTTTGTAAAGAAGTAGTGGAGGGGTGTCGTATCTGGCTTTTAAGATTTAAAGATTTCTTCGTATGTGATGTGTGACGCAAAAATTCTCAGATCTGTTGCCAATGATTATCTCCATATACAATCCTTAGTCTCTTTTCTGAGGACACACGGCTTTTTGGAGGTAAATTACCGCCGTTGCTCGTTCCCATCAAATGTTTGCGATAAGAAGCTGAGCCGCATTGCATTTGGGAGGACTTTCCCTTTCCTTTTCTCCTAGGAACCCCTTTTCTCCTATATGTCCCCGGATTTCCCTTTCTTTCTCTCCCTTTCGAGTAGTTTTCCGTCGAGGGTCTCCCCCTAAAACAAAACGTCCTGGGCTTTTCCCCCCGGGCGAAAGTTTTTTCCCTAAGATGGCTTTTTAGCGCTTCGATAATGGTCTTTTTAGTGTGTCAGCCTTGCAGCTTTCCTCTTATGGACGTCCCCCCCTTTTTTTCCTTCCCTTGCATAGGGGACTTCTATTAGGCATTCCCCGCACGACCTACTTTCCTATAAGAGACCCTGCCCCTAGTGCGCAATTTCCTATCTCCTCTGCTTCTTTTCAACAACTTTTTCTTCGTGACCGGACACTTGCGGTTATCAATCTTTGCCGATGTCGATCTCTCTTTCAGCTGGGTAGGTGTAAGGTCCTCCAAAAAAGCTCTGGTTTTCGTAGTTTCCCGGTAAACTTTCCCCCCCCTTTTCATTGGAGAGGAAGGGAGACTCAGCAGTAAGGATCGGTTCCCTATAGCGCTCTCCCATTCCTCATTCTCTCTTTTTATTAAAATACCAGGTAATCGATGATTTTTAGTTTGTAAAACAAGTAGGGACTCTAGCAAGTCCCATTTCTCCGCACTCTTTATTGAGGGGGCTCAGAGATGTGGTTCTGCGAAATTTTCGGGTTCCTCTCCAACCGTCCTTTTCCATGCCTCTCTAACACATTCTTGTCCTTTTACAGACTCCGTCTTCGAAAAGTTACTCTTCCCTTTCTCACCCCAGCGTCATTAATGGAGTTTCTCATGTTCTCTCCACCCTTTTTCCTGTTGCAATTACCTCCCTTTTAGCGGGTTTATTTGAGAGCATCTCTCCCGAGGATTGTGTTTCCTAAAGCAGTTTCTGAACTCTGGGTCTTCTTGGTGAGAAGGTTGGAAAAACTCTCCCCATTTGGAGGACCAGTCTCTAGATGCGGAAATCGTTTTTGGTGGCTTGGTAAAGGGCCACGTCAATGGATACTTTGCTTCCGTTAACGCTCCCCGGTGTCAGTTCATAATTAGGACCGAATCCCCTCTTATTGACATGGAAGCCCTTCTTCTTTTGGACACTACGCCAGATTTGATTGGTCCTTTTAGCTGATTGGAGCGTTTCATGAAAGAGACATATCTTCTTCCTCACTGCTCCCTCTTTTCCCAGAGTAAATTTTCCCGCTTCGTGAGTTTATTCTTTTTTCCGAAAGGGATTGCGATGGAAAAAGGGTCGAAAATCCCCCGAGGTTGTCCTCTTTTTCACATTCTTCCCATTCCCCCCCAAGAGACAGACCCTTAAGCTCTGCGTTTTATTAAAGGCGGTTGAGAATGCTCTTGGGACCGGGCTTTTGTTACGGTGGTTATAAGGGGCTATTATTATTCTCGAGCCAGGACCCTTCTTTCTAAAATTCCCCTCCATCGTGAAGCGCTGGAATTTCTGCACGACTTGGTTCCTTCTTCCGAATCACACACTTCCACCGCTCCTTTTCTTGACCGAATGCCTTTTACTGATGCCCTGAGGATTCGACGTTTCCCTTGCGAACAATCGCTGATGACCTGGTAGGAGGGCTAATCTTTTTTCCGTTCGCGCACC
>Ga0179591_1231781_pt1 | contig 11384 bp, 8 predicted proteins | sample CZOMad2_1_08_16f_FD_182891 | JGI IMG/M metagenome (GOLD analysis project Ga0179591, IMG submission 182891) | Vadose zone soil fungal communities from Angelo Coast Range Reserve, California, USA - CZOMad2_1_08_16fungal (PacBio error correction) | ecosystem: Environmental > Terrestrial > Soil >... | reverse complement strand
CATCCTCATAGTCTCCTCTTTTCCTAGTTCACCTCTGTAGCTGGTCCGTTTACTCAGGTGTCAGCGCGTCCCCCCCTCTGAGTTCTTCCGTTGGTGATGGGTTTTCGAAGGACGGGTTGGATGATGGAATCGATACCAGCACCCCATTCTTACCTTGGGTTCACTTAGAGTTTCTCAAACGCCCGTGATCGTCTTATCTTTCTGTGTTCGTTTGCCTTGGCCCATGAGTAGGATCCTTTCCCTCCTTTCCTCGTGTGCGTTAAAAACTCTCACTAAATTCCTTGTTTTTTTTTTTTTTCTTTTTTTTTTTCTCCCGCCCGTAGCATATCTCTTCTCCCTGTTCCCTCCCGAAACGGAGGTGTCTGCGTAGGTGTACCCTGGCGGGCCCTGCCGCAGGAAGCCTTTTTTGTGTTTTGGCCCAGCAACAGCCGCTCCCCTTCCTTTGCCTGCGTAGTCCAAGTAAAAGAACCTGGCCCACCCCTTTTCCTTTTACACTCAAAACGGTTAACATCTTTTCCTTGCTGACGATCGTCGTCTATAGGTCTATGTGCCTTGTTCTTTATTGAGCCCACCACCCCCCTCCCGTTTTCTGAAAAACTTTTCCACCTGAGACGGGTTAACCCCGTTCCTCTTACGGCTCCTAAGGTGTATTCCCCTCCCCTTCGCCCTTTTTGAACTTTTTTGCTTCGTTTTTCGGTTCAGAGCTTTCGGTCTTCAGTTAACCAGTTTTTTTTCCTCCTTGGATTTCTGTGTTCTCCGAACACCCACGTGACTGAACTCTGCCCCTCCCCGTCAAAGATTGGCTGAGCCCGACCCTTTTCTTCCCTGGGTCTCATAGATATCCCTCCAGTTGTCAATGGTCGGGGTCGTCTGATACATTGATTCCCTCTCTTTTAACCCCGCTGCGGGTAGTTCTAAATCTCTTCCTACCTTTTGCCGTCCGGTGGAACTAGGGCCCTTTTCATCCTTTTCATATCTGTCTTTTTTCCCTTCCCCCCCGCAGATAAGCGTTTTTTTCATCGAACAATTAGTATTCTCCCCCCCCTCCGTCCGACCATGATCTTTTAGGGCCCCTTGTTAAAGTCCTGTACTGCTGGGCAGCCCCTTTAAGTACCCTGAAGACCAAATCTTTTGATTGATAACTTATTGTTTCCCTGCCTATCGATCGTCCTCCCTGGGTAAGTATGGCACACCTGCCTTTCAACCATTTTGAAACCCATTACCCACACGTTCCCCTCCTGATAATCTTCAGCACAGTGGCTTCGCACGTAATGACGTACCCCTCCCACTGAAGCAGACCCGATCTTCTACATTTCAACCAGGCCGTGGTTTTTTCTCTAGGTTCCTGCCCTTAGTCGAACAAAAGGCAACTAGCCTTTCCCGTCCGGACCGGTAGCGTCTTTGAACCCCTGAAAAATCCGAGCGGGGAGCCCTCCTCTTTTTTTCCCCCCCCCCCCTCCGGTGTTATTGTTAGCCTTTTCTCTGAGGCTTGCAAATCAGTAAGAGGTAGAATTATTCCCGTCCTTTTTCAGTTAATTTCCCCGCTCGTGGTATGGCACGGAGGTCTTTTCTGATAAACCCCCTTTTCTTTGTCTGAACGTCTTCTTCCCACTCCCGAGCAGGGACTATCTTCCCCCCTGCTGCGTTGAAGTTATTATCAGAGTACACCCTCCCGATCCACCAACAATCAAGTAGTTATTGCGGTCTTCATTTTGCGTCTTTGTTTCCCGTTCTATGGTACTTCCAAATCTCCATTCACCTTGAAGTAAATTTCTTGCCTACGGATAATTAGAGTCTACCATGGCCTCTCGCCTTACAAGGGCATGCTGTGTTGCGCGCGTCCCCGGAGTACCTCCCTCGTGGCGTTGATCAGTGTGGCAGCCTTTTCTTCCTGAACTGCACTGCTCATGTCCAGATTCGTAAATCTTGCTCTTTCATTTAGTCGACTTTTCCGCAGCCTAAAAAATCTAGTGAAAGTTTTCGGCTTCCCTGGCTGCGTGAAGGCCCCCCTTCTCAGCCCCCAAACCGGACACCCTTTGGACTTCCTTCCCCCCCCCCCGATTCCCACGTAAGCTGAATCGAATTTTGAGGGTGGCCCAACCCTTGCCGCCGCCTCGTTGCGATGAGACAATTTTTTTGTGCGAACCCTTTTCTTTCGCATACTCCCGGTCATGTACCTCCCCTTCCTCTGCACCTTTCAGATCCAACATCTTCCCTCATCCCTCCTCCTGTACTTGACCGACTGATCCCCCTCTATTTCCTTTTTTGTTTGGAGATTCAGGTAAATGACTCGTCTTTTTGTTTCCTTTTTCCTCTTGCTTCTTTTTAGATGCGGGCGTCTTTCGCGTTTGCACTTTTGTCCCTTCCAGATGGGCGCCTTTGGCACGGTAACCCTAAGGCCCAGACTCTGCTTCAGTCCCCCCTCACTAGATTCGGCTGAGCGAGTACCCATGTTTTTTGCCAGTTTACCCTATACCCCTTCTCTTAGCCTGATCTTTGCGGGTATTGATTCAGAATTTTGTCCTTGCCTCCCCCCATTGATTGGATTAAGCTCCCGCCCTATTTTGTTTAACGGCCGCGACTTGTTCTGCGCGTCCCGGCTTCCTCAGTCCGTTTTCCTTTCGACTTTCAGGTCCTTCGCAAAGAGCTCCCCCTTTTATCTCGAGAAGTACGCGTGGAGTGGTCCCTTCCCGCAAAAGTTAAGACCCTGGCATCGATCTTGACCTTTAAGGACCTGGCTTCTCCCTAAGCTCACTATTCAGGATCTCCCCCCCCTCCGAGGTCTTGCAACTGTTTTTGCTGCCCGAAATTTCTAAGTACCCTTCTCCTCGGCCCCCCCACACGTCTTGCCTCAATGCGAATCACTCTCCACGTGGGGAAGTCGAGGGGTATACTTCTTCCTAATCGAACGCACCTTCAAGTTGATTCGCTGAATGTCCCGAGTAGAGATCGTGATACCCCGTTTCAGTTCCCAATCAACTAGTTCTCTTATTCAAAGTTAACCCCTCCTAAAGGCTCGGCTGGTGAATTGCCAGTCCCGTAGCCTTCTCTACCGATGCTGTGCATGCCGTCACTTTCTGGCTACGTCCCAATTATTTAGTACTAGGCAGGCTCCCCCGATATCGTGTGTTAGTTTCTATAGTCCCTTTGCCATTCCTGATTGTTGATTTTGTTAGCCGAGTCAGTTTGGGGCCCCCCTAAGATATTCCCGCGCCTTTCCAGGTACTTACTTTCTTGGGTCGAGTCTATCTTTCCCTAGCTTAATCAGTACTACAGGTGTTCCTGTCCTCTTCATGATCTCGGTTCGCTCCCCTGGTTCCCCCCAATTCCTTTCTAAGCTCTTTAGACCGGCCTACCTTTGTTTTTTGTTATAGAAGGAAGTTGAACCCACCATTTTATAGCATTCACCACCCGATTTATTTACTTCCTTTGTACAGTGGACTGAGACTCGAGTAGACCCCCCCTTTCCTGAACCCGGATAATGAGGAATAGTAGTTTTCGGAGACCTACTTTTTTCCAGATCCACCTCTTGTCTCGTCTCTTTTTTCAGTACCTTGATCCTCCCCTTCACTTACCGAGATGATGAGAGAGACTTCTGGTACCCGGCGGCCAAGTTTTCCGTCAAACTCTATATATTTCGATCACTACAAGACGGTTTTTTTCCCTTTTTTAGGGTAGCAGGAGCGTCACTGCCCCTCAATATGAAGTTGTTGCACTATATTCTTTTGGAACTGACCAGGAGAATTCAGTTTTTGGTTGAGGGTCTCCGCCGGCTGGTTCCCACTTTCTCTCCTCCGCCTTTTTGCCTCTTGTTGGGTTCTCCTGGCCCCACAGTGAACTTTCTCAGTACTCCGGGAACTTCAACAAGCTTTCCCCCGTCACGAGCTGCCGGTAAAGTTACCTGAGGTGATTCCTCGTCTTCCCGATAACCAGCGCCTTCACAGACAAAAGGCGTTCCTAATTTCAAATCGTTTCGGATGATTTTTTTGACGAGACCGCGATTCCCCGATTTTATTTTGATCCCCCCTCTCGTTACTTTCATGCATGTTTTACACTTCTTCTCCTTTTGGTGAGCTAGGTTGCTTTTTTTTCTTCTTTGTCTCCTCCGGATTGCGGAAGAGCTGGGGCAGGAGAAGTGTCGCAAGGGCGGGTGCACCCAGTGTCCCCTACGTCGTCCGTTTTTTTTTCCCCTCCTCCAAGAGGGACCTCCCTAGATGTTTTTTCGTTCTGGTTAATTTCCTTTTTTGTTTGCAGCAGGACCGATTCCACTTTCGTTGGTCAAATGCTTTAATCCAGCTCCTTGTTCCGAGACAACGGTAAAATCCCTCCCGTCCTCGACCTGAGCCTTCAAGCGAGTACCTCTTGCTTTTCCTGATCAGCCGCCCCCAAGTCCCTTCGGTTTTTGCCCGAGCGACCTAAGCAGATTGGCCCTGGCCAACTGCATCGTTGGCGCAGTGGTCGCACGGCGGCGCAGATTTCTGACTTTTTCTGCAGACGATTTCTCCCTCTTCCTCTTTCACCTCATCGCGATGACGATGGATCTCTCTCCTCCGTTGTTGTGTGTGGGTTTCTCTCTCTTATCGCGATCGTCTCGTCATCGTCAAATGGTTTGGCTGCAGGCGTCTGTAGAACTTCGCCGCAGCCTGACCAGGGGCGCACTTTCTCTTCTGATTTTCATTTCCAGCCCGTCCTTTTGGCTTTATGCTGTCCCCCCTTCCCCCCCTTGCCCCTCTAGGTACTCGCCGTTGTCTCGGCGCTCGGTCGGGACTTGAATCTGTTTCCGTTGCTAAAGGAGGCCCGGGATTTTTCACCACCCTGAAGTTTTCAGTTGGTTCTTCCCCCCCTTGCCCTAACATTCCGTTCCCTTTCTATTCTAGATATATTATTCCCTTCTTGCGACGACAATCCCCCCCTCGCCGCCCCGGTGTACACTGACTTGAATTTCCGTCCTTCTTTCCTCCCTTTCCCCAGGGCGCGCGTACGTATTGATTACTCGCCCAACCCCCCATCCTTCTGCTTTCCCAAACCCCGTACGACCAGTGTCCCCCATCACTTTTGACAGAAGTGGATCCTCTTACCCTCCAAATCGGGGCCTGTTCTACCTCTCCAAACCCCATCCCGCTTCTTTCCCCCACGCGTTTGAACTCGTGCACGGTTAACGCCTTGTTTTCGGTCAGCTGTCGGTTCTAGAACACTCTCGTAGTTCAAGCTTTTCGGTCGCGCTTTCTTTTCTTTCCTTGTCCCCCGGTTTCTTTCGCCTTTCTTCCCTGCTTCTTCTCCCCCCACGCTTCGTACCGTTGTGGTCTTACCTTCGCGACAGTTTCACAGATGTCTGAGACCTTACCCAGTTAGCCTGAAATTCTTCCTTTTTAATACGAGCTCCTCTCACCTCCTTACCCTGGACCACTGCAATTTCTTTCTGCCAATTTTCTTTCCTTTTTTCATATCTCGCTTTTTGGCCGGAACCTGTCGGTCCGCCGGTGGGACCGCTCTGCGCCCCCTGTTATCTTGCTAAGGTCGGTTTTTAGCCGCCTCGTACTTATCGACGACCGTCGTGGACTTTTTCCTTTGTCTCTCCCCCCCCGCCGAGTCCTACTATCTGGTTCTTGACGATGATTGGTCACAGCTTCTTTCGTGTCACGCGCACCGAGAAAGAGATCCCAAGCCGCTTTCTTATTTGACCTTCGAATGTTCTTTTTTTTTTTCCCCTCCTCCTTTTACGGCCCTTCTCTTTCGACGTATTGTATCAATCCGTCCTTGGAGAAAGCCAGATCATCTGTCCTCGATCCCTTGAAGATCCCACATCCCCCTTGCTTCCTCATTTTTCCAGTTACGCGAGCCCTTCGATGAAGCATCCACCAGACCCCCGCTGAACCGTCTCCGGACCCTTACCCCAGAAATTTTCGTGTACAACGGTAAACTCCTGTAAGGTTTCAGGTCGCGGCAACTCGTGAAAAATAGAGACTTCGGAGCTCTCTACATCCCCTTTTCGGCCGGAGTCTCCTTTCCATCCCCCCAGGTTAGAAGTCTAGAGTCTGACCCCCTTCCGTCATAATTCAGCGATTTTCTCGTCTCGTTGCAGAAGATGAGTCCCCGAGTTTTGTCCCCCTCCTTCTTCACGAGAGATGCTCCTACACTGTCTTTCTTTCTTCTTTCTCTAGGAGCTATAAACTATCTTTTTGAGTCCCCAAACACAGTAGTTATTCTTCTCTCTCTCGAGGCCGTCTCGGGGTGTGGTCCTCTTATTCTGAACGCCATCACCTTCATCTGGCGTGTCTTTTTTACCTATCTCTTTTAGGACTTACGAATGCCCAGGGATGCTCTTTGGTTCTTTGCTCCACCCTAGGTAGCCGTCCCCCTCGTTTCCGGTGTCCACTCTTTGAACGTCCTCTTCGTCCGCAGTATGAGGTAAATATTTATCATGCCTGCTACTATTCTATCCGCATCTAGATGAAACTTTTAGGCTTGTTAGTGTCTTTTCACTCACACAAGCTTCTTTTTCCCCCCGCACCAGGAATTTACAAGAATCGATTAACGTCCATTCTTTTGCCACAACCCTCTTTCGTACTTCTTCCTCCGGTAATTGTGGTGACCCTTGCCGCCCTGCCTGGTCTTCCCCCCCCTGATGCACCTTGTTTTTATTTCACTTGGAGGGCCCCCCAACCCCCCCCGTTTTTTCGCAATGAAAAGCGTCCTCCCCCTTCCCGCCGCCACAATAGAATCCACCTCTCCCCCCTGCACATCACCCCCTGTCATGACTCTCCTCTCGTCTTTTCTCCTCCTCAGGTGTGTTGTGCTTCCCTTCCTTCTTCCCCTGACACGCGTTTTCTTGAAGGTGATATTTCCTCCTCCTTTTTCTGTCCGGCGAGTCTTGATGTCCCGCGTTGTCCTTCGTACTGACAATTTCTCCCCTTTGGCAAGGTCACTCTCGCGGCGCTTTGTTTTTTCTTTCCAGGTGCGTCCCTTTCGATTCCCCGTTGCTCAGCGTATTATCCTTTTTTTGCTCGATGTACGTATTAATAGATGCTGGCCACCTGAGCCTTTCGGGTGCATTTAGTAAGATTTTTTCATCCACTCGACCATAAAAGTATGTTTTAATCAGTCCCCCCGGTGCAACGTTCTTTCCCTCTAACCTAATTCTTACGCCGGATGCCTGATCTTTCCCGAAGGCACCTTTTCCTGCGATCTGAGCCTTCGAAAGAGTTTCCCACGAGTGACTAAAGCCCAGCAGCAGTCCTATGTTCGGTGTCGGCGGAGCTCCCCAGAGCTGTAATTCTCTCCTCAGATCCTCTGACTGGTGTGGATCGGAAGTCCCCGCTCGCCCAAGCAGGAGGTTCCCTTTATTTTGGAGCGTTACGACGCGACCGGAGATCCCACACAGCCCTAAATGAGACCTCAATACTTCCTGTCCCTCCTCTTTCCATCGTGTCTCCTCCCTACTTCCAGCGACATTCCTCTCTCCCTGCGCCTGATTCTCGCCTCCTTTCAGCTTTAACCCCTCTTTCTCAGAGCGGCCAGCCTCTCCAGGGCAGCTACGGCTCCTTCCTTTCTCCTGTCAACGTTCTGAGCCTCGCGACGTTCTACTCGTACTGATGTGCCTGCCGCCCCACTCTTTCTCCACCATGCTTTTGTTCGGCTTTCTACGCATTCTCCGTTTTAAATTCTTTCTTCTCTTAGTTGGGACAGGCCAATACTGAGCGTTGCCTTTTTTTCTCCTCTCTCTCGGATGAAGAGAGTTCAGTCCCCCTGCATTCTTCGGCTGGATGCGCGTATCTGTCCTACCTCACCAGTCGCTAACCAGTAGGCCGCAACGGGTTCTTCCTTCCATCGCCAGGTTACAGTCTGCGTTCGTTCTTCTCACCCTAAGAGAAGAGACTCTTTTCTTCACATAGCTTCTTATTCTCCTTTGCCTTGGCACAAGACCTTTTTACCGTCTTTCCACCTCACAGCGGATTTCCTTTCTTGCGTGTCAATGCCCGCTGAGCCTCCGTTTTCTATGACCAATCCGTCCCTATAGTCCACATGCCCATTCTTTGTCGTTCCCTTCTCCTGTTCGACAAGGTAACTTTATGCTCGATTTTTATCTCTCGACTGATAATGAACCGTCTGATTATTCTTTCTCTCCCTCCCCCGGTCCACGCGTCCGGTGTTCATTTCAGGTCCATTCCCTCTTCTCTCTATTTGAGGAGAAATTTTTGTTTCATCTCGGTCTTCAGCGGAAAATTCCCCCCACCGTCGGTCCCCTTTGTGAGATGATCGTCTGGATTGCCCATCATAATTGGCATGAGTTCTTCTTTGCGTGTTTTCAGAAGAGTTCCTGGTAGGCGATGCAGATACCGATTCTCTCTAAGTGTGGTTGGTTCCTAGACAAATCTTCCTCCCAATGCCTGGGGCTCCCTTTTTCCCTACAACAAGATTCCCCTCTCCCCGTTTTTCCCGAAGATGCCGTAACCCCGACTAGTCTTCCCTATATAGTATTCGCTTTTGCCCACCGCCTTTTACCACCAACAGGTACCGCTGCAGGAGTCCCCCCCTCTCTTCGTCTCTTCAGGATGAAAGGGATGGTGTTTGCTCGATCCCCCCCCCCCCCCCGAGTGATACTCGAAGATCTTACTTGATCTTTCAATGGCACGTTTGGTATTCAGATTGTTTTTTCCCTTATTCCTTGATTTGTAGAACTACGAATTCTTTTCTCACGCCCGCGGGGGTGAATGCGTCGTTGACTGCGGACGGTGTCCCTTCCACGTGGATAACCCCTTCTTCTCCCAGCTTGCGTATGACAAGACTTAAGCCTTCCTAGAGCGTCCTTGGTTCTCCTTTCGGCCCCCCCCAAGGAAAGTCTTCTCAAGTTTTTGTCCCCCCTCTTTCACATTCTGCTATCCTAGTCTTCAGCACCCCTCCCCACACTCCCTCTCTGACTGAGAGCCTCTAAAAGTTTTTCCTTATCGACGTGCTGGTCTGTGATAGATGCTTCCCCCTCCACCTGTTCGTAGTCTCCCTCGGTTTGCCCCCCCCAAGGGGACCTCCTCCCTATACCCGTCGTGGCCCCAATCCCCCTCTTTCCTGCATTACCGGCGCAAATTCCTTCTAAGAGGCGACCTGACGCGCCTGCGACCTCTCTGTTTCTCTGGAGCGATGAAGATGCGGACCCTCTTTTTTCCTTTATCCTTTTTTTTTGAGAAGCTGATCGCATCGTATCATTTTCGCTCCTTTCATAGGCACCCGGTCTTTTTCCTTCTGGGCGCGTTGCGCTTTTTCTCCAACGATGCGTTCTCTTTTCTTGCTCGCCCTCGTTATCGGACGCCGTGGTTGTTTCCTCCCCCTCACATCACGGAGCGAGTCCTCTCCTGTTGTATAAACCCCCGTCTTCGGCGGGCGAATGGGTTGCTTTTCCTTTTGAGCGGAAACAGGAGGCTATGGGCGCTTCTCTCCTGTTCCTACGTGGAGCGGATTCGCTCCAACTGAACTGACACTTCCTTGGCCCGCCCGTCCTCTGATCTCCTTATTCCTCCCTCTCTTTATCCCTTAAACGACTAAAAGCTTGTCTGCGTCGGTGTACCACTGGCCCTTGGTTTCCTTTCGTCTGACAAACTCCTTTATTTCCCTTTTACGATTCATCGTTCCCAATACCCCGCTTTCAAAAAACCTTCCAATCCCCTTTTCCCGCCTTTTAGTGGCTTCTATTTTTCTACACGATAGATCAAATCTTTTCTCTTTCGTGTCTTAGACCAACCCCCCTTTCCCCTCGTTTGCACCCGGGACACGACTTTTTTTCCTTGACTGATTTCCAAATGATGGTCATTTCTCACTCTCAACACCCTTCTTTTTGGTGCTCTTGGAAGGTCCGTCGCTGTGTTCTTCAGTCCTGCGTTTTTCTGCTGCTTCCTGTATAGGACACCAACGCTTTCTTACCTCTTTCTGTTTCACTTCTTCTAATTTCACTTCGGTGCACCAGCATTAAATTCTCCCTGGGCTTCCAGACTGATCTCCCTCTTCCACTCTTATTTTGGGTTTTTAACGCTCCCCCCCCCCTCCCATGCCTCCCGTCCACGCTTAGCCATGAAATACTTCTCCCTTGTCCGATTCTGGCCGGACCGCCTCGGGGTGACAGCTTTTTTCCTTTCCGTTCAGATTCATCATCTCGGTCGTTTTCCTTTTCCGCTCGGTTTATAGCTAGGAAACGTCTAAAGACTGCCCACGCTATGCCGCCACTCAGAGTTCCGCATTACTTTTCCTCTTTTTACCTTGATTGGTCACGAAGGTATCCTCTGGGGAGGCCAATTCTTTTTCCACTCCTCACCAGACCTCTATATTTCGCCTCGATACTTCTTTTCCCGCTAGCGCGTCCCTTCTCTCTAATAGCGTATGGACCATCGTCGGTCCGATTGTCTCCCTCCCCTTGTAACATGAGCTCCTGGACTTTCCCCTTTTCGGCTCACGTTATGACGCCTTCCCCCTCCCTCTCATCCTCCAGCAAGCAGATGCTCCTTAACCAGGCGCCGTGACATCTCTTGAGAACAAGCAATTCTCTCGACCCGTCCCAGCTCTTGTATTTTTATTCCGGAATGTCTTCATCGTCCCAATGTTCACCCATCGAGCGGTGAGAACCTTCCCCTCCAACGCATGGTTTTTTTCCTTGTTAGACGGTCACATAAGTACGAGGTCGTACGCTGTCCCCTTGAATTTCTCATGGAGCGTCTGGCCCTGTCAGCCCTTGTTTCCTTTTTCTCTGGTCAAGATTTTCGATGAATTCCCCGGCGTAGATATCCTAGGCTTCCCTTCGATTGAGTTTATGTTCCTAGATTTCATTATACAACTCGACGTCCATACGTCTTTGATCTGTGATTACGACTCTCTTTTTTTTATCTCTGTTTTCCCTCGAGTCCGGGAAAGACTCCATCACCTGAAGAAAAAATCTTTTTTCCCCTGTTCGTTCTAATTAGCTATAAGCTTCTAGCAGTCTGAGCCACTTTTGCTCCTTGTCTTTCTCGCCCTCCCCTGTAGTATGTTCTGGTCTTGATATTTTTAGGTTTCGATTGAGAAATTCCGGTCGCAGCCGAGTTCGGACATACTTGCGTTTAAGCCGGCAGTTTCTTCCTTCCCGAGATAAAAATGAGCTCAACAGGTTCGGCGTCCCTTCTTCTTTCATGAACCCCGTATTTTCCATCATCCCGACACGGTATCCCTCCAGAGTCAAAATATCGTCCCCAACCCCCGCTTTCCCTCTCTTCCAATGGAATCGGGTGCTTCGCCGTCCGCTTTTTGGGCTTCGACATGGTGGAGTTAACCCGTGCGTTCACAGTTTGAACATTTTGTCCTCAACCGCTTCCTTCGCCAACAATTATACACTCATTCAACCCAACTGACTCTGATTGTCCTGCCCC
>Ga0179591_1318685_pt1 | contig 11385 bp, 14 predicted proteins | sample CZOMad2_1_08_16f_FD_182891 | JGI IMG/M metagenome (GOLD analysis project Ga0179591, IMG submission 182891) | Vadose zone soil fungal communities from Angelo Coast Range Reserve, California, USA - CZOMad2_1_08_16fungal (PacBio error correction) | ecosystem: Environmental > Terrestrial > Soil >... | reverse complement strand
TAACCCATCCCAGAGAAAATCAAAAAGAAGGCCTACACGCTTTTTTCTCGTCCCAACCAACGCGAAACACCCTCCTCAACCTCTGATAAAAATTTGCAAAGAGATATCGGATAAACGATTCGCTGGGTCTTAGAAGACCCATCAAGGCATTCCTTTTTGCTATCATTTTCCCCCGTTGCAAAATAGACCCAGAGTCCGTTTCCCCAGCCACTATTCAAGCAAATTTTCTATCGGATGCCCTTGAGCCTTTCAATACTATGTACCCCATATTGCCACTCTCCCGTGGTCAGCCACTTACCCCTTTTATGTCAAGGTCCCCTCTACGAAGTTTGCCCCCCCATCCCCCGTCGCTGATCCTCAAGTCAAACTTCGTTCCTTATTGGCAATCTCTTTCGCATGGTTCTTCATGAACGCGTATATGGCTTTCTTTTTTCATCCGACCGTCTATTTTTACCAGTGACTTCTTTCATGATTTTTTCCCCCGACCCCAGTAAAGTCCACGAACAGTCTTGAACATATATTTGCACGCACCATCGCTTAGCTAGCAACTTGAAGTATCCTCGCCCTGTGCCTCTCTCCAATGGAGATGTCGAATGGTGATTTCCTATTTTCCCCCCATGGAGAGTACCCGCCAGAGTAGAATTCGTTTTCGAAGGAGTTTTTTCTTTTACCGGCCTCCGTCCTTTCCTTTCCTCAGCATTGAGCGTTTTCTCTGAAAGTTTTCGCTGGTAAGACCAGCCCAGCTTGTTGAATAAGGACCAGGTCATCAACCGAAATTTCATTTATCACCTCCAAACCCCTCCCCCATCTGCCGTTCTCGCCCTTGTTTCCCCAAGCAAGCAGCGCGAGCCTCCAGGTACCTTCACGTCCTCCCCTAGGCTTTTTTCACCAGCGCAGCTTCCAAACCACTTCTCGGTTCTTCGATGGTCCCAGCTCCCTTGCCAATGTCATTTGGTTTTCCTGTTCCATTAGTGGGTTGCTCCTCGATACAGGGACCTTGGCGACCCTTTTTTGTAACTTCCTCCTCCCCTCTCTTCTTTTTTCTCCTCCGGACTATTTCCCTAGAATCCAAATTCCACTGTCAACCCCATTCTTCAGTGGTACGTGCCCGTGTTCTCGATTGCCCCCTTTTTAATACTTCTCCCCCTGATCCACACATTCCCATCGTCAGATCAACTCTCCTTACATTAATCTCCTTCCACATCTCAAATGGTTCCCGAGAGACACCCGTCCGTCCCAACTTTTTTTTTAATGCTTCACCCCTCTCCTCCAGCCATCGTCGTGTTTTATGGTGCACACCTGCCGTACTTCTCGTTTATTCATCAAGTGCGGTGCTTTATTCTAGATGGTCTGCCGGTTTTAACGCTAGTAGTTGGTGCCCTTCTTTTCGGCCTCCGTGTTTTTTTTTTGCATTCAAATCCATTGCGGGGGACCCTTAAGTTTTTGAGTCGCAAGCCGCGTTGTGACTGGAAGATCGTCTACACAACTCTGCCTTTTAGTCCTTCCCATTTCCCCCTTCTTCAGGACGATGGCCTTCTACAGGATCTTGCCTCGAGGACTCCCCCCTTTAATACTGAAGTTTAGAAGATCTTGCCGAACTCCCAAAGACCTCGAGACCCCACCCACGCCCCCCTTCGTCTCGTCTTTTTATCAATCCATAGACACAATCGTCCTCATTCTACTCTTGCTTGCGCCGTCAATCCACGCCAGATCCCTTACAGCTTCTATTCGATTGTCTCATTCCGGAGAGCGATTAGCTGAGAGGGTTCTGTATGCCCCTTTTCAACTGGCGTAGTTCTTCCGCCCCCGTTCAAGGGAGGATTCCTGACACTGGTCATGGGGGACTCATCCATTTTTGAATAAGGGTAGTATTTTTTGTTTTCTGAAGTTCCGATCCCCCCTTTCTTTTTTGATCTTTCTTTGAAGGGATTTGACTTTTTTTTGGTCAGGAGAAGCGTCTTTATGCTTCCAACGATTTGGCGCTTCTATCCTACGCTGTCTTTTTTTTTTGATTTCTCGCCCCTCTGGGCCATCGTCTCTCCTTCTCTTCTCCCTCTGTGGTGTGTGCTCTATCCGTGCTCCTGTTTTTCCGTCTGTGCCATCATCTTGCGAAGATTGAATATTCCGACATAAAATCTATCAGAATCAGCCTGCAGGGGATATGCCTTTTTCGCCATCTGGCCGTACCCCTTCCCTCCCCCTTTCAATGCCTTGTGGACAACAGCTCTGCCTTTCAACGGATCTGCAAATATTAAAGTTTATTCTTCCCCAACGTTTTTCCAGGATCGCCAATGTCTTTCCCCTTCCTTCCGCCGTCTTTTCGCAGGTTTCCATCGGCATTACCTGAACTCCCCACTCTCTAATAATATGCCGTCAAGGCTGCTCCCCCCTCGAATTAGCCCTGTGTCCGGGAAATAAGATCGCCTAGTGAGATTGAAGGATTCTTTTGCAGATTATTGCTACTCTTGTTTTCTCCCCGAGTTTGCTTTGCCGTTTCCGTTGGGAGTCCCTGTAGGTTTTGACCTTTCGGGCAAGATGTTGGCACTTCGGTATAGGGTGGATATGTTTATTTCTTGATTACACTGAATCATTTGTCCGCCGTTACCATTCCCCAACACCGAGTTGTCGAGTTGTGCAGTTGCCAACGTATCGTCTTCCAGTCCATCAGTCTTTGCGACTCTCAGCCAAGGGTACCGCAAGGTCACCGGCACAGGTGCTTCTAACAGTGCCACCCCCCTTCCCCTCTTTTTTCCACCCCTGCATTTCTTACCCATTAACAGACCCCCCCCTTCTATGCAAGCAGAAAAACACTTGCTTTGTGAGGAGTCCGATCCCCGTAGCTATCGAATTTTTAAAAAAACACTTCGTAGATGCTGGAATTCTTTGCTCACATTTTGATTCCCCAACTTGTTTCCATTCGGTGTCTTCTTCTGTGTCCTTCCATGCTTTTAAATCGATTAGTATTCTTTCCGTTAGTGTATCCTAAGAAGTTCATCAGCTGCTCCCTTCGTCCTGTCCCTCTCGTACTTTTGCATTCTGTGTTCTTGTGATTCGATTTTTTCATATTCCGTACGGGATAAGTAACCAAGAAACGAGCTCTGATCTTTGACGGTAGAGACCAAATCCCGTTAGCCGGTCGAAGCCTGTCTTCGGAAGCATAAAGCACACCCCCCTCACCTTCCTCCCCATGTTCCTGTCATTCTTCTTTCCCTATGTGACGACTCCCCCCTCGACGTGGTGTTTTTTTCCGCGCTTGTGTACGACGCCGACTGGGCTGATCCATTTTTTGAAGAGACGTTTTCTTCTTTCATCAGCTTGATTATGGCAACTTTTTTTTCTTTTTGTACTCCTGTAAAGTGCGTTATTGACTGGGACCTTTTCTTTTTCCCCACCCCATGCTGAGACTTTTTTGTACGCGAAAATTCATTCATCGTCATTGCTTCGCGCTTTCGAGGTTGTGTTTAGGCCTTGCTACTTCTTTAATTTTTCTGGTACCTACATGTTCTCCCATTCCCCCAGTTGTCGACATCTCCCCATTTGAATTCGATCAGAAGCACACCCTGAGGGAGTATTCTCTCAGTTGACATCAACGAGATTTTTTTTTTTGTGAAAATCCTCTTTTTTCCCCCACTTGCCCTCGATGACCTTTTCGTGTTGACCTTCCTTTTTCTCACAGGAAACCAAATTTTTTCAACCTCCCACCTCTCACTGACGGTCGGTGATGATTCTCGCATTATAGGTCAGAAGACTTTCATCTCCTATCTCCCCTACGAGCGCCGCCTTTTTCTGGCCTATACTATCGGGATTGCAGAAACCGATTCTTTGTACCTGTCTTGTCATGGTCTGTAAGTGCTGCGCCAACTTTCCCCATATGGAGTACCGTTGTAGAAGGCGCCTTTCCGCCTTCCTTTGCTTGTTCGCTGTCGCCACGGCTTGTTTCCCTTTGCAACCCTCGGAAAATGTCCATAGTATCCATCTTGATTTCTTTTTCTGACCCAGCGAACGAATCTCCTTTTCCTTCTCAGTTTTTCTTCGTCTTTTGTGTCGTTTGTCTGTTTGCCCTCTTGAACTTTCCGTCCACGCGAATTTAGCCTTTTTTGCCTTTTATTTTTTAAATCCTCCTTCCCTAATGTTGTTGGTTCTTCCCAATCACAGTCCCCCCCCTGGTTAAATTCGCGTTCCGTTGACCCTTCTAGCGTTATTGGCCAAAACCTCGGACGAACCCACCAGACTGACCAGCCTATTACATTCTATATATCCCTCACCTTTCCCTGGATACGCGACATCAAGACCCTCCTCGTGTGTTAGTTCCGACTTTGCAACTGGGACAGATCGTTTCGCAAGTCATCATTTCCAAACGCGTCTGAGGTATGTCCTCCCTTCAATCACTCAGTTTTACTGCCAGACTTGCCCTCCTCCCCCATTTGGCTGCACGCCACTTAACGTACCGGTGATGATTTTCAACCACCCCCAAGTTCCCTCGTTCTTGAATATCCTCATTCACCTTTGTCTTCTCTCTTTTTATGGAAATGGAATTTTTCTTTTATGACGCGTTTTGTGCGGTATCCCTGTCTGTAGCATCTCATCTTCCGTCTTGCTCCTGATGTGATACGAATTTTGCCTTTATCGTTTTTTCCTTCCCAAAAACAGAGTCTCAAGTCAGAACGGACTTCCACAATTGATTGACTCCCTTCGTCGTGGTTAACTTCTTCCTCTCCCCTCGATAATGTGCTCCTGAAGACAGGGGAGATAGTCGACTTGATAGCCTGGCTACCCCCTTCTTATTGCCCGACCCGTCCTGCCTCGTTCCCTCCTTAGTGTTCCGCCGTCGACGCTTACTCTCACTTGTAAGCAATTGTTTTAATAATCTTCCGACCAGTTCCCGGCTTTCTCCCCAGCCAAGTAATCCTCCCCTTTCCAAGTAGACACATAAGACACAACCCACTTCAACCAGAGGCCGAGATTCATGGTGCGAAAGCAAGCAGTGTTTTAGAGACACGGTTCTTCCCTTCCTGTGCCCCATCCCCCCCCATGTCGGTCTTTCGCGCCTTTAAACCCCCCGAGGGCGAGTCCGTCCATGAGGACCTCGTCCTGGAAATGTCAGGACATTGCTCATTTTAATTTTGAGTGTGTTTTTATCCCCCTTTTTTCCTTCCTTCTTTTCCACCTCGACTTTGTTTACTTAGAATTCTCATCTCTCCTTTCTTTTCCTGATCCGTAATAGTTCCCATACCTTTCAAAACTTCTGACCTCGATTTTGGTCTTTCCAGTGGACTTCCATATAGAGTGATGATTTCCTTATGGTCCAACCAGAGGATCCCCCCCTAACACCCCCCCTTCTCCTAGGTTTTTACCTTCCCCCTTTAAAAATGGAATGGCTCAAGGGTCATTGGTTCATGTCCCCTTTCCCACACACTTTGATTGAAACGCCGATTCAATCCCCTCTTCACGGGTGTTATTTATCCTCCCATTTCGATATCAACTTACTTCGTTCGGATACCCAAAATTCAAGTGCGTGTCTGCTTTCTTCCCTTTTTCTTCCCATGGTTTTTCTGACCAGACCTTGCAACGCATGTCGTTTTTATGCCCCCCTGTCTTCTGCTTTACCGTGTTATGATTGACTTGCGGTTTTTTCTTGAGAGTCTCAATTGTCTGGATGTGAGAGAATCCTGCTTTTTACCCCCCCTCTGCACTCCTTTTTTTTCCGGTGCCTCAACTTAACCTGGGAACGGACAAGGACTCGTGTTACGGAGCAACACTACAGGATATTTTGATGCCCGAAGAAGTATTGCCTTCTTCCCCTTTGGTCCACACACCTACATTCGCCCCCCAACCTCCAACCTTCTCCTTCGTTCCCGATTAGGTATCATAACAATCGACCCCTACTAGATCTGCTTTTGCGTCCCCCACTCTTCCCCTTTTTATCCGCCGCTCTTCCTTTTCTTTTTCTCATTACGTTTCGCAGATTAGAGTACGTGTTTCATTATGCGCTGATTTGACAAGGCTACCTTCTTTTTTACGCCGCGGACTTGCACACTTGTTTATGGTTTTCCTCATGCATTTTTTGCATATGGATGCCTGCAGTCGCGTTCAAGGGTTTGCCTACGTTGGTGTTTCCATCTTTTCTTGCATTTTTTTTGTTTTTACTTTTCTTTCTGTGGCCGGATGTCTCTAGGAACGGGCATACCTTCCGCAATTCTTTGCCAAGATATTTATGCGGCTCAATTCCTCTCTTCCCCCCATTCCCCCCTCTAGCAGATCCTTTATTTCCTCCTCCTCCGTTTTTTGATCTCTGATCCTTGCCTAGTGACGAGGGCATAATCGGTTGCTAATCTAGATTCGACATCCGTGTAACCTGCGTATCGTGGGTGAATTCCGCTTCCTCTTTCCCCCCTCAAACAGTAAAAAACTAATGAAAAGTTTTTTTCTCTCTTACCACCCAAGCGTCTGTCCACTTGAATCTTTTTGACACGTGCTCTGGCAATCTACTAAGCTCCATTATGAACCGCAGCTTCCCCAACATTGTATTCTTCTCTCCTTCTCCTCACGCCATTCCCCATAGATGAAATTGCCAACGCCCCCAGCTCTTTTCTCTTGCTGCTCCCGGTTAGCCATCGAAGAGCCACTGGTGGAAATAAGACCTGTGGATTTCTGCGCCAACCTCGAGTAGAATAAGTGCCGTCTAGTTTTCTCCGGACGGTAGTTTTTAGTTTTTTTCCTGCTATGTAGGTTTTGTTCCAAGTTTCGGCAAGATGTCTGGCCATACCTTCTTAGTTGAGTAATCGCATCAGAAATGTTACCTGCCTTAAAATGCATCCTGGTACCGCATGTTTTCCCTTTTTTTCCTTCACCGTCAAAAAAAACTCGTTGCAGAGTTTTGTCAGCACGTCCTCTTCATCTCCCGCCCCCCCCCCTCCTCCTTTTCGACCGTTCAGTCAAAGGATTAATTTCCCCGCAACAGTATCATGCCACGGTTGAATCGTGGAACCTCCCCCCCCTGTAGCACGGGCTTCCATCTCGACCCCCCCCCCCCCCCCCCCCCCCTGCAAGGAAACACCCCCTTTAACTTCTTTGAGGATACGCCGAGACTTCTTTCTCTTCGAAATTTGCTGATAAATAACCCATTGAGCTGCTGGATTGTGCAATCACCTTCTCGATTCCAACCCGTTGTATTTTTTCGATCCAGTCCCCCCAGTTTTTCCTTTTAGCTTAGTATTTCTCTGACTCTGGTTATTGTGTTGTACTTTCCGTGTCTAATAGAATTATCTGCAAGAAACATTCTCACTCACAAGTGTATATAATTGAATTGCTTTCTCCTTCTTTCCCTTACCTCATCGAACAAATGAGCTGCGACCCGTCCTGAAGATATGAGACACTCCCGCCCCTGGGCGAACCTCCGAGTCACCAACACCCCTCCAGCCCCCTTTTTTTTTCCTGTTCCTTTTCTGTCTGTCGCTGGTACATTCCTTTCGGTGTACTCGACCTTCGACGCTGTTTTTCGCGGATGGAAAGACCGACATTGTCTTCTCGGAGTTGAAGGTTGGTTTTCTCCTTCCGGCTTGTCCATGTTCCTTACCGGCCTCTTGGGTTCGTGTTTTAACTCCTTTACCCCTCCCCTTATTGACTTGGCTTTCTGACGTGATCCAAGCTTGGAGTTCCCGTTCACAGCGAACTTTGAATGTAGATCGTTCCTCTTTTGGGCTCGTTGGTTTCCCCCTTTTCTTTTCACTATTAGTGAGAATGACGGAGCAGGTTGCTTCACTCACTTCGACATCCTTTTTTTTTTCTTTCCCCATTTATCTGACCTTGGCTTCCCCGGTGCGTTTCTCTCAGTGATCCCCCCACCTTTATCGATTGAGATTCTCACAGTGACTATCTGCTCCCCCGACTTGTTCAAAAGATCTCTTTATCTTCCTCTGTTTCGGGTTTTTTCCCTGCCCTGATCCACGCCACAACATTCTTACTCTTTACCTCCCTAGCCGAGACCGTCTTCGGCACGTGCTACAGTGACACTCACGAAGGCATCAACCGTCCCTTCCGAATCCTTGAAGACCCCAGAGTGGCCCTACAGGATCGTGGTTTCTTCGGATATTTCCCCCATTGGTCTTGGCCGCCTTCCTTAGAAGGTTTACATTGTTTTTCCCTGTACTTTTCCCACAGCCAACTTGTTGCATATGCTTTTACCCCATGTAGTGGAAGAGTTTCCTTGTTTTTGTTGAATAGTGTACCTGACTCACTTCCTCTGCCCTTTCAATTTTTTTTAACACTCGGAAATTCCCCTCGGAAGGAAATGTTTGATTAGCGTAGGCTCAAGAATAGTTGAACTCTCGTTGCCATTGATCCCCCCCCCTTGGATTCTTTCTTTCAGTTTGGCATCTTGTTTTGCCGCTCTGCTAGGTCCTTGGAAGGACAAACCTTCCTTTATGCCCCATGTTGAGGTGATGGGAATCTGTATCTCCTCCTTGTTGTTGTTGAATTACCACCAGCCCCTTCCAGGCCACCAGAAGGCAAAACTTCGCGTTTTTGTTGTGCAATTCCGAGCGTAATTTGCACCAGAGACCCTTCCCCTACTTGACTTACCCTGCCCCACGATCTTAGAGTCTCCCCGATTAGCCCTTTGGTACTGTCCTCGCCGCGCGACCTCCACTTTATGAAATCCGATTATTATTTCCCCCCCCTTTCCACTGCAAGACAGATGCATTTCGCATCCACTATTACTTCACCCTTATCCGCCATTCGGTGGCAATGGTATAATTTACCTTTCTCCCTTTCCTTGGACTAGAATGTTCATCCTCACTACAGTTGAGGTACCACTACTCCTTTCTGCATTCCCCCGCTGAGAGTTCTATCCTCCCCCAAAAAGTGTTCAACCCCCCCTTCCTCCCCATTGGCATATATGGTTGCCATTCTATATGTATTTATATGATGTTAGTGATTTCGTAGCACCTCATCCCTTGTCTGACTTCTTTCGGTTTAGAATTCTCTTTTTTCCTGTGTCCTTGCCTTTCCCCCCTCAACAGCTTAACTTTCAGAACTTCCTTTTCTTCACCCGATTGGAGAATTTTACCAGTCGCTAAGGGATAGTACTTCTCCTTCCTACGTTTGATCTGACACGTCCAAATTGTCTCTATTTTGATGTTTTCTTGCCTTGATACCCTGTTTCCCCCCAGAAACGAGTATTTTCTTTCTTGTAGAAAGGAAGTTCCTCCTCAGTCTCTTTTACACAATTCTTCTACCTGCCCCTTTCGAATTTTTAGTCCCCGTCCTCCATCTTTTTGATAACCTAATGAAGGCAAGTCCATACCCTTTCAAGTAGCACAAATAAACCAAAGTTTATTGATTGCCGGTTGGCGACAGCCCTCATTTCCCGCTTCCTGTCCCCCGGTATGACATTTCAAACCCTCACCGCCGATCAGACCATTCTTTTCAGTTTACAACATGCCCCAACGCCCACCATCACCCACCCGTTCGCACCCCCCCCCCCAAAGTCCCCCCTTATGAGTATCACGTCCATGGACTCTTGGGAGACCTTGTTTTCTCTCCTTTTCATTTTTTTTAGTTTGTTGGCTAATCCTTCCCTCTGTACAGGCTTCGAACCCTTTTTCTTCGAGGTCTACATCTAGGAAAGATCTCCTTTTTTATTTCCTCTTCCGTTCGAACCACCATTCCCATGTCCCCAATTGAACCTCTCTGGTTCCGTTTCCCCCTTTCTTTTTAAGTTATCTTTCCCAGTAATGCCTAATTATTATGAGCTTGGGATACACCCCAATAACACTAGTAGCCGCCCCCAAAAGCCTCTGTCCCTTCCCTCCGAATCCCGTTCTTTCAAACACGCCCTTTTTCCTTAAAGCTACACTTGAGTGAACACCCTCCCGACTACCAGAGGTTATGTTATCAGCATTAATCCCTTAAAGCAAATCCATTTCGTTTGCTTGCATTTTTCCCCTTTTGAGTCTCTCCTTTTGGGTTAGAAAGCACGGTGTATCTAGTGTGTAGGTGAGGATTAGGCCTCCTCTTGTGAAATGATTATTGAATGCGGGGTTTTTCTTGATTGTCGCTTTTTTCCTCAAGAAGTTGTATGGATGGTCCCCTTGAAGCTGAGATTCCGTGTATGGACACAACTCTGCCCCCTCGTTTTTTTTGACGGTGGACGACGCCTTCTGTGTCCCGGCCCAGGATTCATTGAGCAATTTCCATTTCTAGAGCTGAGGAGAGACTCTACGAACTTCCTTGCTCCATCTGGCCTCCTGGCAAACCCCCAATAGCCCCGTCCCCCCCGGTCTCCTCCCCCCCGTCCCCTCGGCTCCCCCCTCACTCCCAAAGGATAAGCATGTCGCCTCCCCCCCCTTTTCTTATTGGAACTGATTCGATTAATTTCCTTTTTCTCGCAGATCTCTTTGAGCTTGGGTTTTTTTTCCTTATTTGCCCTCTTCAAAAGGATATTGTCTTTTATGTTTAACTGGAAGGAGCATCACAGTTTAGAGAGGCGGGGACAGATCAAGAGGGTAGCGGCCCTCACCCTCATTACCCCCTTTCCCCCCACCCAACCTCACATTCTCCTACACCTCCCTTATCTCTTCCCCTTCACCACTACACGTCCCCCAGGCTAACTCTTGCCTCTCTCACGCACCTCTTCCTCTGATCCAGCATCTCCCTCTTTCCTCCCGCTCTCCCTCCACTTTCCCTTGTCCCCTACCACCCCTCACGCTCCTCCTTCTCTCCCCCACCTGCCCACTTTCCTACGACCTCCCCACTCCTCCTCGCTGATCCTTAATCACTTCCTCACCCTCCTTCAAGTCATCCCTCCCCTCTTTACCCCCCCCATCATCCCCATCTCAACTTTTTTTCTGGTGTGTTGATCTACCTTCCCTATCCCTAGTCTCCACCTTCCTGTTATCCTACCCTCATCACCCCCCTGTGCTCGAGCAGTCGCATAGCCCCCCGTTTGTGTGTGTTTTTTGTGGTCTCTATTTTCGGTGTGTGGTTGTAGGGTGTGTTGTTTGCTTGTCTGTGGGTGTTTTTTTTATTTTAGTGGTGGTTTTGTTTTTGTTTTGTTTTTGTTTTTTTTTTTTTTTTTTCTTTCTTCTTTTTCTTTTTTTTTTTTTTTTTTTTTTGTTTCTTTTTTTTTTTCTTTTGTTCTTTTTTTTTCTTTTTTTTTTCCTTTCTTCCCGTCTTACATAGTATTGCAGGCCTTTCTCTTGCAAAGTGGCATTACGCTTGTGTACGTGAAATACGTTTCTTTTGTCCCTCGGGTTTTTGTGCCTTTTTTCTTTTGTTGCTGAGAAGGTTTCATTCATTATTCCCACTATGGTCTGATACTTCTAGTTTCTTTTCTTATATCAATTCCTCCCCATTGATGTCCCCCTCGTAACATATAGCACGTGG
>Ga0179591_1301635_pt1 | contig 11385 bp, 18 predicted proteins | sample CZOMad2_1_08_16f_FD_182891 | JGI IMG/M metagenome (GOLD analysis project Ga0179591, IMG submission 182891) | Vadose zone soil fungal communities from Angelo Coast Range Reserve, California, USA - CZOMad2_1_08_16fungal (PacBio error correction) | ecosystem: Environmental > Terrestrial > Soil >... | reverse complement strand
GCTCCCTCCGCTGCGGCAACTGGGGGGCGGCTGCCGTCATCGTCAAACCTATCCCTCGATGGGTTCGCTCACATCCTTCCTCTTGAACTAGCGTCTTCTCCCGCTCTTTCCCGCTCGTCTTTTCCTTCCGCACTTCACCTTCTTGCAGCCAGCAAGTCGGCTTAGGAGATGTCAGTGACCCCGTAGTTGGAGTGAATATACCGGGCTCCCCCCTGCGCCGATCCCCCTCCCGCATTAAAGCTTTCTCTTTAACCACCTGCCCCTCCCGCCCCTATCCCCCCCCCTTTGTTGGCGAATCTAACGCCCGGCGTGTGTCTCCTCCGTCCCACAGAGCAAATGGTGGAATCGCAAGTGTTACGCTCCAGTATCTTCCCCCCACCTCTTTCTTTCCCTCCAATCCCCCGTTTGAGAAGAACAGGGCCCCGGACAAGATTCGCCGTGACCGCTGGATGGGTTGACGGTGGGGTGTTACTTATGATTCCTCTCTGCGTAATGTGATAATCTTCCTTTCCCCCCTTTCCCCCCCAGTCTGTACCCTCGCCCCACTCCTCTCCAGCAGGGGCGCGCCTTCTCTCGCAAGCTTACAGAGTTGGTTGGTCCCCCGCCGGCGGAGCCTGGGGCATAGATCGTTGTGGACGCCTGTCGCTTCCACTTAAGTATTTCCCGATCTGCCTCGTTTTTCTCATCCCATTATCCTTCCTTTATGCCGGATTTACACGTGGTGTCGTTGATCAAGACGGGTGCTCTGCCTGTTTCCCGCGGACAGGTCGTTATTCGGAGCCTGTCGCGCCGCGCTGCCCAATCACTTTTTTCGGAGCGCGTTCACTTTCCGCAAACCGCATAACCCTCCTCTCTCTCAGTTCCCTTCTCTCTCTTCATTTAGATCGCATGGTCACACACTTACCTCTCTTGGGGCCCACCGCTTGTTGTTCGCACCGCTTTCGCCCCGAAGTGCTCTTCTTACTCGTTCTCCCCCCAACGTTCCTCTGTCCCTTTCCTGCCCCCGCCCGCTGAACTGCGAACCCTACGAGCGCGGGTTGCCCATCGGGTCAAGTGTCGCCAACCCGAGTTCACTTTTCGTAGGACTTCTGCGGTAGAGTGTCTTCTTTTCGCGTCCTCTGCCCTTCTTCGTACCAATCAGACCGGAAGGACCCCGTCGATTTGGACACTAGACCTTACTTGGATGTTCCGTGGTCTTCCTTCGTGTATCCCTCTCCCCACCTTTTGCCGTTTGTTACCTTCTTTTTTCCTACGATCTTCCTTCAGGGAGCATCCGCCAATCGTTGGCTAACCCCAACGAAATCCGTTCGCCCGCCCCCCTTGTGCCCTAACCTTTCACACCCGTTCCATCCCTCCCCTCTCCTCCTATTCCCTCCTTCCGGTTTAGGGGGTACCGAGGGAGTGTGGGGCCGAGATAGTCGTTATTGCCTGTGCGATCTCTCCCCTCTCCTCCCTTCCTATAACAAACCCATGCGTAACAAATGAGTGCCCACAAGCTCCCTCCTCCTGCGCAATGTCTTCCGTCCGTAACACCTCTTCTCTCCCCTCAAATCTTTCCCGAGACGATCTCGCCCATGAGTAGATCAGACCGGCTTCTCGGATGCTTTGTCTTAGCAACCGACCAACATGCACCGACAGAGTCATAGCGAAACCGAGACCTCCCCTTCGTCCTGCCCCCGTCTCCCCCACCCCCTTATCTCGCGCTGATCCTCACGAAGCCAAAATTCTATTCATTGGCACTTTGCTGCTCTTGCTCTGTTACCCCTTATACGGCGTGTGCCTCACACCCATCACCCCTTAACCCCCTCAGTCCCCGTGATGAAATAACTCTGCGAACCCGTGTCGAGCGTACCTGACAGAGAACCCACCCATCTGAACCTTAGTTATGCACAGTTATTTCCCTCCCCCGGTCCTTCCTGACCCCTGCCTCGGTAGTAGACACCTGAGTCTGTTTACGGCCGACTCGGGTCTTCTTCGCGCGGAGGATTCGCTGTTCCCCCTCCTAACCACCCCCTTCCACTGCTGACCTAGTCGTGAGTGCCCATTTCTGTTTTGATCGAAGCCGCCTCGGCCAGGCAGCGCCTTACTTCTGATCCGGCATGCATGTCCCTCTCTGCCCCTCCATGAATTCCTGCGAGTCTTGCAACCCCGCGGATATGGCCCCGGCGGTTTCACCCCCAACCTCACCCTCCCATAAACCCCTCTCTCCCTCCTCCCCTACAGTTGCTTTCGACTGAGAGTCTTCACATTTCCCCCACACTCCCACACTGCCCGTGATTCTTTGTTTGGGCATCTAGAGGAAGCGCCATTTGCTGGTTTTATACCCTTTCCCTGTTTGGCAGCGCCCTCTCTGAATTCCCCCCCCTGTGTCGCCTTGGCCGATTCGAGGGACAACACCCCCTGGTCACCCTTGAACAACTTTCCCTCGGGTCCTCCTTTTTCTCTTCATTTCCCCCACCCCCCTCCAGCAGCTCGCAGCAGCCCCCAGCGACTGTCCACCCCCCTATCACCTGTACTCTATTTTTTCAGATCCTCGTCCCCCCCGCCCCCCGACGACGCACCGCGACTCCCCTGACCGACGGCCCCTCTGCAACCCTCCCCCTTCCCCCAATCTCTCTCCCGACTCAACCCCTCCCCCGTGTGTTACGGCGCCCCGGTCCGAAAAATCGGCAAACACGTATCTTCTCTTATCTCGTTCTTGTTTTCTCCTATATCCCCCCCCCTCCCCCCCGCCGTTTACCCACTGTAGCCAAGAGCAAGGGCCCCCCTGACACCCCCCCGTGAATAGAATCTCCTTGTTTAGCTTTATCTTCCAGGCCCCCCCGCAGAAACTCCCCCCGATACTTGATACCCTTGGACGCATTTTTCTCGGTTTCCTCTCTTTCGGAACTCCCCTGTGACCTTCCCGGCTACCTCCCATCATGAACAGTGGGCTATCGACGCTCACATAATGTGGACCCCGCTCCCCACCCTTGTTCTGCTTTTGCGAACCCCCTTCTCCTTTCTGTGGCCTCCCCCCTTACCCACCGTTTCAGCGCAGAGAATTTAGCATTGTGGACTGTGTCTCCTTGTTAACTTTTGTCTTTTCCCATTTCCCCCATAGCGCGCAACATCTCCCTACCCACTACACTACTCGGCTTCCCCTATCCGCAGCCCGGACTCCTGCCACCCCCCCTTTTCATGTTCTTTTAATGGTCTGTCTTTCCTGGGGTTATTAGGGGGTTTCCGTGTTAGATTCTCCCCTCGCCAGTTCGGCTTTGCCACCATGGCTTCGGCCTTTAAAGCGATCTAGAATATCCCAAAGACTCATAGGCTCGTACATCTTAGCTTTCTTTCCCCCAAAAGCCACCACCGTCTTCCCCTCCCCCCCCACCCCCTCTAATGACATCGACCCTTAAATTTTGTGGACCACCTGCCCATGACCAACTCATTGGGGCCTCTTTCTCCTCCAAGTAGAATTACTTTTCCCCCTCACCGTTTATGAGGCTCTCCCCCTCTAAAGCCCTACCGCGCGAGACCCGCAGTACTCGCTCCGCTCCTGAAGAATCATCCCCCCCCTACCCCTTTCTCCTGTTACTACCCCCGACCCTAGCGGTCTCCAACCGCCTCCCATCATCCTCCCCGGTTCCTCCTGAGATACTTCCATAGTGTGAGTGTCTCGTGGTCCTTCAAACCGATAATGCCTCTCCGCCCTTTGTCCCCCCCAGCTGCGTACCCCCCTCCCTCGTGGCCTTAGATACCACCTATCCGAACCCACCCCCTATCTCACCGATTTGCGCCCCCCGTAGGTTATCTCCGGTTGAACGCGCGATCCCCCTGCCCCTTAGCCTTCCTTTGAGTTTTCTTTCCGTCTGGACTCCGCCAAGCCCCCCTCTCAACCTTCTGCGGGACCTCCTACTCACCCCCTCCCCAGTGAGCCAGCAGAAGATTTGAAAATCCTGCCCACTAATGTCCCGTCATTCCCATTCCCCTCTCCAATTGGCGCATCTCCAACACTCCGGTAGGTCAGAAAGGAACAACCGTCCCCTCCACTTCAATGTTTCCCCTCCCCACACTGGGCCAGCACCTTCGACCTCCTTAGGATAGAGCCTCACTGCTTGTTGAGCATTTCTATCCCCGACCCCCGCCCCTTTGCTTCTCCATGGCTACCCAGCCGTATTGGCTTCTCTTGCTTCCCTTCCCCCCCTTTTGGCGGTGCAAACAAGCTCAGCCTCCTTCCCTGTCCCCCCTCATGTCGAATTCCCCCTCCCCTTTCCCAGCCCCTCCCCACCCCCCCAGCGGTTGCCTCCCCCCCTCCTGATGAACCCCGTCTGCACATCTTACCCGTGAGTTTGTATTCCGCGCATGCTCTTCCCCGCCAAAAGGTACTGCCCCCGCCTCCAGTACTTTGCCGATAACCCACCATTTCTATTCCCGTTTTGCTCTCACGCTTTCTCTCCCCTGCAGTCCCCAAAGCTTATATGCGCCGACTCCCCCGCTTCCTTTCCGATCCTATTTTTGCCCCCGTTACCGGGCATGTAGAGGCCCCAAGCTCCTTCTCCCCCCTTGTGAGGAAAAAGGGAGAGAGTACCCCCACCCTCCCTGCCGCTAGTTACAGATCCACCCCCCCTGTCTCCCTCTGAGTGCGTCAAATACCTTGCTCGACCTCACCCTCCTCGCCTCCTAGCCCAATTAACCCAATTACTTTGACCTCCCCTCCTTCCCCTCCCAGAAATTAGAAGTCCCATCCCGATTTCCCCCCCACCCACTCTCCTTTTCCACCTTGTTTGCAATGCCTTCCCTCCGCCCACCCCCCCCTCCGCCCAACCCCCCTCCAGCCGCGTATCTCCCCTCCCCTTTTTTTTGACTCGGAGCGACTGTCCCTTAGTCCCCCGACCGGTGAAACGGTTTCCCCTAACCCCCTCTCCATAGTCCAATCCACCCTATTGTCCCTTGATCTCAAATCAGGGCAGAGTTCATCCGGCAGCGCCAGGTATGTCCGATGGCTTGGCAGACTCTGATTCTCGCAAAATCGGTATTCCTGCAACCTGCCTATTAGTCTTTTCGAGCCGTCCCTTAGTATTTTTATTGAATGATTCACCCCAACCCTGCGCCCCTAGATTTCAGTGGTCCAGCCCTCCCCAACCTTTTTTCCCTTGGCGGCAGTATCCGCCACCGGTTTTTTGCCCTACCTCTCTCGCATCTCCCCCTGGAGAGAATACCCACTCCAGTCCCACTTGTGTCTTTAATATCAACCCCTTTCCTCCGAGCGACCTTTACTCGACAACATCGCAGTGCATGACTTCCACGGCTTACTCACCCACTAATCAGTTGGGCCCCTCACAACATATCCATGCCGAGTTGAAGATATGAGTCGGTCTTATTATTGGTGAATCTCCTATGCCTCTTCTCCTTCTCGCCCGCATGTCTTGATTCCTCACTCGACCACTCCTTTACCCCTCTCTGCCTTCAGGTAGCAAAGGAGCCCCGCGACCCATAGACATTTCTCATTGACCATCTCATGTCCCCCCCCCCTGGGTCATCCCCTATTCCCGGCATATCTCATAGAGATGTCTTTCTCTACGGAATGCGATGATACCTGGTCCGTTGCTCATGTTGTCACTACGATGGAGATCCTTGCCCAGCCCCTTTCTGCGCATCCACTCCCCCTTTTTAATATACGATCACTTTTCACCTTATACCATTGACCCTCCCCGGCGCCCTCCCAATGCCGCAGTCCCCCTGCCTGTTTCCCTGCGCCTCCCGATTTTTTTCTCTTTATGTCCTCCCTGAGTACTCCTACCCCCCATCGCCGAGGGTTCTCTCTCACTTGACGGAATCCGCTTTAGTCTGGGCGCAGAAGGGGGAATTTACGCCATCACACTACTTAGGCGCAAAAGATGATCTATCATTCTTCCTTCATCCCCCGTGCTTTCTATGTTCTTTGAGTCAACCTCCCCCCTATTGCTCACGCATTCCGTCTGCTGCATTGTCTGATCCCCGACTGATCTTTATCGAATATTCCCGGGTTAGGCCAACTCTCTCCTCTTCTCTTCCCTGAGTGGATGTCTTTCCCTCTCTCTTAGTCGCGGCCTTTCCTATTTTGGCCCTCATGACATGATATCGACCCCCCCGACAGACCCTGTACACACCACCATTACCTTCTCTTTTGCTGCCCCGGTGGTCCGATCAGTCTCTTCCAATACTTGTGTTTTCGGTTTTCCTGCTACATGCTGTTGCATTATCCGAAGGTTGGACGAGATTCCCCCTGGGTCCCCTAGCCATCCACCCCCCCCCAAGAATAATCGCCCGACCCCCCACCCCTCCTTGGTCTTTAAGACCCGTCCCCCCTCCAGTTATGGTCCCCTTATTACCGGCGAGCGACCTCTAGATCTCGTTCCCTTGTCGGCTCATTGCCGGAGATCCTTGGCCACGTCCCACATCCCCCACCCCCCTAACCAGGTCCCAAGTTCTCCTGCTAGGAACTGTCTCTGGTGACTCTCGTTCCTTCTTTCAACCGCTCCAGGGTTTTTTCCCATGCGAAGAAGCAGTCCGGCACTTATTTTTCTTAAACACCCATCCTATATCTGCCTACTGAGGAATATACATACTGGGCCGGGAGCCTAGACTACCCTCACTCTCTGATCTAGGCTCTTTCCCTCCCGCACTTCTCCTTATGTGAGGACAGGGGCCTCCCTTCTTGTCTTCCTCCCCTTCCTTATCCCCAAGAATCCCACGATATCTCATCCCGCCGTGGGGGTGCTGAAACCCCCCCACCCCCTGACATTACTTCTTTTTCCCTCCCTATGAGTAGACCGCTTTTCCTCGTTCTCGGTCTGTTCCTTCTTCCCTTTCCCCCGTCGTCTCGGGCCTGGATCCCTATCTCCTGTAGTGCTTTTACAAAAAGTAGGTATCCCCGCTCAACTGCCGCTCTTCTTCCACCCTGTTCGCTTGCTCTCCCTGTCTCGCTCATGGCCCCCCTCCCCCCCCCGCTCTCGCTTGCTTTCTTCTCTCACCCTTTTTTTCCTTTTATAAAGCATTTCCTTCCAGCGGACGGTGCCTCTTCACAATTCCCTCGCACCCCATCTCCTTCTCTTCCTCCCCTTCCCCTCCCTTCTAGCTAGGTTTCCTTCCCTTGATCCTCCGTACCCTGCCTTCTCCCTGCCCGCACGCCCCTCATCCTCTTCCACTAACTTCCCAGTCTCCATCCCCTCCCGTCCCAACGCTCGTCATCTCCCGCCCCCCCTTTCCCCCCTCCCATTGTGCCTTCCCGCCGCAGAAACCCCGCCCCTCTTCCCACTGTAATGGTCCTACTTTTTTCTACCCCCCCAATACACTTTCTACGAGATCCCCTCCCCCCCTTTTCCGCTTCTGCAATGATTCCCCCCCCCTCCATTCCCCCCAGCAGGTCAATCCCGCCACCGTCAATACCGCTCTTTTCTGCCCCCTCCTTCCCAACACACCCTCCCCTTCCCCAAGTTTCCCCCCCGGCTAGCTTCCCCGTCTCGGTTGCACTCCCCCCCACCCTGTGGCACTGCCCCTCCTCTCGTTTTCCTCCCCTCTCTCCTAGGAAGACGTCCCCCCCAGTCTCCACCACCTCAATACCCGTAGCGCAATGGGCGAGAATTTCAGCAGAATCCCTCCCCCCTTCTTCCCCTCCTCCCGGTGTCCAAACACCCGATCCTCTTGTCCTCCAGACCACCCATCTCCCGCATTGCCGGGCGTCCCCACCCCGTCGCATCCAACCTAGTGGACGCTCTGGTGCCCCGTGACACCCCCGGTTTCGCGTTCCCCTTTTGATTTCGTTTTCCTCCCCCTTCGTCCCAAGAGCCTTCCTCTCGTAAATTCTACGGCTTCCCCCAAAGCTTGCCCCGTTTTCTCCCTTTCTCTTCACTCTGAGCACCCCCTTTCCTACAAGCCCCCCCTACCTGATCCCGGTACCCCACCGCCTGTACCTTTCCGGGAGTCGTCCCCCCTCGTTAAGTTTTAGTCCATATCTTCTCTCTTTTCCAGATGATGCTCCTCCGTCGTCCCCTCTCCCCTCAAAAGCCTGTCGAAAATGTTCGCAAGAACCCCCCCTGCCTCCCTCTCATTTTCCCTATAGTCCCTTCAAACAGATTCTTCTCCCCCACTTCCTGCCAGAGCCCTTTCATCTACGGGTTTCATGTCCTCGTAAGGCCCTTCCTGCCTCCCCCTCATAAGAGCGATTGGAGCCCACTGCGCCAGCCTTGGCCTGGACCTCCCTCGCTGACTCTTCTGCCCTTTTATATCCCCCCCACTCCCCTCCTTTTTTACCCCCTGCCTTAGTCACTCCCATATGCCTGGTCTATCTCCCCCTGACACTCATTTTGTACCATCTCCCTCTCAAACACCTCTCCCCCCCCAGACCCCCCTTCCCACCCAAACTCCCCGCCCCTCTCGTGATCCTTAACCCTGGTTGACACTTACAACCTCCTCCCCTCCAGTTCGCTGCGCATTGCGTCTTAAGCAAAGTTCCGAAGAGGCCCCCCCTTCCTTCTTTTCCTCTCTTCCTCAAGACCGAACAGTAGCGGTGGACTCAGGCCCAAGAACCAATGCAGCGATTCACCTAAGACCTGTACCCCAATCCCCCCCCCCCGGACTGATGCTTCCCGGCCTGCTGCATCACTATGCTCCGTCGCCTTGGTAGCACAGGTCTGCAGTTCCCCCTATCCCATCGAGAACAAAGATCCAACCCTCCCCCCAGTTAAGACTCCCCGTCCCCCCTCTTCCTTTTCCCTCTCCCACAAATCAAAACCCCCCCCTGTGACGATCTTGCCGACGATGCGCCCACGTCTACCATTTCAGGGATTTGTATTTCCCCTTCTTACAGTGTCTCCCCCTTTCCCCCCCCCTTGTTCCCCATTCCCCTCCCCCCATCCCGCACAGCCCCACCGAACCAGTCAGGATTAAACGTGAATCCGGAACCCCTTCTTGCATTTGGTAGAATTCCCTTATGTTTTGCCTCCCCCCTCCTCATGTAGTGACACTTCTGCCTTTCTTCCTCTTAAATTTGCCGTTAGTGGAATGAGGAGACTTCACTTTCTACTCTTCCCTTGAGAGGCTGTCCCCACCTCTCCCTTGAATATTCACCCCCTCCATCGCTTCTTCCTCCCCCGCCTCCCGCTGCTTTAGCGCCCCCCCCTGTTTAGATCGCCCCTCCCCACATCTTCATCGGCTTCTTTCTTTCAATCCAGTGAACCCTCCCTCCCCAAACTACAGGTTCGCCTACCTAGCGAATAGTGAGGCAAGAAAGAGCTCCCCCCTCTTCCGCTTTGACCCCACAGACCCCCCAAATCCCACCCCTCCTCTCGTTCGTCCTTCTCTTTCCGGTAATCCCTCACTGAAGGTTGCTCTCCGACGGATTCGCCCCTTTTATATCACTTTTTGCCTCTACGCATCGCCGCCTTCCTAAACCCCCCCCCCCCCAACCTTTCAGGCTTCGACGCCCGTCCGTCTACCCCCCCATACATACCCGTTGTTTTTTGTTCCTATGAGACTGGCGTCGTACAATCCTGCAACTTTTGAGGCGATCGCACAACAACTTACCTTCCTTATTGGCGAATCCCGGTCCTAGGAGAACTAAGGGATCCCCACCCCTTCCCGTTGTGTCCCTTTGTTGTGCCCGTCTGTGGCACGGGAGTTTTGCGCGAGCAATCGGTCTTTCTCCTGCGATTCGGCTCGGAGGAGCTGCCTATGCTGTAGTTCGTGCTTCACTCCAGTATCCCCCCTCTCTGACGACGTGTGTCTGCTTTGACCCAACCCCCCCCCACCAGCCCTTCCCCTCTGATTGACTTCCCGTACTCGCACCGCACGAACTCGTCGCACCCCAGAGCAAATGGTTTCATGGTCAAGCTGTACGTCGCCTGAACAATAGTCGGGTCCTCCCCCGACCCCCCAGGGTACCTTTGCATTCACAGCTTCCCTCCTTTCTGAGGCTACGTCTCTCTTGTTCCCTTCTCTTCTGTCTGCTGCCTGCGCGAATGTGCTCCCCTCGTGGACGCGCCACAGTGCAGAGGAAATCGCCCATCCCACCTATGGGAGCTGGCTCTGCTTCCCCCCTCACAGGAGATTTTTTTTTGTTTGGCTCTTTTCTTACATGGCTCGTGCGTGCCGACATTGGGGCACATTATTTCCGGGGCGACATGCCTGCGCGCTCCGGAGATTTCCTCACACTTGATGCTTCTCTCTCTTTTTTTCCCTTCTTTCCACTTGAGTTTCTCCTGTTTTCTGCCTACCAGTCCGCGGATGGAGCTGCTGTCCGCGCTCAAAGCATTGTCAGGAACCCGGTTTCCCCCCAGTATATCACCCCCTCCTCTCCTCCCGTTTTTCTTCCTCTAATCCCCCTCGCTGTCTTCATACGAGTGCCTCTTATGTCCCCGCTTGGGATTCCTCGACTTTGGTTCCATTTCACCTTCCTCTTTTTCCCAACCCTCCTCCAAATCCCACCCCCCTCTGGACCTTTCTTTTCATCTCTTCTCTTACTTCCCCTTCTTCCCCTCGCTGATCGCACCCGTCGCACCTAACCTATCTTATGATTCAAGGCTGTGGAGTCCCCCCTCCTCTCCATGATTTTCTTCTTCTCTTTTCCCCTTCTCTTTCCTTCTCCCTACACTACCTCCCTCTCTCCTTCGTGCTTGCTGTCCCACCACGCTGTTACCGTCTTCTGTGACCCAAGTGCGTCTCTCTGACTCAAACAGTCCTGCTATCTCTCCTCTCCCTAATGCCTTCGCCTCTTTGAAGCCTTCTGGAGCTTTCCGAACCGTATCGCCCTCCTTCCCTCCACGCCTACTGTTAAATATAAAAAGAAGTTGGACAGAAATCGCTTCCCCTTTATGTTGCGGATTCCTCCTTTGAGATTCCCCGACCTCCCTTTGTGCGATTTTCTTCGATCTTCTGCCATCCGTTCTCCCCCCATCCTACCCTCCTCACCAAGTTCTAGACCTTGCCCGAATGTTGATTTCCCATCCCTTCCCCCCCCTCCTGTCCAGTCAAACTCAGGACCCTTTGTCTCGCCCCATCAGCAGGCCAGTGATGCGCGTTACCCAATCATCACTGCTCCCTCGTTTGCTTCCAGCGCAACTCGATCCTCTTGTGGATATGAATTACGGCCCCTCCCCAGAATCCCCCTTTTCCGCTCTCCTGGGTATCCACCCTTTCGCTTTCTTTCTACCGTCTCTTCGGCCTTTTCTGTAATATATTACTACTCTCCCACTGAAATACCAGTAAGATAGGAAATCGTGCGGGCCTTTTGTTCTTCGGCTAAAGCCGTCCTGACACCTATGAATCTCTTTTTCTGTCACCATCGACTCTCCTCTCCTCAGTCGACCTCTACTCTCTTTCTTTGAATAGGAGAACTTCCGGCCCGAGGAGCATTGGCTTGAAGTC
>Ga0179591_1438234_pt1 | contig 11386 bp, 12 predicted proteins | sample CZOMad2_1_08_16f_FD_182891 | JGI IMG/M metagenome (GOLD analysis project Ga0179591, IMG submission 182891) | Vadose zone soil fungal communities from Angelo Coast Range Reserve, California, USA - CZOMad2_1_08_16fungal (PacBio error correction) | ecosystem: Environmental > Terrestrial > Soil >... | reverse complement strand
TTCCCCCGCTTCATTTGGCCAGTCGTTTAAAATCACCTTCTCCTGCTTTTTTTCTTATAATACGTCTGTGTCCCTTACCAACAACAAGACAACACAGTTTCCCCCCCAACTTATAATGACCGGCGCCACCCCCCCCCCCCAATTTCTTTTTCCTTGCTCAACTGAGCCAAGAGCACCGCCCCCCCCAGATTAACGCTGGGCCCGACACCTTCCCTCTCCTGTCTTATGTAGGTCCAGGTCTTTCTCCCCCCCCGCAATAAAAAAATAATTCCCTGAGAGGCCCCTCCTTGACCACACCACCTTACGATACGATCCTCTTTTCCCTTCTCCCCCTCAAGACTGTAGGGATTTTCCCTGACCAATGGGATGAAAGCCCCTCTCCCCAATCGACCTCTCCAGTGGAATGCGCTCCCTGCCTCTCCTTCTTTTCTTTCCTTTTCCTGATGGATATAGGGAAATCGTTACTTTCGGTCATATTCCCCCCTCCCTCAACCCGCCTCCTCTTCAAATAAAAAAAAGACCCCCCCCTGCTAACTTTAGTGCGGTAACAGAAATCCTTTTTTTGGCTCTTTCCAAAAAAGCAAAGTAACTCGTCCACCCTGCTTTTCTCCTTTCCTTCCCCGAAAAAAGCGTAGTAAAAAAGCAGTCTCTTCCCGAAAAAGTAGTGAAGAAGCTGCCCTCCTTTCGCTTCTGTCCTTACCCCGGGCAAAAACCGGCCCTTCCCCCCACTTCCGCCCCCCGGAGAGGAGTTTTCTTTTGAGAACCTGACAATAATATCGCTTGCCTTTCCCCTGCTCGTTGCAATTAAGCTCCTTTTTTCCTCTTTCCTGACCATAGGAAGTATTTGCTTCTGAAATTACTTTTCTCTATACAGTCAAAGGAACATTTCCTTTCTCAATATGGCGTGGTCTTGTATCAGGAATTCCTTTACCTTTCTTTTGCTCCCCCCCCCCCCTTAAGGCATCCCTTCCCATACCGGCAAATGAAAGGCGGTCCCCCCCCCTTCATTCCATAACGCGTCACTGGTAGCTCCCCTTTGCTCCACCTCCCCTTGTTTCAGACTAGAATGGATGGAGTTGCGACACCACTCTCCAACTCTCTGAGAACAACCCTTCCCCTGAGGCCCAGCTTCCCCAGCCATTTTTGTCGAGGCTATTTGACGTTTCCTTTTTTCCTTTCTCAACCCTCCTTTCTTCAATGTTATTTTGGACATCTGCCCTCTTGTCGGCGGGAAGTAGTTGCGTCCTCCCTCTTCCTTAAGTTATTTTCCCCTCCATTTCAAGTTATCTTTTTCCGTCCTTTTTTTTTCCCCTATTACAGTTATTACGGAATGAGATGAATTTCTTCTTTTTTAAATGGTGTTTCGATATTAGAGTATCCAATTAAGCCAGCGCTCAGCCCCTTCTTCTTCTCCCCATGATGATCAGTTTTTAATTGGGCCGTTTTGTTTTGAAAGGAGATTTTGTTTGCCCTGCGCCTCTTCTCGAGATGATACAAAGCTGCATTCCTCCCCTTTCTTCCCTCTCCCCATGGTCATTAAGCGGTGGTGATTATTACGGTACCCCTTGGCCTTCATAAGCGTAGCTTAAACGCTCTCATTTTCTTTTTGCTTCCTCACGGCGAGTAAGATTGCTCCCCCCATTTTTCGGCCTTCTTCTTCCCCCCCCTCCCCATGGCAAGTAAATTGAAGGTCCTTCTTCGTTTAAATCGATCGCCCCCTTTGTGATAAGCAATAGCCTTACCATTGATTCCCCCCATGCGAGACTTTACGTATTGCCAATTTCAGTCCCCTCCTTAATCCTATTCTCGCAGACTGAATTTTTTTGATTCCCTCCCTTGCGGCCGCGGAAGTTCCTGCACTTTTTGATAAAAAGATTTCAGACTCTGCGAGCTATCTCCCTTCCCAACTCGAAGTTAAGCGTTTCCTTTCCCCCCCCTCTCATCGGTATAGTGTCGCAGATTGAGGCGCTTTTTCCCCTTTTCCGCAAATCAAAATTGATTTTCCACCTTGGTGTTTCCCTTCCCCTTTTCTTGCCCCCACGCATCAAAGCGTATGTCCCCCTTCCTGTTCGAGGTGCCGATTTGCCCGGTTAAAATTCCCTCTTTTTTCTTATCCTGCCTTTGTTAAAGCTTCTAAGACAGGGAAGGATTCCTTCCCTCTTTCCCCTTCGAAGCAAAGTATTATCAGATTTATAAACATTCTCCAATAAGTTGACTAGGCCATTTTCTCCGGTACTAGCAAAAGATTGCCCTTTTCTTTCCCTCCAACAAGGCGGAATCGTCATTCTTTCTATGAATAAACGCCGAATAATACTTGACCCTTCCCTTTATGACCTTTGGTCTGAAGGTCTATCCTTGCAGCCCTCCTTCCCCTTCCCCAAGTACATAATAGGCTGTCCTTTTTTTGAACTTTGTAACTTTAAGTATGTATTTGCTCTTCTCCAAACAGTCCTGTCCGATATCGGTGAATAAGAGTAGGAGGGCCCTCATTCATCTTTTTCTCTTCGTCTTCAAAAAATGTGAACGACTGTCTTCCCTAACTGCGATTTGAGATAAAAGAAAACACCCCTCCTCACAGGTCATTTTGAAATATTCAAGGATAGGTGTTACATTGTAGTACAATCTTTCCCCCTGCCCTTCTTTCGAATCCTCTTCATCCCTTGATACCCCCTCATTTCCCCTTCTCTCTTCTCTTTTAACAAGAAAAAGTACCTCCCTGTTTCAAAAGACTGATACTTAAAACAACCTTCTCCCTTTTTTTACTTCCCTGTTCTCTCGTATTGGATTAACTCCGCTCTTCCCCCCCCTTTTTTGAATCGTTCATGTCTTACTCTGTTAGTCCGAATACGTAATACACTCTTTTCCTTCTCCCACCCGTCTCTCCTTTTTTCCGGTTTTTAAAGATAAGGCATTTTGAACATGGTAGTGAGTCAGTTTCTTTTTTCTTTCCTACAATAGTAAAAACCTTATCTGGCAATCGTCCCTTCCTTGGTTGGAGTCAAAGCGCAAGGTTAGATGCCCCCCCTTCTTCCTTTTGACTCCTTACAGTAAATAAGGAGACAGATCGCCCCTACGCTTATACGATTATAGAGACCCTCTTTTCTCTTTGCTGATCAAATTTTACTGAACCTGGACAAAGGTCGCCATCCTTATGTTTTTTTCTTTCTTTGGACTTTGATGAGGAATGAAGCACCTTTCTTCCTCCTCCCCAAGGTCATTACTATTCCCTCCCAACATCTTAATTTCGGTTGTAATATGATTAGAGCTTTTTCTTCCCTCTTACCTTTTTTTCCCCCCCCTTAATGAAGATCCGAATTGTGGTCACCCTATTTCTTTGCATTATCCGTTGGAGCTCCACTGTGATTCACTTATGACAAACCATCCACCTACCCTTTCTTCTATTTCTATATGGGGAGCATGTATCCCAATTTGCGGAATAACTTTTCTCGCTCACCATTACCCCCTTCAAATGCAATTTGACCGCACCCCTCTTGTTGCACCCTCCCCCTTTTTCCCTATCTTATCCTGCTTTGATGCGTTGGAAATCAATGAAAGTATCTTCCTCTACAAAAACGGTGAAGTTTACCTTCTTCCCCCCCACTCTTTTCCGGGTCTTCGCATGACTAGCTCCTTCATCTTCTTCTTCTTTCTTCATTATAGAGAATTGGAATGGATGACACTTCTTTTGTCAGGAATATATCAATCGGTCGCAGGTTTTCCCCCAAGGAATTTCCCTTGCAGGAAACGTTTCCCTTCCTCCCTTCTCTTCTGCACGAGGAATTCGAAGAGTTCCCCCTAAATTGGCATAGTCGAAGGTTTTTTTTTTCCTATCATCTGTGGTTTTTGATAGAACTTTCCTCATGTATCACTTCTTCCGCCCCTTGAGAGATTGAACCTTTCCCCAAGCTGGGCGTTAAATTCACTTCTTCCAATGAAGAAGAGACAAATTATTTGAGGAAAGTCTCCTTTTCTTCCCTCCCCCCCCCTCAAAATGATTAAAAAACGCAATCTATTCTGCCCACTCAAGGGAGATTTTAAGACGGGTTTTTTCTCTTATTTCCTTCCCGACTCCCCTTTTCTCTTATTTATTATGAACGTTCCTGTCAGCTTTGTATCAGATCGATCCTTCGTCACCAGAAGCAAAGTCCCTACTCTCCCCCTCCCCCTCCAATTAGCATATCAGTTCCGCAGATAGCGATCTTCGTGATTGTTCCTCTTTACATTCCGCGACTCTTGAAGTCAACCCCCCCCCTGACCTCAATAAGAACTTTTATTCTCTCAGTCGGAAGACCTCCCTCCCGGTCTGTACAGAGCACTTGAAATTAAGATGACTACACCTCCCCTTTTCTTTAAAACAGGCCTTCCCCTTTATAGGTCTTGAGCACACGACTTCCTCTTACATGTTTTGCGACTAAGGGCCAAAAATCCCCATTTCCCTCCTCTTTTTTTTTTTCGAAAGTAAAGGAAACGGCAAATATACTCCCTTCCATGCCATCGTGGACCTGAGGGAACCCCCCTTCCAAACCGTTTTTTCAGAGAGTTTATCCGAGGATCTTTTTTTCTCCCCCCTCCCTTTCCACAAAAGAAAAGTTGCTGTTGAGCCCGATTTCTTCGCCAGGGGGAAGATCATACTTGAACCTTTTTTCCAAGACCCTTAGTCATTAATGTTTCCAGGATGCAGGATGGTATATGACATCTCCATCTTTTTTTTTCTCTTCAATTAACACGCCAAATATTTGACATGTACTTCCTCCCGGGAAATGGCATGGGACTGTATTCTTGAATCCCCCTAGAAATCGGAAATAGGGTCCCCCCCTTCAGTATGCAAAAAAGGAGATAATCTCCTTCCATCCTCAACGGCTGGCGGGACCGCTTTTTTTATTTCATTGTCTTTTTCCCCCAAAATAATAGAAGCAAGTTTTCTTTTCCCGGAGATTAGTTTTTTCCTGGGTAGGAGCAGCGTTCCCTTCTTTTTTTTCAGCTTTAGTTAAAGACGGTTTTGCTGTGTGTGGGCGATTCTAAGCGGGGCGGATGCGGCACGGCAGGCGGCTTGGGGGCGGGTTCTTTTTCTTGGTAGGGGACGAGAGTGACGGGCAACAGGCTAAATTTCTCTCCCAAAGCCCAACCCACCAAAAAAAAAACCCCCCCCCCCAGAAAACAAACCCCAAAAAAAACCCCCCCAACACCACACCCCAAAAACCCCCCCCCCCCCCCCCCCCCCCCCCCCAAACTCTCCTCCCTTCTCCCCCACACCCCCCAGAGTATTGTCCTCCCCCCTTCTTTCTCCTTCCGGCGCGATGAATTCCCGGTTGGCCTCTTTCCCTTAACCGAAAGTACGGTGTGTTTCCCTCTTGATCTTACCGCCATTTCTCTTGCAGGTCCCCCGCTCCCTCCTTTGCTCCTGTGAAAATAAGTTGGATTTACCCTTTACATATGCGATGTTTGTCCTTCTTTGATACAGATTCTGTGCCAACCCTACCTGTCTTTTCCCTTTTTTTTTGTGAGTCGAGGTTTATGCTTTCGGAGGTTTTGCAACCTCCAGTCGGAAGGAGCCTTTCCCCCTCTCTCCCTTTCCCCCTTTCTTTTTTCAATCGAAATTTCCTCTGATGTGCATTCCTTCGTTTTTCATCATTCTTCGCATGAGCATTCTAGGTTTGTTTTTTCCTTTGTGGTGGTTTTGTACCGGGACAAACGACTCGTATGACTCTTCCCTTGCTTTTAAACTAATGGCGCAAATTCTTCCCCTGGTTATGATGATCATGTATTCCCTTTGTTTTAGATTTCATACAGTCCGACCTTTTTCTCCCTTCCCCTCCCCATTTGCGACAGGAGGGTAAAACCCCCCCTTTACTCTTCTAATAAGTCGTGCCCCCTCTCACTCCCACCCACAACATAGAAGGACAGGCGCCCCCCCCCTTCCCCTTTCTTTCTTTTTTTATAAAAGGAGAAAGATCCTTCCCTCCAGATTAAAGCCTGGCCCGACCCCTTTCCTGAATTCATTGCACATTTCGCTATGGGACAGTCCTCCTTCCTCCCCCCCCAAAGCAGAATATAACCAAACCTTACGAGAGTTTCTTAAATCACCCACCAACGAAGATCCGCGCCCCTTGTTCCCCCGAATATGTATTACAATCACTCTTTCATAGGAATGGTGAAAGCGCTCCTCCCCCCCCCAGTTCTGTTGTCCTCTTTCCCCCGAGGAAATGGCGTACGATTTTTTCTTTAAATAGGGAAAGGATGAATTTCCTTAATTCCCATTAAAACCAATCAAGATATGCCCCCCCCCCCGCCCTTAAAAGTTAAAATAACCCCCCCAAACTCTTGATAATTTATTCCCCCTCCCCCTCAACTCCCGTAACCTAAATAATTTGTGCCTTTTCCCCCCCCCCCCCCCTTTTCCCTTTTCCCCCCCCAAAAAGCGAAATCTTCAAGCCGCCAAGAAAAATCTTAAAAAAATATGCCAAGAAAAAAGAAGGGAAGTCCCTCTTCCCCCTCCCCTTCCTTTACTACCGGTAGCTGATAATAACCCTTCCCCCTCCGGAAACAAACCCCCCCTTTTCACTACCCAGGGTAGCGGAGGCTTCTTGTTCCCCCCCCTCCACTTCAAAATAAAAAAAACCGGTCAGCAAGAAGGTTCTTTTTACAATAAGCTCCTTTTGGAAGAATTGATGCTGTATTCTTACCCTATTCCCCCTCCTTTTTCTTCAAGCTCAGTTTGTAAACTGCCTTTTTTTCGAAAAGATCGATGGACCAATTGCTTTCAGATCCTACCCTGACCCCTTGTCGTATTAGAGGTCAGACGATACCCTCCCCTTCCTCCTTTAGAAGAATTTTCACATCCCTTTTTTTTTAAAGTATGATCTTAACCATGGTCCCCTGTAGGTCTCCCTCGATGTCAACAGCCAACTTCGTTTTTTCGCCCTTCTTTTTTCTTTCCATCTCCTCGAATTAAACCCCATTATTTGTAAAACAGCTGTTGGTCCCCAGGTTCTCTTTTTCCTTTGCCTTGAGTTACTTTTCTCAAAACAACTCTAGTGCCCTTTATTTTTTTTTTCACTCTTTTCCTTACGGTCTGAGCGGTAGGCGAAGAGGGCGAATTTTTCTCTTGTGTCGCCTCTTTTTTTCCCATGTTAGTTGGAAATCTTAATTCCCGCTTCGTTTTTCCTTTCTTTCTCGATAAGAGTTCTTCCGACTTTCTTTACTCATAAAGTTCTTTATGAGTTGGGCTCCCGTGATCACTCTTCTCGCGTCTCGTTCTCTATCTTCCTCCATACAAAAGAAGAGCGCTATCGCTACCTTCTAATGGCGTTTTGAAAGGTTCCTTCCTCAATCTCTCTCTTATCGAGCGATACAACTCTGTCCCCCTTTTCTTTTCCACTTAAGAATAAATACTGTCCTTTCTCATTTGCCGTATTAAAATCGACCATTGCTCTGTTTAATCATTTTGATTTCGTGCCGTTTCCCTCCCTTCTCTCTTTTCGGAGTCTTAAAATTGACGCTCCCGAACTTGGAAAGGCCATTGAATTTTTCTTTTATCCGCAATGTGTTCACTGTTTAAGGCAATCGCTTATCCCAATGATGAAGTTTTCTTTCCCCCTTCTCCTCTTAGAGTAGGTAGAAACCACCGCCTGATATAAAGGATCTATGAGAATTCATCCCTTCCCCCCGCCGGGATTCCTCCATTGGAAATTCCCGCTTTGTTCTCACCTTCTTCCCCTTTTCCCCCCTCTCGTATTGATTGACAGTACCTTTTCATTGTAAATACATGACAACCCCCTTTTTTCTTGATATTTCTCAGTAAGCGAAGACCTTGCAAACCCTCTTTTCCTCACCCTTGACTAAAATCCCAGTAAAACTTCACCCTGGTGGAAAGCTTCCCCCATCCAGCCGAGTATCGGATTTCTTTTCCCCCGAGTTTTTAAAAATTGAATGTGATAATGACCCCCTTTCTACTTTGAAAGTATTCCTCCTCCCGTGGGGAAGGTCTTCCGCATTCTTTTTCTATCTCATACGGTATTAAAAATTTATAACCTTAAATTAAGGAATAGGCCATTTTTTCTTCCCCCCCACGGCCAATATCAACCGAGGCAAGTGCTTCCCTCCCCCCCCCTCCTTCATCGTCATTCAGTTGAAATGGTTTATAGGAATAAACGACGAATCATCCCCTATTTTCCGTCAATGTCATGGACATTGGGTCTGGAAGTTCTCCTTCTCCCCTGCAAGTGATTAATGGCTTATAGGCAGTGTACAAACATCTCTTTTTTTTTCCTTTGCGGCCTCGCCCGCCTCTAATGACTTGTCCCTTTTTCCCTCCCATTTTTCTCTTTTTCCTGATATCGGAATAAGAGTAGGAGACCCTTTCTTTCCTTCTTTACTGGATCTAAAAACTTCTGTTTGCATTCCCTTGCGGCTTTGAGCTACAACTACCCCCCCCCCCCCCTTTTCCATCGGCATCACAAGGCCAACTCCGGTGTTACTTATTGTATTACATCTTTCTCACTAACTCCAACTCCTGACTCTTAAAACAACGTCCTCCTCCCCTCTCCTGCCCCCTTTTCCTTCCTCAAATAGTGATTCTAGTATTCGGCCTCTTTAACGATCCCGAAGCATCTATATCGTTCCCCCCCCTCCCCATTCTCTTCAGATTTTTTCGTCGCGTTAGCCGAAACGATAATCACTCTTTGCCTTCTCCCCCTTTTTTTGTTCGGTATGACGTGTTGTAAGATCAGGATTTTTCCTAATTGATGGTAAAATAAGGATTGTCCCCCCTCCTTTCTCAACAGTTTTGACTGTGATTCGGATGATAAAACATGCTTTGCTTTTTTTTTTTCCCCCCTCTCCAGGGAGATGCAAAAACAAGTGCTTGTTTTTTTTCAGCAAAGAAATCCGGAGAAGGCATCTCTCCTTCTTTCTTCTACCCCAGCATTCTTATTGCAAGCAATCTCTCTGTTTTTTTTCCCCCCCCCTCCATTGACAAGGTCGCCATAATAGTTTTTCTTTTACTTTGATGCGGCCATGAAGACCCTTTCCACTGACCCAATTCCATTTCTCTTTTCCACCCCCCCTCCATAGGAAACAGCTACAGCGACCCTCTCTTCTTTTTATTCAGATAAAGTGCGCTAAACCCCACACGTACCCGCACACTGGATCGTTTCTCCTTTTCTTTCCTGTCTGCGATGGATTACAGGAAAAAATGGCCGAGGCCGACAAAGACTATGTTATAAATGGATAATACGTATTTCTCCCTTCCTTAGGTTGTCCTCCTTTCCCAAGTATGACCTATTGCAACTTTTTTTTTCTTCCCCTCCCCTTATGGCAATCGAAACTTCCTTTTCTTGTTACTCCCCTTCCAAGTATTGCCTTCAAACCGAGGTTTTTTTCTTCTCTCCCCCTCTTTTCTTTTTCTTTGAGTAAATGTGAGTTGGCGTCCCCCCCCTCCCCTGAGCGCCTAAATTCTTTCCCCCCCTCCTGAATTGGCCCTTGGTACAATGAACAGCTCTTCCCTTTCTTTCCCCATAGGTCGACAGGTTATCCTTCTTTTTATAAAAAACGGAATTCCCCTTTTTTTACTACCCCCCCAAATATCAGTTGCACCTCTCCTTTCCCTCCTCCCTTTTTTCTTCAATGGCAAATATCGAAGCGGTGTTTCCTTTGTTTTTGAAGAACTTAATCACTTCCCTCCCCCGCCCATGCGCTCGATGAAAAGAGCACCCCCCCCCCCCCTCCCTTTTTCGTTCCCTTCCATGGACTGACAAATGTCTGGTGAAGCTTCCTCCCAATTATTTGAGGAACTCTTATTAAAATCCCTCTCTTCCGTCAGTTCTGCTACAGCTTCTTGCTGCCCCTTGCCCTCCTTTCCCCTTTCTTCCGTAAAGAATACACTTGGAAAGTGGCATTAATTTTTTCAAGAATGCTTGACGTGCCCTTCTCAGTCAGCGATTCTTTTTCCCCTCTTTCCTTTCAAAACCTCTTTCCACGATCATCATGGGAGCGATCCTCTTCTAATCTCCTCTACGCGATCCTCTTCCTACCTCCCCCTCAAGAAAGTATGAGCAAACATTTTTTGGAAAACGGATCGAGGCCCCCTTTTAGACTTGAATTTACGATTTAAATAGTCACACCTCTTTCCTTCCAAAACTGGATACTTTCTTGTATCTTTTCCGAACGCTAACGAATTCCTTTTTCCAACCCTTTGAAAGACCATAAATCCTCTTTTTTTCCATTAAAGGAAACTGCCCCTTGTGAAACTTCAATCCATCCTTCCCTTCCACTTACCTGTTTTTTCTCCCTGAGTTGATCGAGGATCTGTTCCTGCCCCCCTCTTTTTTTGCACACAAAGCAAATTTTTTTTCCTACCAGTGGACGCGTTCTTTTCTTCTTCCAAACCACCCACCCCACAGGATCCCCTCCCCGCCTTTTCCTTTTCAAAGCCAGTTCTAAGATGATTGATATATGACCTCGAGTACTTTCCCTCCTGCTTCATACCACGCCATATTTTTTTCCCTTCTCTTCTTTTTTTTCCCGGAAATGGCATGGGGAATGTACTCTCTTCTTCCAACTGAGAGGGAAAATATATTTCCTCCTTACAATTCAGCATTGACCACCCCAGGTCCCCTTTTAATGGAAACGAGAAGTCCTCCCTTTTCCACCGGCTGGAGGGGAACGCTCAAAAATTCTCCGCGCTCCCTGAGGTATTTTCTGCTCCTTTGAGGCTTTGTGCAGGGGAGTTCGCTTTTTTCTGCCGCGGCTTCACTAATTTTTTTGGCAGTCCCTTTCTCTTTTATCTGCTTTTTGAACTCCCCTTTCGCTTTTTGGCCGGCTTTCTTGCTTCTTTAGTTTGTTAATGAGATTTTACTCCCACCCTTCTCCTTCTTTGCAAGAGGTATTTAAGAAATAGAGATGTTTCTTTTCCTTTATGAAATTAACGGTTGCATATATTGACTTGTTCTTTTCCTTTCTATTCTCATTCATTACTCCGTGATAGTACAGCCCTTTCTCTTCCTTCCTTTCCACTGGGTATAAGTGAAAATCCTTAAAAAATTCATAGGCACGCATGTTTTTCTCAGACTGTTCCAACAAGAAAGATGGGCGCGGATCGTTCTTTTTTTTTCTTTTTCCTTTTCCCTCTCGGAGGTTTTGACAGACCTTATCCCAGGTGAGGCAGGAGCATTACAATAGCCTTCCCAGGGTTTCTGCCCCGTCGGTAATATTTCTTTTCCTCTTTTTTTTTTCCCTATGATAAGTTTATAATTTCTATTCCTTTGGTGGAGACTGTCATTCTTCTTTGTCGTTGGTTTTGGTACCGAGGGAAAAACGTCCTTCTTTCGCTCCCCCCTTCCTCCCGGAAAAGGTGATTTTGTAGAAGCGGTAACTTCTTTTCTTTATG
>Ga0179591_1256378_pt1 | contig 11386 bp, 18 predicted proteins | sample CZOMad2_1_08_16f_FD_182891 | JGI IMG/M metagenome (GOLD analysis project Ga0179591, IMG submission 182891) | Vadose zone soil fungal communities from Angelo Coast Range Reserve, California, USA - CZOMad2_1_08_16fungal (PacBio error correction) | ecosystem: Environmental > Terrestrial > Soil >... | reverse complement strand
GTCCTCCCCCTGATTGTCATGTCCTGTCCCCTTACCCGATTTCCTCCACGACCTTTTAACACCCTTTACTATTTGTATTTAGAACGTAATGAGTGCTTTTTTGGTTTTTTTTCCCCCCCGGTTCGGACACCCCCCTCGAACTGTCCCACTTCTTTAATTTGAGTTCATCTTTCCCGTTTTTGGCTTGCTTCAGTTTGCCCCACTTTGAGAGAGGTTTTTTTTTTTTTCTTTTTCCGATTTCCCCTTTTTTCTTTGACCCCTCATCTCGATCTCCCTATTTGACCATACCCTGGTTCCTTGAATCCAGTGTCTGTTATATTTTGAACAGTGAGGATTCCTTTTTCCACCAAGTTTTTTCATTTTGGATCCTTTTTTCCCTCAGGCATTTCTTAGTTCCAAAATGGGTTGATAGTTCTCCTCCCTTGGAGCTGTACATGCCCCTCCCTTTTGACAACCCCTTTTTCAGCTTTTCTCCTTTTTCTTTTGATTGTCTTTTTTTCGTCAGGAAGTTGGCCCCGTTAGGGTCCGAACTCCTTCTTCTTTTCCCCCGATGCACCCCTCCCAACCCCCCTGTCTCCCCCCCCCGAATATTTTCAAATATCCTCTACCATTGCTCATGTCCGGCCCGGTTAGGAAGGGTTTTTCCCCCCTGCTTGTTTTCCCTCCCTTGACTGCTATGTTCCCAGCGTTCCGGGTCTTTTACTTCCAGTGCCCTTTCCCTTATCTTTTTTGCCCCCCCTTCATGATCGGTGAGCTTTCGTTCGTTACGTGAAGTTTTGCCGCCCTTTTTATGGCGTTTTTTTTTTTCGGTTAACTTGACCTGAGTAGCTCCCAAGGCTGTCGGGTTTTTGAGACCCTAGGTGGTTATTTCATATTAGGGGACCCTTTGCTTTTTTTTTTCAACCCCACTGTCGCATCAGTCCCTGATTTTTTTTGGGTTGGTTCCCTCTGTCTGCTCAGTTTCTTAAACTCCAGAGAGCTTTGCTTTTCTTCTTCCACTGTTTTTTCCGTGTCTTTCCCTTTTTGTGTCAGTTTTTCCCCACCCCACACCTGTCCGGTTCGCACATGAATTTCTTTCCCCCTAACCCCGTTTTGGTCCGACTTTCTCAGTAGGTACTTAACGGTTAGACCATTTAATTGAATCCTCCAGCCCCTGGAGCTTTATGTACGATTTTGCGGCCCCCCAGTTGGTATTCCTTTCCCCCCCGTTTGAACCCCTTCTGCTGGAGCCCTTTAGGGATTTGCTATTTTTTCCAGCCATGTAATCCCTGAGCCTTCAGAGAACGTAGGTCCCTCCCAGCCTTGCTTGTTTTCACCACAACGTTTCTCCTCCGTTCCCCTAACCCCTAGACTGTTAGGTCCCGAGTGGAAGTCAAATTCTTCCTCCCTGTTTTTCTTGGTGCAGCGTTTTTTTTCCCCCCCTGCCCGTTCCTTCCTTTAATGGAGTTTCCCCTATGAGTCTTTGGGTGACGCATCCCCAGGACCGGCTCCCACCCTTTCTTCTTTTCCCTTTCTCGTCAAGCAGTCAGTTGGGTGCCCTCGTTAAGCTTTTTTTCCCCCCCACGACTGTTGAGCTTTCAATTCCCGTTTCCCACTGTCCAGAAATTGCGTTTTTGGACAAACTTGGTCTCCCCATGTTTCTTTCCTCTTCTATCCGCCACCCCCCCTTTTCGGATAAGACGAGGACATTAATAGTTTTTTATCATGTACCTGCCTCCCTTTGGGGGTATTTTAGTGTTCTGGGCTCCCCCTGGATTGGTTCTTCGTTCCAGGGTTTTCACCTGGCATTAGTTTTTTTTTCTTTTACTGACTTATTTCTGGACTTCCTGTGGTCTCAATTCGCTCACCACTTCTTCCCTACACGCCTTTGTCACTGCCCATCCGCGCGAGTTTTCTGGCTATCCTTCCCTTTTTGTTTGTTCCTAGGGTGGGATTGACAAGTACATTTCCCCCCCTCCCTTCTCTTTTCCCCATGTTTTTGTTTTTGCTATCTATGTGCCGTTGTTTTTAGGTCTTTCCATCTACTCGCATAATGTCTCACCCGGCCTCGTCGCTGGGCCTTTTTGCGGTGTCAGGATGTCCTTTTTTGCGTTTCCGCTTCCTTTTTTTTTTAGTTTTGCCCCTCACCCTTCCTTTTTTCAATGCGGTTTAGAGGTCCCTCCCCCGATTTTGTTTTGACTTCCCTTTCTCCCCCCACACTTCCCAGTTGGAAGTTTGCCCCACCGTCCCTTCCCAGTCGCCCCCGTCCTCCAAATTTCCTTGAATTTATTCAAAGGGGAATTCTTTTCCCGATTCTTTTCCTTGAAGAAGGCGTTTTTGGAGGATCTCCTTTCATCCCCTTTTTCGCCTTTTTTATGGTTGTTTAATTGTTTACTTCTTCCTTCTTTCCCCCAAGTTTTTTTCGTTCTCTTACGAGTCACGTGGCCCTTTTCGTCCTTCTCCATCCCTTGTTTTTTGTTCAGTTTCCTACCGTGTCATGATGTGAAGCCCCCGGTCTCTCATTCTTCCCTTCCTTTTTGCCGGTAAGGTTTCGGTTTTTTTTAAGTCCCCTCTTTTTGAAAATGTGAACGTTTTTGTCGAAGTTACTGTCATTCAACTTTTACCCCCCTAACCTTCTGGCTCGTCTAGAGTTGCGGAGACGGCTTGATCCCCCTGTTTCACAGCAGGCTGATTGGGGATTTTTTTTTTGGCATTCCTTCTCAGTGTCCTTGACCCTGGGGGATACTTCTCGTTTCATTCCTCATAACCCCAGGTTTTGAGTTTTTTCCCCTTTTACTGCCTTAATGAAGGTTTCCTCCCCCGGCCGATGGGGAGTTCACGGTTTCGATCCCCTTCTTTTTGCCCCTGCTTGCCGGGGGTACCCCCACCGCCTCCTTCAGGAATCCTGTATCGTGTTCCCCTCATTTTATCCCGCTTTTTTTCGAACGGTTTTTGCTTTTTTCCTTTCTCCCCCCTCCGTCGGAATTCCCCAAACCTTGGTAGTCCTCAACGTCCGCCCTCTTTCTTTTTCCCCTGGCATTTTGAAGCAGATGACCGCAGATTCAGACTCCTTCGTTTTGTGAATTGCTCCCCAGGTTTGGTTCGGCTCGCCTTCAGTGTATTTACCCCTCTCCCCCTCCCCCCTGGCTTCCACCCGAACCAACGGCGGTTTTTCTCCCTCACGCGGTTTTCTCCTGGTTAATTCTTTGTTTTCTGTCCGATGAACTGTCATCAATTACCCCCTCCTACTTCGACTTTTGTTCGGGATTCCCCTCCCTGGCTGCCGCAAACAGTCCCATCAGTTCCCCTTCTTTGAGATCTTTACTCACACGTCTCTTGTGCCTTCGGGACAACCCCTTTTTCCTAACTACTTCCCGCCCGCAGCATTCCTTTTACTTTAACCTTGTAACCAAAGCAGTTCCCCCCACAAGCCTTCGGGGTTGCTCCTGGGTCGGCCTTCTTAGCATGTTCTTCCCCCGCAGGAGGATTGAAGACTTGACTCGGTGTTCTTCCGTTTTCGCAAATTTTCTCCTATTTTTCCGACTGGCAAAGGTTTTCTGATTTCATCTCCTTCACAAGGTTCTACAGACCTGCCTGGTTCTTTCTGCCTTTGTCAAATTCCCTTAAGGTCACCCCCCCCGTTGGAGGGCCCCCTTCCCCCCAAGCATCCTTCCTTCTTTTCCCCCTTCGCAAGCCCCCCGGTCCCATTATTTTGTCTTTTCCCCCCCCTCTTTTTCCCGCTCCCCCCCGTGATGATCTCGAAACCTTTTTGAATCTAGTCATCCCCCCGCCGTTTTAACCTGGGGGCAGGTCCGCCTCACTTTCACTGCACTTTTTTACCACCGCGTTGGACCGGCCTTTCCCGTTTTTTTTGCCATGCATGCTTGGCTTCCTGCACTGGTGTTTTTTTTGATGTTTTTCCGGCCCACCCGGCGACTCTTTTGTCTTTCGATGTAGTCCTCCCCAACCCTGTTTTTTTTTTCACCCCACCCATGCTTCCGACCGCAGGGTTTTTTCCCTTTCTTCTAATGGAATCGATTTTTCACCCCCGAAGCTCTCCTCCCGACCTCCGTTTGGAGAACTCAGGTTTGTTTTTTCCCTCACGTATTGGATAACCGTTATTGCCTGACCCCCCGCCCCTTTCCAGGCTTACCCCCCCCCCCCCCACCTGATACCCCCTGAACGTCGTTTTTCGTTTTGACTTTTTCACCGTGGGAATAGGTCCCGGTCCCCCCTTTTCTTTTTGATCTCGATCCCCTTTTTTTCTTAACTTGTGGCCCCCTGGACTTGTTCCTTCCAGTGCCCTTCTTTTCCGTTTTATTGTTCAATGCGGTCCCTGTGCCTATTTGTCCTTGATTTTTTCCCTTCTTTCCGCCAACACTTCCTCAACCACCCAGGTAGGAATTTCAGCGTAGGGGCCAATTTTTTTTCTTTTTTACCTCTTTTTTTTTCCCCTCGGGCAGTTCTTTGGCTCAGATAAGTCTATTTCCCTATAAGGTTCTGTTTGGTTTGGTGGTATACAGGGCCTTTTACGGGTTTTACCTTTTTATCCCTTGGCTGAGACTTTCCGAAGGTCCCTTATTATCTTGGAGGACCCCCCCGTTCATTTTCTTTTTTGGGTGATTGGCTCACCTATGGGATTCCTCCCCAGGGAGTTCATTACGTCTTCGGACTCTCTTGTCCCGAGAACTCCTTTTGCGCCCAAAAAGGATTGGTCTACACTGGGATTTGGCCCTTACCAGAACACTTCCCCATAGGCCCCGTGCTTTTTTCCCCTCACTCTGATTTACCCGACACCGTTTGTGTCGATTTTTTTCTCCTTTACTACTAGCCCTTTTTTTTTTTGAAGCGTTTCAAGTGTAGACGCTCTTTCTCAGATGCTAATTTAGTAACCCGTTGTAGATGATTTTTTCATTATGGTCCTTGTATATCCCCCCCCATGCAGTTAGAGGTTTCTACTCTTGCCCCTTTGGGTATCGTGGCCCCGGTTTTTTCCTGCCTGCAATAGATTTTTTTTGTGCAGATCCAGCTCTGTTCCGCCCCTCACCTCCCTCCCTTTTGTGGTTTGTGACTGACTTGGTTAGTTGTCTGTAGTTACTCCCGTTTCTTTTTTCCTAGCTTCAGTCCATCGATAGTGGTAATTATTTTGGCCACCCTTTTGACTTCGATGGTGGGTCTCAGTACCACCTTTCCCCAATCCTCCGGGTGACGTTCGATCAGGGATTACATGATTCCCCCCTACCAATTTTTTTGACCTTCGTCAGAGTGTATCAATTGAAGTTTCTTGTTATCTTCTCCTTCCCGAAGGTCCCACACAGTTCCTTAAGGTTCCTTTTAAACCCTCATCTACCACAACCTTTTACCCCCCTGTTTCTGTTCAATGACTTCTTTCCGGACCCCTTATCTATCTGTTTCATTTCTTTTTTGGTCTTTCCATTTTTCGTGTTCACCACCCTAGGTCCCCTTCAGTGTCCCAATTTGTCTTTTTGCGCAAGGCATTGAAATATTCATTGATTTTGATATCTCTCAGGATTTTTAGAATGTTTCCCAGTTTAATTCCAGTCCCTGCTGTCCCATCGACCCGCAAGACCCCCAAAGTCATAGAAGCCTCTTTAGCCTCCCTTTCCAGCCCCCCCGGCTCCGCAAACTTTGCTCCTTTACTTTTTATTAACCTTAGTCCCCCCGCCCCCTGGATAGTTCAAATTGTACCTCCTTCTGAGGTTTCCTCAGAGCGCACTTTCCTCTCTTTCTACCCTTTCCCGGATAAGCGTTTTCCTTTTTTCTATCGTACACCATCTCCATTTTTCGTTCTCCTCGTCCTTCAATGCTTTTTTTTTTTCCCACCTTCAGGGGACCCCAACAGCAAGAGGCCATTTTGAACCTCCGGGTTCTGCCCCCGTCCGGATTTGCCCCTTTCTCCTCCCCCCTTCCGTACTTTTAGCCTTGACTTGACTTTAACCTCGTTCGTCACCCCCTTTTCTTCGGGTCTCCTTGGGGACTTTGGAAACCTTTCCTTCTTCTTTCATGACGGTTTCTGATTCTTCCTTTTTTTTCATTCCCCCCCCCCCAAAAAAAGGGCGTATTTCTCCCCCCCCCTCCCTTTCGTTTTGGGTCGAGTAGGGTTTTTATGGACCCCTACTTTTCCCATGAAGAATGTTCATCTTCCAAGCTTCTTTTTTTTCCCCACCGTCCCGGCGGTATTCGTCCCGCATTCGTCCCTTTTTTGCGTTCCTTACCAACAAACCCCACCATTTGATAAATTCGTCCCATCTTTCCTGTCTAGTGAGTGATGAATTGAAGTGATGAGCAGTTCCCCCAGTGTTTCTTTTTTTAACATTTCTTACTATTGGGACGACTTGGCTTTTTCTTTCCCCCTTTCCAGCCAATACTCCAGTGCGATAGGTGATCAACACCCTCTCCTCTTTGGTTCTCTTTTTTTCCTTGTCTCCGGAATGGCTGGGCTTCTCACTCCCTTCTTCTTTAGCCCCGTCGCGATCCCTTTCTGGCTGTCTCCCCCCATTAACAAATTACTTATTAATTTTTTTCCATGGTTTTGGATTTTCAGGCCCTTTTTTTGAGGATAGGCTCCCTTGAAGACTTCTTCCCCCTCCTTAATCGATGTCCAATCCCCTCCCCATTGAGGCCCCGTTTGACCCATGTTGTTGTTTCCCTCGATTCCCTTCCTCATTTGATCAACCTTTTTGGGGCGAATGAGTGTCCAATGGTTTTTTCCCAAGTGTTTTCTCCTTCTTTTTAGAAGTTTCCTTTCGGTCTTGGGACATAAAGGTTTTTACTTGACCTCTCTTCGGATCCCCCCATGATTCGCTATGGTTTGGATTTTTTCTTTTTCTTCTTTAAGAACCCCACAAACCTTGCTCCTTTCAACATTAACTGAGTAGTCCCCCTGAGGTGTTTTTTCGTCTGAGTATTGCACTTTGTTTCAGTATGTAGGAACACCTTGAATTCAAAACCCCCGGCTACCCCTCAGCTAAGGATCACGTATGTATGTTTCCCCCATCTTCTGCTCACTGTTGCATTTTGGACCCACACGTGGCTTTTGCTGGAAATACTGCCCTTTCGTTTTTCTATTTTTTTAAAGAGCGAATCCAAGTACTTTCCTTTTGGCCTTGTTTGTTATTTTCCAATCTCCCAGGTTTCGCCTTCCCGATTGAGGGGAATTCCAAGCTTTCCCCTTCCCCCCACCTGTCTTTTTTCTCCGTCATTCTCCCTTTTTTTTCGGTTTTTTGCAGTAGTTTCCTGAAGTGATCGTCCAAGGTGCACACGATTGCTGTGCAGTTGATTGGTGAGATGGTGCTGATTCCCACATTTCTCCCGGTTTAATTACTGCAAGACTGCCTTGGCTCCCTTTCGTGTTTTTTTTTTACCAACGCATTTTCTTGTGTTGTGAAAAAACGTCTCGCCTGCTTATAAGGCACACGAGCCTGTTTCTTTTACAGTGCCTTCCACCTTAACCTTACGTACCATTTTCACGTTGTTTGCCTTCGGTTCAACCCCCTAGGTCCATTCCGTTTTCTATTCCCCCAGGTTTGGTTCACCCTAGCCCCGGTGTTTTTGGAACCTCCCTTTTCCGGTTTTAACCCCAAAAGGATTATGTTCTCCTCGTGTTCCATTTACTTCGAAGGATTGCTATCCTTCACCCAATTGGAAAAAATTCCGATAGTGCTGCCCCAATTTTTGCCTTTTTTTGTTTTGAATCCTGAGCCCCTACCAAGGAGGATCTTTTTGAACTTACTCTTCCCCATGCCATTTTACCAATTGGGAATGTCAGGAAGGACCCTTTTTTTTTTTGTTTTTTCGTTTCGCGGAGCTTCCTGTTTGTTGGAGTCTGAAATTGCAGGGTCTTCTTTCTGAATACTGGACCTTCCCCCGAGTGTTTTCCTTTAGCCATATTTTTCTCGGTGTCCCAAGTTCACCCCCGGAGGAATTTTCCCCATCAATTTCTTGCTTTTTTTCCGGAACCCAGAAACTCAGTTTTATGCGTTGCCTTTGCCCGTTGGAAGGCCCTCCAGTTTCCTCTGCTGATGTCCCAGTACACTGTAACTCCTTTCAGTTCTTCCCTTTTTCCCTCCAGTTTTTGTTTTTATGTAATTTATTGTGTGCAGTTACCCTCTTCCCCCTTCTCCTCGACCCGAGGTTCTTCTTTCCCTTCCCCTTCGCCTTTCCACCCCCCCCGCGTGCATGGTTTTTTTCCCCTCCGTCCTTGTTGCCGTAGTATTTTCTCCCTTTTTTTTTTTTGCCCCCGTCTTTCTCCAGCCACAGCGTTCTTTACTTCCCTTTTAGAGTTGCGATTTGCACGTTCTTCCCATAACACATAATTTTGTCCCCCTCCCCCCTCAGCCTGCCGGTCTCGGTCCCCTGTGAACCCCGGTTCGTCCTCTCCTGTCCCCAAAGGGTCGTTGGCCTGTCTGTTTTTGAGATGCCGCAGGTTTTTTCTGTTCTTCTATTCCCTGACCATGGTTTATCCCCCTCTCCTTGGCCTCGTGAGGAATTTTGTTTTATGTTTTTTTGATAAGAAAATTTATTGGCTTCTACGATCAAAGCTTGTTGATTCTTCTTTTTCTTAGGTTCCTTCCCCCCAGCAAGTTTTGGGTTTTATTTTTACCCGTTGGACAATGAATTTGTCCCGTTCCCCCCCTCTGAAATGCTGATTTCCTTTTTACCAGGGGATTTTTTTGTGTTTCCGTTTCCCTTTCACCCCTGACAACAGCTTTAATTTCCCTTTCCCTGTTTGCACTCATGAAACTTCTTCACCCCGCAGGAAGTGGACTATATTGGCGTGTTCTTCCTCCTCCGAGTTAGGTGCGTGTGAGAGATTCGGCGACGTCTGGGTTTTAAAAGCAAGTTTTTTCTTTGCTTTTTCTTTACCCGAATGGCGCATGCGTTTTTTACCCCTCCCCCCCCTTGTATTCCCCCCCCCAGTTTTCGCTGAACTCATTTTCTACACTGTACAATCACCGCATCCCTTTGTTACTCATGTTCCTGAAGGCGCATCTCCCCTTAATCCCACAGGGCTACCGGTCGTGTTACTGTGTTTCCGAAGACGGTCCACATTTAGAATTTAAGGAATTTTTTTGATGTTTTTCCCTGTCCAGTTGTCCTCTCCGGACGAAGTCCCCACCTCTGTGTGTTTCGATTCTCTTCTCGTAATCCCCCTGTCGTGTTCTCCAGTGCCCCTTTTGGGCTTCGGTGTTTTCCTCCCCTTTCGTGTGACTTGGCGTCCTCCCTCCCTGTGAGTGAATGAAGTCCTCTTTTGATTCTCTTTTTTTTCTCTGTGTCGTGAAGTCCTGCCCCTTGCCCCCTCTCCACCCTATGTTTCTTCCCGAGGGGGTTTCCCCCTCATCCTGACCTGCCTCAAGATACAAGTATTACCTCTTTCCGTGCAGAAGGGCACCAGATAGATTAAACAATCTTGAGGCTTACTGCCGCCCCCCCCCCCCCTTTTCCCTCCCCCTTTCCCCACCCTATTTTTTTGGAATGCCTAGCGGGATGGAATCCCTGACATGCCTCGCCCGTTTCACAACTTTCGTACGTGGTTTCACTTTTTCCCCACCCTGATACGCGTGACCCAGGTCCTGACCCCAGATCATCTCTCTCACCTGTTATTATTCATAGCCAGGTACCTTCCCCCCGTTTTTTACTCCTGACCACCGAGAGACTCGGCGTGTCCTCCCCCTTTTTTCCCCACCCCCCACCCTCCTTGAACCTACGACAGAGGTGTTTTTTTCTTGGGTCCTTTGGAGAACCAGTGGTTTTGTTTTCAGATTTTCCCGGAAGTGCGGTCTGCATGAAAACCTCTCCACCTTTCATTCCGTCGGCAAAAAAGACGTCTTACCACTGTCTCCTTCCCGGGCACACCACCCCTTGCACCCTTTAACGCCCGTTTTCGTGAGCCGGCATCCTTTGTCACGAGCTCGGTCTACCGTCTCCTTTAGTCTTGCCATAGCAATTTCGCTCCCGTCCCCCGGAGGCCCCCCTTCATCGCGCTTTTTTTTTTCAAATATGCCCCCGTTTGTCCCCCCCTTTTTCTTTGCCTGTTTCGTCCAGCATTTGTGGGTGACAACCGTCGTCTTTTTTCCTCGACCTTGACAATCTCCCCCCCCGCGAACCCCTTTTTTTTTGCCTGGCACAGCAGCCACTTGGGTCCCGAAATATTTTTTCGTGACCGTTTTTCCCCTTGTTCGGTTTCCTGCTTCCCTTCTTCTAGTTAATTTTTTTTTGTTTTGGGCCGTTACCCTGGCGGTAACCAAGCAAGAGGTTTGGTCGATTTTTTTACGCGGGAGCAAACCCCCGTGTTGCCAAAAAAACCCCACAAACCAAGCGCTTTTCCGACCCAAAGTGGTAATTCTCCTTTTTTTTTGACAAATCCTAGGCCCTTTCGCCTCATATAAGTAGATGTGCTTTGTTCGACTCAGGGGTTTTTTCCCCTGTTGACCTTCTCCCCGTTTCCCGACCCCCCTGGGCTCGCCCGGGGCACCCCCAAATATTTTCGGTTCCCCCCGGTCTCCCCCCCCCTGGATTACTCTCCCCGAAGGACCATATAGTTTGGTCTCACCCCTTGACCTCGTCTGTAGCGGTAACCTTTCTGTCTTTTTTGTTTTCGGCCTTCCCCCTCAGGAAAGGCCACAGCCTGCTTTGTTTGAAGTCGCTGGATCCTGACGGTTATTAGTGTCCCTGGCTCTCACTGTTGTCCCCGCGACCGACCCCAACCCCCCCAACTATTTCGACCTTTGGTTTTTCCCAAGGGCGGTTTCGGCCCTTTTGTGAACCTGGTAACTCTTTTTCCATAAGTGACTTTGTTTCTCCCCCTCTAAGAAGGTTCCCCCATTTTACAACATTCTAAAGTGAGAATTCAGGTGTGCCCGTTTGTGTGGTTGTTAGATGGGTTTCTATTTGTAGTCCCCTTGTCTTCGCCCGTGGCGCCCCAGTTGCGGTTCTTCCTCTGATCGATTTTTCTTTCTTGTTCTTTTTTTTTTGATTTTTAACGGCCCCTGATCTGGTTCCGAACAGGCTTTTTCCAAGGTCTATCAGTTTGGTTTCCGATGTAACGGGACCCCCCCCATTAGCAAGAAACCAGGTCCCTATTTCTACCCATTTGGTACGGACCTGGTTCACACCGCCCGCCCTCTTCGCCCTCAGATCTTTGTCCACTTCTTTAAGGTTTTTTTCGTCATTTTTTCCCTTAGAAAGCCCCTTTTCGGGTCTTTGTTTTCCTCTTCAGTACGTCCGGCCGACGGCGCCGCGTTTCCTTTTTCTTTGGAGTGTATCCCACGTAGCGAGTGATCGGACGTTTATTGCTTTTTGTTGAATTGGACGTATTCCCCCTTTAGTTCTTTTTTTTGTCCTGATGCCCCCCTTTTCTTCCTCTTACGATTCCGACTTCTCTTTT